>PPYE01679855.1_pt1 | contig 89360 bp, 90 predicted proteins | sample 1559881 | NCBI WGS metagenome assembly PPYE01 (sample SAMN08240022, study PRJNA423297) | Human gut metagenome, whole genome shotgun sequencing project.
ACAAGCTGGATAGGAGCATTCCTCTATACTTTCTTCTTTAAAGAGAAGGTAGGAGCATGGCTAGACAGGTAATGACAAAAAACAAATTGGTAAGATATTCGGGTGTTTAAAGTTCTAATAAGAAAAGGACAGTGCGTGATGCATAGTCCTTTTGAATTAGATAGTTACTTGATATTAAAAACAAGAAGCAAATATGGGGGTCAATTCGAGGAGCTCCCGAAATCAAAGCAAAATCACAGCCTGGTGTCATAAAAGTTACATTTTGCCGTCCGTTTTCTATTTATCGTTCGGTCGGATTTGTAATCCAATTGTTCTTTGTTTTAGGATTTATAGTCCGAATAGGAACATTTTTTCACCTGATGTTAGTCGGATTGCCAATCCTGATACCCTGAGGAGGGAGTGCAGATTACAAATCAGCCGAGACTTTTTTTCGCTGATTAGTAAAGATGATGTATAAGTCAAAATTACTTATCTATAGTAAAGCAAGGTTCGTTAAAGTATGCAGAAACTATATTCCCATTCACATCTTTACTATCATCTGTTTGATATATATTTACTTACAAAGATGTTTCTTTAACACAACGTACAGGAAATCCGTTTGCCCGACTATGGCTACTAACTGGATATACCCACGTAATGTTCGTATTCAAACACGCACCTTGTGGCAAATCAGCACTGACTGGGGATGATGACCATACACATGAACTGGCACCAACATCACAGACTTGCCCATTAATACCGTTTCTATAACCTGATGCAGGATAAAATGCTTTATCACCTGTATTGCCATTAATATAATAACGACGGCCAAAAACTCCGGTGGAACTCACAAATCCAGAATTATCACCATCTACATAATTTTTCTGATCCTCGATTGGACAATTATATAAACTCGCAATATTTATATTATAATTACTACTTCTATCTCCATCCAAAAGAGTGGTTGTAAAATTAGTCCATGTATCTTGAGGGGGCATACACCACCCCGAAGGACAAGGGTCATAGATTGTTTTACCTGTAAACTTAGTATCAAGACGTTTACTACTTGTTTCATTATTAAGGTTACCACCCCACAACCGATTGGAAGCTTTCCATGCCTCAGACTGACTTATGGCTCCATAAATCCAATTGAAAGAATTATCCTCACTACATAAAATAAAAGTCAACGGTTGTTTTATTGAATAGCTGATAATTGACTGTACGGATGATGAGATAGAATGATTCATGATTTGATAGCTTCCCCCCCTTAGGGTAGTTGCATTCAGTTTGTTCCCATCTCGATCAAAAACATCTACTGTTTCTGAGTTATTATCAATCCTTCTTTCTTTGTTCTTTGCTGTTGGAAAAGGATCTTTACGCCCAAATTGATAATACAATCCAAACGTCTTCACAACCTCATTATTGTTGGTAGCAGCATTACTAGCTGCTCCTAAATCACATTCCATCATAACCAGTATACGTTTTGCCGGCAAAACGTCTGAATAAATTGTACCATTCATTCCACTTCTTGGATTCGTCTTATACGTTTGTGTAGGCATTTCCGCCAAATTAAAATGAGTTTTCCAGATATGCCAACTCCACAACACGTTGCCACTTCTGTCTTTTACTGCAATCACCGCATTCCCTTCAGCTGTCGGACCGGTTTTGAAATAGACATATCCGTCTTTTAAAATCACTCCTTGAATGATTTTCCCATGGCCATTCGTTTCCCAAACGAGCTCTGTACTTGCAGGGCTGATTGCAGCATTAGCCGCCAAAGCACTTCCGGTTGGAGAAATCAGTGCTGCGGTGGCAGCTCCATTTCCTCTCACCGTAGCTTTAAACTTATACCATGTGTTTACCTTTTTAGCAAGATAACAATTTGCCGTACCTGCACTACTCAAATCCTCTGTCCCCGTAAAATCGACAACAACCCTTGTATCTGTTACCGCAACGTCATTCAAAGTAATATTATATGTATAATTACCGTTCCGTTTAATATTGAAGTCACTCGTATTGTTTTCGCCAAGATACACGGTCCACGTCACGGTTACAGCACCCACCAATCCATGAATGACTACGTAAGTAGCTTTGGCAGGTGCATTGGCAGTCGTTTTATCCTTCTGGGCGGAAATGGATTTAGTCCCCCTACGGTTCTCAAACATATAGAAAGTTTTACTTACCGAAGTTGCTCCGGACGTAGTGATAACACCGCTTTCTTTCCAATGTGCGGCAGTAGCAGCCTGTGCGGCATCTTCCGATGCGCGGGCAATATAATAGGAACGTGAAGGGATGTTCTTTACGGAATAATCCGTAATGGTAATCCCACTGCTTTCTTTTACTTTGATTTTCAACTCAACTCGTGCAACCATGCGGGTCAATACCAGTCGTGTTGATAAAGTCTGCGCTCCCGCCCTGATATTCACACTCTTCATGCTTCCGGTCATTAGCAAATTAGTACCTTTACCCAGGTCGTCCCAATTGGTAAGACTATACACCATACTTTTCAGATACGACTCCTTGTGTATGGCATATCCCTTGAACAAGTCAGCCTTGCCCGTATTGGCAATGGCATAGATGGTACATCCGGTAGCACTACGCGTATTAACGGTAACCGTAGAACTACCCGTCTGATATTTCTGACCGATCAGTTCACCCGAACTGTTATACACCAGAATATGAAGATTACTGACCACACTCTCATTAATATCACGGGTAGCGATATTCACCAGTTCCTCACCCTGCACTTCCAGCCGGATGGTAGCAGGCTGGTCTTCCTCCACACCTATAGCCTCCATATCCTCTTCCGGTTGGCAGGAACTGCAAACAGCCGTCATTGCCAGCAGCGTGCCCAGCATAAACAGCACGAAAAGCACTTTCCAGCAAAATGGAACAGGCTCTTCCTGTGTACGGTATACTCTGTATTCAAATAACCTGATCATTGTATTCTTGCTTACATTTCTACATCCGGCTTACATTTCCACATCCTGACTGACCGTACCCCAGGGAACCACACTCACAACGACCTTGACCTCCGCATAGCGGAAGTCAATATCTATATTAGTCTGTTTGCCAACAGGAGCATACAAAGGATGAAACTCATTGTCTTCCGTAATGGTGAATATTTTTTCCCCTTTCCGGTAGATATCAATTTCCAACGGCTTCCCCTCTCCGGTAGGGAAGATGTGGAAAGGCGGCGCATAGACATCCCCTTTAGCGTCAGTAACGGAAGCCGGTTCATATCCGGCCCCGCTCCCGGCAGCCTCACCCGTGAAATCCATTTCCGTACTGGTGCAGTGCACTATGAAGCGGTACGCTTCACCCTTGTAAGGATAACGTTCGGAAAGATAACGCGTGCGTATGCTGAGACCCGCCACCATACGTTCCATTACAACCGTAATATCCGTTCCTTCCACACCCCGGGTCTCCGCCTCCCCTATTTCCCTGCGGCAATAAAACAGGTCCGTGAGCGGAATATGCGTGCCGTGAGCATGCTGCCTAAGTTGAAGTTTTGCCTCCTTCAAGGGTGTGCCCGGCGCTATCTCCGTAGTAACCAGGGTATCTTCTTTCAGATTTCCCCAGGCTACCAGCGTGAGACGTTCGCCTTTGTCCTCTCCAAAATAAAAGTCAGAAAAGCCATCGGAGGGAATCATCCTGACGAAACCCTGCTCATTAAAGAGGTAGATATCCGATTTCTGTAAGGCCCCGCTTTCGGTGAGGTCGTTCCCGTCAGCATCCACCGCACGGACATGCAGTTCGTAACGGGCACAACCTTCCATATCCTCACGCACGCACGAAACGCAGCAGAGAATAAAAAGAAGAAAGAGCGGAAAGATGGAGGATGTTCCGGAAACTCGCATAGCTGCTACGGATTGGTTTATAATGTCAGTCTCGTATAAATTATCACTCGAAAGTTACATTTTGACTGATGGTGAGTGCCCAATCAGCAACAGTAACCGTGAGTTGCAGGGTGGCGGGGTCTATATCCGTTTTGTCATCGGCTGCGCCTTCCCCCTTGATGACGGCGGTAAGCACGTAACGGGTATTAGCAGCTATACTGCCTTTGTCCGTACCCGCTCCTCCTGAAATGGTGGTGTTCGCCTGTTTCTTGTTAATAGTAATAGGATAATAACGGGCTATGGGAGCACTGGTAGAACCGCTCCCATCCGCATCAAACAATCCTTTAATGATAAGTTTAGTCGGCTTACTTGAGTCAACATTCGGAAATGTGTAGAAGTAGTACGGGGTAGTAAGCTCTGTATTGGCTGTATGGCCGGTCACCGCCTCGTACAGGTATTGGGTAACGACTGCACCCTCATGTCCCCCGTTAATGGGGGCACCGCCTGTCTTGTCCGCATTGACGGAACTGTCGACATTCTTCAGGTAAATCGCATCCACCTTGAACGTCGCGTCCTTGAACCGTCCCACCGGATCGAAAGCCGTCTTGACGTTGCTGATAGATACCCTCGCCACAAGACGGGACAGGGCTATGTTCGCCTCGGTTTCCGTTCCCGCCGTGAAATCCTTTCCGGTGGTACTTCCCAGCATCGGGAGGTTGTTGGCCTTTTGCGTATCCGTTGCCGCACCGGCTCCCGCAGCCTTGGTGGTTTCCGAAAGTAGCATCAGCTTGGCTTTGAAACCGGCAAGGTTGGTAACTCCCGCAAAAAGTCCTGTAGAGGCATTGGCCACCACGTAAATGGTCTGTCCGTTGCCGGGTTCGCAAAGCATCGTAATCTTCTTGCCGGTACCACCTGTTGCAGCCTTGATGTCATCGCCCGTGAATTCCCGCAGGGCATTGACAGGGTTGCCCGATGCTCCGGTGAATACAGCCACCGTCAGGCGGTTGATCTGGGATTCATCCGTGGTAGGCAAAGTCCCCGTAGCGCGGCTGTCAGCAGGGGTACCCACCAAGGTCAGTTCAAGTTTCGCAGTCTTTTCCTTCGGCTGAATTACATTCTCGTTTTCATCGCTGCCGCATGCGGACAGTGAAAGGGTGGCCGTTGCCAGCACCGCCCATAGGTAGTTACTCGTTTTCATATATTATACCGTTTATGGTTATTTTGTATTACCCATCTCTTAATTCTCTGCTTTTAATTTCTCCAATGCCTTAACCGCCTGTTCCACTCCGGCCGCGGCAGCCATCGTAAGGTACACCTCTGCCTTGTCACGGTTACCTTCGAGCAGGCAGAGGATGCCCATATTGTTATAAGCCATCGGGAGGGTGGCGAAACGTTCCAGATACCCGCGTGCCCTGGACAGTTCCTTTTTGCTCAAGGCAACCGCAGCGGCATTGATGTTGGCTTCCGGACTGTCCGGGAAAAGTCGGGCAGCAAGGTCAAGGACGTCATTGTATTCGGTGGAGCCTGCCGGATAGCTGCCCGCCACGGCGAAGAACTCGTTCAGGCGCAGGGCGCGCTGCTTTCCACTGCGCAGCAGTTGGAGGCTTTCGGCAGCACCCAGAGGCTTGCACGTGTATTCTATCCGGTAGTCCACACGCATCACCGCCGGGAATATCTTCTCCGAGAGATACCTGTAAGGCTTGCCGTCGGCAAGAGACATCAGCATACGTTCGCGACCTTTGGAGATCTCCACATTATCAATAAGGTCGAGGGTGGCATCTTTCAGCATCATATCGCTTCCCCGAACCAGGCTGGTGATCGAGTCCCAGTCTTCAGGAATCCAGTCCACTTCCAGCAGGGCTTTGCCCGACAGACGGTTTTCACGCAGGTATTCCTTCAGTTTAAGAGCACGTATCAGGGCGTTGGTCTCGTTCTTCTTCAGGTTACCCACGGGGGCGCCATAGCCCGTCACACGGACTTTAGCCAGTTCCGTGCCCGTCTCCTGACGTACATCACGAAGAGCGTCACGAAGACGGTAGTAAATCTCGAAGTTCTGCTTTTCCTCGGAGAGTTCGCCAAGTTGCTTACCATCCTCCCGGTCTTCCTCCCGGTCAAAGTACGGGATAGAACCTGTTATGCAATGCAGCGTGTCCTTGTCCGGTGCGGGCTGAATGAAATTCACCAATGAAAGGAAACCGGCGTCGGTACCCGCATCCCACGGGGAGGTCCTCAGTTTCGGCAGGCGGAGGCCGTCCGCTATCTTATCCTCGTAGATATCCCCTTTCTTCCCGTGGCAGGCACATTCCTGAGAACGGAGCAGGAGGACGGCCTGTTCCATCCACGGCTCGTAAGGGATAGAAACCTTATAGGTAAACGCGCGGGAGACCGCAGCGTCGTCACGGATTACGACCGCCGGGATGGGCGAAGTACGCGCCTTGCCATTACGTTTGCCCGCAGACAATGCCTGTGAACGCTGATACACTTTCTGTTTCTCCGCACCATTGATGAGGACGGAGGGGAGTTCCTGCTCGGATTCACCGCTTTTAAGCACGGGAGTCACAGTCAGGGATTCGTCAGAAGGCATTTGCAGGTTCTCAAAGTCTACGGAAAGTTCCACGGTCAGGTGTCCGTCAGTCAGCGAAAAATGTTGTCCGGTGACAAACAGTTCTCCCCGGTAGAACTCCTGTCCCGAACAGAAGCCACACGTGGCGAACAAAAGTGCCAATGTCAGAGGAATACGGATTAAGTTTTTCATGCTCTATCTTTAATTACAAATTACTAATTATAAACCGCTTTCAATTTTCATCTTCCAACTCTCAATTTATCAGGTATACCAGCGATACCGAGGCACGGGTCGGAGCCATGAAGTTTTTATGACCGCCACCGGTCTGCTCCCCGCAATGCAGGCAACGGTAACGTTCATAACCGGAGTGCAGGAATCCGACGCCGAGGCTTGTCTCGATGCTCCAACGGGGTGAAAGGATGAAGTGGTAGCCGTATGATACGCCCAGTCCCAGAAAGTCACCCTCGTATCTTGAAGAGCGGATGCCCTTGAAGAGTCCAAGCGGGAGTTTCATGCCGCCTACATTATATACCCCGTACATCAGGTGCGCGCCGAAGAAGTGGCCGCCGAAGGGCTGGCACATCCAGTAACGCAGCTCAGGCTGTACGAACCAGTGTTTCCAGCGCTTGTCCCCACCTGCCGGAAAAGGGTTGTAGTGGAAACCCGCTTCCAGCGTGAACCGCCCGGAGAGTTTGACCTCCACGGAAAGGTTGGGCGAGGAAAGCGATCCCGTCAGCAGGTCGCTCTTCACGGCAAAGGTTTGGGAATGCAGGTCTGCAAGGCAGGACAGCAGCAGGAACAGGGGCAATATGAAAGTATTTCTTTTCAAAAGTTTTTTGAGGATTACGTTTACAACTCAAACAGCTTGATTTCCTTCAGATATTCACGCGTGATATAGTTTACTATGCCGAGTTTCTGCGCGGCTTTACCATAGCGCATGTGGAACTCTTCAGTAGTGGGATGGTTGCAGTTCAGATGCTCGCCAGTGGCTTCGAGGATGTCGAGAAGGGAGACGTCGGAGGATTCACGCGCGGGACTGTACGACCGTATATTACGGGATTCTCCCCGGTCGGACAGTTTGATAAGTCCGGCTCTTAGAAGCTTCGACAGCAGGACATCCAGGTCTTGCTCCGTAAGCCGGCAGGCGTCCGTACGGGTGGTGTCGCCTCCGGCATAGATGTTGTTGAGTACTGCAATGGCAGCTTGTGTCATGGGTGTTATCATGATATTTGTTGGGTTTTATCCATCATATACACCGGCATTACCTTGTAGGTAACGGATACACACAGATACGATAAGAGGCAAGGCTCATAAAAGTCCGGTATATACAAGAATTTATACGTACATACAGTTCATGGCGTACAATATCCTGTTCCCGTCTTCGAATTTCGGAAACGGGTAAGGGAACTTATATACGAATCAGCACATGCAGAGGCTAATTACCATTAACTTCGTCAATCATCGGTTCATCCAACCTGTACACTGAAAAAAGAAACTTGTAGAACCTGTAGTATTTGTGCTCTAATATAAATTGTCGGTTAATTAATCCATGTAAACAGGCAAATAAAACATCTTTCTCTTGGCAGTTAGAAATATATTATCTACTTTTGCGCCATAATCACATCTCCGTTACCTACAAGGTAATTTCTTCACATTACACTACATATCAACGAATTACCATTTATCCACCGCATTAGATAGCCCCTTGAATATGTAATTCATTATAACCTTGTTCGCCCGGTCCATCCGGCTATTTCCGAACCCTTTCATATACCCTTCGGTGGTGGTTACGGAAGCGTGTCCCAGCCCTTCGGAAATAACCTCGATGGGAATGTGGCAATACCTGCCCACCGTAGCCCATGTATGCCGCGCACTGTACGAAGTCACTTTGCCCTGTACCTTCTTCCACAGGGCAAGCGCACGCAGTCTGCTGTTAAGCAGGCGCAATATCCGTTGGTAATCCCGGTAAGCGGCCATACCCTCCAGGTTCCCGTCCAGGAAACAAAGCAGGTAGGGCGAAGTATCGTCCCGGTTCCGGTAGCGCTCCAGCAATTGCATGGCACGGCCGTCCACACGGGCGGATAGCGGCATACCCGTCTTCCGGCGGCGCAAGGTCAGATAACCGTCCTTCAGATCGGACTTCCGAAGGTGGGCAAGGTCCACAAAGGGCATGCCGTGGAAGCGGAACATCAGTTCCAGGCACGCACGTGCCCATGCCATGCCGGGGGAAGTGATGTCAGGCTCCCGTTCCACCAGTAACTTCTGCATATCGTCCCGTTCCAGCACACGACGGTGGTCCGCCTTGCGCCCGGTGAACACGTCACGGAACTGGTGGGGGATGAAAGCCGCCAGTTTACGGACCACAGCCCGGTTATAAACCGCCTGGAGCATACGCATATAGGTGGAGACGGTATTCCACGCCAGCCCCTTCCCACCCTTATGGAGCAGGTAACCCTCATACGCTTTCAACCACAAGGGCGTGATGCCGGACACGGGCAGCCCCTCGCCACCGAAAGCCATCACCGACCGCAGCACGCTGCCGCATACATGGGCGGTGCCGTACTGCCCGTTCTTTTCGAGTTCAGTGACCACCGAACTCATAAATTTGTTTAAATAGACTGTTTTCATATTCATTCATTTTTTCGCACGTTGTCGCACGCGCATATACTACGTCACAAACAGACAGTAAAGACAAATGTTTCATTACAATACCATCTTTAACCACTGCATTCAAGTCTTGTCAGACATGTTAATTTGACAGATATTTGCACCAAAGGTCAGAGGCGGGTGCTTTGACCCGTAGAGGAACCATCCGTTCCTCTACGGGCAAGGCATCCTTCCTCGTAGAGAAACGACCCGCAGGTCGTAGAGCAACATCGACATACCGTAATCATTGGATTTTCCATCGTTTGCCGGAGTAACACATCTGCCTTCTTCCACTGCTCCGAGGGACGATCCCCGCCACAGGGACACAAACGTATGGAAATATTTTTCACTTCAAAACAATATACAAAATGATTACAGTTACCATTCAGGTGAAGCCCTATCTCGCGGCTTACCTGCAAAGTGCGTACGCGCACTGCACAGTGGAAGGTGCCATCCGTTTCACCAAAAATCAGAATCTTTACAGTTGCCTGCTACAGCTCACCACTCCCCGCCCCAAGGGCGTGTCATGGCGGGACCGGGGGAATGTCACCCTCTCTCTGCCCTGCCCCAGCGTGGGGAAAGATCCGAGGACTTATAATTATCTGGGAGAGGAGGCCGTGAAGGTTCTGGAGCAGGAAATCAACTATGAAATGAGAATGGATTATTACCGCTTCCTGCGCAGAAACAAGTTTAAGAACGGGATGATGTTCACAAGGGCCACGGAGCTGTATCTGGAAGAGCACGGGATGACGGAACTTATACCGGAAGAGACATTGCTGAAAAGCTATTTCCAGTGGGTGAAGAAGGTGGAAAGAAAATAGGAGGGCATTTTCTTTATGGCACAGAAAACATCATCACTCATACCACTTATACAATTTATTTTTCTAACTTTGTGAAATAAAAACATTGAGTATGACAGAACAAATCTTCATAGAAAACTATAAATCTATCCGCAACGCAAAGATTAAGCTAAACAACCTGAACGTGCTGATAGGTTCCAATGGTGTAGGAAAAAGCAATTTCATCTAATTATAAATATCTATTTATGAAAGAAAATAATGGAATCATCATCTATCAAGATGAAAACGGCGTAACCAAAGTTAATGTACGCTTTTCTAATGAAGATGTTTGGTTGACTCAGAATCAGTTAGCCGAAATTTATGATACCACGCAGGAGAATATCTCTATGCATATCAAAAACATCTACGAGGATAAAGAATTGGATGAAAATCGAACTTATAAGAAATTCTTATTAGTTCGTCAAGAAGGTGCACGGCAAGTAAAACGCAACATCGACCATTACAACCTCAATGTAATCATCGCTTTGGGCTACCGAGTACAAAGCCAGATAGCTACTCGTTTCCGCCGATGGGCTACTGAACGTCTGCACGAATACATTCAGAAAGATTTCACAATTCTTGAGTTTCGCAGAATTCTAGGCATTGGAACAACGTCCAATGAGAATGCAAGATTGGATTCAAGCATTAGACCGACAGATTATCAATCTACAACGGAAACTTTTGGAAGGAAAAGGCTCTATCTCTCACAAACAAGCAATAGAGAAAGCAGAGTATGAGTTTATTATTTATCGTAAACGTGAGATGGAACAGTTGGAAAGCGACTTTGATAAAATGATTAAAAATCTTCCGAAGCAATGAAACCTAAGTCTTTGCAGAGAACCTTGATATTACGAACGAAATAGTAGCATCAACAAAACTTTCAATTTGATACATTATTGAACTTAGTAAAGTAAATAGATATGGCCGAAAAATACAACGCATCCAATATTGCATTGGAACAGATACTAAATTTCATTAAGTCCGGAGAAATTGCCATTCCGGAAATTCAACGCCCTTTCGTGTGGAAACCTAAACAAGTGCGCGATTTGATAGATTCGCTTTATACCGGATATCCAACCGGATATCTCATCATTTCACAAAGTCCTAACATGAAGTTGAAAAATGGAAGTCTTTCAGAAGGAAAAAAGATAATGATAGATGGGCAACAGCGAGTGACAGCATTAATGACGGCTATCATGGGTTTGGAAGTTATCAATGCAAACTTTGAGAAAAGAAGAATAAAAATAGCATTCAACCCTTTGGCTAATCCGGAGAATGATGAAGAGTTATTCAAAGTACAAGATAATGCAATTTTAAGAGATAGACGATGGATTGCAGATATTGCAGAAGTGTTTAAACCTACATTTGATTTATGGCAATTCGTGAATGACTATTGCATTGCAAATAGTGAAATAAATGGTAGCGAATTAAATAAAATACTCATGCGGCTCATGGATATTAAGAACCGCCAAATAGGAGTGATTACATTAGACAAAGAACTCACTATTGACGAAGTTACTGAAATATTTATCCGCATCAACAGCCAAGGCGCCAAACTAAACCAGGCAGATTTTGCTATGTCAAAAATCGCGGCCAATACAAACTATGGTGGCAATATGCTAAGAAAAGCCATAGATTATTTCTCACACCTGGCTGTACAACCAGATTGGTATACAGATATGTGTAAAGATACGGAGTTCATGGCTACTCCCTTTGCAGAGAAACTGAAATGGCTGAAGGATGATCGGGAGGAAATATTCGATCCGGATTATAACGACATTCTCCGTATAGCTTTTATGTATAAGTACGGCCGTGCAAAAATGAGAGATTTAGTAAGTTTATTGGGTGGGCGTGATTTTGAGACCCGCGAATATAAAGAAGAAATTGCAGAAACATCATTCCAGAAACTGACAGAGGGAGTTTTGGGATTTATGAACGAATATACATTCCGTAATTTCGTATTAACAATTAAGTCTGCCGGATTTGTAACCAACAAACTTATCAATTCACAAATGACTCTTGATTTTGCCTATACCCTTTATCTCATACTTAATGCTGATCCTAATATTGATAAGGCTAAAATCAAGCATTATGTTGCAAAATGGTATGTGATGACAACTTTAACCAGCAGATATATTACATCGCCCGAAACGGTTATGGATGCAGATATACGAAGAATCAAGGAAAGAGGTTTTCTTACATATTTTGAAGAAGTTGAAGCAGCCGATTTATCTGACACCTTTTGGAATGTGGGATTAGTCCAAAATCTGGAAACCTCAGCCATCAATAGTCCGTATTTTAATATTTATTTAGCGGCTCAGATTTATAGTGGCGATAGTGCTTTATTTACCAATGGAAGCAAAATAGGTGACTTGATCACAGTTATTGGAGATGTGCATCATATATTTCCAAAAAAATATCTAATCAGAAATGGTTGGACAGAAAAATCTAAATATAATCAAATAGCAAATTATACATATCTTGATACACAAGTAAATAAAGCTGTTTCCGATGATGCACCTTATATCTATTTCAGCAAAGCATTTGAACAATGTGAAACAAAGCAACTAATATATGGTAATATTACCGATTTAGACACCCTCCATAAGAATATAGAACAGAATTGCATCCCAGCCAATATAATTGAGATGGAATACACTGACTATGATTCCTTTTTGAATGAACGCCGTAAGTTAATGGCTCAGAAAATTAAATCGTACTACTATAGTTTATAAAAGTCTTATTTTCTGTAATATACCGATTCGCTAGTGTCCCATAAATAAAGAGACACTAGCGAATTGGATAATCTTTAGAATTCCCCCAACTCCTGCATCATCGCCGGACGACGTTTATACAAAACCCTGAACTCTTCAACCAATTGTTTCACAGCATCCTTCCCACCATTTAATTTCCGCATAGCCCGCAGTACCCGGGCTATATACTCATAATGGTTTCGTCCCAGATTTTTCTCCGCATAAACGCGAAGATCATCCGTAAACAGAGAAAGTATTTCAGAGGAATGGGTGACATTCAGATGGGAAGCATACTGCACAAGAGCGTCCAAACGCCTGTATTCCACGGTAGATAGAAAGCTGAATAATTTATCATACTCTTTTTCTTCTATATAAATCTCCGCTTTATTATTTCCACTACCCCAGTAATCAAAGAAGGTGGTTTCCTGCAACAATGTGCTCAAATACTCCTTCCAATCCGTGGAAGATATCAACGATTTAAGTTTATGGTAATAATCCAGACTTCCATTCGTATGAATAAATAATAATCGACACATCTCAATAACCTTGGTGATATCATGCACTTCTTCATAAATGGAAAGCAATTGTTCCCGCCACTCTCTTAATATACCATACTCTCCTGCCTTTTCAGCTATCACTATCCCCTCATTCAGCATGCTGATAGCCTTCTCATAACATTTCCCATCCAGTAATTTTTTAGTTTCCCGTCTTCTTATTTCAGGTAAATACAAGAATTCAGAAAGCGTAGTTTCAGCCTCAACCCTCTTACCCAGCTCTTCCAATATTTCTACCTTCCGAAGTACTAATTTATAAAGTTCCCGGTGTTCTTTCCTCTCCTCTATAAAATGGTTTATACTTAACAAAGCCTCTTCCTTGGATTGTACCGAAAGCATAATCTGCTGCACCAGTTCATCCATGTCATAAAGTTCATATTCACGATATGTCACCATTTTGGATATTTTGGTGGCTTCATTCAATATATTCTCCTTCAAGACCTGTGATGCACCCGAATGCTTAACTATTTCGAGCAATAAATCTCCGGCATCTTCACAACTGATTTCAAAATCAATGTCGTCATCATTATACAGAAAATATTCTTCAATATAATTATTCCCTATAGAGCGAAGTATCTGGAGTGCAATTGTCGCCGCCTCTTCCAAATCCTGCCGTTGAAGCAACAGAGTTGCTTTAGCCAGATATCCATCTACTTTTCCAGATACCTCATCCCAGTCAATCTCAGGCTCATAATACCTTCCTCGCTTGGAACCATTTTTATATGCAGAGTTAAAACACTTCTCAATCTCCATTTGATAGTCCACTGAGAGTTTGGCTACCGGTTTCTTCGGCAAAAACGTTTCAAGCAGCGCTGATTTAAAATCAGAATGTGAAGAAGCATATTTCAGAACAAAATCGGATAACTTATCCGGCTCTGCAAATAAAAGAATCTGCTCCACTTCTTCATCCATCACCATTTTAGCCGCATTCTTTTCCGGTATGCTTACTTGAGAATCAACTTCTTTAGCTGACAAGAAACGGGCTACTTTATTTCGACTGTCACGAATCGCCAGAAGCGTAGCCACCACATGTTTACAAATGTTTCCATCGTAAGGACAATCACACTCCCAAGCAATAATCTCATTCCCTTCCATCGATACAGTTACCTCATAATTCTCCGTACCACAAACCGTTGCAATCCATTCTCCCGGAGATTCCTCTTCGATTTCTAACACAGCATCAGATTCATAATAGTCTTCACCACGCATCAAAATCTGAGGAAGAACATACTTTTCAAAATTAGATATTGTTATCATAAAATATTGATTCTAGTTATTGTTACTATCAAAATCAACCATCTCTCGTTACCCGACTATATACCCCTCTTGTTCATACCCCTTCCCATATCTATGGATCATCTCAACAAGAGGCAACAAGCGTTCATCCATAATATCCATAAATTTATACCGGGCATACTGCATGTCATAAAGCCTACGGTTACCATTCTTCAGCCGTTCCTCTACATCTGCTGGAATAAAAAACTCAGAACGTTCTCTCAGAAAAGCGTAAAACTCTCTCTGAAAGATTTCAATCCCTGCCAGGTCAAAGTCACCAAAATGGATATAACGATTAGGAATCATCTGCAACCAAGTGCGCAAGTCTGCTGATTGAGGGTAACGGGACACAAAAAGAACTTTCAAGTCATCAAATAAATATTGCTGCCCACGAATCCGCTGAAAATTCTCTCCATTTTCCATTCCTATCACAACCACATCATCGGGAATTCGAAAGTGCTCATAATCTTCTATAAATACAGAAGTACCTTCCGCCGGATAAATCACAAAAACCTCTTCACACAAGCTTGCTTCTATCGGAACATAGCTGTTGACAAGAAAACCTTTAAACCCACGAGTTTTCCGAACTTTAGAATTGCCTGCCATTGCCACCAGCTCCGCACGCGACACCGCTTCCCGACAAGACATCATCTCAATCCACTCCTCCAAACTCCCGTTTATGGCATAGCGTTGGGCCAGAAAAGTACGACATCCTTCCACATCACATATCCGATAACTGCCACGCCTACCATAAGAACTTTGCACCAAAACACCTTCTTCCAATAGTTCTTCTGCCAGTGATGCAGGAAACGAGGAATACCCCACAGAATCACCGTTCAACATCCGCGCAACCTTACGCGCCGCAGCCACGGTCATAACATATTCTTTCCCATTTCTCATGCTTTACTATATTTTAACAAAGGCACCACCTGCGTATTAGAATGCCCATCTTTATTCAATAAATAAGTATATTTATAATCCTCCACATTATATGTAGTAGGCGAACTGTTCACCAACAGGATATTCCGGCAATTGGCAAAGTCCAGAATTCCCTTCACGTTGTTGGGATGCAATTTACCTATCTCATCCATCATGCAGTGTATCTTGAAGTCACCGAATTTACGGGATGCCTTTTCTTTGAACACATTGATAAGCATAATATTTACCATAGCCTTCACCAGAATATCCGTTCCATCAGAACCCACGTTGGCAATCTTTTCCACCCATCCCGTATCATTATCATTTTCCTTGACCCGGAACTCCAGTTTGAAAGTATCCGACAAAGCCAATTGTTTTCTGCCCGGATCGTCCAATAAATGTTTCATGAACGATAACAGATAACGTACTGCCGTCGCATTGACATCTTCACGGGAAGCCTGCGAAAATAAATCCGCTTCTCCCATATTATGTTGGTTCTCATCATTAAATTTCTTTATCTCCAGTAACAACTGCATCAGTTTGTCACTACTTGCCAAGGGACGGAGGGATATTTCCTTTATCACCCCGGCAAAGTTCCGCTCTATAAAATCATCGTTGATATCACCAATGGTTTTACGAATCTCACTCTCATTTCGGGTCAAGTCTCCCACCTCCTTCGATATACGTCGGATAATATCAGTGTATCGTCCACTGATATGCTTCTGGTAATCAGAAATTTTATCATTATCTACAAACTCGCACAAGTTCGAAGCAAAGTCATAGTAATCCTGTTCGCCAATCAGTTCTGTACGGAAATGAAATGTATTCTTCGCAGAAAAATAACCTTTGAATTGCATCACGGCTTTCTTGAAATCTTCCGTCTTTCTGATAAAAGAGACTATGAGCGACTTAAGTTCCTTCACAAGAGTATCACAGTTTTTCCTGGTAGGCTTCTCTCCCACTTCCATCGCTCCGGCCGGACAAAAAGTTTCGTCATTCAAAAAGGCATCTGCTTCCGCTAATCCACTTTCTAATATATGCAATTCCTGCTTTAGTTTTTCCAAAGCACTATTTATTTCTTTCAGCCCGTTTTGCAGTTTCTCACGTCGCAATGCAAACCGCTCGTCCAAAGCCGAAAGTTTAGTCTCATATTCTTTCTTCCGGCTACGCATGGCCGGTTCTTTATCAAAAAGTTCTTGCTTATCCTTTTCATAATAAGCCACCTGATTACGATGCTCGCTGATATACCTCAATTCTTCCCTGATCTCTGCCAACCTCTCATCATATTTACGAATGGTTGCCACATCAGCTCCCTTGCCATTCAGTTCAGCATCCTGTGCCTGCCGGAGTTCTCTCTTCTGCTCTTCAATCAATTGCTTATGATGTTCAATCTCCTGCCGAACTTCGTCAACATAATGGTCCAGTTCAAGCTGAAGCTCTGTCTTGGCATCTTTATAGTTCTTCTGGCAAGCCTTCAACTGTTTCTCACGCTCAGACAGATATTTCTTTTTCTCTTCATCCGCCAGATAGAACCGATGAGCAATCTCATTCAGACCAGTCTGAAATTCTTCCATCCGTACTCTTTTCCACTCTTCTTCTTTCGTTTTCCAAGTGGCATGATCCGCTTGCAGATTCTTTAGCTTATAAGGAATTTGCCCTCGCTCAGCTTCCATCAGATGTTGTTGCTCGGCCATTTCCCTGATTTGTTTGGAGTACTTTTTCTCCAGGAAACTTATATTTTCATTCAATTCCTCGGCCAATCGTGTCAGTCGGTTGCAATGTTCTTGATAAACGATCTGCTTCGCTGCCCGCTCTTGTTTCATCTCTTCGGGAGTACGGATGCTTCGATCAATGGCCGACAAGTTCAATGAAACGCCGAATAAAGTCCCGGCATCATCCGTCAAACGGGGATTCAATTCATGATTGTACAACACCGACTCCTCATCCGCCACCTTGCCTATCGTTTCTTGCCAACCGGGATTATACTGTTCCAGCCAATCGCAAAAAGAACCTTTCCGCTTCTCTATCAATGCATCCAATGCGCGCAACTGTTCTTCAACATCCGCCTTTTCCCTACGCACTGCATCCATGCTTCTCTGAGCCGCCATCTCCAACTCTTTGCGTTTTAGCTCACATTCATTCCTCCGTTGACTGATGTCCATTTGCTGTCGGCGTATTTGCAAATCCAGCTCCTTATCCCTTCTGCACAATTCATCAATGCCAGCTTCACAATCTGAAATTTCTTTCTTATAGTGTTCTTCATGAAGCGTTTTCTGCTGCTTCAATTTCATCTGCATCTCCTCGCTACGCAGTTGTGCCAATCGTTGCTCCACCGTTTGCAGCTTTTCCTCAGACGCCGCCCGCACTTTATCCTCTTCAGCGCGAGATTGTGCCATAGCTTTCTCCTGACGTTCAGCAACAGATGATCTTTTTTCGAGAATCTGAGTCTGCTTATTATTTTCGAACAAACTCAAATCGGCATCCAGATTCTTAAACAACGAACTGTATTTGGACAACACATCCTGATAGGCTCTTGTCAGTTCTTCCTTCATGGTCGAGATGCGTGCCAATTCTCCGTTTTGCAATCCCTCCTGCGCCACCCGCTTTATGATTTCTTCTATGTTGATTTGCTCATAATGGAGTCGTTTTTCATGCACCTGCTTCAACAACGTCTCAATGCCACCTTTGCCACTAACCAGAGTATCTCTTTCCTTATTATACTTCTCTCTCAATTCATCAATCAGCCGGATAGACCGTTCGCGCTCAACCTCCGTTTTATTTATCTTCTCTCTGATATGAGGGATTTCCTGCAACGCCTGTTTCTCAGCATAGTTCAACTCAGCACGTTCCTCATCTATCTGTTTGTGGGAATAAATCAGGTCACGATACGAATTTATCACCTTATCCGCTATCTTCCGCACGGGAATCTCGCCATTCTTGTTTTTGGTAAACCAAAGCATTACGTCATTATACTCCTGCTCAAACTCTTTTATCTGGCTTCGATAAAAACTCAAGTCAACAAAAACCTCTTCATCGGTCATGGAACGGATAATGGTATCTTTTATAAAATCGGCATCCAGCTTAGAGTTGAGGAAGACGTTCTGTATGGTACGAGGAATATTCTGGTACTTGGCGCTTTCCACGATGGCGAATTTCCGGTAAGGAGTCATGTCCTGCTTACGGTTGTTGCCGAAGATAATGTCACGATACATCTCGTAGACGGTGATTTGCGAGGTAATTTGGCGTTTCCCACCGATACGTTCGCGGATACGCCCCCACTCCGGATACACCTCATTATGTTCATTGATGAACCAATCCCTCTCAAACGAAGCATCTATAAAACGGAAAGCTACTCTCCCCTGCGATTTGGCAGCCACCACACAGTAGGCTCCATTCTCACGCATCACCTCATAGATGATGTAAGAATTGGAGTATGGGAAGTAGAATGCATCAAAACTCTTCTTCTCCTTGGGAATGCCGAGCTTAAGTTTATCGGCATTGTAGAAAAACAACAAAGCGCGGAGCAATGTACTCTTCCCCACTCCCTGCGTACCAATGAAATGTACATTACCATCCAGTTTCACCTCCGCATAAGGAATATGGGCACTGTTCAGAAAAACAATCTTATTCAGGTATCTCATCTTGCACCTCCTCCGATATAGTGATACAGTCAATCAATTCTTCCATATAATGGAAAGCGGTCAGCACTTTGTATGTCCCGTCCACTTCATTTTCTTTTTCTATAAACCCCATCTTTTCCAGTTCATTAATCAGTTTAGCCACTACTTCCTCATGCTTCTTTTTGTCGGAGAACAGTTTGGAAGCCTTCTCCTTCAACTCCATATCGCAACCGATCTGAATTTCAATATCAGCCGCACGAAACAGGAATCCGGGACCGAAAGCCGAATGATAGGTTTTCAAGAAACTCATATAATCAATCCATTTCAAGGCAGCCTCCAATTTGCGCTCCAAATCCACTTTCGCCTCTTTGCGCGTAAAGTGATAGTAACCGTCTCCCCCTTCCAGATAAAGTCCGATTCCCTGATAGTATTCGTAATAATCGGGTAAATCTTCTTCAATAGCATCATAATAACGCTTCACCTGAGTGGAAATACTGTTCGAGGAAATAAACCCTCCTTTACTAAGTATATTGAAAATCTCTTCAGTATATTTCATATTCAAAAAGTTTTATTTGGCGTAAATCAAAGGATATTCCACATTGCCCGAGCACTCATAGCTTTCCGTAAAATTGAGTTCATCAGCATATTGGGAAGCCAACTGACAAAAATAAATCAGTTTATCTCCGCGAGATACTTCCTTGCGAAAGCGATAGTTCATCACGAAACCAAACAGATGTATCCCAGAGGCCATAAAAGCGTTGTACACTTCCCGCAGGTTTATCGCGTCAATCTGTTGCGACTGATTATCCAGATACCCTTCGGGAATAGCTTCAGCCAGATTTTTCGGACTAAGCTTCCTGTTCTTTTGCTGTGCTGCCAACTTCCTGACGGCTTGGAAAGCCTCATCCGAAGTTCGCAGATAATCTATCGACAATTTTATGCGGTAGTTTGTCTGAGGTTCCATCCATAACGGATGACGTTGCGAAACCACTTGCCGGATAGTCGTGTTCTCTTCCAACAGGAACTGGTCTTTCAGATATTTCAGCTTCCTTATCTTCTCAAAGATACGGTTCTGATAATCTATCAAGTTCAGGTAATGGACAATCTGCCGGTGAATTTCAAGCAGATTATGATAAGAATCGTTCAATTGCAGCTTGACGTCGCTCACCACATTCCGCATTTGCACATCCATGGCTACGCGGAAAAAGACCGGTTGCTGGTTATCAATCAGCTCCTCACTTTTAGTTATCAGCAAAGAGATGTTCTTAAGCTTTTCGCTTAGTCTCATTAACTTCGCCTTTTTTATTTGGTAGTTGGGTTCATTCTTATAAGTATTATCCATGTTCCTTTTCAGGTCCATTACATTACGGACAGTGGTAAGGGCAATGTTCTTCAGGCAGCGTTTCACTTCGCGTTGATAATTATACTTGCGCTTTTCATTACTTTCTTTCAGGTAATAATCTATATTTTCATTGAGGCGGGTAAGATAGTCCTGTACAAAAGACACGTTGATTTCTTCATTCACTTCCAACACGTCTTCAAAGAACTTCAGATAGAGATCTTCCATTTCAAGAAAGTCACCCGTGTCACGTATTACACCGTAGTCGATCAGATAACGGATACGCTCTTCTTTATACTCTGTCATCTCAAGCGCATAATCATAACGAAACGAAAGCGACTTTCGCTTGGCAAACATTTCTTTCAGTAGTTCTTTCTCGCGTTCAAGACTCTTCACTAATTCTTCTATGGAACGAAAAGTACTCATAGTCCTTACATTTTATTTCCCGTAAAAATAGACTATATCCTTCAATCCCACAATATTCTAAAGAACTTTTGTTCAATAAAACCACCTTTTCCAGCCAAAGTGAACAATAAAAACAGAAGCCACATTTCAGCAAACAAAATTTTATCCATACCTTTACAGAGTTCTAATGCGCATATACATACTAAATAGGATTTTGATATGAAGAAACTGATTAGCATGCATTTTATAGGAATATTGGCATTAGCCATATTGTGTAGCGGATGTAGCACCAACCGCATGGCGGCGGGTGACCCGGGCGCCGTATTGGCGGGAGCCGCCATCGGAGGCAATGTAGGAGGCGCCATCGGCGGACTGATAGGCGAGAACAACCGAGGATGGAGAGGAGGTTACCGTGGCTCTGCCATCGGCACCATTGTGGGAACCATTGCCGGAGCCGCCATTGCCAATGCCGCCACCGCCCCCAAACAAACGGAAGAATACAGCTACCGGGTAGAGAGAACCCAGCCCACCTATAATCCCCGACCGGAAGCGCGCCCCTCCGCCATCAACAACCTGAAGATACGCAATATACGTTTCATTGACGATAGCCACGACCACGTAATCAATGCGGGTGAGAATTGCAAAGTCATCTTCGAAATTATGAACGAGGGAAACAGGACCGCTTTCAACGCGGTGCCGGTAGTGGCGGAAGTCACGGGCATGAAGCACATCTATATCTCGCCATCCGTCATGATAGAACAAATCGCTCCCCGCGAAGGCGTGAAATACACCGCCAACATCAGCGCCGGAGAACGGATAAAGACGGGAGAAGTCATCTTCCGCATTGCCGTAGCCGACGAAAACGGAGAGGAATATGACTGGCAAGAGTTTTCATTGCCCACCCAACGATGAACAATCTCTCATTAAAACAATAAAATCATGGCCGACAACTATTTAGAAAAGCAATACGAAGCATACGAAGCAAGAAAAGCCGCTTGGGAAAAAGAACGCAAATACGGGAAGAAGCCCTCCCCTGCCAAGCGCCCGAAAACGGAGGAAAAGTCAAAAGGGAGTGAAGAAACACCCCCTATCACGTCCCATCCGGAAAGTACTATTTAAATCCCGGAGGCGGCAAATGCATTCCCGCCATTGTCAATCCATTTTCCTTGGCATACCGGAGGAAGTGTTTACGTGACTTCACCGCCGCATCCTTATCCATATCGTAGGAGGCACAGATTTCGGGATGTTCCAATTGAAGAGCGGCTCCGTGAATCAAATCGGCTATCACCAATAGCTTGCCCGCCTGATAAACCGTATGGCCGGGAGTGTGCCCTTCCGCATTCATGGTAACCACATTCCCCGGCAAGGTTTCACCAAATTCAAACAGGTGCAAACGGTCCTTATAAGCGTTCATGGTCTTCACCACTTGCGCATTCCTATCGGAAGGCATCTTGAGCCAGGCATCATACTCCGCTTTCGATGCATACACCTCGGCATTAGGGAAGACAATGCTATCTCCCTTCATCATCCCTCCGATGTGGTCGCCGTGAAAGTGGGTGAGATACAGGTACTTGATGTCAGCCGGATTCATGCCCAAAGAGGCAAGCCCAGGCAATAAGCGGCTATCCGGCGCTCCCATTCCCGTATCAAACAAAATCCGGACACCATCCGTTTCTACCAGAAAAGTGCTCATGGACGAAGGTATCCCATCCGCCAACTTCAAGCTATCTATCAGTGCATCACTGGCATCGGCGAAAAGCGTCCTCTCCATAAGACGTTCTTTTGCATTATCCTGTATCCAAGTGACCTTCACTCCATCCAGTTGTAGGGTTTTCAAACCGTCACATGTCATAGTTATACTATCCATACTTGCTTCCTCATTAGTTTGTTTCTTTGCACCGCCGCCACAACCTACCAGCAACAATGCAACTGATGCAACAACCCAATATTTCCATGTTTTGTTTTTCATTGGCCTACTAATTTTTTAGTTCATGAATAATAGTTTTGATTATGCCGACTCGGCACAAGGATGCGTAAACCAGAAACGGCTACCGACGCCCACCTCAGACTCAAGCCCGATAGTGCCGCCAAGATGCTCGATAATACTCCGGCAGATGGACAATCCCAGACCGGTGCCTTTGGAAAAAGTATTAAGTTTCACAAAGCGGTCGAACACCTGCCCCACCGCATCCGGAGCGATGCCGATACCCGTATCTGTTACGGAGAATTCTATCTCATTGGTATCCTCCTTAAAGTGATACTCGAGAGTGATTTGCCCTTCGCTCGTAAACTTAAGGGCGTTATTGATAAAGTTGGTGACAACCTGCATCAAACGCTTCTTATCTGTATAAATACGATAATCGGGCAAATTAGAAGCCAGCAATACGGGCACGGGCTTATCTTCCTTGATTTCATAACCGCGAAGTATGTCTTCACAAAAGTCTTTGATGTTCAGATACCCCATATTAAAGTCAAGCGTCCCCGCCTCTATCTTCGACAAATCCAGAATATCGGATATCAATTGCAAGAGCAACTCTGTGTTCTCCTGCATGATTTCAATATACCCCTGACGTTCTTCTTTATCCTCCTCCTCAACGAGCATACTTGCAAAACCGACAATCGCATTCAACGGAGTACGGATTTCATGACTCATATTGGCCAGGAAAGCCGACTTCAGGCGATCCAGATTCTCCGCCTTCTCCTTGGCTATCCTTAATTCTTCTTCTATCTTTTTCTGATGGTCGATGTCGACACTGGTGATGACGTGCGCCATCTGTCCGTCTATCCAGGGGAATGCAGCACTAAACACGCGAAACCAGCATTTGTCAAACGGGCGTTGATAGTCCCAGGAGTAAACCCTGGTGGGCTGACCGCTTTCATCAATCAGGTGTCTTTTAGGACAGAACTCACACTCGCCCGTTTTATCGGTGTAGAGGGCTTGCCAGCACTTCTTCCCTTCGAAATGACTGATGCCGCCATACGGGGCGGCCATAGATGCATTGGCATATAGCATGTCATGAGAATCGAAAGAGTTCACATAAATATCCACTCCCATATTGTTCATAATGCTACCCAGCGTGTTGCTTGCCCGCACTTCTCTTTCCTTATATTCCCTGACCGCTATTTCCTTGGAGAGCGAGCCCAATATCAGATGAATCATCTGGAGCTCGTCTTCGGCGAAAGGTATCGAGACTTCTTCCCTATCCGCAAACCCGATAAATCCGATAATCTTGCCTTCGGAATCTTCAAATTGCCTGATTAACAAAGAATCCACTCCATAAAAATCCAAAATATCAATATCAGATAAAGAAATATTCTCACCCTTACTGGCATAGAAAGGTCTCTTTTTAGCCTCTATACGACCAGAATGTTGTGTAGTCATCTCTCCCATTTCAAAACGAGACCTCAGAATGTTGTCTTCATTTCCAATGGTTTCCTTCAAAAAGAAATAGCGGAAGCCATCCGTTTGATAAACAAACCCTTTCTTGAATCCATAGTAATTACAAATGTCTATCAACGACTTCGTGATTTTCCTTTCAATAGATTCATGGCCATTCAACCGTTCTAAAAACTGAAGTAGAAATACACTTAAACTTTCCTTGCTTTTGGTCATATAGTCTTTAGTTCCTTAAGTTTAGACTACTCGGAACGAATTATCGTTTTTTCCTCCAAGCATTCAAGCCGCTAATATACAAACTTTTAAAGACAATAGAGAATTTTCATCAAGTTTTTAAATATTAAATATTTTCCTTTTCACACAAAGCAAGATAAAGGGAAAACTATTTTATTTTACAAGTACATCAAAAGCATATACAACTTTCAATCATAGTTTTCGTAACGTGAACGCAACTTTGCCGGACTTTTGGGTGACGGCTCCGGCTTCCCTGAACCCGACTTCTTCTGCCCGGATTGCTGGACAGGTCGAGGTCTTTCGGGACGGTTATTATTCCGCTTGGGCTTTTCGGCAGATACCACCGCCTTTTGAGTGCTTCCGGTTGGTTCGACCGGTCTCTTTCTGTCCTCCCGCCTCCTATTGTTCTGAGATTTTCCTCCCTGAGTGCGGCCTTGCGATTTCGATGCAACGTTTTGGGTAGAAGAAGTAGTAGGAGAAGCGGCAGGCTCTCCCAAAGAAGGCAAATTGTGCTTTTGTTGCACCAGCTTTATACCCGTAAGTTTCTCTATCTCACGTAGCATGGGGGCTTCTTCGCTTGAGCAAAAAGCAATGGCACGTCCTTCGCAACCCGCACGTCCCGTACGTCCGATACGGTGCACGTAGGTCTCCGGAACGTCGGGCAAATCAAAATTGAGAACCAGGTCCAGACCTTTTATATCGATGCCCCGGGCAGCAATATCCGTAGCAATAATCACATTGGAACGCCCTTCCTTAAAGTTGCTCAACGCACGTTGGCGGGCATTCTGTGACTTGTCTCCATGTATGCTTTCGCAAGCAATGCCATGACGAGACAGGTAGCGGGCAATGTTATCCGCCCCATGCTTGGTACGGGAGAAAACCAGCACCTGATGACCTGCCTCTCCGAGCAACAATTGAGCCAACAATTCTTTCTTCTGAGGTTTCTCTACCCGGTAGACGGACTGGCTGATAATCTCCACAACACTGGATGCCGGAGTTACTTCCACACGCGCCGGATTGTGCAACAAACTCTTGGCAAGACGGTCGATACTATCGGGCATGGTGGCCGAGAAGAAAAGGGTTTGCTTCTTGGGCGGGAGCTTGGGCAAGAGGCGTTTGACGTCATGGATAAATCCCATGTCGAGCATACGGTCGGCCTCATCAAGAACAAAGTGGCGAACATCGTCGAGGCGGATAAAGCCTTGCGACATCAGGTCGAGCAAACGTCCGGGAGTAGCCGTCAGGATGTCCGTCCCGGCACGAAGTTCATCGGTTTGCGACTTTTGTTTCACTCCGCCGAAGATAACCGTGTGGCGCAAGGTCGTATAGCGTGTATAGTCCGCCAACGATTCATCAATCTGAATCGCCAACTCCCGGGTTGGAGTCAGGATAAGCGCACGGATGCTACGCGGGGCACCTTTGCGTTGGGGCACAGGGGCGGCAAGCAATTGCTCGATGATGGGTACGGCGAAAGCGGCGGTTTTGCCGGTTCCGGTTTGCGCCAGTCCCAACAAATCACGGCCGGTCAGGGCTTCGGGTATAGCTTGTTCTTGGATAAGTGTAGGGGTAGAATAGTTTTTTTCGAGGAGCGCACGGCACACCGGCTCCGAAATATTCATCTGTTTAAATGTCATCATTTCTTTTTATTACGGCACAAAGGTACGATTTTACAGGGAATTATCACTATATTTGCATGAAAAAGGAATCATGAGAATACATCACATCGCCATCTGGACCTTCCGCCTGGAAGAATTAAGGAACTTCTATATCCGGTATTTTAGCGGAAAAAGCAACGAAAAATACATCAATCCCAAGAAAGGTTTCGAATCATACTTCATATACTTTGACGACGGCGCATTATTAGAATTAATGAGCCGAACGGACGTACAGAACACCCCGGTAGAAGAAAACAGGTTAGGTCTCACCCACTTCGCCCTTGCTTTTCAAAGCAAAGAGGACGTACTCAAGACCACGGAACAACTCAGGGCAGACGGTTATACCATAGCCGGAGAACCGCGCACTTCAGGCGATGGCTATTTCGAAAGCGTCATACTTGATCCTGACGGCAACCGCGTAGAATGTGTCTATCGGAAAGAAGAAACTTCGGAAGAGCCCGACGCCCCAATTGAAACAGAACGGTTACTACTACGCCCCTTCGTGGAGAGCGATGCAGAGGCTCTCTTTGCCTGTTGCCGAAACCCCAACATAGGGAACAATGCGGGTTGGCAACCTCACGCAAGTCTGGAGGAATCGCGCGAAGTACTTCGTTCCGTATTCTTATCCCAGAAAGGGGTATGGGCAATTACCCTGAAAGACAACGGGCAATTGATTGGCTCCATCGGCATCATCGCCGACCCCAGACGCGAAAACCCGCAAGTACGTATGCTGGGATATTGGCTCGACGAGGCTCAATGGGGAAAAGGCTATATGACGGAGGCGGTAAAAGCGGTACTAAACTACGGTTTCGGCACGCTAAAACTAAGTCTTATCACCGCTAACTGTTACCCCCATAACGAGCGCTCTCAACAAGTATTGAAACGCCAGGGCTTTGTGCATGAGGGTACGCTTCATCAGGCCGAAGTGACTTATGACGGACATGTATATGACCATCAATGCTATTACCTGACAAATCCGGAACATCAAAAATGAGTCTATAAAAGGGAAAAATAAGATTTACATTCATATAGTCTTTTTTTAAGACATCATAAATTCAGCGTTACGATACAAACGAAGTTAATTCTCACATTTTTATCCATTTGTGTGGGAATTCAAAATAATCGTGTAACTTTGCGAATGAGATTTTCTTTAGAATCTCCACTGGTAACGGATATAGGCGCGTGCTTTTATGACAAATAATATAGCTCAAAAAAATGACTCTATGAAAAAACGATATCGGATACTCAAAAGGGTATCTGTCATTTTAATTCTCCTTGCTCTATTCACAAAGATGCATGCGCAAAAAGTGCAATATACCCAATACCACCACATCCTCACACACTCTTACGAACAGTTGTTACCCGTTTACAAGAACCTTAATAAGATTCTGAATACAGAAATCAATGCAGAAGAGACTCCGCAGGAGGACTACACCATAATCAAAATACCTTTCCGCATCGAGCATCACAAAACTCTACTTATCGGTATTTTTACCCTGGGCACCTTTGCCATTTGTTTTTTCATTCTATATCCGTTGTTCCTCTATTTCAGGGAGTCAAAACGGAAACGTGCCACCCAAAGGGAATTAATCAGGGAAAAGGAATTGCTATCATTATTACTCGAAAAAAGCGATATCTATACCTGGAAATATGTGGAATCCACAAATACTTTCTCATGTGATAAAGAGTTCTTTGAGCATCTGGACATGCCTTTCCGAACTTTCACTTTACAAGAAATGACAGAAGCCATACACCCGGAAGACCGGACAGACGTCCTGGCTACTTTCTACCGCATAAAAACCCAGCCGGACTCCAAAACACATACTCAATGCCGATATAACTTTAATGGTAAAGGTTACATCTGGTATGAACTACGCTATGCCAATCCTACGGAAACAATGTCAGAATCCGCCTCCATCATAGGTCTGATTACCAATATACAGCACTTCAAAGATAAAGAAGAAGAGTTAATGAAGGCCAAAGACCTGGCGATAGAAGCAGAGCTTAAACAATCATTCCTTGCCAATATGAGTCATGAAATACGCACACCGCTCAATGCAATCGTAGGTTTCTCCAACCTACTGGTCAGTGAAGACGACTTGTCCGATGACGAGAAGGCGGACTTTATAAATACCATCAATAGCAATTGTGAACTTCTTCTAAAACTCATAAACGACATATTGGAATTATCCCGTATCGAGTCTGGCAAAATGGCTTTCTCCTTTTCAACTTGCAATCTGAATAGTTGGATTGATAATATGTACATGACTCATTCCCTATTGATACCCAAGGAGATTGAATTCATAAAGGAAGTGCCTGATGCCACCTTCTTCATCCATACGGATGTGAACCGGTTAAGTCAAATTATTACCAACTTCCTGAATAATGCCGCCAAATTCACCCAATCAGGGTATATCAAATTGGGATATGAAATTGATTTCTCGGAATACAAAATCTCCATCTATGTGGAAGATAGCGGAAAAGGCATTCCGAAAGAAGAACAACAGATGATATTCGAACGTTTCTACAAGCAGGACGAATTTGTTCAAGGCACCGGTCTGGGGCTTTCCATAAGTATGGTTATAGCAGAGAAGCTGGGTGGAAGAATCTCCGTTAGCTCCGAGGCTGGAAAGGGAAGCCGGTTCAGCTTCACCCTGCCCTATCATAATGAAAGTGAGGAGTTTTTCTCCGTCGGATAACAAATATAATCATAGAACTATGAACGCATTAATCTTAAAAGACAAAGAGGTGTTTCCCACCGATGAAGTACTGGAAAACGTATTGAAGAACAGCTACCCGGCATTTGCCAGATTGCGCGATGAATTGACCGCCACCGATGTCCGCATCGAATGGAATTACTACAATGACGGAAAGGCCTGGATGGGTAAGATGCTATTCAAAAAGAAGAACCTGGGATGGTTACAAATATACGACGGCTATTGTACCACTTCCTGCTTCTTCATGGAAAGGCATCTCGAAGCGATAGACGGATTAGATATCACCGAAAGCATCAAAACAAACTTTTATCAGCAAAAGTCCAGTGGCAAGCTGACGCCAATGACGGTAAATATCCATACGGCGGAAGACATTGACGACACATTGAAGATGCTGGATTTCAAAAAGAAGCTGAAATAGGTGGTCAAAACGAACGGTGCCATGATACGCTTATTATAAGAAATGAGTATCTTTGCGCCATCATGTTGCACCGTTTCAAGACTTCCATAACAGATATTCCACTTCCGGAAAGGTTTACTTATCCTTTCTGCTACACTCCCCATCCATTATGCGTGATGGCGGCGGAAGAGGTGCAACACTATCTCAACCGGCAACATGAATGGAAAGAAGAACTAAGTCGGGGGAAGATGTTCGGAGTGCTGGTGGTGCAGACCGGAAATGGGGAAATTGGTTACCTGGCGGCGTTTTCGGGCATATTGGCGGGGAAGAACCAACACTCCTACTTCGTTCCGCCCGTATATGACTTGTTGCAACCGCAAGGCTTCTTCAAAGTCGAAGAGGAAAATATATCCGCCATCAACCGGCGCATCAAGCATTTGGAAGAGGACAAGGAATACACTTCTTTGTTGTCCGAACTCACCCGGACCCACCAACAAGCCCGGGAAGCACTGGACATAGCCAAACAACAATTAAAAGAAGCGAAAGAGAATAGAGAATTGCGTAGAAAGGAAACCGGGCTCACAACCGAAGAAGAAGCCGCCCTGATACGCGAAAGCCAATTTCAAAAAGCGGAATACAAACGGCTGGAACGTTCCTGGAAAGAAAAGATAGCCGCTTTGCAAGTGGAAATCAATAACCGGGAAGAACAAATTCAAGAGTTGAAGGTGGAACGCAAAAGCCGTTCCGCCGCCCTGCAACAACAATTATTCGGGCAATTCAGAATGTTGAACTACCGGAAGGAGATGAAAACCTTGTGTGATATATTCAGCCAAACCGTGCACAAAACTCCTCCCGCCGGTGCCGGAGAATGTGCCGCCCCAAAATTGTTGCAACAAGCCTATCTGCACGGCTGGAAACCCATTGCTATGGCAGAGTTCTGGTGGGGCAACTCTCCCAAAGCCGAAATCCGCCATCATGGTTACTATTATCCCGCTTGTAAAGGTAAGTGCGAGCCTATCTTGCAACATATGCTTCAAGGGTTGGAAGTAGAAGAAAATCCTATGCTACAACTTCCGGAACAGGGCTACGGGAAATTAAAAATAGTCTATGAGGATGAATGGTTATTGGTAATCAACAAGCCTTCCGGAATGCTCTCCGTGCCCGGTAAGGGTGAAAAGGAGTCCGTATATAGTCTGGCAAGGCAACTCTATCCGGAAGCCGACGGGCCGATGATTGTGCACCGGCTGGATATGGCTACATCGGGACTTTTAATCATTGCCAAGAATAAAAAGGTGCATCAACACCTGCAAGCCCAGTTCAAGAATCATAGCATCCAAAAAATGTATATAGCCCTGCTTGACGGCATCATTCCCCAAGACAAGGGAACCATCGAGCTTCCCATTTGCCCGGATCCGCTGGACCGTCCCCGTCAGGTGGTGAACATGGAGTATGGTAAACCCGCCATCACTCATTATCAGGTTCTTGAGCGGAGGGACAAATGCACACGCATAGCTTTTCATCCGCATACAGGGCGCACTCATCAGCTCCGTGTGCATGCCGCACATCCGTCAGGTCTGCATTGTCCCATCATAGGCGACGAGCTTTACGGGAGAAAGAATAAACGCCTCTACCTGCATGCCGAGTCCATCGAATTTACCCATCCCGCCGACGGACGGGTTATCCGTATCACGGAAAAGGCTGACTTCTGATGATTGCTTCTTCTCTTATTCTTCCTTCCACAAGAGAGGGTCAAAAAGCCTATATAAACTGACAAATAGCTTAGGAATTGAACCTTTTCATTCCCATCATATCCGGATTATATTGATTATTTTTGCAAACGGATAAACCTATCCAATCAAACACTATTAACCAACTAATGATTAAAACCATGAAATTCGTAACTTTAGCATGTAGTTTACTTTTCTACCTGTCCTCTTTCGCACAAGAGAATTTTCCTGACGGAACTCCTATTCCCGACTGGTTCAGACAAAACGAAATCATAAATATAGAAACACTGGGTGACAAGTATAAAATTACAGATTATAGCGTTGTAAATGATAGCACCCTGATTCAAACAGAAAAGATTCAGGCCGTCATCGACCAGGCTTCATCCAAAGGCGGTGGCGTGGTCATCATCCCGAAAGGTACTTACCTGAGCGGTGCGCTTTTCTTCAAACCGAAAACCCATCTTTATCTGGAAGAAGGGGCCGTACTGAAAGGTAGCGATGACATCAATAATTTCCCCATCATCAACACCCGCATAGAAGGGCAATCACTGAAGTATTTCGCCGCACTGGTGAATGCTGACAGAGTCAATGGTTTCACCATCTCCGGTAAAGGCACAATCAACGGTAACGGTCTGCGCTACTGGAAATCTTTCTGGTTGCGCCGTTCCGTCATTCCTAAATGTACCAATATGGATGAGTTGCGTCCGCGACTGGTGCACGTTTCCAATAGCGATGATGTACAGATTTCAGGAGTACGCCTCATCAATTCTCCGTTCTGGACAACACATATTTATAAATGTAATAATGTGAAATTGCTGAATTTATACATCTTCTCTCCGGCGGCCCCGGTCAAGGCTCCCAGCTCGGATGCGATTGATATTGATGTATGTAGCAATGTATTGGTTAAGAATTGCTATCTCTCGGTTAACGATGATGCCATTGCTCTGAAAGGTGGAAAAGGTCCCTGGGCTGATAAGGATTCCAATAACGGAAGCAACACCAACATTATCATTGAAGATTGTACATATGGTTTCTGCCATAGTGCATTGACTTGTGGTAGCGAGTCTATTCATAACCGTAATATTATCCTCCGCCGTTGCACAATCAATCAGGCAAGCCGCTTGCTATGGTTGAAAATGCGTGCCGACACTCCTCAGAATTACGAGTATATCCTCGTTGAAGACATCAAAGGAAATGCCAAGAGCTTCCTCTACGTCAAGCCGTGGACACAATTCTTTGACCTCAAGGACCGGAAGGATGTTCCGATGTCCTACTCAGACCATGTGACGATGCGCAATATTGATTTTGATTGTGATGTATTCTTCAACGTAAGTGCATCCGAACAATACAAATTGTCGAACTTCAAGTTCGAGAATCTGAATATCAAGGCGAAGAATGGAGATTGCGATAAGTCGGTGATCTCATCGTTTGAATGGGATAATGTGAAGGTGAATCAATAAATAGCTATAACGGCTTTTGATTACTTTTGATTATTAGTACTATCCGTCATGCTGAGCGTAGCCGAAGTATCTCTTCTCCTTGATTTATACACAGGAAGAAGATGCTTCGGCTACGCTCAGCATGACGGATACTCCGAGTATAACAAAGAACTCAAAATAATTAAGTAATTGTAGACAATTATTCAAAGCTACGCAACAACTTTATTTCTTCCGCCCAAAGTGTTTCATCCGGTGTTTCCAAAATGACAGGCATGTTGTCGAAACGTTCGTCTTTCATAAAACGCTTGAAGAAATCAATTCCCAACAAGCCTTTCCCGATGCTATCATGGCGGTCTACATGGCTACCCAACTCTTTCTTCGTATCATTCAAGTGAATGCCCCGCAAATAATTGAAGCCAACCACCTCGTCGAACTCACGGAATACTTTATCATATTCCCCTACAATATCATAACCTGCCGAATAGGTGTGGCAAGTATCCAGGCATACCCCTACACGTGATTTATCTTCTACCCGGTCGATGATATGCTTCAATTGCCAAAACTCATTACCTACATTGCTACCCTGCCCTGCCGTATTTTCAATAACGGCCGTTACTCCTTTCGTTTTGTTCAATGTAATGTTGATGGACTCGGCAACCTTATCCAGACATTCCTCTACCGAAATCTTATTGAGATGGCTTCCCGGATGGAAATTCAGGAGTTGTAAACCTAATTGTTCACAACGTTGCATCTCATCCAGAAATGCGGCACGGCTTTTCTCCAATCCTTCTTCTTCCGGATGCCCCAGATTGATCAGATAACTATCATGAGGCAGGATATAGCGGGCATCAAAAGAGAATTTCTCACAATTGCCCTTGAACTCGCGGATGCTTTCCTCCGTCAACGGTTTGGCTACCCATTGCCGTTGATTCTTTGTGAACAAGGCGAATGCATTCGCACCTATCTCATGGGCATTAACGGGAGCTATTTCCACTCCACCACTTGCACTCACGTGCGCTCCAATATATTTTTTCATATCTGTTCTTTATATGATGATTAAAAACGGAAGCAAGATAGAGAAAAATCCGAAGATGGCAAAATCAATTTAGAGTGCACACGTCCCTTCTCCGGCATAATCCTTTCCTGTTTTTCCATTATATTCGGGATGTCTTTCCAGCCAAACCACGGCATAAGAGCAGGTTGCCACCGGCGCCAATCCATTAGCCAAAGCATAGTCATAGGCCGCTTTTACCAAAGCAGAGGCAATGCCTCTCCCGCTGATTTCATCGGGAACAATCGTATGGCGCACATCCAGCGCACCATCAGTGACATGATACATCAGACGGGCAGTTTCCCCATCCACCGTTGTCTGAAAAACTTTTTTCTCGGGATAATGTTCTATATTCATAATCTGTTTCCTTTATTGGGTGAATAAATAAATAACAAGACTCTCTATATTAAATAACAGATTTCAGTAACTTTGTATCGAACACTTCTAAAAAAAATCTTATGGACAATCATCTTCTCTCTCACGCCATCGCCCTCGCCACCGAGGCTCATAAAGGACAAAAAGATAAATACGGACAGGAGTACCTGCACCACCCCATCCGCGTCATGAATATGGGACGTGACCTGAAAGAAAGGATTGTCGGCATCCTCCACGATGTGGTGGAAGACACGGAATGGACGTGCGAAGACCTGAAGAAAGAAGGTTTCCCGGATGAAATTATCGAAGCCGTGCGGTGCGTCACGAAGCTATCCGATGAAGAAGACTACGAGGAATACATCGGAAGATGCGCTACCAATCCCCTCGCTATTGCCGTTAAAATTCACGATCTGACGGATAATATGGACGTCCGTCGCGTGCCCTGCATAGGGGAAAAAGAAATCAGCAGATTGAAGAAATATCTGAAAGCCTATCACCGCCTGATGCCTTTCTATATGAATCATTGATAATATATGCGTTCGTTTTTCATGAAATGGTTACCTTTGCGGCATGAAACAGGAACTAAAGGAAAATCAGGGAATACCGTCGTCCTTACTTTGGACACTCGCCATCATTTCAGGAGTAACGGTGGCTAATATATACTACAATCAACCCTTACTGAACCGTATCAGCCGCGATCTGAACATCAGCGAGTTCACCGCCAATCTGATAGCCATGTTCTCGCAGATAGGCTATGCGCTCGGATTGCTTTTCATCATTCCATTGGGCGACTTATACCGCCGGAGGAACATCATCCTTGTGAATATCTCCGTGCTGGTGGTCTCCCTGCTCACCATTGCCCTAGCTCCCAACATCCACCTGATACTTTTTGCCTCCCTGCTGACAGGTGCATGTTCCGTCATTCCGCAAGTGTTCATGCCCCTTGCGGCGCAATACTCCACCCCCGAAACCAAAGGGAAAAATGTGGGCATCATCCTTTCGGGATTGCTGACCGGTATTCTGGCTTCGCGCGTAGTGAGCGGCATCGTAGGCGAATACATGGGCTGGCGTTTCATCTACTTCGTTGCCGCCGGACTGATGATTGTCTGCCTCATCGTCATCATCAGGATACTTCCGGACCTCCCTTCCAACTTCCAGGGGACATACTTCGGCTTAATGAAATCCCTGTTCTCCTTAGTCAGGAAATACCCCCAGCTACGCATTTTTTCGCTACGTGCAGGTTTTTCATTCGGTTCCTTCCTCGCCATGTGGAGTTGTCTGGCTTTTAAGATGGAGCAAGCGCCTTTCTTTGCGGGAAACAATATCATAGGTATGTTGGGGCTTTGTGGCATAGCCGGAGCACTGACGGCATCGTCCATCGGCAAATACATACACATTCTCGGAGTGAAACGGCTTACTTACATAGGTTGTACGCTGATTATCAGTGCATGGATCACCCTGTATGTGGGGCAATACAGCTATGTAGGCATCATAGCCGGTATATTATTGATAGATATAGGGATGCAATGCATTCAGCTTAGCAACCAAACAAGTGCATTCGCCCTTTGTCCGCAAGCCTCCAACCGCATCAATACGATTTTTATGACTACTTACTTCATCGGAGGTTCCACGGGGACTTTCCTTGCCGGAACTTCGTGGCAATATTTCGGTTGGACAGGAGTGATAGGGACAGGTATTTTACTGACAAGCTGCTCGTTGGTTATCAACATCTTTGCTAAGAAATAGATTCTTTCAAGATTTCCCAACCACATGCCTTGAGGTCAACACAACCGTTCTTCCTGAAAGCGACACCTTCCTTTTCCAATAGTTCGCGCTGTTCCGGCCAGCAAGGCGCCAGTCGTCCCTGGCTGTTTACCACCCGGTGGCAAGGGAGGTTCCGTTCTTCGGAAGCGTTGTGCATAGCCTGTCCCACCATGCGTGAGCACTGGGGGCGACCTACAAGATAAGCGATTTGCCCGTACGTCAGTACGCGCCCCGAAGGGATGGAGGCGACTACGCTATATACTTCATTTCGGAATGATACCTGATCCATAACGGCTGATTAAATAACTTCTTCGCACACCCGCATTTCCATACCTTTATATACAACCACAATCTTGTGCAACTGGGTGTTGCCGATGGCACGCTTCACCGTATCCGTATCGGCGTAGCGGTTGGCTTGGGCGATGGCTTCCTGACGGAGTTTTTCCACAAGGGTTTCGGGGTCTTTGTACTTGGCATATTTCAGCTCCACGATATAACTGTGCGTCATGTCGGAGTAGATGTCCAGCAACGGGCAGAGGAAGATATCGACATAGCCCGCTTGCGTGTCCTGTTCGGAGACGGGGCGGTAGAAGCGGTTCTGCGCGGTCATGGCAAGGGTGAAGCCATGAACAAAGAATTCGCCCTTCTGCTTATCGCGTTGCGAGGCATACGTCTTCAGGCAGTCGGCAATATAGCCGAAGTAGGCTTGCCAGTCGCCATCATAAGCGAGTTGGCTTGCCAGTTCACTCTTTTCATAGCTGCTGAAACTCAGGTCTGCATCGTTGTAAGTGTTTAAAAGATAGGTATAGAGTTGCTCCTGAACCACCAGATTGGGGATGGTCAGTTTGGTTTTTCCTCTATGCATTCCGCTGATGGTGAGCATACCGAAATAGTAGAGCAAGCTCACGAAGTTGTCGGGGTTGGTGATGCTGGAGGCGGGGAAGCCACTCTTCAGTTCACCGGTGATATAGCTCTGACTCACCAGCGTCTGAATGACGGAAGCATCGTGGGCAAACTCCTTGTCCTTGCGAATGAGCATGCGCAGTTTCTCGTAGTCGATGCGAATGTTATCTTCCACCATATTTTGTGGTGCCTTGCCACGCATTATATAATTTTTAACGAAGTAGAGCACCATGTTTGAATTATACATCGTGGTTTCACCGTAACACTCCTGTGCGAAGCAATAGTTGTCATACCACGGCTTCATGATTTCTATCAACTCGTCAACGGTGTGATTGAAGGGGCTGGTGGTTGAATAGTAGGTCAGCATTTCCCGCACTTCCTCTTCCGTGAATCCCATCATCTGGTTGAACTCCGGCGTGAGGGAATAGTTGGTTCCGATGTTGAATCCACTGGTGAGGTCGTCCATCGTCACGGGGCTTACACCGGTGATGAAGCAACGCTTGATGCTGGAGTAAGTTCCCGCTTTCACTTTGTTGAAGAAAGCACGCAAGTAACCTTCGCCATGCGTTTCGTTGGTATAGCGGTGCAGGCTTTCGGGGTCGGCGAGGATGGCGTTGGTGAAGTGGTCGTACTCGTCGATGAAGAGATACATATCCCGCCCGGCACGCTCGCACTCATGATAAAGGAAGTCGAACTGGTTGACAGCTCCTTCTATTGCGTCCAACTTTTTTTTAGTGCCTTGCGGCAGAAGGTCGGCATACACCTCACAGAAGAAGTCGAAACAGATTTGGCAATGCGCATCCAGTCCTTTGCGGTAATTGTTCAACTCGCCGGTGATGCCGGAGAAGTTGAGGTATAGCACCAGATAGCTGTTGCGGTCCGGTGTGGGATGCTGCCCGATGTAGAGGTCACCAAAGAGTGCCTCAAACTGGTCGCGGGTGCGCACGTCGTAGTAATGTTGCAGTAGGTTCAGCGTCAAGCTCTTGCCGAAGCGGCGAGGGCGGATGAAGAAGAAGAAGCGGTCCGCCTCCTCTATCATGGGGATGAAGCGGGTTTTATCCACATAATAATAATTGTCGAGGCGAATATCCGCAAAGTTCATCATGCCGTAAGGGAGACGTTTTCTGCCGGGTACTATATATTTCATTGGGTCCATAATCTGTCCTCCTGCTATTTTAAAAAGTAATCCAATTTTCTATTTGAATATTCTCTATCCTATTAAGATGCTTCACATTTTCCGTGACCATAATACAATCAATAGTTTCTTTCATCCTTCCATTTACCGAGATGCTTTTCTATCATCTCATCAGTCCTGTTTTTGCGGGCATCTTTACCGGCAATAACAGAAGCGGTCAACCGGGTGGCTAATCGCAATTTTATATCATCATTCAGTGACTTTAGCATTTCCCAATAAGTTTCGGTCAGCTTTACTATATTGTCCATAACGCTCTGTTTTTTAATGTAACAAAGATACAGGTTTATCCCCAATATACAACAAACCCGATATAAAATAGTTATTCATGCCAATCAGTAGTTGAAATTCATATTAACCTGATTAATTGCAGTTTGTTTTGGCTACCTTTGCGGCCGCAATATCAATCACTAAAAAAATGATAACAAGAACAATGAATCCCTTCGCACTTAGAAGGGAGATGCAAAACGATATATTTGAAAATATAGTTCCTTACCTCAGAAGAAATTATGATTCAAAAATACGCAGGGCGATTATTAAAAGCCTTCATTTGCCGATGATATTTAATCCGATTCACTATTTCAGCAAGACAACAAATAATGATTGGTTTATATTCTATTATGCAATAACCAAAAAGTTGGCCGAGGATGCCGCGTGTATCGCTATATCCCAGGTGCAAACCGAAGAAGGAACTTATGTTTACGAATACATTATTGCCGGCGATCATAACATCTATATTTTCCCTCCTCATTTTTTCTCCCGCTATCATTCAAGGTTTTTAAAGGGTGCCGCGATTGGCAAACAAGAACTTATTAACCAATATATAAAGAATAATTATTTAGGCTTTATTCTTGCTTTAGGCTCAGGGCGGGATAAATGTGCACTAAGTTCTCAAGACGGATATGCAATCGGAGACGTTATTAGCTGGCAAGAACGTATTTTTATGTTCAAGACGTTTATCTCTAAAGATTTACTGAGAAAAGACCAAACGTTTGCGAAGTTATATGACCAACTTCAAGAGCAAAATCTGCTAAATTACATTGTAAGCTTAAAGAATCCCGATGATTTTTTATTGAAAGAATACAACCTTTATCTGAACGCAAAGTTATAAATGCAGAATGAAGAAGAGTCCGGTGACCGCTCCGAAGCTAAAAAATCTTTCGATCGCCTATAATTTGCAATCCGCCGGTATTGCATTTTGTCCTGACTTTATTGCATTTTGTCCCGATTACATTGCAATACACCCTTCTCAGACACTTCTAGGGGTATATGTGGAACAAAAAAGCACGGACGAACCGTGCTTTTTCCCAAATGCCATAATTATAAGTTTTTAAAGTGAATATATTATTGCTCTATTATCTGTTCCGTCTCCTCCCGCCACTACTACTCCGGGCAGGTGAAACTTCCCGGAGGAGGAGGCTGAGCCTTGACTGTGCCGAAGTTAAACTTTGACGATGCCAATGTTAAACTTTGACCGCCTCAAAGCTTAACTTCGGGAAAAGGCTTATTCCGTGTCGGGAGAGGGAATGCCCCCCGATGTCAATCATTGAAAGCCGATGCTTTTCCAAATAATGTATTCGGAAGACCATCTGTTACCATTGGAGACTTTGGGGACGGCACTGCCATCCTCTTTCTTGTCGGCGTTCAGCACGAGGGCGCACTCGGCGGAATTAAATGCCTCTTCTCCGGAATGGAATTTGTTCTGAAAAACAGCTTCGTTTATTGTTCTGCCGACATCATCTATATCAACGAAATCACCGGCTGCGGTGGCTTCTATCCGGGTAAGAGAGCTGCATCCCGTAACGATATAATAGCCGAACCGGGTGCACTTCGGTATTTTGAGCGTTTGCAGACTCGTACATCCCCAGAAAGCATTTTCGTCTATCGCCGTCACATTATCCGTCGCGAGTTCCGCCAATGAAGTACATTCATAAAATGCGCTTCCATCAATCCGGGTAACCTGCGAAAGATTCACCGCAGTCAGCGCAACGCAGTAGACAAAAGCATACTCTCCGATTACCCGCACGTCATCGGGCAACTTCACCTCCCGCAAGGCAGTGCAACCCCTAAAGGCGCGGTCGGGCAGTGTTGCCGGTGTTCCCCAGCCCGTCACTCCGGTGAGGTCGCATTTCGTGATTTGTGTATTTTCGGCAAATGTACCGTAGACACCGCCCATTCCCGTATTGGCGAGGTCGCCCTTGAGCTTGATTTCGGTGACGCCTGCGTCGAAGATGGCTTGGATAGCGGCCTTTATCTCAACAGTAGAGGCATACTGGTCCACATCGATAGGTTCGGTGGGTACTACATCTTTCAGTGTTACTTCTGCCACGTATACGTTTCCCGCTTCTATCATGATAGTGGGCAGGGCGGCTATATACTTTTTCCCTTCGCCATCGGTGGCGGTTATGCTCATCCCGGATATATTGCCGGGCACGAGGGCGGTATAGAAAACATTACCCGATGGGGTAAGGGAGAGGTTTTCTATTTTCTCCATGGGTATTCTATATTAAATAGAGGCGGTAGTCGGGAGGAAGGGAGGTCACATCCATGTCTGCCGCACGAGACACATTCCCCAGTTGCAGTCCGGTGATGGTTGCTCCGGCGGGTATTCCCTGTATAGTAAGTTTCAGCGCCGCCGTCAGGGGAAGGAAGCTGAAGCTGACGGTGGATTCTCCCTGATAGGTGGTCTTGGCACAGATGGTGTGCTTTATGTTGTCCGGAGTTCCGTTGCTTGTGATGTCGGGGATGCTCAAGCTTAGCCATTCCGGGCTATACCCAATAGCCGGAACTACCGTGAGAGTAAAGTTCATGTCGGCCAAGCCGTGTTGGTAACAGGCGTACAGTTCATCGCCCGTTTCTGTTCCCGCAGGCAAATTCCCGGTGAATTCGGTGTTTTTGCCATCCGGGCTGAGTGAACTTGCTTTTTGTTGAAGGGTGGATGACGCTTGTTTAGTCCTATTATAAAGGTATATCTTTTCGCCACTTGCCGCCCACTTCACTATGAGCTTTCCGTTGCCTTCCGCGTTGGTTTGGTCTTCGTATATCAGGCGGGTATCCGCTCCCGTACCGGGCATGGCGGCGGTGACGGTTATCTGTTTTCCCGGGGCGTTGCCGTTATCGGGAGTTTCCATTGCCGGTTCGTCCTGGCTGCATCCTGCCGCCATTGTCAGGCAGAAGAGGATGGTGGGTATGATGATTTTCTTCATATAGCGCTTATTTTTCAATGGTGAGAATGTCGTTGATAAGGTCTTCCAGGTCACTGCCGGATGCGGCGCGGCCATAGCCGGTGGAACGGGTGCGGCCGGTGCTACTGCCCCAAGGTCTTTGCGGCATGTCGCCCAGGCTACTTGCCATAATTCCCTCGCTTTCCATCCGTATCACTTCGATGGCGGAGGCGGTGTACTTTTGCTTTTCTGTTGGTTTCATACTCGTTGTCTCCTGTCTTTTGTATAATGAATACTGAATTGTTTGCCACGAAATTACCGCACAGACGTATTCATGCCAAATAATATCAATTATCTTTCGTTCAATCGAACGAAAGATAATTTCTCATACGCTGAAAAGGGGGAAAATCAACGAAAGATAATTCAAATCATCGGCGATAATGTTATAAATGAGAATTTATCAGTTGACAGCCAATTAACACAAGAAAATTGTCCGTCTCGTTTCAATTGCCTATCTTTGGGGAATTTGAAAACAATTCAGTCAATACTGTCATGATTAACATCGTACCTATCTTAAAGAACAAGAAAGAATTCCTCGAACTTCTCCTTCTCGCAGACGAACAGGAATCCATGATTGACCTCTATCTGGAACGCGGAGAAATGTTCGCCCTCTACGACGGAGACTTAAAAGCCGCCTGTGTAATCACCGACGAAGGGAACGGAACCTACGAAATAAAGAACATTGCAACCTATCCGCATTATCAACGTAAAGGATATGGAACACGGTTAATAAAGTTTTTGCTGGAACACTACAAGGACCGTTATCAGACGATGTTAGTGGGCACGGGAGACAGTACCTATACCATACCGTTTTACGAACAGTGCGGCTTCACCTACTCCCATCGGATACCCGATTTCTTCATCAAGAACTACGACCATCCCATGTATGAGGACGGAAAACAATTGCGGGACATGGTTTATCTCAAAATCAGCAAGAATGGATAACAAAAATCTATATATCAACACAAGAAAAATAATATGGAATTTATCACATTGAATCCGGATAATGTTATGAGCGAACATTTATGTTGCGCCATTTCTGATAAGAAGCATCAAACAGGTGTAAATGATAAGCGGAACTGGTTGTCCGAACGTGTAAAAGAAGGGCACGTCTTCCGCAAACTGGATGCACAAGGCAAGGTGTTTATCGAGTATGCCCCGCTGGAAAAGGCTTGGGTACCTGTGACGGGGGATAACTATCTGTATATCTACTGCCTGTGGGTGGCAGGCAGCTACAAGGGAAAAGGATATGGAGAAGCTTTGTTGCAATCGTGCATTGACGATGCCAAGGCACAAGGAAAATCGGGTATCTGTGTGCTGTCTTCCAAAAAGAAGAAACCCTTCTTGTCCGACAAGAAATTCATGCTGAAATATGGCTTCAAGGTAGTGGATGCCATTAATGACGAATACGAATTATTAGCTCTTTCCTTTGACGGCAACCAACCGCAATTCACGACGGATGCACGGAAACAGACGATTGAGAATAAAGAGCTGACTATATATTACGGCGTGCAATGTCCTTACATTCCCAACTGCATCGAACAGATTTATAGTTATTGCGAGAATAATCAGATACCTTTGCGATTGATAGAAGTCGATACACTGGAGAAAGCCAAGCAACTGCCTTGCATCTTCAATAATTGGGCGGTATTCTATAACGGAAAGTTCGAGACTGTGCATCTACTGAATGAAGGATTACTAAAGAAATTGCTGCAATTGAAATAAGAATACATATTTATAAAACTCTAAAATCAAGAACAATTATGGAAATGAAATTTTGCCAGAGTTGCGGAATGCCGCTGACATCCAATGAAGTTTGCGGAACAAATGCTGACGGTAGCCTCAGCGCAGACTACTGTACTTACTGTTATCAGAATGGAAAGTTCACTCAGGACTGCACCATGGACGAAATGATAGAACACTGCGCTCAGTTTGTTGAGGAATTCAACAAAGACTCGGAACAGAAAGTGACTAAAGAAGAGGCAATTGCCATGATGAAGCAAGAGTTTCCGAAGCTGAAACGCTGGCAGAATTAATTGCCAACATCTTGCCAATGCGATGGCAAGAAAAGACAAAAGAATAACCTGCCGAAGCATAAAAAAAGCCCGTAATAATGTCCCCCTTTACCAGGAAAAGCGTACTTTTACAACACAAATAAAAACGAATCCCGTTATGAAACAATTGACAGAAATGTCCGATGAAGAGTTAGGAACATTGTTTCCCATCATCTTGACTGAGCATAAGAAAGACTGGGCTAAATTATACGATCAGGAAGAAAGAATACTTTACGATACTATTGGCAAAAACATCTACCGTATTGGCCATATAGGAAGTACTGCCGTCGGACAACTAATCGCAAAGCCAACCATAGATATATTATTAGAAATCAATGGTGAAACCAACACCAACGAATTAATCAAAAGTCTGGAGAGCATAGGTTATATTTATTCTCCACAGCCTCAAAAACCTGCCCCGCACATGATGTTCATGAAAGGATATACCCTACAGGGGTTTCAGGGACAGGCTTATCATATCCACGTAAGATATGTCGGACATTGGGATGAGCCTGTTTTCTGCCACTACCTCCAAACTCACCCGGATGTAGCTCATGATTACGGAGAACTCAAGAAGAAATTAAAAGAGAAGTACGAGCATGACAGAGAGGCATATACGGAAGGGAAAACAGAGTTCATCAGACACATCGTTCAATTGGCAAAAATGCTACCCAAAGAGAAGAAAAGTGTATCTGCTGAAAAAGAAAAATACGGAAATGCTTATCTACCCTGGGAAGAAAAAGCTGATAACTACTTGACAACATTATACAATCAAGGAAAAACAATTGCGGAACTATCTGATATTTTCGAACGGGGAAAAGGGGCTATCCGCTCACGATTAAAACATTTGGAACTTATATGAAACACTCCCGCATCGAAAAGGAAAAGCAAACCGTAGAACAGATGATTCGCCTCTACTGCCGGAAGAAAGAGGGGAACGAAACACTGTGCCCGCAATGCAGGGAATTGTTGGAGTATGCGCAGACACGGCTTTCACGTTGTCCGTTCGGAGATGGGAAATCAACTTGTCGGATTTGTACCGTGCATTGCTATAAGCCGGAAATGAGAGAACGGATGAGAGTAGTGATGAGATGGGCAGGACCGAGAATGTTGTTCTATCATCCGGTGGCGGCTATCCGGCATTTGTGGCAGGAATATATTAGGAAGAAATAAGAAGGAGTATCAATTCATATCTGTGCAGAAATGAGTTTTCACCACAGAGTAACACAGAGTCTCACGGAGTTCTATTCTTTTGATTTCAAATTGATTAAACTCTGTGATACCCAGTGCTACTCTGTGGTGAATTAATTCATAACCCTACAGATATAAGTTAATCCCAATGGAGAAAAGGACACCTCAATTGAAATAATACAAGAACACTGCAATCCCCTCAAGCGCTTTCTTAGGCTGATCCTTTATTTCAATTGTAAACTTAATCTCTGCTTTCGCCACACCACGCAGATTTGCCAGCGAATGTAACTTCGCCACCAGACGCACGCTTTGTCCCGACAACACCGCCTGCCCGAACTTCATCTGCTCCATACCGTAATTAACCATCATCTTCAGGTTGTTTACCTCAATAATCTGGTTCCACAAATGCGGAAGCATAGACAAAGTGAGATAACCGTGCGCAATGGTAGTCTTGAAGTGACTTTCTGTTTTTGCACGTTCCGTGTCTACATGTATCCATTGATGGTCCAACGTAGCATCTGCAAACATATTGATGCGCTCTTGCGAAAGTTCTACATAATCAGAAACGCCAATCTGCTGGCCTACCAGCTTTTCAAATTCCTCGTACGAGTTGATAATTACTTTTTCCATTATTCTCTTTTTATATTTAATAGTTTCTACGGTTGATAATCCCAACCATAATCATTATGATAAATCATTAGTTTACTCATGCCTCCGTCAATCGTAATGTTCTCCCCGTTGATAAAGGAGTTCCGTTCGTCACAAAGGAAAAGAACTGCACGGGCTATATCAGCCGGTTCTCCTACCCTTTGCGAGGGATGCTGCATGATGTCTCCTTCCGTATATGCCGGCACATAATCCTCTTCATGATAGCTTCCCGTATCAATCCAACCGGGAGCAATAGAATTCACACGGGCAACTCCCGAAAGACTGACCGCAAGCGCATGAGTCAGAGCCGTTATTCCACCTTTGGCTGCCGTATAACTTTCCGTATTGGCCTGCGACTGAAAAGCACGGGTAGAAGAAATATTCACAATAGCACCTGCACCACTGAAGTAGTCTTTAAAAGACAGAGCCAGGAAATAAGGAGCCACTACTCCCACACGTTGCACATACAGGAAGTCTTCATACGAACAGTTGCTCAATATACCTCCATTTGTCAGGCAAGCATTATTTATCAGACAGTCGATCTGATCTTCTATGGATAAGACAAAGTCTACAAAATCCCGCAGCGTCTGTTCCTCGGCAATATCTCCGACAAAGCCTGTAACCGAAAGCCCTCTTTCCGACATCTTTCCTTCCGCCTGTTCCACCGCCTCGGGTGTCTTATCAATGAAATACACCGTATATCCCGATTCCGCAAACATCTCGACAATGCAACGACCGATACCGGCAGCTCCACCTGTTACTACACATACTTTATTCATACGCTCTTTATTTTAAGTATGATGAACAAAACCCCGATAACGAAGGTTATTATTCGATTCATGGTTGTTTACTTTTAAATCGTGAAAACAGGTAACAAATATACTCCATATTCCAGCAAGTTACAAAAAGTCAAGTACCCTTTTTCTCATTCGGAAAGGTTTTCCTACTTTTGTAACAAACATTGTGAAACATGAAACTGAAAGATAAATTCACAGAACTGATGCATAATCAGGCTTTGAAGCGAAAACTATATGTCATCATATTCGAAGCTGACACACCTGCCGGGAAGCTATTCGACGTTACCCTGATCTGGTGCATATTGCTTAGTGTGGGACTTGTTATCCTGGAAAGCCTGCAAGGATTACCGGTATGGCTGAAAACTCCATTCATTGTTATGGAGTATTTACTGACCGCCTTCTTTACTTTCGAATATATCACCCGGTTGTATTGTTCGCCCAAACCTTCCAAATACGCTTTCAGTGCTTTCGGAATCATCGACTTGCTGGCTACACTGCCGCTTTATCTCGCTTTCCTGTTTCCCGGAGCACGCTATCTACTTATTATACGGGCATTCCGCCTGATACGGATATTCCGCGTTTTCAAGTTATTCAATTTCTGGATGGAAGGGCAAATGCTACTGACAGCACTACGAGACAGTAGCAAGAAAATCGCAGTTTTCTTTATGTTTGTGGTGATTCTGGTGATATCTATCGGAACAGTGATGTACATGATTGAAGGAGGAAAACCCAATACACAGTTCAGCAATATTCCCAACAGTATTTATTGGGCCTGCGTCACCCTTACCACCGTAGGTTACGGAGATATAACTCCTGTCACCGCCTTGGGGAAATTCCTTTCGGGTTGTGTCATGCTGATAGGTTACACTATTATTGCAGTACCCACCGGCATAGTTTCCGTATCGCTGATGAAAAGACATGAAAAGAATGTAGCAAGAGAGTGCCCCAACTGTCACAGGCGAGGACACGAAGAAAGTGCACAGTTCTGTAAGTATTGCGGATCATCACTTGATAAAGCCCCTAAAGAATAGAAAGACTTTCATACTAAATCATATCGGTAAATAATAACGCATAGAAATATATAAAATGGAACAATTTTTTGTTACTCAAAGAGAATTTACCCTACGTCCCCGTACACGTGGCTTTCACCTGATAACGGATGAAATAATACGTAACCTGCCGCGTCTGCCGCAAGCCGGACTTTTACATCTGTTCATCAAGCATACCTCTGCCGGACTTAGCATCAATGAAAATGCTGATCCGGATGTCCAGACGGACATGGAAGCCATCTTCAACCACCTGGTGAAAGAACGGGAACCCTACTATATGCATACCTGTGAAGGAGATGACGACATGCCCGCCCATGCTAAATCGACTCTGACAGGTAATAGTCTCAGCATACCTATCACTGATGGTAGACTGAATATGGGTATCTGGCAAGGTATATACCTCTGTGAATTCCGCAATCATGGCGGTGGAAGAAAAATAGTAGCAACCGTCATCGGACAATAAAATATATGAAAACAAAGTTTCCGCAAAGTGGATGTCAACGAACAAAACGAACAGGCTTTCCGCTTCTACCGTAACAGGGGCTTTGAAGTAATAAGCCGGGATGAAACAGATGCACAAGGCAAGCCCTTTCCCATCCTGCACATGCAATTAACAAACTACTAATACAGTAATTATGAAACGAGCCATTATTATAGGAGCCACCTCCGGCATAGGAGAAGAAGTTGCCAAACTGCTAATTCAGCAAGGTTGGCACATCGGTATTGCCGGAAGACGGGAAGAAGCATTGGAGAAACTGCAAGCCACCGCCCCCGGGCAAATCGAAATCCAACGTCTGGACGTAACAGATCCAGATGCCCCTACCCTACTGGAGACACTTATCCGGAAGTTAGGTGGCATGGATTTGTTCTTCCTCAGCTCCGGCATAGGAAGTCAGAACCCAGACCTGAAACCGGAAATAGAACTAAATACCGCCCGTACCAACGTAGAAGGATTCACCCGCATGGTGACCGCCGCCTTCAATCACTTCAAAAACGAAGGAGGTGGGCATATCGCTGTCATCAGCTCCATTGCAGGCACCAAAGGATTGGGCATCGCCCCGGCCTATTCCGCAACGAAATGCTTCCAGAATACTTACATCGAAGCCTTGGCACAACTCTCCCGGATGCAACACTTGAATATCCATTTCACAGACATACGCCCGGGTTTCGTCGCTACCGACTTACTGAAAAGTGGCAAGTTCCCCATGCTTATGCAAGCCAATCAGGTAGCGAAGAGTATCGTCCATGCCTTGAACCGGAAAAAACGGGTCATTGTGATTGACGGTAGATACCGTGTAGTTGTCTTTTTCTGGCGAATGATCCCCCGGTGGTTATGGGAAAGATTGCCTATAAAGAACTAAGATTCGTTGTAAAGACACCATAGTTCTTGCCTCATTCCCGTAAATATTGTATATTCGACCTCGAACCAAACAAACTTTTGAAAATGAAAAAAAACTCAATACATATCCTGATAGTTACCTCAGTTGCTCTATGCGCCGGTGCCGCACTTCCATTTCTGTTTGGGCACAGCACGATAGATCCTGAACAGCAATCCGTTAAATCCGAAGTTCCCTATTGTGTCACCTCCCCTTCCGTACCGGATAAAATCACCTTTGCCGGACAGGAAATTGACCTGACACGCTACGATCATCGTGAACGCATGGACCGTGAACAAATGTCGTTCACCTATATGCACTCCACCACCATGCTCACCATCAAGCGTGCGAACCGCTTCTTTCCCATCATAGAACCCATATTGAAGGAAAACGGTGTACCCGACGATTTCAAATACCTCGCCGTAATAGAGAGTAACCTCAACACCCTTGCCCGTAGTCCGGCAGGAGCAGCCGGAATGTGGCAGTTCATGCAAACTACCGGACGCGAATTCGGCCTTGAAGTAAACCCCAATATCGACGAACGTTATCACGTGGAAAAAGCCACCCGTGCCGCATGCCAGTATCTGAAAGATGCCTACCAAAGATATGGTAACTGGCTTTGCGTAGCCGCTGCTTACAATGGTGGACAAGGCCGCATCTCCTCTGAACTGAAAAAACAGCTCGTAGATCAAGCCGTAGACCTTTGGCTTGTAGAAGAAACTTCCCGTTACATGTTCCGTCTGCTTGCCTCTAAAGCCGTCATCAGTAATCCGCAGCGCTATGGCTTTTTACTGAAACGGGAACATCTTTACCCTGTCATTCCCTATACAGAGATCAATGTAACAACAAGTATCGACAATCTGGCACAATTTGCCAAGAGTAAAGGTATTACCTACGCCCAACTGAAGGATGCCAACCCATGGCTGCGCGATAGTTCTTTACAAAACAAAAGCGGACGTACATACGTTCTTAAAATACCGACACAGGCGGGAATGCACTATGATCCGAAGAAGACTGTGCCGCATAATAGGGCATGGGTTATAAATTAAGTACTTTTCTTTTGTCTTGAGACAAAAGAAAAAGTACAGTAACTTAAAACACAGAAAGGAGCCAATATGACATTAGATTTCGATTTCGTACTCAGACTATTAGTAGCCGGCATCTTAGGTGCCATCATCGGCCTGGACAGAGAATACCGTGCCAAAGAAGCAGGATACCGTACTCACTTTTTAGTATCATTGGGCAGTGCCCTCATCATGATTGTTTCCCAATATGGCTTTCAGGACATTATCAAAGAAAACAGCGTCTCGCTGGACCCGAGTCGTGTAGCGGCCCAGGTAGTCAGCGGTATCGGTTTTATCGGTGCCGGTACCATCATATTACAAAAGCAAATAGTCAGAGGATTGACTACTGCTGCCGGAATATGGGCTACAGCAGGCATCGGTCTGGCGGTTGGAGCCGGAATGTATGTAATAAGTATAGCCGCTACCCTGCTCACTCTGGCAGGATTGGAACTGCTCAGCATCCTGTTCAAAAGTGTAGGGATGAAAAGCTCCATGATAACATTCTCTACCGGAAATAAGGATATCCTTAAGGAAGTATCCGATCGCTTTAACTCCCGAAATTATATGTTAGTCTCCTACAAAATGGAAAGATTAGGTTCCGGAGATACAGAAAGGTATATAGTGACTATGATTATCAAATCCAAGCGGAGTAATGACGAAGGACACATGCTGTCACTTATGCAGGAATGGCCGGATGTGACAGTAGAACAAATCGAATGATCTTGTTACTGCTTCTCTGTCATGTGTTTCCAGTAACGTATAGGCATATCTTGTTTATGCTTCCGCGGATTTAGCCGTTCTTTGATACAGATGGCTTTAAAGTATGTCTTCCAGAGTTGCTGAAAAAGTTTCTCGTCTTTATCCATCAGGCTTTCATCCAGCATACCTGTGACCAGATGTCGCTCGCATGAACCTTCTTCAAAGGTAACCTGACGTACTTCTTTCAAATCATAATAGAAACCATACGCCCGTTTTATGTCATATATCAGCCAGGGTTGATCGGCAAAACGATCCTTAAAATGATCGATAGCCAGTGGTAGAGCATTCTTTTCCGGTTCTACCGCAGCAAAGAAGGTGCCGTCGGCAGCTTTCTGAAAACGAATAAACTGGAGCATACGAAGACGTTCCCAATCCACCCGCTTCCACATACGCGAGAATTCCAGCACATCCGGATCGGCAAAATTGGTTTCAATGGAACGGGGAGCATCAATCGCCTTACGAATATAGCGGAACAAAAGTATCGGAGTTTCCTGTTCCTCCGCCAGCCAACATTGGGCGAGGCAAGACAGAGCACCGGAAGAGAGTTTCTTTTGCAAACCACGCCATACTCGCTTCGCCTTTTCTTCTTCAGTGATTACCGTGAAAACTTCATCATGAAATAAAGGCAATGGCTCTCCTTCCAGAAACAATGCATCAGGAAAAACACGACGGGAATAAGCTTCAAAAACAGAAGTCAGTAAGCCCTCGAAAGTACTATCAAAAACAAATATATTCATGGAAAAAAACTCTCTTAGTCGCGGAAATCAAGCAACAACTGCCTTTCGTCCACTTTCTTCTTGTTCGGCTTCGTAATCAGCAAACTGCGCACTGCTTGCGGAGTCATTTCATTCACTGTCTTCATAGGGAGTTCATGGCAAGTAATAAAGTACTGCGCTTTTTTCATCACCACTCCTATCTTCTTTAACTCATAGAAACCTAACTTAGAAAAACGACGGGATGCCACGATCAATCTTGCCGACTTCACTCCGACACCCGGAATACGCAATAACATCTCATAATCCGCCCGATTGATATCTACCGGAAACTGCTCCGGATGGCGTAAGGCCCACGACAGTTTAGGATCAATCTCCAAGTCCAGGTCAGGATATGCATCATCCACAATCTCTTCCACCTTAAACTGATAAAAGCGCATGAGCCAATCTGCCTGATACAGGCGATTTTCACGTACCAGCGGTGGCTGCTTCAGGGCGGGCAAACGCGTATCATACGTATTCACAGAGATATAACCGGAATAATAAACACGCCTCATTGTAGGTCCTTTGTAAAGAGCTGATGAAAGAAAAAGAATATCTTTGTCCGTTTCCGCTGTAGCCCCTACAATCATTTGTGTGCTCTGTCCGGCAGGAGCAAAACGTGGTGCATGACGGTGTTTTTTTCGTTCCTCCGAACTTTCCAGTACGCCTTGCTGAATATAGCGCATCGGTGCATATACACTCTTATGGTCTTTTTCCGGGGCAAGAAGTTTCAGATTCTCCTCTTTCGGTATTTCTACATTGACGCTGAGGCGGTCGGCATACAGCCCCGCTTCATTCACCAGTTCACGACTGGCTCCGGGAATACTTTTCAAATGGATATAGCCATTGAAACGATGCACTGTGCGCAAGTCTTTTGCCACGCGCACCAAGCGTTCCATGGTATAATCCGGACTCCGCACCACACCACTGCTCAGGAATAATCCTTCTATATAATTGCGGCGATAGAACTCCATCGTCAGATCTACCAACTCACTGACAGAAAGCGTAGCACGCGGCAAATCATTAGAGCGACGATTGATGCAATATGCACAGTCGTAAATGCAATAGTTCGTCAACATCACCTTCAGCAGTGAAATGCAACGTCCGTCCTCAGCAAAACTATGGCAAATGCCCCAACCACCGACAGTATTACCCAACATACCGGGTTTGTTGGAACGCACGGTACCGCTAGACGAGCATGAGACGTCATATTTGGCCGACTCCGCCAGTATTTTCAGTTTATTGAGGACGTTTTCATTCATATCCACTACACAACTTATAATTGGGCCAAAATTAGCAATTCGAAGAGAAGGAAACAAATAATGGGAAGTTAAATAATGAATAACTATTCAGAGTATCTTCATACCTGTAAAACCAAAAAAGACCGCTCTCATTGAGACGGTCTTTCAATTCTTTCAGTAAGCGTGCTTATTATTTAGCAGCTTCCAAAGATGCTTTGCGGAATGCTTTCATTGATTTTTCGATTTCCAAAGAAGCCTTACGTGCACGAGTACCGGCAGCTTTGTTACCATTTTCAATCTGAGCTTTTGCATCTTTCTCGAATGCTGCATACAATTCAGCAACTTTTTCAACTAATTCTTTCATAATCCTTTTCTTATTAATATTACTTCGTTAATAATGTCTGGCAAAAATACACTCTTTCTTGAAATAAATGCAGAAAAACAATATTTTTTTTGAAATAATCCGCAAAAATTGCACAAAAAAACGTCCTCTGGCGTTTTTTACCTACTTTTGCAGGCATGAAACCCCTTACAGATACGGAATACATACACTTGCTCATAGCCGAAGGCGAACACCAAAGGCAGGACTTTAAGTTTGAGATTTCCGATGCCCGTAAGATCGCAAAAACGCTCTCCGCCTTTGCCAATACGGACGGCGGGCGGTTGCTGATCGGGGTAAAAGATAACGGAAAGATTGCCGGAGTTCGCTCCGATGAGGAACAATATATGATAGAGGCGGCAGCACAAATGTACTGTCAGCCGGAAGTGAATTATACCATGCAGACCTTTCAGGCGGAAGGACGCAGTGTGCTGGTAGTGCAGATTGAGGAAAGTTTGCAAAAACCCGTATATGCCAAGGATGAAACTGGAAAACCGTTGGCTTATCTGCGCATCAAGGACGAGAATATACTTGCCACATCGGTGCATCTGCGTGTATGGCAGCAATGTGGCAGTCCGCGGGGAGAACTGATAACTTATACAGAGCGCGAACAGTTGTTGCTTGACTTGTTGGAAGAAAATGACAGTCTATCGCTGAACAGGTATTGCAGGCTGGCACGCCTTTCTCGACGTGCAGCGGAACATTTACTTGCCAAGTTCATCCGATTTGATATTGTAGAACCAGTATTTGAAGGTCATAAGTTTCACTTCAGGCTAAAGTAAATGATTATTCCTCAATCCTGACTTTTATTTCTTGGGGATGAGTAGAAAGTTATTTACAGAAAAGAGGAGCCGGACACAGTCGTTACCTTAGGGTATCTCTGTCGTTACTTGAGGGTGCCTCTGTCGTTACCTTAGGGTACCTCAGTCGTTACTTGAGACAGACTCAATATAACACACTCACAATCAATCAGTTATAAGCGCATCTTTTGTAATCCTTAGAATCATAAATTCAGACAGAAGAACCGACTGTTTATCATTAAACAAGTAAATATAAAACAATATAGCATGAATATAATCAATTCAATCAACGATATTCTCTGGACCTATATCCTTATCGCTCTGCTTTTGGGATGTGCCCTTTGGTTCACGCTGAAAACCCGCTTCGTACAGTTCCGCATGATAGGTGAAATGGTACGTTTACTAGGTGACTCAGTAGGAACAAACGGCAAGCCAGGTGAAAAGCATATTTCTTCATTTCAGGCATTTGCCATCTCCATTGCCAGCCGTGTAGGTACGGGCAATCTGGCGGGTGTGGCCACTGCCATCGCTGTAGGCGGACCGGGAGCAGTGTTCTGGATGTGGGTCATTGCCCTGTTTGGTGCTGCCAGTTCATTCGTAGAGTCCACATTGGCACAATTATATAAGGTGAGAGGCAAAGACTCTTTCATTGGCGGTCCCGCCTATTATATGCGGAAAGGATTGAAACAACCGTGGATGGGTACTGTGTTTGCCGTACTCATTACGATAACTTTCGGCTTCGCCTTCAACTCCGTGCAAAGCAATACACTGTGCGCAGCTTTTGAACATGCGTTCGGTTTCGACCACGCCATTGTAGGAGGGGTTATTACCATAGCCACGCTGCTTATTATCTTTGGTGGTGTACAGCGCATTGCTAAAGTAAGCAGTATCATTGTCCCCATTATGGCATTGGGATATATTGCTTTGGCACTGATTATTGTAGCTATCAATATCACCGAACTTCCTGCCGTTATCAAACTCATCGTCAGCCATGCCTTCGGCTGGCAACAGGTATTGGGTGGTGGTGTAGGTATTGCATTGATGCAAGGCATCAAGCGGGGATTGTTCAGCAATGAAGCAGGTATGGGTTCCGCTCCCAATGTGGCAGCCACCGCACACGTCACACATCCCGTAAAGCAGGGGCTGATACAGACCTTGGGCGTTTTCACCGATACATTAATTATATGTACCTGCACTGCGTTCATTATACTTTTCAGTGGTGCGCCGCTGGACGGCTCTACCAACGGGGTACAACTTACGCAACAAGCATTGACGAATGAGATAGGTTCAGCAGGAAGCATTTTTGTTGCTATTGCTTTGTTCTTCTTCGCCTTCAGCAGCATTCTGGGTAATTATTATTATGGAGAAGCCAATGTACGTTATCTTACCCGTAAGAAATGGATATTGAACATTTACCGTATTCTGGTAGGTGGTATGGTGCTATTTGGTGCACTCGCTGCACTGGATGTGGCCTGGAGTCTGGCAGATGTCACCATGGGATTGATGGCGCTCTGTAACCTGATTGCCATCAGCCTGCTCGGTAAATACGCTTTTAAACTACTGGAAGACTACCGTGCACAGAAGCGGGTGGGTATCAAAGACCCTGTTTTCACAAAAGACCGCCTCAAAGAGGTAGAAAATGACATAGAGTGCTGGTAAGAGATTTATGATTTATAAATTATGATTTATACAATTGTTGGTGTAAATCAACTTATTTCGTACTTTTGTAACCGCAATTGCCCCGGCAATTATAAATCATAAATCATAAAACATAAATAAGATGGGTATATTTGCCAAACTATTTAAAAAGAATTCCGAGGGTACTTCCTCCAAAAACGTGGAAGATTTCGTGTCACTGACACGCGTTTATTTCCAGTCCGTGATTGCCGCTAATCTGGGAATTACGAACATTCGTTTCGTGCCGGATGTAGCCAACTTCAAACGCCTGTTCAAAATACCGACTCAGGGCGGACGACTGGGACAAGCCGAAAAGACTGCTTCACGCAAAATGCTGATGCAGGACTATGGACTGAGTGAAAACTTCTTCAAGGAAATCGACGCTTCCGTAAAGAAGCATTGCCGCACGCAGAATGATGTGCAGGCATACTTGTTTATGTATCAAGGCTTCTCACAAGACCTGATGATGTTGATGGGTAACTTGATGCAATGGAAGTTTCGCGTGCCCTCTGTTTTTAAAGGCGCACTGCGCAGTATGACCGAAAAGACCGTACATGATGTCTGCACCAAAACCGTATGGAAAAAGGACGATGTACATAAGACGGCTATGGCAGTCCGCCAATATAAAGAGCGTCTGGGATACTCCGAGCAGTGGATGACAGAATACGTGTACAACGTTGTATTACTGGCTAAAAAAGAACCGAAAAACAAAGCCACGGAAGAGAAATAAGCTTGAAATATCTATCAGGTAAAAACTGTTATCAAAAGAAAAAGTTTTCTAAAGAAATAATCAATAGAAAAGGCGAGAAATGATTTTCTCGCCTTTTTTTGTTATTTTTATGCAACTTTTTTGCTCGAAGGAGCAACAACACTTTATGCAAAGAGATTGTTGTAAGATATAGCGGACTTTATCCGCTAAGCCACAGGCAACAAGCTATCAGTGACAAACTATTGCACTGGGTAAGTTAAAAAACTCTGATAAGTTGATAGTTCAAAACCTATTAGTTCAAGTAATCTGATTATTCAGAAGATTTCATAATTTAGAATATCCGATAACTCAGAAGATTTGATAATTCAAATAGTTTGATTTAGGCTCAGTAAGTCAGGCAACCTTTCAGGCTATCAGAGTTACCCGTAGCTTATAACTTTTAACTCAGCTTGTTACTTGCAACTTGTAGCTTGTAACTCGTAGTTATTTCAGTATTAATCATTAAAAAACAACCGCTTATGAAACAAAAGAAAATGCTTGCACTCACTTTATCCCAGTTGAAGCAACTTTATCGAAATGAACTTCCCGAAATTGTACGCATCGCCGAACAGAGCGACGGTACGGAAAGCTTCAAGCAAGGCATTTCGGAATTCATTACCAATCAGGCTGATACGGAAAGTGAAGTTGTCAGGCAAATTCGACTTCTGATTGAATATGACGGCCAGGAAGTCCATGAACTTTCTACCGATGAACAAATGATTGTTTCTACCCTGTCACTTCTATACGTGTTTCTTATCGGAAATCTGGAAGAAGATGTGGAAACAGACGTGTTCCTGGATATTTTCCAGCAATTCAAACGCTTACAGCATCCTGCTGCCCCACTCCCCGCACCCCAACGCGTCAAAGCGTGGACCGAGCGCTGGCCCAGCGGACTGGACGAAGACGTACAACTGATCCATGCCAAAAATAAAGAGCGTATTCTGCACGCATTGATACAGAAGATAGAGCACCGTACCGCTGTTTCCCGCTACCACTTTGAAGAGGGCATCAGCTACGAAGAGAAATACCGCCTCGTCAACGAATGGTGGAACGATTTCCGTTTCCATCTGGCCATGGCTGCCAAAAGCCCTACAGAACTGAATCGCTTTCTGGGCAATTCACTTTCTGCTGAAACCATGTATCTGTTATCTCGTGCCCGCAAGAAAGGAATGCCTTTCTTCGTTACACCTTACTATCTGCACTTGTTAAATCCCGGCAGTACAGGATACAACGATGAATCTCTGCGCAGCTACATCCTCTACTCCCCGCAACTGGTGGAAACCTACGGACAAATCCGCGCTTGGGAACGTGAAGACATAGTAGAAGCCGGAAAACCCAATGCGGCCGGCTGGCTCCTGCCCGACGGGCACAATATCCACCGTCGTTATCCGGAAGTAGCCATCCTCATTCCCGATACCATGGGACGCGCTTGTGGCGGGCTTTGTGCTTCCTGCCAGCGTATGTATGACTTCCAGAGCAAACGACTCAATTTTGAGTTTGACTCCCTACGTCCTAAAGAAACATGGGAAAAGAAATTGCGCCGTCTGATGACTTACTTCGAGGAAGATACCCAGTTGCGTGATATCCTCATCACAGGTGGAGATGCCCTCATGAGTCAGAACAAGACGCTGAACACAATTCTGGAAGCCGTTTACCGTATGGCTGCCCGTAAACGGAAAGCCAATCAGGAACGCCCGGAAGGAGAAAAATATGCCGAATTACAGCGTATCCGCCTCGGATCGCGTTTGCCAGCTTATCTGCCAATGCGTATCAACAATGAATTGGTAGAAATTCTGCGAACTTTCAAGGAGAAAGCATCCGTCATCGGTATCCGTCAGTTCATCATTCAAACGCATTTCCAAACTCCATTGGAGGTTACTCCCGAGGCAAAGGAAGGTATTCGCAAATTATTATCGGCAGGCTGGCTGATTACCAACCAACTTGTGTATAACGTAGCTGCCTCACGTCGGGGACATACCACCCGCCTACGCCAAGTACTTAACGAACTGGGAGTTGTCTGTTACTATACATTCTCCGTAAAAGGTTTCGAAGAAAACAACGCAGTCTTTACACCAAACAGCCGTTCCATGCAGGAACAGCAAGAAGAAAAGCGTTTCGGCAAACTAAATAAAGAAGATGCCTTCAACCTGTCTGCATCGCTCGAAACCGCACTTGATCCTGCATCCTGTATCCGCCACTTCCTGAAGATACATCATCTTCCGTTTCTTGCCACAGACCGCAGCGTGTTAAACCTGCCCGCCATTGGCAAGAGCATGACGTTCAATCTGGTAGGAATGACCGAAGACGGAAAGCGCATCCTTCGTTTCGACCACGACGGAACACGTCGCCACAGCCCGATAATCAATCAACTCAGACAGGTATATATCGTAGAGAATAAGTCCATAGCCGCCTACCTGCGACAACTGCGTGCCATGGGAGAAGATGTGGAAGACTACGCAAGTATCTGGAATTATACGGAAGGCAAAACCGAATCACGGTTCAGCCTGTACGAATATCCGGACTTCCCCTTCCGCATCACAGAAAAAATGAGTAATCTGGAAATAGCAGAGTAACTTCCGGAAATAATCTATACTTTTGCATAAGAAAATCACAGAGTCGTCTGAGAAGTCTGAATCATATCCCGGGCTTTTCAGACATTTTTTATCCTAAAAATAGTAAGTATGGAAATCGAACGGCACCCTTTAGAACCCTTTCTTCCTGCTAACGCCCGTTTGCTGATGCTGGGAAGTTTTCCACCTCAAAAGAAAAGGTGGTCGATGGAGTTTTATTATCCGAACTGGAACAATGATATGTGGCGGATTGTAGGACTCTTGTTCTTCAATGATAAGAACCATTTTCTGAACGAAACGGCAAAAGCTTTCGACAAAGATCGCATTATCCCTTTCCTACAAGAAAAAGGCATTGCCCTATTTGATACAGCTACCGCCATACGACGGTTGCAAGACAATGCATCCGACAAATTTCTGGAAGTTGTAGAACCTACGGATATCGAGGGCATGCTCCGTCGCTTACCGGAATGTAAAGCCATAGTTACTACAGGTGAGAAAGCAACGGAAACTTTATGCGAACAATTCTCTCTTGAAAAGCCGAAAGTGGGAGATTTTACAGAGTTTGTTTTTGATGGCAAACCTATGCGACTCTATCGGATGCCTTCTTCTTCGCGCGCTTATCCGCTTGCTTTAGAAAAAAAAGCAGCAGCCTACCGCATTATGTATCAGGACTTACAGATGTTATAAGACGAGAGAGCGTTAAAATAATCGCTCATCCCTCTTGCATATTTGAAAGTTTACATTACCTTTGCAGCCGCAAACACGGGAGTAGCTCAGTTGGTAGAGCACTGGTCTCCAAAACCAGGTGTCGGGAGTTCGAGCCTCTCCTCCCGTGCAAGATGAAAATAGCTGCAAGTAAAAACTTGCAGCTATTTTCATTTATTACCCCTGTCATCCTATAACACGACCCGATTCATTAACGAATGTCAATCAGTTTATGTGTTTGCAGACTTAACCGCCATTTAGGATGTTGCATGACGCACGCCACTGTTTCCGCAGTATTACTACATGAACATGGTTGCAGAAAGAAATATTCAGCAGGAAGCAACTCGTAGACTCCAATATCCTGACCTTCGTAAACGACCTTCACCTCATCCATACGGGTAATCCCCAACTTCACCCCTTGCTTGGGAGAACAAGTCACCCAATCAATATTTGGGGGCAATGGATTCGTTCCATTCGTTTCGATACAGACATACTTTCCCGCCTGGTGCAAACGGTCGATAAAAGCCTCATCAACCCAGAGAGAAGGTTCTCCACCCGTCAAGATAACCGTAACAGCCGGATACTTTCCTACTTCGGCAATAATTTCATCATCGGACATCAGCACACCTTCTTCATGCCGTGTATCGCAAAAAGAGCATTTCAGATTGCAACCGGAAAAGCGGATAAAGACAGCAGGCGTGCCGGTGTGATAGCCTTCACCTTGCAAGCTATAAAAAATCTCATTAATCTTTCTCATAAAAAATATTTGTGCCGGCTTTCAGTAGGGTTATTCTTTCTCATAAGTGGCTACATTGGATTCAGATTCCTGCACCTCGACTTTGAAGCAAGTAGGTATCTGCTCACATATCCAGCGGGCTATATTCTCTGCGGTAGGATTGAATGGAAGAACTTCATTCAAATTACGATGATCTAACTTTCCTTTCACCGTTTCTTTGATGTGACTGAAATCAACTACCATTCCATCGGCATTGAGTTCCCGGGAACGGCAGTAGACTGTGATAATCCAATTGTGACCATGCAGATCCTCACATTTGCTGCGATAGGAAAGTTTCAGGCTATGGGCAGCTGATATTTCCATGCGTTTGATAACTGTATACATATTCTTGTTAATACGCTAATTAAGAAAATACTTTGTCTGTTGTCGCACCTAATGTCACCTCGGCACGGCACAAAAGTACAAAAATTCTAAGGATTACAGTTTAAATCTTCCGCTTTTATTCATAAACACAAAGTGAATTGGCAACCTTACGCTCCCCTTTATTATCATAAAGTTTATTGTCAGTAAGCTTGTTTACAATTCCATTATCCGGTGCAGAAGCACTCCAGAGTGTAGTAGAACCACCACCATCCAGGTTCAAAGCTTTCCTTGCACCCAATACACGAAGAAGATGTGTCAACTCAGGGATATTGATACCTTCCGCCTTACCTTCGAAACGGCCCGCAACCGCAATCAGAAATACCGTTCCATCCTTCATCAGAGCTACGGCACTCCGTGGATGTTTAGTCTGAACGAATGACCGGTTACAAGCAGACAAGTCACAAGTTTTTCCATCCAGCAGCATCAACGGGCCGGAAACGAGAATACTCCCTTCTTTCTGTTCGCAAGTTTTCTCATCCTGTTTCTTCCAAGCTATGATGTCCAGTTTCCCTTTATCTATTTTCACGGCACCATTGGATACAGTACTGAGTACACCGGTCGCAGTAGTATCCACCACCACCCCGTCTTTCCTCAAATAGCAGATAGAAGTTCCTTGCTTGATATTGAAATAAGAACCGTTAATAGCCACCACTGCACCGGAACGACGGGCAGCATTACTGGTTTCTTCTTTAGGAGAATGAATTAAAATGTCAAACCGATGTCGTTCCGGTTTGATTTCAAGAATAGCAACATGCTGCGGAACACCATACAAAGAAACGAACTCCGCTTCGCGACAAAGTACACCTTTTCCCATAGAAGTTACATTCCAATGAGCAGTAACAAGTGCTAAAGAATCTGCAGTGGTCTGTGCCACCACAACAAATACATTACACAGTATCAGCAATAGCGTGAAGACGGATTTTCTCAAATACATGTTTTGACTTTATTGAAAATTCTTCGCAAACATAAGCATTTAAAGTGAATGTCAGATAACAAAGCAAACAGAACTTTCTCCGTAAACAAAAAAAGAGTACTTTTGCGGCATGAAAACCCTTTATATAGCACTTGGTACACTCTCTTTGGCACTTGGTATCCTCGGCATTTTTCTGCCGTTGCTACCCACTACTCCATTTCTGCTACTCACGGCTGCACTCTACTTTAAAAGTTCGCCTCGCCTGTATAACTGGTTATTAAATCATAAGCATCTCGGCCCTTATATCCGCAACTTTCGTGAAAACAAAGCCATCCCTCTACGCGCAAAGATAATTTCCATCTCGCTGATGTGGATCACCATGCTCTACTGCGTGTTTTTTATCATACCGTATATATGGGTAAAAGTAATACTCCTGATTATTGCAGCAGGAGTAACCTATCATATCCTTTCGTTTAAGACGCTGAAGTAGATGCTTATTTTACCGCTCCACCTATCTGTTCAAAGAATTCCCCCAACCCCTTACGTGCATCAGCCAGTTTATCCTCCCAATGCTTCACGGAGTTCTGTCCTATGATATCCGTCACATACTTCACAGCAATAAAAGGCACGTTCTTGGCACGGCAAACAAAGGCTTGCGCAAAAGCTTCCATATCAACCACATCGCCTTTCACATCCGAAAGTTCTGTCAGAAACGTATCACCTGTATTACAAATGCCTTCTCCCGCCCAATGCGTACAATATCCCTTCTCTGCCAACAAAGTAGAAGAATCAATCTCATATTCCAAGCCCATATCGGCTAACTTCTGCATATCACGATCTATAAAATGACGGCACACCAGAATATCTCCTACCTGGCAATCAATGCTTCCCGCCGTACCTACGTTGATCACTAGGTCCGGCTTTGCCTGATTGAGCACTTCAGAAACATAATAAGCTGACTTCACTTTGCCTACTCCTGTACGAATATAGCCGATGTGAACTTCTTCCTCTCCTATCAATCCGGGAAACTTTAACTCCGTAAACTCGCCCTGTACGGCGTAAGTAACTAAAATTTTCATACTGCATCTTTTTATTTTGAGCGAGTAAATGTACAACTTTTTTTTAGAAACTAAAATTCATCCACTTGCGACTTAATCTTTTCGATCTGCCTGATCAAGCAATCCATCTTCCGCCTATTCTTTTTAATCATTACAGGACGCAGAACAAACCAATTAAGGGCAATCCATAAAAACAAAACAGAATACGCTATCAGTCTGAACGTAAAAGATGAATTAAGAGTATATTCATACATATAAAGAAGGATACCGAAGGATAGCAAAATGAAATATAAACTCATTACCTTAGTCTGCATGAAAGTTTCTTTCCCTTTAAGCATAAGCAAATTATTCAGATAATCGATATTCGACTGTTTCTCGTCCAATGACCTATACAAAGAAGTTATCTTCCGATTGACCACCACCACAATACACATCGGCAAGATTCCCACAATGATTCCAATCTTAGTACTCAAGAATTGCGGTTTGAAATAGATCCAGATAAATATCATAAAAAGGATAGTCAACACTAAGATAACATCAAGAAATATCCCACTTTTAAGACCGCTCTTTCTGAAACGGCTGATCTTATTCAATATTTCAGATTGATCGGCAGCCGGAACAGCCTGCCTGTTCCACAATTCTTTTATATCAATATTACTCTCCATATTCTTTGAATTTTCTTGTTAACTGGGCTTTTATACGATGAATTCTTACACGGACATTACTCTCCGACAATCCAATGATTTGCGCTATATCCGCTTGCCTGACATCTTCCAGCTCCAGCGAAATGATAATGCGGTCTATCTCCGAAAGCTCTGCAATAAACTTGTATAGTAACTGAATCTGCGGCTCAATATCCGTCTTTTCATCTTCAAATAAATCGGCAGGAAACTGCGTAGATAAGATTTGCTTCTTCCGTTCCAGTTGACGCAGGCAGTTATTGGTTGCAATACGAAATATCCAGGTATCAATATTGGCTTCATTCCTGAAGGTGGGTAGATATTGCCAGACTTTAATAAAAGTTTCCTGAGCCATGTCCTGAGCTAAGCTGTAGTCATTTACATACCCCATGCATAAGCGGAATATTTTATTCCAGTACCTCCTATATATATCTTCAAATTCCACTTAACGCTCTTTTATAAATTCACAAATTTGATGAATGAACCATTCCCTATCATCAAACATCACAAAATGCAAGCCTTTATCTGCATATCTGATTTGCGCTACTGACAAATTCTTATATTGATTCTTAATGACCGTATCTATATGTTTGAAATAAGGTCCCAAAAGTACGAGAGAAGGGACAACTATATTCTTTATACATTCCCTTAAATCTGTATTCGAGAAATCACAGAATAGTTTAGCATACGTCTTTCTGTCAGATGCCAATCCCCAGTTTACGATTTCGGCAAATCTCAATGAATCAGTGGTAAGCGTTGCCGCACTCATTCTTTGCATCTGTGCAAATTGCTCCTCATCCATAGCTGTAATCCTATCAATTAAATCTGTGCAATCATTATCAGAAGCAGATTTAAAATCAGGAACTGTCAAAGCCATCAGACAAGGCAAGGCATCTACAATCACAATCTTTCCTGTAAGCTCCGGGAATTCAGCCGCAATTGCAAGTACCAAACCACCTCCCATACTATGCCCCACGATAATAGGTTTCTCTATCCGCTCCTCTTTGATAAACTTTGCAATCTGCATTTTCCATCTTTCGAATGATGGACACTCTTCAGGTGCAACGCCCGAAAAGCCCGCCATTGTCAGCACATAGCAGGTATAGCTGTCTTTCAGTACGCTGACTGTTTCCGTCCAGACATCACCCGAGCATGCAAAACCGGGTATAAATATAACCGTTTGTTTTCCTGTTCCCGATTTTACTACCGAAAAAGGATAATCCTGTGCAAAAATCAAAAGAGAAGTTCCCAATAACATCAGGATCAAAAGTAATCTTTTCATCACCATATATTCTAAAGTTTTTCCTTTAGATACGGGTCACTCCGAAATGTTACAAGAAAAAGAGAATAGTATCGGAAAACTTCAATCTAATTTTTGTCTATTCTATAAGTTTTTCGGACATATCACCTGTTTGGCCATCCAGAAATTAGTAAGAGAAAGCTGATTAGCCTTGCGCTTTTGCTCTTCCTCCACTATATAACCTTTTTTTTCAAAGAAAGGGCGGGCTGTTAAACTCACTTCAGATGTAATCCGCATAATTCCATTTGTAATTGCATACTGTTCTATTTCATTCAAAAGCATTGTAGCAATGCCTTCACCCTGAAAATCCTTGTGAACAAACATAGAGTGTAAATAACCTTGCGGAGTGATAGATGAAAAACCTACGATTTCCGACTGTTGATTAACAGCTACAATAAAATAGTGGGTCTTTATCATATCTTTTATATTAGCAAGGTTATCTCCGCACGATGCCCAGTCTTCAACTTCCGCCTGTAAGTAATCGCGCCTATTTATCGCGAGAACGGTATTCTGAAATAAATTTTTCAACTCAACAGCATCCGACTGCAAAGCTGCTCTGATTATAAAGTTCGCTTTCATTATTTTATAATATACGTTTTCAGTGCTTCCACATATTCCTCAAAAGCGTCTACTCCTTGTGGCGTAATCTTACAGATAGTGCAAGGCATCTTTCCCTTGAACGTCTTCGTCACCTCCACATACCCTGCTTTATTGAGTTTATCAATCTGCACGCTGAGGTTGCCCGCCGTTGCCCCCGTCTGTTGCCGGATAAAGACAAAGTCTGCCTCTTCGACACCAATAAGCAACGACATCACCGCCAGGCGCAGTTCGGAATGTAGTAAGGGGTTCAGTTCTTTAAACATGCTTTCTTTCTATTTTTATAGTGCAAAGATAATACATTAAACTCCTCGTTTTGACATTATGTTCAAATAGTGTCCCGGGATGACCATCATGAAAACAAAGGCTAAAGCAAAAAGCAAAATCTGGTCAAACTTGTCTATATACAAACAACCCAATGATGCAAATATACCCAGCACACCGCTTACCGTAACCAGCCTCATGTTTATAATCAGCCCGGTTAAAGTAGTTCCCATCCCCATCATCAACAGGATCACAAAGAGTATAGGCAGACTCCAATAGATCATAGATACACATGAAATCAGCAATCCGCATAGCCCGAAAACGACCCATACATATCCTACTATCCGGTCGATATACGTTTTTGCCATCCTTTGCTTTTTCCTCTGGCTATAGATAGTGACCGGGTAAGAAACAGCCGGCATCAGAAACCATAAAAACTGCCAGTTATAATTGCCGGTTTCTTTCAGGAGATACCAAACCAGCAAAGAGGTCACCACAGTCATGTATCCCCATACTAAAAAAGGAGTTCCGGCGTTTTTCACCATCTTGAACTTTGTATTCTGTATCATTTGAGTGATGAGTTCTAAACTCTCCTGCTCATTCAATTTCTTATTGTCCATATTCAATACAAATTATTTTAATCATACACATTCCGGATTCTTTCTCTTCTGTCTGCTACCTACCAAAGCATAAAGATTCCCTTTCTTTAATATATCACTTTTCCCAATCATATACATTTAATATCAAATAGAGCATTAAAGCCCAATTTCCCGCAAGCATATATATCACCCAAGCTCCCATTTTTTCATTCTGTTAATAGATAAAATAAAGAAAATAACAACAATAATAAGACAACGCCCAACACAAGAAACAACCTTTTCGTTACGGGATATTGTTTAGTCATCAATTTTTTCTTTAATAAGCACGCTTCACCCAAAGCCAGTATGGCTAACCAGGCATAACCATAGAATGTAGTAATGTGCCATACGTCCTTCGACTTCATATATACTGCAAAAAACAGATAGTCGGAAAGCAAAGATATTCCTACCGCAATCAAGGCTAACAGAAGAGCTTTCTTCATCAGATTCCTTACTCCACTTTCGCAAGCCAGACAAACATATATGCCTACTCCCCAAAAGACGGGATTTACAGTTAACATCAAAATGATACCCAATTGCGTGCTATGACTCCAAGGTACCCATAACACCACATTAGAAAGCCAATACAGGCAAAATACCATTAGTGAGGTAACTGCCAGCCAAAGTTGATTCTTCTTGCGATTTTGCATCATTCGGGTAATAGCCTCTATATTACCCTCTTCAAATATATCAGCTTTTTCTGCTGTTAATGATCCGGTACTCATCGTTTATTATCCTTTCTTGCACAATAATTCAGAATATGCCCGGGAATAATCAATGCAAAAACAATCACCAATACAAATTCTAACAATGACAAATAGGAAGAAGTCTTATCCAGAATGCTGAATAACATATTCAGTCCCAATGCAATCCCAAAAGCAGGGAAGCCGGAAAAGAGTGTATAGCGAATTATGCTCCCGGTTATAATGCTACTTAGAGAAATAAGGATTGCGCATATCGGCAGAATTATCTCATAATGATTGGTAAACGTTGCTCCAAGTACAATCGCAATACAAAGCAGCCCCATGATTTGCCACATTTCATTCAAGACCTTATCGCCATACGACTTTGCGAGCTTACGTTGCTTACGTACCAGTATGAAGCTAAAGAGATAACCTAAAACCGGAACTCCCCAAAAGCCCCACATCCAAACAGGATTTCGCGTCCAATAGATTCCTGCAAAAACTACCAACGTAACTATTGCAGAAACATATCCCCATAACAAAAACATATTTCCACTACCCGTATCTAAATTACGTCGGGTATTCTGTATCATTTGAGTGATAAGTTTCAAACTCTCTTGCTCGTTCAATTCTTTGTCTTCCATAATAATGTCTTTCTCTTCCATAAAATTATTTTTTAGCTTTATTCCGCAGATCGGCCAACTCGACATCAATTGTTTTTGCTTCAACTGTCATGTCTAAATCCACAATCGCACAATTCTCTGTCGGTACACCGTCTACTCTGTCCAATTGATAATTACCGTTTTCATCGTGGTATACATACAATTTGCATTTTCCTTCAGGTACTTCTTTCAATACAAGTGTTGCTGTATCACCCGTAGCATCCACCATTGCATATTGCCCCTTATCGGCAGCAATCATCACCTTTCCTTTTGCAGAACGAATGTTCTTCACTTTCACTGTCAAGTCGCTCTGTGCTGATACCGAGACAGTACATACGCATGCAACAAATAATGCAACCCATTTAAAACCAATTGTTTTCATAACTGTACATCAATTAAAATTCTACAATAATCATACATTTCGGGTTCGAACTCCGATGCAAATATAAGTAGTTTATTTTATAAACCAAATTATTTAATAAATTAATTTATAAACAACAGAAAGAAAGTTTTCAGAGATGCGCAAATACTTTGGAATTAATTTATAGGAGAGAAAAAAGAATCAAATAATCAACAGTACTATCTCCATTCTCCTCCTTCCGGAAGGCGGAGTACCCTGAAAGGGGGAGATGGTAGGAAACAACCGAGTATCTGATTATTAATAGGAATAAGGGACTTTTTCTCACCTACCACCCCGCCCTCTGGGTACCCCTCCTCCAACTGAAAGAGGGGAATGGTGATAGTCCGCGTATCGGTTCTCCTGACTTTGATTAAAATTCGCTCCAAAAAGAATTAATTCCGCAACTATAACCAACTAATCCCGACCTTGCAGGAAACTAATCCCGGCACTGCGATAAACTAATATTTTCCTTGCATATTATTATTCGTACAACAGATATAAAAGTTTCCTACAATAGTTATATTTCTTTCTTACAACAATTATTGTAAGAAACTATAATAATTATTGTATGAATAATAATATGCAAGGAAAATATTAGTTTATCGCAGTGCCGGGATTAGTTTCTTGCAAGACGAAGATTAGTTTTTAGGCACCGCCCGACAAGCCCTTTTCAGTCCACATAAGTACCGTTTTCATGTTATTTCGACACACAGGCAACATTTTTCCCTGAAAAGTTTTTGTAATCTCCAAGTTAATTGTATTTTTGTGTACAATTTTGGTATAGTAATGACTGACGAAGAAAAGAAGCGATTAAGTACCTTTGAAGCGAGACTGCGTCATTTAGTCTTTTTACATGACGAATTGAGGCGCGAAAATGCTGAACTAAAGCAACTTCTAAAAAACAAACAAGAAGAATGCGAACAGGTACATGCTGAATATGAAGCTTTGGAAGATGACTATACGAACCTAAAAACAGCAATGACAATCAGCCTTAACGGCAGCGACGTAAAAGAGACGAAACTGCGATTGTCCAAATTAGTGCGTGAAGTCGATAAATGCATCGCTTTGTTGAATGAATAACGAGATGTATGAACGATAAAATAAAGATAAACCTGCAAATGGCAGGCTCAACCTACCCCCTCACCATACTGCGCGAGGAGGAAGAAATGGTAAGAGAAGCCGCCAAACAGGTGGATATACGGCTCAATGCGTATCGAGAACATTACCAGAATGTGACTCCCGAAAAGATTATAGCCATGGTGGCCTATCAATTTGCTTTGGAGAACCTGAAAATGAAAAACCGAAACGATACTCGTCCGTATGCCGACAAGATAGAAGAACTGACAGAGGTGTTGGAAACATACTTCAAAGGACTGTAAACGTCCGGAAGCTTTTCCTCAGAACACCAAAGCCAGCAAAAGAATTAGAAAATCCACGCACTGTGTGAAAGTGTCCCTCTTAAAAAGCATGAGGGTGGCTTTCCTGCAGTGCGTTTTTTATTTATATACTTAAAACAAATTGAAATGACAGTAACAATACTAGTATCCATTGCCTGTTTCATTATCGGTGGATTTCTGTCGTACATGTTCTTCAAACACGGTTTGAAGTCCAAATATGACAACATTCTGAAAGAAGCCGAGGCTGAAGCGGAAGTGATTAAAAAGAATAAGTTGCTCGAAGTAAAGGAGAAGTTCCTGAACAAAAAAGCAGACTTGGAGAAAGAAGTAGCGATCCGTAACCAGAAAATTCAGCAAGCGGAGAACAAGTTGAAACAACGTGAGTTGGTGCTGAACCAACGCCAAGAAGAGATACAGCGTAAGAAATCAGAAGCTGAAGCGGTGAAAGAAAACCTGGAAGCCCAACTGGTTATTATCGACAAGAAGAAAGACGAACTGGATAAACTGCAACAGCAGGAAATTGAAAAACTGGAAACCATTTCCGGTCTTTCGGCCGACGAAGCCAAAGAACGTATGATCGAGTCTTTGAAAGAAGAAGCCAAGACGCAGGCCCAGTCCTTCATCAACGACATTATGGACGATGCCAAGCTGACTGCCAGCAAAGAAGCAAAACGTATTGTAATACAATCCATACAGCGTGTAGCTACGGAAACTGCCATCGAAAATTCAGTGACCGTATTCCACATTGAATCAGACGAAATCAAGGGACGCATTATCGGTCGCGAAGGCCGCAATATCCGTGCGCTTGAAGCCGCAACAGGTGTGGAAATTGTGGTAGATGATACACCCGAAGCTATCGTATTATCAGCTTTCGACCCTGTACGTCGTGAAATAGCCCGCCTGGCACTCCACCAGTTGGTGACTGACGGACGTATCCACCCTGCACGTATCGAAGAAGTTGTATCTAAGGTACGCAAGCAAGTGGAAGAAGAAATCATCGAAACCGGTAAACGTACTACGATTGACCTCGGTATCCATGGTTTGCATCCTGAACTGATCCGTATTATCGGTAAGATGAAATATCGTTCTTCTTATGGTCAGAACCTGTTGCAGCATGCCCGCGAAACAGCCAACCTCTGCGCTGTGATGGCATCGGAACTGGGTCTGAACCCCAAGAAAGCAAAACGTGCCGGATTGCTGCATGATATCGGTAAAGTGCCCGATGAAGAACCGGAATTGCCGCATGCACTCTATGGTATGAAGCTGGCTGAGAAATTCAAGGAAAAACCGGATATCTGCAACGCTATCGGTGCCCACCACGATGAAGTGGAGATGACGAGCCTTCTGGCACCCATCGTACAGGTATGTGATGCTATCTCAGGTGCCCGTCCGGGAGCACGCCGCGAAATTGTTGAAGCTTACATCAAGCGACTGAACGATCTGGAACAGTTGGCAATGGCCTATCCGGGTGTGACGAAGACGTATGCTATCCAGGCAGGTCGTGAGTTGCGCGTAATCGTTGGTGCCGATAAGATTGACGACAAGCAGACTGAAAACCTTTCCGGTGAAATTGCGAAGAAGATACAGGATGAGATGACTTATCCGGGACAGGTGAAGATCACAGTAATCCGTGAGACACGAGCAGTAAGTTATGCGAAATAAATTGTAAAGATTGAAACTAGTGATAAAGAGGTGGGGAAACAAAAAATCCCTGCCTCTTTTTGTTTTCTTTGCCATTCACGAAACTGTTTCTTATTTTTGCATCTACAAACCAAGTAATCCTGATTATCAATTATGGAACAATATCAATTTGAAGTTTGTGCCAACTCTGTGGAAAGTTGCCTTGCCGCACAGGCAGGAGGAGCAAATCGGGTGGAATTATGCACCGGAATACCAGAAGGGGGTACTACCCCATCCTACGGAGATATCGTCATTGCCCGGGAAGCCTTAACAAAGACTCTTTTGCACGTCATCATCCGTCCCCGTGGCGGAGATTTTCTGTACTCCCCCATTGAGCAACGCATTATGCTGAAGGATATCGACAACGCCCGCCGATTGGGAGCAGACGGAGTTGTATTCGGTTGTCTTACCGCTAAAGGAGATGTAGACCTGTCCTTAATGAGGCAGCTGATCGAAGTTTCACAAGGTATGTCCGTTACGTTCCATCGTGCTTTCGACGTATGCCGCAATCCGCAGGAAGCGCTGGAGCAAATCATAGAGTTAGGTTGTAACCGTATTCTTACTTCCGGTGCACAGGCCACGGCCGAACAGGGCATCCCTTTATTAAAGAAATTGCAGCAGCAGGCAGACGAGCGCATTATCCTGTTGGCAGGTTGCGGAGTAAATGAAAATAATATCGCTCACATCGCCATGGAAACCGGTATCCGGGAGTTCCACTTCTCAGCAAGAGAGACCATCGAAAGCAAAATGCTGCACAGGAACGGAACAGTTTCGATGGGGGGTACTGTGAACATAGAAGAGTATCGTCGCCCCATCACTACCGCAGAACGCGTAAAAAAAACAATAAAGGCGTTGACCGGTCCAATTAAGAATTAATTTAAAGCAATCAATATGAAGGTATTAAGTGTAATCACTTTATTAACTCTCCTCAGCATTTCATGTGCGCATGAAGCTAAAAATCAAAGTTCCTCAAACTCCACTTCCGACAGCATTGCCCCTACTTTCCTGAAACAGGAAGAAGCCGCACTCCTACTTCAGAAAGAGGACGAGCATATCCGCAGATGGAGCTCATTTGACTTGGCTTCACACACTGTTGGCATCGAAGGCGGAAAACAGGGATATTTGCAGTTTGCCGGCGCACAGACCCGTAATTGGAATGACGCGGAAATGGCTCTGCTTCAGAAGTCATCTCAATCCATCAATCAGATTATCCGTGAAAAAGAGCTGAAACTTCCTTTCCCGGAAGAAGTCAGATTAATAAAGTCAACGATAAAAGAAGAAGGTGGTGCGGGAGGATATACCCGAGATACTTACATCGTACTTATCGACAGGTTGCTCGAACATCCTGAATATGTAACCAAATTGTTGGCACATGAAGCATTTCACGTCCTTACCCGGAACAATCCGGATTTCCGTAAGAAGATGTACAGCATCATCGGTTTTAATATTCTTCCGAAGGAAATAGAATTTCCCGAAGAGTCGAAAGAACGGTTTATCTCCAATCCGGATGTTATCCGCCACGACAGTTATGCTACTTTTACCATCAACGGCGAAGAGAAAGATTGCTGCATGGTAATCTACGCAACAAAACCTTATGAAGGTGGAAACTTTTTCCAATATCTTAATATCGGCCTTGTTCCTATTAACAAGAACGCAGGAAAAGCAATAGAGGAAAATGGAAAAGCAATCATTTATTCTGTGGAAGAAGCCAGTGATTTCTATGATAAGATGGGCCACAATACGAGCTATATCATCGATCCGGAGGAAGTACTGGCAGATAGCTTCAGCTTTCTGTTGACAAACCAGGTGGAAAACTTATCTTCACCCGAACTGATACAAAAAATGGAAGAGGCTTGCAAATAAGCCTCTCCTACTCTACTGTTTCTTATCTTATAGCCCTTGTTCCGCTTTCATCATAGTCCTTTCACCGTTTTCATCAACTGCTCACCCAAGCCGATGGTATAACCCTGTGAAACAAATACCACACGATTAAAGGTATCGGCAATGATAAATATGGGCAATGTATCTTTACGTTTCAGCTTCATATTCTTCACAATCTGCTGAGCTATGTCTTCTGTGTCGATTCCATAAATCACAGTATTGGGTAAACCGGGGAAGTCAGCAGCACGATATTTGCCGGCCTGTTCCTGATTCGGGAAGAGTAATACAAGCTTTCTACCCCATTTCTCCAGGTCGGTTTTCAAAGCAGAGATATCCCGTAAGGCATGGTTTGTAGGCTCCTGGTTCACTCCAAGAATACCGATAACGAAGTATCCACGGCCACAGGCTTGAAGCAGGCTTTGCTTATTGCCACCTTCCAATGTTGTGAACAAGCTCTCCGAATTGAAGTTTCCGATAACCTGTACTTCATCTTTGTTTTCACGCATCACCAGTTTCGTTTCTGTACGTCCACCTGCTTTTATATTCAATGATGTCACTTGCGCCAATACACCACCACTTGCCAGACGGGTACCGGTTACCAGAATATAATCTCCGGCATCCAGAGACGTTCCCTCCTTTAGCAAACTGCTCCATGTAACGCCGCCACCCATATCCGTGTCGCCTTCATCGTAAGACAGTAACTGCAAATTACCCTGCGGAGTTACTTTGGAAATGGTAAAATGAGAATAATATTTCGGATTATCCAGTGACTGAATCGGTGTATATTTAGCTGCAAGCCTGCCCCTCTGCGCAGGTGCCTGTCCGGCTGCTTCGAAGTTCACATCTATGACTCCGTCGTCAGTTATCAGCTGTACCTTACCCGTCACCTCATCAATGCGTGCAGGAACTCCCATGCTGCGTGCCATGGACACGAAGAAGATATCGCGACTATGGGCATCGGCCAAACGTGCTTTCCACACACCTTCGGGAGATACAGGAGGTGCCCCCAGATTACATTCCTTGTTCACCTGGATGTTCTTTGCCACCCATGCAACCATCTTCATAGGCTCTGCCACATAAGCCTCAACATCTTCTTTCGAGATCACCTTGCCAAAGAAAGTCTTATACGGAGTCAACATTTCATTGCTTACGCGCGGGTTGCGCACATATTTACGGAAATATCCGGCATTCGTCGTACGCACACGAGACTGCATGTGATCTATCAACACATCCAGACGAACATCACGAAGGTCTTTTGCCGAAATCTGCTGCAAAAGGTCTATTCCTCCTTTCCTGGAGTTATCAGAACGCAAACGAGTCATGAACTCACGAATTACTCTGTAATTTCCACGGGCGTCAACCAGAATCTTGGCTACTGCATCCCGATCCAACTTATAATCTCTCGCAAAGTTGCGTGCTGCCTCTTCCGAAATGAACTTACCGACATAGGCATTACGGATAGAGTCTTCTATCGCCAGTCTGCGGTCATTTTCCGCCCGCTGTTCCGGCATCACTTCGGGCAAGTTGGCACTTTCTGCAGGAGGCACGATATCAATATCTACTGTAAAACTGTCACCCGCTTTCTTATCAAGAATTACGGTCAGTTCCGATTGCTTACCAACAGAAAGTTTAGAGAAGCCGAAACGGCCATCTTTGGAGGCCCAGACAAGCATATCCCCTTTTCCGGCAGTCAGTCCGCACATACCGCTGTCGTCGGTATGTTTCGTTGCTACGGTATAGAATTCCGCATAATTGTAGAGTTTGAACTCCACGCAGGCGTCAGGAACCGGATTTCCCGCTTCATCTTTCACCATAACCTTGGCTTGCGCTGTAGGCGCATAATTATCAATCACATTGATTTCCGTATACGTGGGGTTAACGGACATTACTTCTTCTTTTCCTTCATAACGTCCGAAAACCTTTGTGTGCATCAACATTCCGCGACTGGCAGGTGCATTGAACCAACCAAGATCCAGTACCGGTTCCGGTTCGCAGGCACCCAGGAAATGCCATTTACCATCTGCCCAGGCTTCCACCCATGCATGGTTATCGTCCGTATGTGCCCATCGTGGTGTATAAACCTGCCGTGCCGGAATACTTACCGAGCGAAGTGCCGCCACCAGCAAGGTAGATTCTTCGCCACAACGCCCGTAAGCAGTACTCACTGTTGCCAGTGGTGAACTGGTACGGGCATCGGAAGGCATATAGACAGCTTTCTCATGACACCAATGATTCACTTCCAGGATGGCATCGTATAAAGAAAGGGACTTCACACGATTTTTCAACTCCTTATAGAACACTACCCGCGCACTATCCAGTTGTTCGTTGTTCACCCGCACCGGAAGTACAAAATGGCGGAACAAATCTTCGGGAATGGTCTTTCCCCAAGGCATTTCCTCTGCGGCACGCTGGGATGCGCGGATATTCATTAAGTGAAATTCACCGGGATAATCAGTAATATCCGCCAGTGGCATATAGGCATAAAGGAATTCCAAAGCTTCCTGCTCATAAGTGCTCAGCGAAGCATCATCCAGTATCGTAAATAGTTCTCCCTGCGGCATCAGAGCCTTCTTTTGCTGAAAGTCCTGCTCCACGCGCGAACGATACGAGGCATCGGTCATGAAATGGGATTCTCCACAGGCAGCAAGCAGACAAAGTAGCCAGCATATTCCGAAAAGTTGTGTAGCTCGTCTCATAATACTTACATTAATTAAGGTGTGAGCTACAAAGTTAAAGAATTATCTGAAGTTTATTTCAGATGTACCACTAAAGTTGTATCCTCAGAGAAAGTAATACTGCATTTTTCGTAGGAAGGGGGGCCCATAACACCTTCAGCATCATTGCTGAAACCAAACTTCTCCACAGGAATACCGAAAGCACCGGTATCCAATTTACCATTTCCATTCTCATCCTGATACATGGAGAAGGCATAAGTTCCTGCCGGGAGTCCTTTACAGGGGATAGACACAACTTTATCCTTCACCTCTACTGCAAAACCGGCAAGCGGCTTCTTCATGAATGTCTCCTGAGAGTTGTAGATGGCGACATAGAGTTTACCAGTCACATTTTCAATACCACGTACTTCCAGAGTAAGATTTTGTGCAGACAGACTTTGAGTTGCAAAAGTCAAAACACATACGAAACTAATAATCATTGCTTTCATTTGAATTGTTTTTAAAGAGTTTATAAATAGATACGCGGACAACACGGATTAGGCGGACGAACGCGGACCTTTCTTTTTAATTAAATTAGAAATTAGAAACATCATAAACCGCCTTCTTCCCAAGTGTGATAAACACCCCGATATAGAAGAAATGATCGTTTGAAGCCAGAATAGCTTTATTATTCACCCGCCCAAACTCATTTTTCCGACAAAGGATATTGGTAGCAGAGGCATGGATAATCACTTTCTTACTGGGCAGGAATGTCAGTCCGAGATCAAGACTGTTATAAGGCTTTACATGATCATTCATCAAACCCGGCAAATCCGGATTATGATAAGGACGCCCACTGCTGAAACGGTTCGTCAAACCGACTATCGTGCCGATTCGCGGAATGGAATACTTCAGCACTAGGGATGCATTGTGCCGAGTGGCATATTGCGGAGTAGTCAGTTCCGTATATTCCTGAAACTTCCGCTTGGCAATATTATATGTATAGGAAAGTTGGTATTCCAGATTCTTCAGCAGGACACGGTCATTAAAGAATAAGTCGAAACCTTTACTGTAGCCATAACCACCGGAAGTCAGTACTTCCGCTGCATCTACCGTTCCCTTTTCAACCAATGCCAGACGGTCATATTTCTTATAATAAAGTTCAGCTTTGTAGAAACGCCCATCACCCTCATACTGCGCACCCAGATTATACTGAATGCATGATTCCGATTTCAACTTGTTCTCCTGAGCCAGCAATCTGCTAACCGGCAACTGTGTATATCGTCCCGCCGTAGCAGAGAGTACTACATCTCCCAAATAGTAATTAACAGCCAGACGGGGTGAGAAATTCACCTTTTCATTCAATGAAGTATATTCTGTGCGGACAGAAAGTTCCGCTTTCAGTTGCTCCACCGGATAGTAAGTCGCCGAAAGAAAGCCTGCACTGATCGTCGGATTGATTTCATGATGGCTATCTATTCCCTCCGCCTCTTTCATCTGATATTGATAACGATTCTCATACCGGCGGATAAAACTTTCCACTCCCATATCCAGACGAAAAGCCGGAGAAATACGCTTGAACACTTTTGCCTTTGCATGAAGTTCCTGTTGTTGTTCCATCCAATGATCTGTCGAAAGTGATACATTACCTATCTTCTGTTCAAAGAAAGAGAATGCTACACCTGCAAACCAGTTCCATCCACCGGAAGTACGCTTACGGAAAGTTGTATTGAGATAGAAATTATTCTCATTCAAATCGAACAGTCTACGTTCAGCACCTTCATAATTGGAAAAATCAGTATGATCATAGCCGCCATAAATCTTGAAAAGCGTAGCATCATCGGGATGATAACGAAATTGTGCCGATCCGGTCATCATCCGGTAGGGATCTTCAAAATCCGTACGTCCTGAATAGATATGATCATAGACACATAAGTCCTGATAATCCAGGTTCACCGAAAGCGAACCTTTATCGAAAGCCCGTGTACCTCCTCCACCGAAGCCTACCGTAGAGGCATTGATGCCTAACTTATTGATAGGGCTCTTATCCTTTGTCTCCAATGGTAACACAGCCGAGAGTGCATCCCCGTATTCCAATGGAGCCCCGCCCGATTCCAGATTGACACCACTGAACATAAAAGTGGAATAACGCCCGCGCGCCGGTGAGTTTATACCTGTAGCCGTATAAGGATTCAAGACGTGCATTCCGTCAATGTATGTCTGTGTTTCATCACTACTTCCGCCGCGCACCAGCAGACGGCCACTTTCTCCTTGTACCTGCGTGCCCGGCAGTGTCTGCAATGCCTGATACAAATCACCGTTTGCACCTCCCACGGTCACCAGTTCCACCGGACTCATATCACTCCAACAACTGTTGGCAACAGGCGTTCTTTTACCTTTCACTACCACTTCCTTCAAATCTACACTATCATTGTATAGTTGCAAGAAAATGGTATCCGTCACAGCTGTCTGCGCCTCCAAGTGCTGCACCATCAGCAATACACTTACACTAAAAAGTAGAATCAATCTTTTCATTTTATCTATGTTCTTTACGATTTCCGTCAGCAAACATAGACTATGATTTTCAGGCAAAAAAATATCCGGGACAGACTGCCCGGATATGTGACAAACAGCACTCCTCCTGTGACGAATGGCTGTATTTTTCTTTATTCTGTGACGAATGACTACCCTTCCGCACCTCCTTCTATCAGCGTTTTTATCTCTTTTGCATAGCCTCTGGAAACCGGAACTTCTTCCGTACATCCTTCCAGTCTCAAACGGTATCCTTGTGAGTTTCCATCTACTTTTACCACAGTGCGTATGTTCACCAGAAAGGCCCGGTGACAACGGACAATGAACGAACAGGCAGCAACCGCTTCTTCTGCCTGCTTCATAGTAGCCCGCACTAACTTTTGCTGCATCTTATCCGCACTACTGTAAGCTACTCTTATATAATTCCCTTCTGCTTCTACATAAAATAAGGTATGGGCATCCACTTCCAGCATTTCTTTCGTTCCGCCGGAGAAAACCAACTGCATAGGAGTTTCTTCTTCTTCTTCTACTACTACTTCTTCTTCTACTGCCCTACCTTCTCCTATCTGTTCCTCATTCCTTGTCCGAATCTTCTCCTTCTGGGTATTCTCTCTTTTCGCAAGAGCGTAGTTAATCTCCGTTGCCTCCTTCAGATTACGTACCAGCTGCAAATTACGATTCCACATCAAAAAGAAGACAATAGGGAAAGGAGCAAGAACCGCCACCCAAGCCAAACTTATCAGAAATCCTTTCCAGCTCAATATGAATGAACCAAATACCCAAGCCGTATAGAAACAGTTACCTATCGCAATCAGCAAACAAGCTCCTAACGTTCCTAACAATTCGCGGCCTAATGTCCAGTTCTTCTCACTATGATAACGGGGAAACAAAGCAGGAAACAAATACGTGGAGATACTCAGTGCCAATGAAGAAACCACTCCATAACCTAACACTACCCAGAATTTATAGCCTCCCATCATAGAAATGCCAAAAGGCTGCAACACAAAAAGGATCAGAAACACTATAAGTGAAGGTATTATCACGCTTTTCCATCTCTTCACCAATGATGGATAAGGGCTTCGTAAAAGTGTCAACAGTTTATTTATCATTATGACTTCCTGTTTGTAAGGGTTGATTATGTGTAAGATGCTACAAAGGTATACAAATTATTAATAGATCGTACATAGGTCATTTATCCCATTTTTAGTCACACTTTTGTAATATGCATATAGCAAAACCGGGCGTTTCTAAAGAAAAACGAGGAGAAAGTGCATTATTTTATGTTTTAAAACATGTTTATCGTGAACAATTCGTATCTTTGCAGCGTTAATAAGATAAAAGAAAAGATGTAAAACCCGCTTTCCGAAACGCGGAAAGCACAAAAAGATGACAATTATGAAAAAGAATGCAAATGAAATTTTTATGTTACAGTACCGTATTAAACGCTATCAAGCAATGGGAAACGGAACTATGTGCCAGGCTTTGAATGGCAAACTTCAAAAACTGCTCGCAAAGCAGGCTACCATGTAAAATAACACCTTTAAATAAAATGAATGAGGGCGGAAAACCGAAAAGTTTTTCGCCCTCTTCTTTTATCAGTCGCTTATGATGTCTTTTCCAAAAGGCGTCAAAGCTAATCCTGCCAGTTTGAAATGCTGTAGCCCGAAGGGGATGCCAATAATGGTGATACACAGCACCACACCGAATGCCAGATGAGAAAGGCAAATCCAGATACCTCCCCAAAATATCCACAACACATTCATCAGTATATACAGGCAACCAGCCGAACGTTCACCACTCCGCACCGTTTTACCGAAAGGCCATAATGCAAGTGAAGCCATTTTCAGAGTTTGCATACCGAACGGAATACCGATAATGGTAATCATCATCAATAAACTGGCTACAAGGTATTCTATAGCGGTAAAAATACCTCCGAACACCAGCCATAATAAATTCATAAAACATCCCATAATTTTGCGTTTCTTGGATTCTAATACGCAAATATAGTTTTTTTATTTAATAACAAACTTATACTTACCCGTTAATTGCGCATCTTTATCTTTCAGGGCAATACGGTAAATCTCCGGCCCCCAAACATTGGAAAGACGTGTATCAGGCAAATTGATCGTTTCAACGGTTGCTATGAATTCACCGGGATATTCCAAAGTTACTTTCTGTCCCTGTACATCTATCGTCACCTTTCCGGGCACGGAAATATCCACCTTTCCCCAAGTGAGGAAGTTCACCTGATTAGGTTCTTTCGCTGATTTCAGGGAGAAATTATCGATAATCGTCAGTTGCTTATCGCCTAATGAATAGGCACGTGTCCAGTTATTTACCTCGGCTTCTTTCGGATAAGCAGTCGCAATGTTCGCTGAGAAGAAACGTTTCTTCGGTTGGCAGACAACATCTGTAGCCTTATAATTCTGACCGAAACTCTGGGGTACTCCGTTAATCATCGGCAAGTTATGGTAATTACTTTGCATGGTCCAGATGGTATAACGTTCACTACTGAACGTCTGACGTGTATAAGTTCCTACCCCCGCATCAATCAGCACAGGTATCGTATTGACATACAATGAAAATGTGCCTACATCATTATGATTATGACTTTCATTATTGAATCCGCCTTTCGTAGCCAGGAACCAGCCAGACTTATTGGTCAGATAGCAGAATTCCGTTTCAGGATACCAGGTACAAGCAGGTATGGTATGGGCAGCAGTCGTCTTTTCCAGTTCTCCATTCCATAATATGGACTGCAAGGAGCGGAAAGTATCATTACCCAAAGGCACAGAAGGACGCTTACCATCCAACAGATAGGCAGCAAACTGCATCATTTCCTCACTGCCGACCGCACGGCCATAACGGTAAATCAACTGTGCATCGCCTCCACCCTTGGCAGAAGCATCCGCAAAGTTCACTACCCAACCGTTTCCTACATACGTACGACTGATATATTCTCCCATCCGGCGAATCATCGGTTCCTTGAAAAGAGATACTTTTCCGGCTGTTCCATCCGAAAGTATCTGAAGATAGTCATACATTTTCCCGGCTGCATGTCCCCAATAAGACGGTCCTTCTTCACAAGCACCGTCAGCCTTTACAAAATTGATGAACTTGTCTACCGACTGCATGCTGCGCCAAACAGCCTTTGCTAGGCGGTCACGGTCATTCTCTAATAAAAGATAGCATTGCAATACATTGGAGTTACACCAAGGATTCCAGTTATTGATAATCATTCCCGGTTTCCATTGGAAAGCCATCCACCATTCCCGGTCATTGTTCATATAAGGATCGAGAATACGTTCCTGCAAAGTATGACGCAAGCGCTGAGAGATTACAGGATCTATTTTATCGAAAGAATCATGGAAGAAGTAATATACCCACGACAACATGGAACCGAAGTTTCCCGAACCCAGATCAATCACCTGTTCGCGATAATCGGGCAAAGAGCGTTTGGTGCTCTGGCGTACCAGATGGGCAGAAAGTACCCAGGAAGTCATCTCGCAACTATAAAATGCTCCATTTATCAGTTGGTCGATAAACCGTCCTTTTCCTTCGGCAAGTTCGGCAAGCATCAAAACATTGATTGCTTTCCGGTTGGCCTCATAAGGGTTCTGCATGATATTGCGTTCGCCACTGCGTTCATATTCCAGATAGTCGGTGGCGCGGATTACTTTCCATTCGTAATTCAACTGTTTTTCACCGGCGCGGATAAGCGTTTCTTTATCAGCACCCAGCAAAGCATCCCAACCGGCACGGTCGGTATAAGCAGGATAAGGTACCCATTTCTGATTCATCACCAATACCTCTTTCAGTTGTTCTTCACTACCGGCAGCTTTTTGTAAAAGATTTCGTTCAGTATAGGCATGTGCAGAAACACCTGCTACAACAAGCAGGCAAAAAGAAAGGAAAATACGGAAAAGCGTGTTCTTCTTCATGATATTTAAAAGTTAGATTATCTGTTATATGATGAGGCAAAAGTACACAAGTTCCGCCAAAACAGTGTACCTGATTATCCGTAGTTGGGTACAAAATCATCCAAACACTTAAAATATCCACCATTGTTTGCTAAAATCAAGGGATATAACATTATTTCCAATCACTAAACTCAAAACTCAGCTGTTCCCAAACGCCCTTCTCCTCTGTCTCTTCCCGCGGATTAGAAACAGAGAGGCCTATCAGCCGGATAGGATGATGTTCATAATCCACTTCTTTCAGTAATTGTTTGGCCAAGGGAAGAATCACATCAAGAGTAATTAATTCTTTGGATTGCGTAATACTACGGGTTATCTGGTTGAAATCATGAAATTTGATTTTCAGCGTCAGTGTGTTTCCTTTAAAATCCTTATGTTCCAGACGCCCAACCAGTTCCACCGCAGTATGATATAGCTCGATGATAACTGATGAACGTTGCGAGATATCTTTCTCCAATGTATGTTCACAGCCGATAGATTTACGAATACGCACCGACTCCACCGGACGAAGATCAATTCCTCTTGCACAATCATAATACGATGAACCGACTTTTCCGAACTCACGCAGTAACATGGCTTGTGAACAGGCTCGCAACTGTTCTCCATTGTGAATCCCCAATAAATGCATCTTCTTTGCCGTCACCGGGCCTACGCCCCAGAAACTCTCGATGGGAAGACGGGCTATAAAATCCAGCGCCTGGTCAGGGTGGATGGTACACAGCCCATCCGGCTTGCGATAGTCCGAAGCAATCTTTGCCAGGAACTTATTATAAGATATACCGGCGGATGCTACAAGATTAAGTTCTTTCCGTATCTTTTGTTTGATTTCCTTAGCAATATCCACCGCCAATGGAATGCCGGGTTTATTCTCCGTCACATCAAGGAAAGCCTCATCCAACGAAAGCGGCTCAATAATATCCGTATATTCATGAAAAATTTCATGTATCTGACGGGAAACATCCTTATACACCTCCATTCGTCCGGGCACAAAGATAAGTTGCGGACAAAGCCGCTTTGCTTTCGTCGACGCCATGGCCGAACGTACTCCATAGCGACGCGCCTCATAACTGGCAGCCGCCACCACTCCCCGTTCTTCCGCATACCCCACTGCAATAGGTTTTCCGCGCAACTCAGGATTGTCACGCTGCTCTACGGATGCGTAAAACGCATCCATATCTATATGTATGATTTTTCGTTCAGTGCCTTCGCAACACATCATGCATGATCACCTTTCCATTTTACTATTCATTTCCTCACATAGTGGGGTATCTCTCCGGGTATCTCCATGGAAATCTCTACCAGGCCTCCCACCACACCATCTTGTTTCCATGCCGTCTGATAAATCATTTTCCTGACTCCGTTCTTCTCAATGGTATAAGCATTGACACCTCCCGTTTCAAGCAGTTCGTGTATCTTATCCTGCGATTGCGGGTTATGGCAATCAAATAGGTTCTTGCCTATCAGATTGCCATGTTTGGTAAAGGTGCAGCATGCTTTCTCATTCATATAAAGGATGACTCCCTCTGTGTCACATACGGTTACGGCACAGTTCATTTCATTAGCCCATTCGTACATAGTTATTGCTTTTAAGTTACGGCTCATACCTTTTACTTTATGATCCAAAGATAACGTTTTTCCCAATGCCACTCCTACTGCCTATAACAAAATTATATATTCACGCTATTTGGTACATACGTATCTCCCATTCAAACCATTAACAAAAAACATCCAAACACTTAACAGAAAACTTTCTTATTACTTACTGAAAAAATTGTAAGTGTTAGGAATAAATTTTATCTTCGCACTTGGAACATTTGTTCCAAGCTTTGGAACTGATATCCGCAAAATAAGGACACACATCCGCAGTCTTGAAACAAACTTTGGCAAACAATATCCCAATAACTTAATTATCTTATCATTTCATGGCAGAATACAACATGCAGGAACTCAACCTGCCCAACGAAGAAGGCAAAAGAATCTTCTATCCACGCATAAAACTATACGGACAGGTGGACTTAGAAGCCATCGCCGATAAAGTGTCCTATGCCTCATCTTTCACCAAAGGCGATATCGTAGGACTGATACAAGCCATCACCGATGAAATTGCCTACCAGATGGGACAAGGTTACTCGGTAAAGATTGAAAACTTAGGCGTCTTTACCCCTGCCTTAGGACTAATGAAAGGGCGCGAACGGGAAAGTGGCGAAGAAGGTGACACCAAGCGAAATGCCGTAAGCATCTGCCTGAAAGACATCCATTTCAAAGTAGATAAAGAATTACTGCACAGAACATCCCGCCACTGTCAGCTGAAGCGCTCTTCCGAGAAGTTCCGGCAATCATCACAAATGTTCTCGCCGCAAGAACGATTGGAACGAGCTAAAGAGTATCTACGCCAGAATGCTTTCATGACACTCTCTGACTATTGCCAGCTGACCGGATTGCTGAAGACCAGTGCTTCACGCGAATTGAAAGAGTGGATTGCGCAGCCCGAAACCGGTATTGATTACAAAGGAAGAGGAACACACAAAATATACATTTTGCGAAAAACATAATGCAAATAGCACAGGCGCCGGAAGGAGCTACAGAAATTATACTCACTGTTCTCTCCTCATCCGGAGCAACCTCCGATATACAAAAATAAATGCCGGCACCAGGAACAGGACAGCCGCAATCCATGCCGTCGGATCACCGAAGCAGACCGCAAGATAGCCGAAAGCGGGCACTGCATAAAGACTGACCAACACACGTGCTATCATTTCGGAAACTCCGGAAAGCATAGCAAGATTGGTATATCCCGCTCCCTGAATGGTATATCGCAGAATACAAAGCAGTCCCAAAACCGGGAAGAAGGACACGGAAATATGCAGGAACAACTCCGTGTCCTTCAAGATTTCCAGTTCGGACGCTTCCACAAAAAGCAAGGCAAACGTACGTGCACCCAGCATCAATACGCAGAACGTAAATGCCCAGTAAATAATCATCATTAACGCACTTACCTTTACTCCCATCCAAATACGTTCGGGCTTGCCCGCACCATAATTCTGTCCGGTATAAGTAGCCATAGCAATGCCCAGACTTTCAAGCGGGCACATAAAGAACATCTTGATGCGCATGGCAGCCGTAAAAGCTGCTACACAAGCAGTTCCCAATGCATTGTTGGCGCTTTGCAACATGATGCTTCCGATAGCGGTAATCGAGAATTGTAATCCCATAGGTACGCCGATATACATCAGTGTCCGTGCCAAGGCGCCGTTGAACTTCCGTTCATCCGGTGTTCCCCGCAATATATCAAAACGGCGCATCATATATCCATAACACAACACAGCCGATACGCCTTGTGAAAAAACCGTAGCGATGGCGGCTCCCGCCACTCCCCAATCCAATACCAGGATACAGAACAAGTCGAGCAGAATATTAAGTATAGTAGAAAACAACAGAAACCAGAAAGGCGTCTTACTATCACCCAAAGCACGAATGATGCTGGACAGCAAATTATAAAAGAAGGTACAGGGAACTCCGATAAACGTTATCAATAAATAATAGTAGGCATCCTGGAATATGATATCCGGTGTACGCATCATCAGCAGAATATCCCCACACAGAATACTCGTAACTACCGCAATCACCACCGACATCACCGCTGCCAGTTGCAAACTGACCGATACATAACGACGCATCGTACTGTAATCCCGCGCTCCGAACTTCTGTGCCACAGGAATGCCGAAACCTCCACAACACCCATTGCAAAAACCAAGAATAAGGAAAACCACCGAAGTACTTGCTCCGACCGAGGCCAGTGCGTTAATACCCAAGAATTTACCCACGATTGCCGCGTCTACCAGAGAGTATGTCTGTTGTAGCAGGTTTCCCATCAACAGAGGCATAGTGAAATTGAATATCAACGGCAATGCGCGTCCTGCCGTCATTTCTCTTGATGTTGCCATAAATTAATCCTCTGAAAATTGCACGCAAAGGTAGGAAAAGATAAGATTACAGGAATTGACAAACGTCAAAAATATGCTTCGCCATGAAAAGAATTAAACTACAGTCCGTCTGCATCTTTTAAGACTGAACTGTGTGCCAGATAATCAGGAGTTTCAGCATAGATATACATCACACTTCCTCCTTTGATGGCATCAATGATAGGACGGGAAAGTTTTTGCGGAACAGCCGGACAGCCAAAGCTTCTTCCCAAACGTCCTCCTCTGCTGACTACCGAAGGATCGGCATAAGCCGCCCCATGCATCACAATGGCACGCTCACGGGCCCGATCGTTGATTCCTTTTTCCAAACCATTCAAAATAAGCGAATACCCATTCTTTCCCTGATAAGTAGATTCTGTAAGATAGAACCCCAGTGAACTTTTGTAGGAACCATATTCGTTGGAGAAGGAAGTGGCATAATTATCACCGCTATTCTTTCCGTGGGAAACAACCGATGAGAAAAGTACTTTACGCTCCCTCATGTCAAATACAAAAAGACGTTTTGCGGTAGAAGGGCGGGAAAAGTCTATCAATGTCAGCACCTCCCGTTTGCGATTGTCTATTTTATAATAACCTGCCACAGCCTGCCGGAAAGCTTTCCAGTTGACAACTCCTTCCAACTGCATGGAACGGTATAAGCTCGCATAAGCCTCAACATCAGATGAAGCAGCCCTTTCAGCAAAGTCAGGAGTGCTATCTGACGACTTGCCGCCCAGAAACAAGGTACAAGGAAGAAATAAGAATAAAACGGATACAATAAATCGCAACATAAAACTTTAGCCAGAGAAATAACGGCGGCTAAATTACAGTTTTTTCTCCAGACACCTATCACACAGATAGTTAAAAATGAGGATTCACTATTCAATCACCACAACCAAAGATCGTTCGGTAGGCGCCCAATCGAAAACGAACTTGGAATGTGAAGTGGCATTGCGCACACACATATGCGAACGTGGAGTGGTTCCCAACGACCAGCTATACTCAATCATACTTGTACGCGGCGCATTCACCGGCACTCCGTGAATATAAGCTCCGTTCGTAAAACGACTGGCATAGGGGGCATAGCCTCCTGTCTCCGCCGAACCATCTTTCAGGAACACCATACGCGTTTTCTTCTGTTGAAGCAGATACATCCCCAGTGGAGTTTCCTGGGCATAGGGTGGAGCATGCATTCCGGTAGTGGCGGGATTCATGCTACGTATTTTCCACTCACCTTCCGAGACATGTTCCAGTGTAGTAATATTCTGATCCAGGCGGTCGACAAAAATCACATGATTAAAGACGGTGCTGTCCGGCAATTGTTTCAGGTATCTGCGTGGCGCCAGCCATTCTTCTTCAAAAGTGGCGGGTAATATCCGGTAAAAACTTCCTTCCTCGCCTTTCAGATAAGCAATAGTACCGTCTCTACCATAACGTTCGGGTACCAGCGTATCAGCGGGCAGATACAGCGGCACCGATTGATAGCGCTCCACGCCCAATGTATCAGATACACGACGGTACACATTCCGCACGAACTTACGTACCAGGGGAGCTTCTTTATTCAGATTCTTATAATTCTGCAACACCACCCACCTTGCAGTAGTATCGCGCTGCATATTCTCGATATAAGCCAGACAGTTCCGGATGACATCCCATTTGAAAGAGCGTACCGTATCCTTATATGGATAGGTATCTTCGAGGGTATGCTGGTCATAAAGCAATTCTTTGGTAAGGGAAATATCGGCAGCGGTCAACTGTTCCTCTTTAGGATGAGGAAATTCCAGCACAGCCGTATCTTTAGGTTCAGCCTCCTGCACAACTACCGGCACAGGTGGTTCCTGCCGGTTACGACATCCGGCAAGAATCAAACCAACAACCACGCAGGCAAAAAGAACGGAATGTTTCATAAAATGAAATTTAACTATAACCTAATAACGACTATCCGCCTGTTATTGTTGACTCTTCATAGAAATCAATTATATAAGAAGTAACAGCAGGTATCGTTTCATCTTATTCAGGTAATACGGATTTCCGCAAAGATAGGAATTTAATGAAAGTTTCCGAAAGATATTGACGGTATAATATTAATCATTCGTTTATGAACAGAACCTTTTATATTAAAATTAGACAAGTTAGAAAGGCTTTATTTATCAATACATTACAAGGTCTAAACTCTTTGCATACAAAAAGTTAACTTCCTGTTGACAAGAAGTTGAGACCTTGTCGACAGGAAGTTAATACCTTGTAAGCGGAATATTTATCCCCTTATCAAAGCATCGAAACCGATAGCTTTCTCAGATTACTCCAACACTTTCTTTTTCAGATTAAATGTTGACAATACTTTTTTGCCGGAATAGAGTGTCACTATCAAATCATATTCCTTTCCTTCCTCAAACACATCTTTAGCAGAAAGCAATATATCTGTTTTTTCATAAGGCTTCAATGCCGGAACCATACCGGAAGCTACCTTTATTGTTTTTCCTTCCTTTTTATACGCTACTTCCACCAATGCTTTCTTTGAGCCGACCTGACCGAAATTCTGTATTTCCACTGTACATTCCAGTCCCTTCCCGGATTTGGTAATGACTGGGGCACGAGCTGAAAGGATCGGTTCTATATAATCAATGTATGGCAAACGTGCATACCCGTAAAGCATTCTTCCATCTTTGTATTTTCCAATCAACTTCGGGGCAAACTCATCTTTAGTGATGCCATTTCCTTTGCCATTGAAAGTTACAATCAAATCCTTGCCCTCATTTTCTGTGGTCAAAACCTGGCAACCTCTGCCATAATTTACTTCTTCAGAAGCACCGAAACGCAAGGAATTCACATCTATATCCGTCTGGGGATTGAAGCCTTCTTCCGCCTGTATCTTCACACGAATTGTTTTTGTACCCGAGGTGATAGGTTTCTCGTCCAGCATGGTAAGCAACAATCCCGGATTCAAGGGAATACTGATATTCTTTGAACTATGGTGATCAAAAGGTTTATCCTCATTTTTAAGCGTATCAATTACCGCGAAATTAGCCTGAATGGCACGTCCGTATTTATCCTGATACACTTTAAGGCGTTCATATTTGAACCAGTCTTCCACCTGCCCGTCTGCATGTACAGCAACTCCCGGCATATAAGCTTCACCCGGATCGACCACCCAGTTCACTCCATCCTTTGAACGAAGATAGAAAGCAATACGTCCCAGCCAATCATTAACAATCAGGTGATACTGAATATGATCGCGCCAGATTACGGGATCTTCAAACCGACCGTCTACATCCGGATAAACCCGTTTGTCGGTCAGTTGATTGTATTCCGATAGTCCATCTCTGCTGACCCAGATACCACCACCACGACAAACCATCACATAAGAGCTGTCTTCACGCTGGGCAAATGAAAGATTAGACAGACCTTCGATAATACGGCGGTCGCGTGCATTGAAATCAAACTTTCCATATTCCCATTTTCCATTCAGATCATCGGATACATAACGTCCATCAATCACATAAACAACATACCGGCCATCTTTAGCACGGAATATTTCAGGATTATGCCCTTTACCTATGATACGAACAGGCTTGAAAGGCCCTGTCAGATTATCGCTTACGGTATGAAATACGTATGAGTTAGGCCATTCCATGTGTCCTTTAGGTGAACATTCCAGCCAGCCGCAGGCAAATAGATGATATTTACCGTCTTTGCCTTTTCGGATATTTCCACCCCAATAAGACCAGATACCGTCTTCAATGCCATTATCTACATAACGTGGAAGCACACAGTCAGCGCCCCATGTATCGGATGAAAGTACATTTCCCTTCATCGGCAGGAAGCGATCCATAAAGCGGGCACCTTTCACTAATTGTTTCCATTCCGCAGGACGTTCCCGTTCCGTTATTTGTGAAAAAGAGGAATGACTGATCAGGAGCATGGCTCCCAGTAGAGCAAATTTAAAGAGACTTCTTTCCATAAATATAATATTAGAATTGGTTTTAAATAGATTTACATGGCCAAAAGTAGAAGAATTGCATGTAAAAGGAAAAGGAAAGAAAGTAAAAAGGTACGTAAACCTTTACGTAAACAGAGATTACAGCTTTACAGATGCTTTTCATTTTCATCACGTTATTGTATACGATTCGGTGACAACTACCTAAGTAGTTGGAAATTAAGAGAGAATATCTGGTAAAACAAAAGTCCTTGAACTTTAGCAGTTCAAGGACTTACCATTTTTATTTGTGGAGCTGGAGGGAATCGAACCCTCGTCCAAACGAGGAAATCATAAGCTTTCTACATGCTTATCTTTGCCTAAATTTT
>PPYE01293111.1_pt1 | contig 89282 bp, 88 predicted proteins | sample 1559881 | NCBI WGS metagenome assembly PPYE01 (sample SAMN08240022, study PRJNA423297) | Human gut metagenome, whole genome shotgun sequencing project.
GTGGTTTTGCTCATAGGAATGAGATTGGTTGAGATACCAGCGGAGCTTTTCCAGAGCCGTCTGTCTGCTTGTAAAAAAATTTACCAAAGCAATAAAATACTATTCCCTACATAATCATAGTACGATATAATGAATTATGTTAGACGAAAGTATTTATTGCTATCAATGAAAGGAGTCTTATTTGTGATAGATGATAGCAAAAATACGCAATCTCCCGAAATGGAAAAAAGGACTTATACGGTAGATGAAATCGCAAAACAACTGAATATCAGCAAAAAGGCTACATATGCTCTGGTGAAAAGCGGGCAGTTCAGTTATGTTCGAGCTGGTAGAGTCATACGAGTGTCTAAACTTTCTTTCGATAAATGGTTAAATCAAATTTAACTATTAAGGAGAGATAAGTTATGGCTACAATAAAACAAAGAAAAAAGAGTTTTTCAGTAATCTATTGGTATTTGGATAACACTGGCGAAAGAAAACAGAAGTGGGACACGCTGGGAACTAGAAAAGAAGCAAAACAGCGAAAGGCATTTGTAGAGTATTATCAAGAAAAGTTTGGCTATGTCATTGTTCCCTTAGAAGAACAGTTTGCACAGCAGATTGAGGACTCTAAAAAAGAGTTAGAGGTAGTCAATGAGGATATTACATTCCGAGATTTTTTAAAGATTTTTGTTAATCTCTACGGGACATCTAAATGGTCGCCAAATACATTTAGTAGCAAGGTCGGCTCTATTAGAAATTATATCAATCCGTATATCGGTGATTGGAAGCTCAATGAGATTACGACAAAGAAGTTATCAAAATACTACAATGATTTATTAAGCGTCCCAGAAGTACCGCAATCAAACAGAAAACCTAGCGGGCGTTGTGTTCAGCCAGCAAACATCAAGAAAATTCACGATATTATTCGCTGTGCTTTAAATCAAGCTATCCGCTGGGAATACTTCGACCCTAACAAAAGAAATCCTGCGTCATTGGCTACCTTGCCAAAAGTTCCAAAGGTCAGACGTAAGGTTTGGAGTATTGATACTTTCAAAGAAGCTGTTAAATCTGCGGAAGATGATTTGCTCGTTATGTGTATGCACTTAGCCTTTTCCTGCTCTATGCGTATCGGTGAAATCACAGGTCTTACATGGGAAGATGTGATTATTGACGAGGAAGCGATTGCCAACAACAACGCAAAAGTAATTATCAACAAGGAATTATCCAGAATAAATGCGGAAGCAATGCAAAAGCTGAAAGAGAAAGATGTTATTAAGATTTTTCCTACACAGAAACCGCATTGCACTACACGCCTTGTTCTGAAAACTCCAAAGACGGAAACAAGTAATAGAACCGTCTGGTTGCCTAAGACTGTTGCTAAACTATTAGTGCAGTATAAAAAAGACCAGCAGGAGATGAAAGAATTTCTTGGCAATGCCTATAACGATTACAATCTCGTCATTGCATTGGAAAATGGAAATCCTGTGGAAAGCCGTATTGTCAGAGACAGATTTCAAAAGCTGTGTGAAGAAAACGATTTTGAAGTAGTCGTTTTTCACAGCCTGCGTCATTTGAGTACGGGATATAAGCTGAAAATGACAAATGGTGATGTAAAATCCGTACAGGGTGATACAGGTCATGCGGAAGCAGAAATGGTGACAGATGTTTATTCTGAAATCATTGACGAAGACAGACGTTTCAATGCTCAAAAAATGGATAAAGAATTTTATTCCACCCTCAATGATGAGGAAGAAAAACCCGAGACAAAAACGAGTGTCAGTGACAGCGATATGATGTTGCTGGAGCTTCTAAAATCCCTGTCGCCAGAGATGAAAGAGCAACTCTTGAAGCAAACACTTCAAAATCAATCAAATAGCTAATTTCAAAAAGTGTTAGCAAAATTAAAGAAAATCAGCGATTTTTCATCAGAAATAAAAAAGTGTTAGCAAGCCATACTACCAAAACAGTCCTAAAAAAAATCGAATTTCTATATAAATAAAAAGCTACTAACTTACTTAATAGTTTGTAGAGGGTGTTCGCAACAAAAAAGCTGTAAACCCTTAAAAATAAAGGCTTACAGCGGATTTTCTGGCGTCCCAGACAGGAGTCGAACCTGCGACGTTCCGCTTAGGAGGCGGACCCTCTATCCTACTGAGGTACTGGGACATTATTCAATTTTATCTATAAAACTCAGCTAGAAAAAGCAAGTTAGGCGATTGCTCCAACACGCCCTTAGGAGGGAACAGGTAATGAAGTTATTTTCAAAAGGACCAGAGAAATCGATTCAGGAATATATTTCGGAGGCGAAGAAGAGGGAAGGGAGTATCTTTTTGGATGTGCGTACTCCGGAGGAATATAAAGAGGGTCATATCGAGGGCAGCATCAACCTTCCGCTGCATGAGCTAAAGAAGATAGGCTCGGTGATTCCGGATCAGGAAGCCCCTGTTTATGTTTACTGTCTCAGCGGGGCGAGAAGCCGGCGTTCGGCAGCGCTTATGGGGCATATGGGCTACTTGGATGTGACGGATATGGGAGGGTTGCTGGGGCAAAAAGTAAAGCTGGTCAGGTAAGACTCTGACCAGCTTAATGCACTAATTTTCGAAGGGACGGATGCGATAGGTTACGCCAAGATCCTGGCAGATCCTGCGGCACTGCTCCTCTTCGTCCGAAGTGAGAGTAGTGGAAACCGTGGTCAGCACAACATTTGGAACATACTTTTTGCTGTTCCGTGCAAATTCCAGCATAGCGTCGTGAGAGATTTCGCCGAACCTGGGGCGTACGAGCCGGTAATATTTTTGCGGATCCGGTGTATTCAGACTGATGGAAAGGGTATCGATCAGGCCTTCGAAGGAAGGTGTAATGTCTCGCCCATGGATGAGATTTCCCAGTCCGTTTGTGTTGATGCGGATTGGCTTTTCCCAATGTTCTTTGATGAAATGTGCTGTTTTTAATAAAACGTCTAATGCTTCTGTGGGCTCACCGAATCCGCAGAATACAATCTCATGGTAACGGTTCATGTCAAATTTCTCAAATTCTGCCGCAACTTCTTCAAAAGAAGGCTCATGATCCAGCCACAGGGAATCGGAGGTGCCCATATCCTCCCGGTTCTGCCGCAGACAGAAGGTGCAGGAACATGGGCAGCGGTTGGTCAGATTGATATAAAGGTTATCATGTAGTTCATATAAAATCGTCATAGCTGTATGTTTCATAGGAAAAACTCCTTTCTAATTTCTATCATACAGCGAATCTGTCTTTTCTCAAATACCCAGTTTTGGCTTTGTAAGCCATACCAGATCACATGTGTCTGGCGGGCAGTCAGCGCTGGAAGATCTGGATGCTTCGCTCTAAAATCCCCTGCATATAGGCAATGGCTGTCCCGTAATTCGTGATGGGAATCTGGGCGTCCTCGGCGCAGCGGATCCGGTACTTCATTTCCCGTTCATTTAGCATGCAGCCGCCGCAGTGGATGATCATCCGGAAGCGGTCGAGCGCGGCGGGAAATTCGGTCCCGCTGGTAAACTCAAAATTTAGTTGCTTACCGGTATGCGCCCGGATCCAGCGGGGAAGTTTAACTGTGCCAATATCATCGCATTGACGGTGATGGGTACAGCCTTCCGAAATCAGAATAGTATCGCCGTCCTGCAGCCGGTCCAGCATGCGGGCGCCGTTTACCAGAGTGTCCAGGTTTCCCTTGTAGCGGGCAAACAGGATGGAGAAGGATGTCAAAGGAATGTCCGTTGGAGTATCGGCTGACACCTTTGCAAATGCCTGGCTGTCCGTAATGACAAGAGAGGGCTTTCGGCCCAGCGTCTGCAGCACGTTTTTCAGCTCATTTTCTTTTACGACCACCGAGACTGCGTCTGAATCCAGAATGTCGCGGATCGTCTGCTGCTGCGGCAGAATCAGGCGGCCTTTTGGCGCGGCTTTGTCAATGGGGACGACGAGGACGACAAAATCCGAAGGCTGGATCAGGTCTCCGACAATGGGACGGGCCGGGCCTTCTGCCGGCGCCAGGGCGGCAATGCGTTCTTTTAGCTGGTAAATGTCGTCGGCTGTGCCGGAAGGAGCGGCCGCGCTGACCCACAGGACAGACGCAGGATCTACCTGGTACTCGTCTTGCATCTGCGAGAGGACAGGAGTTTGCGTTTTGACCAGATCTGCTTTATTCAGCACGATGAGATAAGGAATCTCCTTTGCCCGGATACGCTCCAGGATTTTGACGTCCTCTTTCGTCATGCCGATCGTTCCATCGACCACCAGAACAGCAATGTCCGTTTTGTTCAGCATCTGATAGGCCTTTTGGATCCGGAGCTCACCCAGAGCCCCCTCGTCGTCAAGCCCCGGCGTGTCAATGATAACAACGGGGCCTAAAGGCAGAAGTTCCATGGATTTTAATACTGGATCCGTGGTGGTGCCCTTGACATCTGAGACAATGGCAAGACTTTGGCCCGTCATGGCATTGATCAGGCTGGACTTGCCTGCATTGCGTTTCCCGAAGATACCGATGTGAGTCCGCTCAGAAGAAGGAGTAGAATTTAAACTCATGAGAAGAACCTCCTTGTGGATAAAATGTGGATAGTGTGGATAACTTTTCATTGGGGACGGGGGATTTCTGAAAATCCCCCGTCCCCAATGCTAGAAGCGAAAGTCTCTTCTGTTGTTTTCCCGAATTAACCGTAAGTTTTCCACAACGACTGCCCGGGCTTTTTCGTTGGGCACGTTCAGCACCTCTTTGTCGATGAGCCGGTCTCCGATGGCTTTGGTCTCCGGAGAGGCATAATCCATCAGGTATTCTTCCAGGGTCATCAGTGCATTTGGATGGCAGCAGTTCTGGATTTGGCCGCTCTTGCACAGGGACATGAAACGGTCGCCGGTGCGGCCTTCCCGGTAGCAGGCGGTACAGAAGCTGGGGATGTAATCCATCTCCATGAGCCAGCGTACGACCTCATCCAGGGTACGGGTGTCGATAACGTCGAACTGCTCAGAACGCTCGTCTTCCGGTTCGGGTTCGCAGTAGCCGCCCACGCTGGTGCGGGAGCCGCCGCTGATCTGAGAGATGCCAAGATGGAGGACTCGCTCCCGCACCTTCTGGCTTTCCCGGGTAGAAATGATCATGCCGGTGTAAGGTACGGCGATCCGGATACAGGCAACGATCTTGGCAAAGGTATCATCGTCAATGCCGTTGGTAAATGCACTGGCGTCAATGTCATCTGCATTGCGGAGCCTGGGCACGCTGATGGTGTGCGGGCCTACGCCAAACGCAGCCTCCAGATGCTCGGCGTGCATGAGAAGTCCGGCAAACTCATAGCGGTATTTGTCCAGACCAAAGAGAACGCCTAAGCCCACATCGTCGATGCCGCCTTCCATAGCGCGGTCCATGGCCTCTGTATGATAATCATAGTTGTGCTTTGGCCCTGTGGGATGCAGCTCCAGATAGCTTTCCTTGTGGTAGGTCTCCTGGAACAGAATATAGGTGCCGATACCCGCTTCTTTTAAGAGACGGTAATCGTCTACAGTGGTGGCGGCAATGTTGATATTTACCCGGCGGATCGCACCATTTTTGTGTTTAATGCTGTAGATGGTGTTGATACAGTCCAGATAATATTCCATGGTATTGTGGATCGGATCCTCGCCGGCTTCCAGGGCCAGTCTTTTATGTCCCATATCCTGCAGGGCAATGACCTCCCGGCGGATATCCTCCTGGCTCAGCTTTTTACGGGGAATGTGTTTGTTCTTTAAGTGGTAAGGACAGTAAGTGCAGCCGTTGATGCAGTAGTTGGAAAGATACAGCGGTGCAAATAATACAATCCGGTTTCCGTAAAAATCTTTTTTGATCTGTTCCGCCAGACGGAAGATTTTTTCATTCATCTCCGGATCCTGACAGGCAAGGAGTACGGACGCCTCTCGGTGGGAAAGCCCTTTGCGTTTTGCGGCTTTTTCAATGAGAGACTCGATCAGCGGCAGATTATCCTTGTTTTCATCTGCGTAGGCCAGTGTCTCCATAATTTCTTCGTGATTGATAAAATCATCGGCGTGTTTTGAATTTACATCGTACATGATACAAATCCTCCTTATATTTATAAACTAAAAATGTATTTCAAATTTACATCCGGGAGTCGCCCCGGTCTGTTACGATCTGGTATCCGATGGCGCACATCCGGTCCTTCAGCTCCTGTATGCCGGCCGCTGCCTCGGCTCCGGTGCAAAGCTTGTTATCGTAAAGCGTATAATTTTCCCGCACATTGGCAGGGGAAAGATTGGGCATGATGACATTGGCGCCAGAAAGGATGCCAAGCTCCCGCCCGTTTGGTGCGATGGTGCCAAGCGCCGTGGTGGCGGGCAGCAGGACTTTTGGAAGGAGAAGGCGGATCAGCCCTAAAAGAAACAGCGTTTCTTCAAGTGTTCCGGCGGGCTCCCCCGCAAATGGGGTGGCATGGTGGGGGATGAAAGGTCCGATCCCTACCATATGGGGCTTCAGTTTTTCCAGAAATAAAAGGTCTTCGGCCAGGTATTCCGGCGTCTGCCCGGGAGCGCCCACCATAAATCCGGCACCCACCTGATAGCCGATATCCTTCAGAGTCCAGAGGCATTTCTGGCGGGAAGCAGCTGTCAGGGATGAAGGGTGGAGCAAGGAATAGTGGGCGGCATTAAATGTTTCATGCCGCAGAAGATATCGGTCCGCCCCGGCCTGAAAGAGTGCCTGGTAGCTCTCCTTCGAACGCTCTCCGATGGAAAGCGTCACAGCGCAGTCAGGAAAACGGGACTTGATGGCGCCGACGATGCGGACCATCCGTTCGTCCGTAAACCAGCCATCCTCGCCGCCCTGGAGGACAAATGTCCGAAAGCCAAGGGCATATCCGGCGCTGCAGCAGGAAAGAATCTGTTCCTCGCCAAGACGGTAGCGCATAACCCCCGCATTGCTCTTTCGTATTCCGCAGTAATAGCAGTCATTTTTACAATAATTTGTAAATTCAATGAGACCGCGGATATAGATGTCATGCCCGTAATGTTGGTGCCGTTCCTTTCTTGCCAGTGAAAATACATATTCGGCAAGCATGTCTGTGCGTCCGCGGATCAGTGCGGCCCATTCTTCTTTTTCCAGATGCCGTGTGTTTTGTAATTTTTGAACCAACTGTTGTAAATCGTCCATAGACCGCCTCCTAAAACCGCAAAAAGACCTGGTGCGTGAAAGCACCAGGTCTTAAGGTCTGAAAGAAAGCCGTCTTTCGCCTGTAAAAGGCAAAATGACTGCCGAATCATCGATCTATCCAAGCGCCTTCTCACGCAGGTGTGACCCTTTGTGGTCAGTACGTTATTGAATAAATTATATCATATGGCAGATAAGCCGACAATCAAAGATTATATTTTCACAATGTCCGGAACTAGCCCCGCAGAGAAGCGATCAGCCGCTTGGGCTTTAAGAGCAGATCCAGCCCGTCATTTATGGAAGTAACGCACACATCCGCATCAGAGAGTAAACGGCCATGAGCGCCTTCCGGGCCGATGACCGCTACAGACAGTGCGGCATCCCGGCACATCAAAAGATCATTTCGCCCGTTTCCCATGGTGGCGCAGGAATCCTCGCCCAGCTCCCGGAGAATCCGGTGCTTTTCCTGCATGGCGGCTCCGGTGGGGAATGTACGGATCGTCACCGGAAGATCTGCGCATATTTGGGCGGCAGTGCCATGAGTATCCGCCGTCAGCACGTAGATATCAACTTCTTCCGAAAGCCTCCGGAGCTGTTTCCTGACCGGCTCCGGGATTTCTCCGTCCAGTGCGATTGTTCCGTTATAATCCAATAGCAGATTTTGAAGACAAAGTGTCCGGTATCCAGGTATTTCGATTGTTATCATAAGTTTTTGCCGCCTCCTGTTTTCGATTTCCTGCCACCACCTTATCATAATCACTGGATTCCCGCAAGCAAACTGTGCTATGATAAGACACAGATTGACGAAAAGAGGGCAGAAGAGAAAATGGAAATCACGCAGGTGACTCATGAATTTAAGCCAATATTTGATGAAACATCCCGGGTGCTGATGCTGGGGACCATGCCGTCACCTAAGTCCCGGGAGGTTGGGTTCTATTACGGCCATCCAAGGAACCGTTTCTGGAAGGTGGTATCCGCTGTCTGCGGAGAACCCTATCCGGAGACGAAAGAAGAGAAAATCGCATTTGCCCTCCGGAACCATATTGCCGTGTGGGACGTGCTGGCTTCCTGTGAGATCAGGGGCGCGGAGGACGGCAGTATACGCAATCCAGTTCCCAACGATATGTATGTGATCTTAAAGCATGCGGACATCCAGGCTGTATTTGCCACAGGAGCAAAGGCAGCACAACTTTATAAAAGGCATTGCTATCCGAAAACCGGTATCCCGGCAGTCTGCCTGCCATCCACCAGCCCTGCCAACTGCCGGACGTCCTATGAAGAACTGTGTGAGGCGTATAGAGCGATCCTTCCATATATAAAGAAGGACAAAACTATGAAATAAAATTTGGAAAGGGAAACCATGACAAGAGAAGAAAAAATAGACTGGCTGATCCAGTATCTGAAAAAAGAGAACGCCGGCTATGCGGCGATCCAGGAACCGGTGAACCTTGTGGAAAAACGCCGGCTTCTGCGGAGTCTGATGAATGTGCGCTGGCCGATGGAAGCGTCTGACAAGTTTTATGAAATCCAGGATGCACTTCTGAAGGAAGAACTGGCGGAAAAAGGAATCGTAGATGCAGACAGTCTTCCGACCGTGGCAGAGCAGTATCCGGAGGCGGAGCTTCGAAATCCTGACCGTATCTGCCTTTGGCAGGGGGATATCACCAGGCTTCGGGCAGACGCCATCGTTAACGCAGCCAACAGCGAGATGCTGGGATGTTTCGTCCCCTGCCACGGCTGTATTGACAATGCCATCCATTCCGCCGCAGGAATCCAGCTTCGCAATGAATGTGCTGAATTAATGGAAGCGCAGGGAAAAGAAGAGCCTGTCGGAAAAGCAAAGATCACCGGCGGTTACAACTTGCCGGCAAAGCACGTGATCCATACCGTCGGGCCCATCGTAGGACTGCAGGTCACCAGACAGCAGGAAGAGGAGCTTCGTTCCTGCTACTTAAATTGTCTGCGCCTGGCAGAAAAGAATCAGCTTTCTTCCATTGCTTTTTGCTGCATCTCCACTGGAGAATTCCATTTCCCCAATAAGCTTGCGGCAAAGATTGCTGTGGAAAATGTGGATAAGTACCTGATGAAATCGGGGATAAAACGGGTGATATTTAATGTGTTTAAAGATGAAGACTATCACCTGTACACAAAAAAGTTTCTGGGGACGGGGGATTTCTAGAAATCCCCCGTCCCCAATGAAAGTCAAGGAAAGGAATGTAGATAATTTGTGGATAACCTTATTTTCAGCTTAAATGCGACGATTCCGGTGTTTTTACTAATGATTCTGGGACTTGTATTCCGCAGGATCGGATGGATCGACGAGGCGTTTGCCTCGAAATTGAATCAGTTTGTGTTCCGGGTGCCGCTGCCGCTTTTGGTGTTTGAGGATCTGGCGACGGTGGATTTTTCTCAGATCTGGAACGTAAAGTTTGTGTTGTTCTGCTTTGTGGCAACACTTCTTTCGATTCTGCTATGTGCAGGGATTTCCATGCTTTGGAAGGATCGGGCGATCCGCGGTGAATTTATTCAGGCCTCTTACCGTAGCAGCGCAGCGCTTCTTGGGATTGCATTTATCCAGAATATTTATGGTTCGGCAGGGATGGGGCCGTTGATGATCATCGGAAGCGTACCGCTCTACAATATGATGGCTGTGGTGGTGCTGTCCGTGTTCCGGCCGGGACAGCAAGGCCTCGATAAAACAGTGGTAAAAAGAACAATGACTGGAATTGTGACCAATCCGATCATTTTGGGAATCGTGGCCGGCCTTCTGTGGTCAGCGCTTGGGCTGCCGCTCTCTGGTATCCCAGGAAAGACTATCGGAAATATCGCCAGTATGGCGACGCCCCTGGGGCTGATGGCCATGGGCGCCTCCTTTGATATCCAGAAAGCGGTGCAGAAAGGGCGGCCGGCAATCGTAGCTTCTATTATGAAGCTTGTCGGGTTCTGCGTGATCTTTCTTCCTGCGGCCATTGCACTTGGATTCCGGGAAGAAGAACTGGTGGCGATCCTGGTTATGCTGGGATCGGCAACGACGGTCAGCTGCTATGTTATGGCAAGAAATATGGGGCATGAAGGAGTGCTGACATCCAGCACCGTCATGTTGACCACGCTGTTCAGTGCGTTTACCCTGACCGGCTGGCTGTTCCTGCTAAGAAGCGCGGGCCTGATCTAAAGACATTTTCCATATTTTCCTTGGCCTACTCACCTTTCAGACTCCGGCCGAGGGCGCGCGCTTCCTCCAGGTAAGCCGAGCCCTCGATGTCGGCGGGCGTGTACATGCCGATGGCGTTCACTTCCCCTGCGTTTTCCCAGTGCAGGTAATGACAGACAGCATGATAATGTGCATCCAGGGCATCTAAGGCCCAGGAATCCGTATCTCCGCAGGCTGCCAGCAGCACTGCCTGCTTTTTCTGCGCCCGGAGGACCTGATTATTGGCAAAAAAACGGTCGATAGCCATTTTAATCTGTGCGCTCATGCCAAAATAATAGAGAGGAGTGGAAAAGACCACGCAGTCGGCCATAAGAAGCAATGGATTCAGCCTCTCCATACCGTCCTTGTAGACGCAGCCATCCCCGGTATTCCGGCAGTGGTTACAGCCAAGGCAGGGGTGGAGATCCTCTTTTGCGGTATGAAAGGTATCCACGGTATGGCCTGCACTTAAGGCGCCTTCTGCAAAAGCCTTCCGCAGAAGAGAGGTGGTTCCGTTTGGATGGGGACTTCCGTCCAGGATCAGTATTTTCATAGTTTTCAGACTCCTTTCATCAGGGATGACCCCCTTTTTACTATTAAGATAACGGAGCGGAAAAGAAAAGTAAAGTGGTTTTAGAGGCGTACATATTCAGCCTCACAGCTCAGACGCACTGTATAGTCCGGCTTTTGACGTATGCGCCTGAGAAATCCCCGCTTATGGCCGGACAGATACTTAAGAATTCCTAAAATTCCCTAAAATCCTTGACAAACCGGGGGTGGATGGCTATGATATTCATTAGTTTATACGTAAAGGCACAGATGAAGAGGAGTATGCAAGGACTTTTCCTGACAGAGAGGGCGCTCAAAAAAGAGGCTGAGAGGCGCCTGGGGATCAAAGATGCAGAAGGTAGCTTCGGAGCCGGATTGCTGAACGGATCATGAGTAGGCAGTCCCGGAATCGTTCCCGTTAAAGAATAAGATGAGATGTATGGAAGCGTTTCTTCTATATAAATAAAGGTGGTACCGCGGTTATGTCGCCCTTTACGTTTTTGCGTAAAGGGTTTTTTAATATCCAAAATGTGAAAAAAGTGTGAAGGAATGTGAGGAGAAAACTATGAGTCAGAATCTGGAGAAAACATATGATCCGAAAGCAATCGAATCAAAGCTGTATGATAAGTGGTGTGAGAACCAGTATTTTCATGCAGAAGTAGACAGAAGCAAAAAGCCGTTCACCACGGTTATGCCGCCGCCGAATATTACAGGAAAGCTTCATATGGGGCATGCACTTGATAATACGCTGCAGGACATTCTGATCCGTTATAAGAGGATGCAGGGCTACAATGCACTGTGGGTGCCGGGAACAGACCATGCGGCAATCTCCACAGAGGTAAAAGTTACCAATCAGTTAAAAGAAGAAGGAATCGATAAAAAAGAGCTTGGACGGGAAAAATTCCTGGAGCGGACCTGGCAGTGGAAGGAAGAATATGCCGGAACCATCGAAGGCCAGTTAAAGAAGCTGGGCGTATCCTGTGACTGGGACAGAGAACGGTTCACCATGGACGAGGGATGCTCCAAAGCGGTAGAAGAAGTATTTATCCGCCTGTATGAGAAAGGCTATATCTATAAGGGCTCCCGGATCATCAACTGGTGTCCGGTATGTAAGACATCCCTTTCCGACGCGGAAGTTGAGCATGAGGAACAGGACGGACATTTCTGGCATATCAAGTATCCGATCGTGGGAACCGATGATTTCCTGGAGATCGCAACCACCCGTCCGGAGACCATGCTGGGCGATACAGCCATCGCCGTACATCCGGATGATGAGCGCTACAAAGACATCGTAGGAAAGAAAGCACTCCTGCCGCTGGTGGGCAAAGAAATCCCGATCGTGGCGGATTCCTATGTAGATAAAGAATTCGGAACCGGCGCTGTAAAGATCACACCGGCCCATGACCCCAATGACTTTGAGGTGGGCAAGCGTCATAATCTGCCGGAAATCAATGTCATGAACGATGACGCTACCATCAATGAAAACGGCGGCAAATATGCAGGCATGGAGCGCTACGAGGCAAGAAAAGCGATCGTGCACGACTTAGAGGAGCAGGGCTATCTGGTAAAGGTAGTTCCCCACTCTCATAATGTAGGAACCCATGACCGCTGCCACACAACCGTGGAGCCCCTGATCAAGCAGCAGTGGTTCGTCCGCATGGATGAACTGGCAAAGCCGGCTATTGAAGCGGTGAAAAACGGCGACCTGAAATTTGTGCCGGAGCGTTTTGACAAGATTTATCTGCACTGGCTGGAAAATATCCGCGACTGGTGTATTTCCAGACAGATCTGGTGGGGACACCGGATTCCGGCTTACTATTGCGATGAATGTGGCGAGGTGGTTGTATCAAGAGGCATGCCGGAGAAATGTCCGAAGTGCGGATGTACACACTTTACTCAGGATGAGGATACCCTGGATACCTGGTTTTCCTCTGCGCTGTGGCCGTTCTCTGTACTTGGATGGCCGGATAAGACGGAGGAACTGGATTATTTCTATCCGACGGATGTACTGGTTACCGGATACGACATCATTTTCTTCTGGGTAATCCGTATGGTATTTTCCGGATACGAGCATACAGGAAAGGCTCCATTCCACACCGTATTTATCCATGGACTGGTGCGGGATTCCCTAGGCCGTAAGATGAGTAAGTCACTTGGAAACGGTATTGATCCCCTGGAGATCATTGACCAGTACGGGGCAGACGCCCTGCGTATGACCCTGGTGACCGGAAATGCGCCGGGAAATGATATGCGTTTCTATAACGAACGTGTGGAAGCCAGCCGGAACTTTGCCAACAAAGTATGGAATGCGTCCCGTTTCATTATGATGAACCTGGGAGATAAAGAACTGACCCAGCCGGCAGACTTTAAAGCGCGTCCTGCAGACCGCTGGATCATGTCTAAATGCAACAACCTGGTCAAAGATGTGACCGAGAATATGGATAAATTTGAGCTTGGTATTGCTTTGTCCAAGATCTATGATTTCATCTGGGATGAATTCTGCGACTGGTATATTGAGATTGCCAAGTACCGTATTTATCACGCAGATGAGGATCCGGAAAGCGCCAACGACGCCCTGTGGACTCTGCGGGAGGTACTGAAGAAGGGACTGAAGCTGCTGCATCCGTATATGCCGTTCGTCTCTGAGGAGATCTACAGCAAACTGGTGCCGGAAGAAGAATCTCTGATGATGTCTGACTGGCCGCAGTATGATGAGTCCTGGAATTATCCGATCGCGGAAAATATTGCAGAACATTATAAAGAAATCATCCGCGGCATCCGCAACGTGCGGGCTGAGATGAATGTTCCAAAGAACCGCAAGGCTACGGCCTATGTGGTATGTGAAGACGCTCAGTTGTGTACCGGTCTGGAGATGCTTCGGCAGGCAGCCCAGAATATGGCGGCAGTTAATGATCTGATCATCCAGCACGATACGGTTGGAATACCGGAGGATGCGGTATCCATCGTGGTGCCGGATGCTACAGTATATTTACCATTGGAAGAGTTGATCGATTTTGAACAGGAGATCGAGAGACTGGAAAAGGAAGAAACGCGTTTGACAAAAGAAATCGCCCGTGCCACCGGAATGCTGAACAATGAAAAATTTGTCAGCAAGGCGCCGGAAGCCAAGGTACAGGAAGAACGTGAAAAATTAGAAACTTATGAGCAGATGATGGCACAGGTCAAAGAAAGATTGGAAGGATTGAAGGCAAAACGTGAAACTAAAAATTCATAAGCCTGATCTGAAGGGCGGGCTGAAAAAGATTAAAAATTTAAAAAGAGAAGATGTCAAAGCCTGGTGGAAAAACAGGAAAGAGCGGCGCGCCCGGATCCTGGAAGAACGAAAGAACAGCGAGTTCGCAAAGAAAATGAAACCGGTCTATGCATTTATGAACCGATTTTCACTGGTGTTCCATGCACTCCTGGCCTGCGTGATCAACTTTGCGATTGAAGCGATTTCACGGCACTCCGTGATTGCGGCGGGAGAGTATATGATAGGGACGCCTCTGGTATTTCTATACAATGCGTTCATGATATTTATCACATTTTCGGTGGTATACTTTTTCAAACGAAGGATTTTCGTGCGGATCATCATCAGCGTGATCTGGCTGATCCTGGGAGTGGCAAACGGATATATGCTTTTAAAACGTGTCACTCCGTTTAATGCACAGGATCTGAAGGCGGCCTCGGAAGGGCTGTCTCTGATCAGTAACTATTTCAATGGGTTTGAGCTGATTATTCTGGTAGTCGGGATCGCGGCCGTGATCGTATGGGTGATCTCCATGTGGAAGCGGGGCGGCCAGTATTCCGGGAAGGTTCACCGGGTGCGTGCACTGATCGGAGTGATCATCTGTGCGGCCCTCTATGCGGTGGTGTCAAACCAGGCGGTGGATAAGCGGGTGGTTTCCACCTACTTTGGGAATATCGCTTTTGCCTATGAAGATTACGGGCTTCCTTACTGTTTTATGGCAAGCCTTTTCAACACAGGGATCAACGAGCCCAACGACTACAGCCAGGAAACGATGGAAGCGATCAGCAATAACGGGGAGATTACAAAGTGCGAGACCGGACGGGCGGATGAAGCGCTGCCGAATATTTTGTTTGTACAGCTGGAATCCTATTTTGACGTGTCAGAAGCCGAATTTTTTACCACATCCAAGGATGCATGCCCCAATCTGCGCTCCATGTTTGAAAATTATTCTTCCGGATACTTTAAGGTGCCTTCTGTAGGCGCGGGAACAGCCAATACAGAGTTTGAAGTGCTGACGGGCATGAACCTGCGGTACTTTGGGCCTGGAGAATATCCTTATAAAACTTATGTAAAAGAAAATGTTTGTGAGAGTGTGGCGACAGCGTTAAGTTCTCTTGGCTACGGGACACATGCGCTCCACAACAATGGCGGAAACTTCTACAGCCGTGCCCGGGTATTTAATAATATGGGCTTTGACAGCTTTACCAGCAAGGAGTTCATGAATATCCTGCAGAAGACGGAGAACGGCTGGTCTAAGGACGATATTCTGGTCAGCCATATCCTGGACGCCATGGATACCACGGAACAGCAGGATTTTGTGTTTACCGTCAGTGTCCAGGGCCACGGTGATTATCCGGAGGAGCAGGTACTGGAAAATCCGGAGATCACAGTAGAGGGTATTGAAGATGAAGGCCTGAAAAATAAATGGGAATATTATGTGAATCAGGTATATGAGATGGATCAGTTTGCGGGCAATCTGATCCAGGCAATCGAGGACCGGGGCGAGCCTACAGTGGTAGTATTTTACGGAGACCATCTTCCGACCATGGGATTGGAAGCCAAGGATCTGAAGAGCCGGTACCTCTATAATACCAATTATGTGATCTGGGATAATATCGGTCTCCCGAAAGAGGACCGGAATATTCCATCTTATCAGATCATGGCAGATGTGCTGGAGCGTCTGGATATCCATTCCGGAACTGTGTTCAACTATCATCAGGAACGGCGCCAGACCAGAAATTATCTGTCAGACCTGGAGCTTTTGCAGTATGATATCCTGTATGGCGATCAGTACGTGTATAACGGCGAGCCGCCGATCACGGAAGGCCATATGGTGATGGGGGTGCGTGATGTATCACTTCAGAACATCGTGCCGCATCTGGAAGACGGCTATAGTCTGTATGGAGAGAATTTTACGCAGAACAGCAAGGTATATGTTAACGGGGAAAGAATGAAAACCTCTTTCCTGAATAATACCAGGCTTGATTTTTCCGGTGTGGAGCTCCAGAATGGCGATGAGATCGTGGTTCGCCAGATGGGATCCAGTAATACAACGTTCCGGAAGTCGGACATCTATATTTATCAGGACGGGGAACTGATCCTTCAGGAAGGGACAGCGACAGATAAGACCAGGTCCTGGGTGGAGCAGGCCGATGAAGAAGAGTAGTTTAAAAGAAGGAAGATGGGAAGCGGCTTCTTATCAGGAAGCCGTTTCCTATATAGAAGAAATACCGAAATTTACGAAAAAGCATCCGCTCAATCATACGCGTGAGTTTTTAAAAAGGCTGGGGAACCCGGCAGAAGACCGGAAAATCATACATGTGGCAGGCACCAATGGAAAGGGTTCGGTCTGCACCTATATCAAGACGATACTGATGGCAGAGGGGAAGAAGACAGGGTTCTTTACATCCCCTCATCTTGTATCCGTCAACGAACGGATCCAGATCAGCGGGGAGCCGGTGGACGACGGCACCTTTTACCGGGTCTTCCGGGAGGTTTATGACACGGCGGCAGAAATGGAAGCGGAGGGCCTTGGGCATCCGTCCTATTTTGAATTTCTCTTTGGAATGGGGATGAAGGTGTTTGAGGAATCCAACGTAGAATATATTATCCTGGAGACGGGGCTTGGCGGACGGCTTGACGCTACCAATGCAGTTCCCCGTCCGGTGCTTACGGTGATCACGTCCATCAGTCTGGATCATACGGAAATCCTGGGCGATACCATCGAAAAGATTGCGGCAGAGAAGGCCGGTATTATTAAGAAAGGCGTACCGGTATTTTTCGACGGAAGCTCGCCGGAAGCCTCGGAAGTGATCAGGAGGACTGCACTGGCGCGGGGAAGCTGGTGTAGAGAAATCTCGAAAAATGCGTACGAAATCAGAGAAGTTGCCCGGAAATATATTGCATTTTCACGGGATAATACTTATGATAAAGATGTTATCTACCGGATTCCCATCTGTGAGACCTGCCAGGCCATGAATGCGGAGATTGCGCTGGAGGCAGTGGAATATCTGCTGGACGGGCAGAGAGACACTCTGTGGGACAAACAGTCGGGACACCGGGAAGAGACGAATCCTCCGGAACGGCAGGAGCGCTGGGCTAAGGCGCTTGCAGGCGTATACTGGCCCGGGCGGATGGAAGAAGCGGCGCCCCATCTCTTTATAGACGGTGCGCATAATCCGGGGGCGATCGAAGTCTTTGTAGACAGCGTCCGGAGACTGAAAAGCGGAAAAACCGGCGGAGATGTGCTGGTGTTCTCCGCGGTGTCAGATAAGAAATATGAAAAGATGATCGCATATTTGTGCAGGCATCTGGAAGTAAGGGCCATAATCGTCACGAAGATTGAAGACGACAGAGGGGTGCCGGCGGAAGAGCTTCTGAAGCTGTTCCGCAAATATACGAAAACAGAAACGCTGTGCTGCCCGCGGCTTGCTGATGCACTTCTTGAAGCAAGACGGCTACAAAAGGATGGGAGATCTGCAGGGGACATTTATTGCCTGGGGTCTTTGTATCTGGCGGGCATGGTAAAAAAATTGCTGTCAGGAGGCGGTTTGGATGTTGAATTTTGAAGAGGAACTGAAAAAATTCCAGCCTAGTCTGGAAGTTGAGGAAATCGAGGATGCGGTCTATCAGGAAGACCTGACGGATATGACAGATATTTTAAGGGAAATGATCGAGCAGACCAAATAGAAAGAACCATAAGAGGGTAGTATATGGATTATGCAACAAAACTGGTGTATCAGTCGAATTACTGGTATAATGACGGACTGAAAAAAGCGAATATCAGGGATCTGTCCGGTGCTATTGTGTCTCTTAGACGAAGCCTTCAGTATAACCGGGCGAATATTGCAGCCAGGAATCTCCTGGGGCTTGTGTACTATGGCCGGGGAGATGTGGCCGAGGCGCTGGTGGAATGGATCTTAAGCAAAAATTTTAAGTCCCATGAAAATATTGCCAATTATTATATTCAGAAAACCAGAGAAAATTCTGCGGAACTGGAGGCAGTGAACCAGGCTGTCAAGAAATATAATCAGGCGCTTGGCTATGCAAGGCAGAACGGGGAGGATCTGGCTATTATCCAGCTAAAAAAGGCGGTGGACATTCATCCGTCGTTTGTAAAAGCTTATCAGCTGCTGGCGCTTTTATACCTTCATACAGAGCAGTATTCGAAGGCCAGGCAGGCTGTCCGGGCGGCGCACAAGCTGGACAAGACGGATGATATGACGCTTAAGCTTATGCATGAGCTGAATCAGATCCGCAAAAACCGGACGGTAAAGATTAAAGAGAAGGACAAAAAGGATCAGCAGACGGTTACTTACAGTATTGGAAACGAAACGATTATCCAGCCTGTGTCCTCTGGTTACAAGGAAAGCGCAGGGATGCATACGATTGCCAATATCGCCATCGGACTGGTGGTGGGCGTGGCGGTCATGTGGTTTTTAGTCCTGCCGGCGGTGACCAGATCCAGGCAGGATGCGGTCAATCAGGATATTGTAGCTTTCAGTGATCAGATTGCGGAGCAGGAGGCGCAGATCAGTGCACTGCAGACAGAACTGGAGACTTACCGGTCTACCAGCCAGGAAACAGAAAACGCACAGGCAACAGCCACGGCTACGCAGGACAGCTATGAGATTGTCATGAATATTTCCACGCATTATTATGCGGGCGATATGGGGAATCAGGCCATGGCAGAAGAACTTTTAAAGGTCAATGCAGACTCGCTGGGAACCGTGGGAAGGGAAACCTTTGATGAGATGACCGGGAATATTTATCCCCAGGTGTGCAGCACCTTATATTCGGCAGCTCAGGAAAGCGTAGACGTGGCAAACTACCAGACCGCGATCACCAACCTGGAACAGGTGATCCAGATGGACGCCGGCTATAATGACGGGGCGGCTATGCTCCTTTTGGCGGAGGCTTATCAGGGGAACGGCGATCAGGATCAGGCAAACGTCTATTATCAGCGCATCATCGAAGACTATGCGGACACCGACGCGGCACAGAGCGCCCAGGAAGCCCTGGATGAACAGAACGGCACCAGTTCAGACGAGAATGCGGAAGACGGAGCCGGGCAGGACAGCAGTTCTGAAAGCAGTGGGGAAAACTAAAAAAATAAGTGAAAAATGTGGATAAGAAGTACGAAAGAAAAGGATGTGTAAAAAAATACACGTCCTTTTTTCTTATGCCTCCAATGGGGACGGGGGATTTTCAGAAATCCCCCGTCCCCATTGGAGGCATAAGATGTGGAAAACGATGAAAAACTGTGGAAAAGGGGGATAACTATGAAGTACCAGGTGCAGGAGAATTACCTGACGATTTTTCTTCCCAGCGAGCTGGATCATCACAATGCGGAGGAAATCCGAAAGGAGTCGGATCGGTTGATCGAGCATAATCATATCCGGTATGTGATTTTTGATTTCCGGGATACGAATTTTATGGACAGCTCAGGGATCGGGGTGATCATGGGACGGTACAAAAGGGTGTACCTTCTGGGCGGAGAGGTTTTTGCGGTGCATACAAATGAGAGGATGAAGAGGATTTTATCAATGTCGGGTGTGACGAAAATTATGCAGATATATGAGGAGGATTTGTAAATGGAAAATACGAATGAAATGCAGGTGACTTTTGACAGCCGTTCATCTAACGAGGCATTTGCCCGGGTGACAGTGGCTGCGTTTATGACTTCTTTAAATCCCACCGTAGAAGAAGTGTCGGATGTGAAGACTGCCGTGTCGGAGGCGGTGACAAATGCGATCATTCATGGCTATGAAAACGAGATACATAAGATCACGATCCGCTGCCGCACCGAAGGAAAAACTCTGTATCTTGAGGTGGAGGATTACGGCCGGGGGATTGAAGATGTGCAGCAGGCCATGGAGCCTTTGTTTACGACCAAACCGGATCTTGACCGTTCCGGTATGGGGTTTTCATTTATGGAAGCTTTCATGGACCGATTGGAGGTAGTCTCCACACCGGGAGAAGGAACGGTAGTAAAAATGGAAAAAACGATAGGTAAAGGACGGAGATTATGGACCGCACAACCACTTTGATCGAGAAATCGCACCAGGGGGATGAAGAGGCAAGAGCACAGCTGGTCCAGGAAAATGCAGGGCTGGTCTGGTGCGTGGTGAAACGGTTCCTTCACCGCGGAGCGGAGGCAGAAGACCTGTTTCAGATCGGCAATATCGGACTTTTAAAAGCAATCGATAAATTTGACCTGTCCTATGAAGTGAAATTTTCCACCTATGCGGTTCCGATGATCTCGGGAGAAATCAAGCGTTTTCTGCGGGATGACGGGATGATCAAGGTCAGCCGTTCCTTAAAGGAACTGGCGTACAAATCCTGCGCTTGCAGAGAGCGGCTGCAGGAAGCCTGGGGGCGGGAGCCGACGATCACGGAAATTGCATCGGAGCTGAAGGTGGAGACAGAGGAGCTTTTGATGGCGATGGACGCCAGCAGCGAGATTGAGTCGCTGCACAAGACTATTTACCAGAAAGAAGGACAGGAACTTCGGCTGATGGACAAACTTCCGGAGCAGGAGGAACAGGAAGATAGAATCCTGGACCATATGCTTTTGCAGGAACTTTTGACTTATTTAGATAAAGAAGAGAGACGCCTGATCTACCTGCGCTATTTTGCAAATCAGACCCAGTCGCAAGTGGGAAAAGAACTGGGGATTTCCCAGGTACAGGTATCCAGAATGGAAAAGAAAATTTTGAAAAATTTAAGAGAACGTATCTGAACATGCATATTTTCCTATAATCCATCCATACTAGTTGACAAAAGAATCTGGAAACAGGAGGGGACCTATGGTGGATGAAGCAAGGAAAAAGCTTAAGATTTGTCTGATTTGCGTAGTCAGTGCGGCTGTCCTTATGGGATGTATTTACTATTTTCTAAGCGCAGGGGAAGGCGGTACAGTCAACGAAGGTACGCTGGTCTGCCAGGAACTGGAGGAAACATGCTGATATGGCAGTTATCTATATAAAAGCAGAGCGAAATATTGAGGTGTCGAATCCCCGGGTCCGGCTGGGAGACGTACTCAAGATCGAGAGCCAGGATCCTAAGCTTCTGGAACAAATCAAAAAAATCCCGCTTATGACATTTCAGAACACAGATCAAAAGCAGGAGAGCCGGGCAGCCATTTCTGTGTTGGGCGTGATTAAGAAGATCCATGGGGAAATCCCGGATCTGGAGATCCAGAATGTAGGCGAGATTGATTTTATTATTACCTATAAAAAAGAAAAGGATGCCGGAAAACTTATGCATCTTTTAAAAATCGTCTTCGTGGTTTTAATCAGCTTTTTTGGAGCAGCCTTTTCGGCGATGGCCTTTAATAATGATGTGGACACGGTAACCATGTTTGGACAGATCTATCAGCTGGTAACCGGGCGGACATCCGATGGCTTTACAATTCTGGAAATCACGTATTCGATCGGACTGATCGTTGGAATCCTGATCTTTTTTAATCATTTTGGAAAAAGTAAAGTATCCGTGGATCCGACACCGCTGGAGGTAGAGATGCGTCTGTACGAAAACGATATACAGACAACCCTGATCGAAAATTATTCCAGAAACAGCGGAAATAAGGAGGATAGCAGTAACGGCAAAGGCAGCAAGGGATAATAATGTATGGGAAGATCAGGTAAAAGGGAAAGGAGGGGAAACACATGTGGATGCAGCAGCTATGGCTGGCGGTCATCGGACTAAGCGCCGGGGCGGTGGTTGCAGGCGGCGTGTTTTCCTTTATTATCGGGCTGGGAGTTGTTTCAGATTTTGCAGACCGGACCCATACCGGGGAACACATCCGCCTGTATGAAGATGCAATCGCACTGGGCGGTATTCTTGGAACTGTTTTTTTTATATTTCAGCTCCGGATCCCCGGCGGTACATGGCTCCTTCCCTTGTTCGGCCTTTTTGGAGGGGTTTTTGTGGGGTGCTGGGCAATGGCTCTGGCAGAAATACTAAATCTCTTTCCTATATTTATCCGCAGGGCAAAGCTGCAAATGTGTATAAAATACATTGTATTGGGGATAGCTATGGGGAAAACTGCCGGCGCCATGCTGTTCTTTGCACAGCGCTGGTAATTGGGGACGGGGGATTTTCAGAAATCCCCCGTCCCCAATTAAAAATATCAACAGGAGAGGTGGATAACTTGTGGATAAACAAAAGCAGCAGGAAGCGTATAAAAATTATGTGAAGCACAAAACACCTGTGCACAGTCTGCCATTGAACATGGCCAAGGCGTTTGTAACGGGAGGAGCAATCTGCACATTAGGCCAGGTCATTATGAATTTTGGCAGGAATATGGGGATGGGAAAAGAAGTATGCGGCAGCATTACCTCGATTAGCCTGATCCTCCTGAGTGTATTGCTGACGGGATGGAATATTTATCCAAGAGTTGCGAAATGGGGCGGCGCCGGCGCGCTTGTGCCAATTACTGGGTTTGCCAACTCGGTGGCGGCGCCGGCGATCGAGTACAAAAAGGAAGGGCAGGTTATGGGAATCGGTTGTAAGATTTTTACTATTGCAGGTCCCGTGATCTTGTACGGTGTTTTTACAAGCTGGATATTGGGGCTTGTTTACTGGATCTGGAAACAGTGGGTATAAACAAAGAGGATAAAAGGAGGCAGGTTGATGATCAAAGGGAAACAAAGTCTGAAATTCGAGCAGGCGCCATATCTGACCTTTGCGGCTTCGGTGGCAGGAAAGAAAGAAGGGGAAGGACCGCTGGGAGCGTTGTTTGATTTTGTGGAGACAGAGGACTTGTTTGGAGAAAGCACCTGGGAAGCTGCAGAAAGCGCCATGCAGAAAATTGCCTGTTCGCTGGTATTAGAAAAGGCAGGGACAGAGCCGGAAGATGTGCGCTATCTATTCGGAGGAGATCTGCTGCGTCAGGGTGTGGCGACATCCATGGGAGTAGAGTCCCTGGGAATACCGATGTTTGGCCTTTATGGCGCATGTTCTACGGCGGGAGAAGCGCTGACCCTGGCAGCCATGTGCGTGGCCGCCGGGTATGGAGAGAAAATGCTGGCGGTGACCTCCAGCCACTTTGGCAGTGCGGAAAAGGAATTCCGGTTCCCGCTGGGATATGCAAACCAGCGTCCTCTCTCTGCACACTGGACTGTGACAGGGAGCGGGGCGTTTCTGGTCAGCGCCGGCCCGGAGAGAAGATGCCGGGAAAAAGCGCTGCAGCATGTGAGGATCACTGGCGTTACAACAGGGAAAATTGTAGACTATGGGCTAAAAGATTCCCAGAATATGGGGGCCTGTATGGCGCCGGCAGCCTGTGACACCATCATCCGCAACCTGAAAGATTTCGGAAGGGAGCCGGATGACTACACCCGGATCATCACCGGAGATCTGGGATATGTTGGGCAGAGTATCCTGTTTGATCTGATGCGGGGACAGGGATATGACATCAAGAGAAACCATATAGATTGTGGGATGCTGATTTTTGACCAGAACCTGCAGGATACACATTCCGGAGGGAGCGGCTGTGGCTGTGCAGCGGTGACACTGGCATCCTATATCCTGCCAAAACTTATGACCGGAGAGTGGCAGAAAGTATTGTTTGTACCTACGGGAGCGCTTCTGTCCACGGTAAGCTACAATGAAGGCGCCAGCGTTCCAGGCATTGCACACGGGATCGTTCTGGAACATATCGAATAGAAAGAAGGGGAAACATTATGGATTATTTCAATGCCTTTTGGATCGGAGGTCTGATCTGTGCGCTGGTGCAGATTCTGCTGGATCGGACAAAGTTAATGCCGGGCAGAGTGATGGTTCTGCTGGTCTGTGGCGGAGCCATACTGGGAGCGCTTAAAATATATCAGCCATTCCAGGAACTGGCGGGAGCCGGTGCCAGTGTTCCTTTGCTGGGATTCGGGAATTTATTGTGGAACGGGGTAAAGGAAGCGGTAGATCAGGAAGGGATAATCGGAATCTTTACAGGCGGTCTTGGCGCAAGCGCTGCAGGCATCACGGCGGCTCTCGTCTTTGGATATCTTGCGGCTCTTGTCTTTGAACCTAAAATGAAAAAGTGATCCGGGAGGATTTTTATCTGAAAAAGTAAATAAGATGTAAATAATAAGTTAAGAAAAAGTAAAAAATTTATTGTTTTCTCTGTGCGTAAATGGTATTGTAAAAAAGGACATGAAAAATACTCTGAAGGAAATGAGACGAAAATACGTTTAGGAGGAAATGAATGAATTACCTGGATATTATCATCCCCTTTGTGGGGGGCTTGGGAATGTTTATCTATGGCATGCAGATTATGGCCCAGGGGCTGGAAAATGCAGCCGGGAGTAAAATGAAGTCTCTGTTAGAGGTCTTGACAAAAAATAAGCTTATGGGTGTACTGCTGGGAGCAGGGATCACAGCGGTAATCCAAAGTTCATCTGCCACAACGGTTATGGTGGTGGGATTCGTTAATGCAGGGATCATGAATCTGAAGCAGGCCATGGGCGTTATCATGGGAGCAAATATTGGTACGACAGTGACCGGATGGCTGGTGTCCTCTGTAGAATGGGCGGAATTTTTAAGCCCGGCCCGTCTGGCGCCGATTGCAGTTATGGCCGGTGTGATCCTGATGCTGGTGGGAAAACGCCGTTCTTCAAAAGAGATTGCCAGTATCATCGTAGGCTTTGGTTTTTTATTTATCGGAATTACGACCATGTCTTCGGCAGTTGAGCCGCTGCAGGATTCCGAAAGCTTTACGAACCTCTTTGTCACACTGGGCAGCAATCCGCTGCTTGGTATTCTGGCAGGTACACTGGTAACTGCCGTGATTCAGAGCTCATCGGCGTCTGTAGGAATCCTGCAGAGTCTGGCGGCTGCGGGGCTGGTTCCCTTCAGTGCAGCTATTTATATTATCATGGGCCAGAATATCGGTACCTGTGTAACAGCGATCCTGTCCAGTCTGGGAGCAAAGAAGACAGCAAAAACAGCAGCCCTTATGCATCTTTTGTTTAACATCATAGGAACGATTATCTTCAGTACAGCTGCGATTATCTTTTTCCAGGTAGTTCAGCCGGAATGGGCAAATGGACTGATCACACAGACCGAGATCAGTATCGTGCATACGGCATTTAATATCTGTACAACCGTCCTGCTGTTCCCGGTATCCGACTGGATCATCAAGCTGGCAAAGAAGATTGGCCGTGTAGAAGAGGACAGCCAGGACAAGAGCATGGTACAGCTGGACGAGCGTGTATTACAGACACCAGGACTTGCACTGCAGTCTACGGTCAATGAAGTAATCCGTATGGGACAGATCGTGGAAGATTCCCTGATGGTGGCAAAAGATGTACTGTTTACCTTAAAGGATGGCGATATCCAGTTCCTGAAGGAAGAGGAAGCAACGGTAGACCGTTTAAGCGCCGGGATTACCAATTATGCGATCAAAGTAGGAGCGCTGCAGATCAGCGAGAAAGAACATCAGGACGTGGCCCATCTTTTACAAGTGGTCTCGGATATGGAGAGGATCAGCGATTACTGTGAAAATATTTCAGAATTTGCCGAGACGCTGTATGAAAAGAAAGCATCGTTCTCGGAAATCGGAGAGGAACAGTTAAAAGAAATGATGGAAGTCTGTACCGACAGCTATCGTTATGCTTTGAAAGCATTTGAAAATCAGGATCGTGCCATGGCTCTTAAGGTAATTGAGAAAGAGACCCAGGCTGATAATCTGGAACTGCGCCTGCGGAACAAGCACATCCAGAGGCTGGCCAACAATCAGTGTAAGACAGAGGCCGGAATCGTGTATCTGGACACACTTGTGTGCCTGGAACGAATTTCCGACCACGCGCGCAATATCGCAGAGGAAGTGCTGGAGCGCAATGCATAGAATACAGCGCCCGGAATACATTTAAAGCAGCAGTTTCATGCGGTCTTTGGCTTTCTGTTCCCAGAAAGGACGTTTTGCCTCATAAGACTGGTTGATCCAGTCGATGGCGGCATCCAGTCCTTCCTGGGTAAACGGAAAGTCTTTTTTTTCCTTTTCTTTATCCGGTGTCCGCTCAAAGGACCAGGGCTCCGGATAAAGAAAGACAGAGAGGGTGTCGCCCTCTGTCCGCAAATAATAGCGCATGCCATGATGGGAACCGGAAAAAGGTTCCTTTTTTAATGCTTTCGTGTTCAGACCAATCGTAGAAATCATAGAAACTCCTTTTCAATTTGAGAGAATGTTATATATTATGCTTTTATAGATTCCAGAAATAGTTTCATGATCGGATGAGCTGATTCCAGTAAAGAATAGCGACAGTTTTCCAAAAGCCAACTATAAGTCATCCCTCTCTGAAGTCCAGTGTAGCTGCGGGTGAGAACCAGGGCCGAGGCGGATTTATTCAGTTCGCCATTTTTTATGCCTTCGCTCATTAAAGCAAGTACCAGTTTAAAATATTCTCTATCTTCATCCAAAATATAACGGGTTCCACTAGTCATGACCTCATATCCATAGAGCTGCTGAAGGAAAGGCTTAAATTCAGATTCTTCCAGTAGACGGCAGCAGTATTCATCGAACAGAAATAATTTTTCAACGATAGTAAAATTTGTATCCAATGAGTCCAGCCAGCCTTTATATTTTTTATCAAAGTACCAGGCCATCCGAAAAAGAAGGTCTTCTTTTGCACGAAAATGATGATAGAAAGCACCTCTTGACGTTCCGGATTTATCGATAATGTCCTGTAAAGTAGTTTCTTCATAACCTTTTTCGCGGAAGAGCTCCCAGGCTGCGTTGATAATTTTTTCTTTTGCTCCGATTTTAGTATTGCTCATAGCAATTAACTCCTTTTTGATTATTATCCATAACAATAATTTATCATGAATAAACGAAGTTTAAAAGGGTAAAATATTGTGCGAAAATTCTGGTGAAATTCATATAAATAAAGGTGAATATTGACACTAACATATAAATTGTGTAAAATTATAGGTAAAACAGGATTGCAGTACGGAACGCAGTACGGAATATGATACATAGTTCGAAAATTAGAAACGTACTGTAGGATGAGAAAGGAGATGAGGAGAATGATCGGGCAGTTTAAAGATAAAATCCATTTTTGCAGCGGTATGACGGCAGCAGAGAAAAGAATGGCAGTGGAATTTGCACGGATACTGGGGTTTCAGTCAGAAGCAGCAGTATTTCCAGTAACAGATCATAACAAAGGACTGGCAATTCCAAAAGCGCTGCGGGAATTAGAAAGATTTTGCCCGAAAATACCGGAAGTACTGATACCGGAGGATTATGTGGCAGCTTCAGATACGGCTCTTTCCATGCCAGATTACGACTGGCGGAGAGTCAGGGGACTTGAAACCCTGTTTTCAAAAGGGAGATTGCTGGAAGATTGTGATCTGGACCAAATACCGGATGTCATGAACCTGCATTTTGTGATTCCGGAGGATGCAGAAGATTTTGTGTACGAAGCGGCCTGCAATCTGGCATTTCGTTATGGAATGGAGACTACCGCTTACGAAGGAGCTCTGATAGGCGACAAGGAGGCAAAGGGGAACCAGATCGTATTTGAAGAAAAGGAGGAATGTGGAATCAACTGGGAAGAAGTGGATGGAAGAATCCTGGTAAAAGTATCCGGGAGAGGACAGAAGCTTCTTGAATTTGTGGCAGACATTTGTGAACATTTTCCGATGCAGGGGACGTTCGATACCTGGACAGACAGACTGAAAGAAATTGGCACAGGACTGCGGATGCACACCCTGGACGGGCAGATGGCATATGTAAAGGCATATGCAGGGCAGGGAGCTAGGGCGTTTGTGGATCCGGCGGCAGAAGAAAATGAAGCACAGCTGGAAAAAGAATTTCCGGGAATTACTTTTTACAATTATAAAAGTGAAAAGAAAGAATATGAAGTAGAATATGACATTGGCTGGGAGGTTGATGATCTGAGAACTCTGCTGGAGAACAAGGTTTATGGAAAGCTTGATCCGGAAAGCAGAATCTCTCTTCAGGCAGCGGTCAGTGAAGATAAGAAAGTCCGGGAAACTCTGGAGAAAGAAATTACAGGTCGATTGCTGAAGATGGGGATCAGGGAGCCTCGGGTAACGGTTCTTTGTTCCTATAAGCAGGGCTTTTCCTGGATTAGTGAAACAGAAGTTCCCAAATTGAAAGAGTACAGGGATCTGAAAACAGTTGAGATATATTTCAGACCATTTTTGCAGCCGGGAGTAACGGAATGGAAGGATGAGGACGGCGCTGTGCCGTCTTACAGCAACATCGAAAAGGATCCGGAACGATGGTATGATATGCCAATACGGTATCTGCAGGAGTTGTATCCGATTGAAGATGTGATTACAGCTGAAACCGGAATTGATGCGGATCAGGTTATATTTAAGGTGTATGAAGGTGAGGAAGATCTTACCTATGAGCTGAGAGCTCTGGGAGAAGAGGGGCGGGAGCTTTACCGTTCTTCTTATAAAGCAGCTTATACAGAAAGAAGCTATATCGATGCATATCCGGATCTTGGAAAAGTCCATCCTGCGACAGGGTATCTGAGGCTATTTGAAAATGGAGAAAAGATCCTGGACGAACGGATAGAATCGGATGTTGAGAAAATATGGGAGATTTATCAGACGAAGGTACTGCCGGATATCAGAAGATATGTAGATGCGAAAACAACGGGAAAGGATCTGGTACAGGCCCAGCCATTTTTCGAAAAGCTTCAGCTTGATATTCTGGTCAGTGAACCGGATGAACATCTTAATTCCAGGGAGGATTTGTTATCTTCGCTGGACGGACTGCATGAAGATATCTATTTTGTAGGAACAGATTATTTTAAAAACTACGGGATGGAAAAAGCGGGGCAGGTCACCGATGCTCCGGGGCTGATACTGCCAAAGATCCGGAAACATGCCGGAAAACCACAGATGAAAGTAACTCTCTATTCCCAGAGAGCGCCGGAACCAGTCATTGAACTGCCTGACGGGACAATGATCCGGCCGGAGATCCCGAAGGAGGATATGAATGTCTGGATGAAGAGTATCCGGAAAGAAGGGAATGGTAAAACAGTTGTACTGTGGGTGGAAGGAGCGCCCGAAAAGGCGGTGGAGGCATATGTAAGTCTTTTAGATGAAGGGAAGCTGGCACTGGCAGGGAAGCTGGAAGGCGTTACGAAAATCATATTTGAGACACCGGAAAGGGATTATGGGGCAAAAGTCCTGCAGGGCACACGGCAGCAGGAGCAAAGTCTGGATATTTGCGAGATTGACCTGTCAGAGAAGAGCGTGATTGGATATGATGACTATATCCGTATCATAGAGCAGCTGAAAAAGGTTCCGGAACTGAGTGTCTATCCGACTGCGGTTTCCTATAAAGGAAGGCATATTTATGCAGTTGAGATCCGACCGCATCTATCGGGATATATATCCAGGACAAAACGGATTACAGCTCATCCATCTCAGATCATAGATTCCAGACATCATGCCAATGAGGTATCCAGCACCAATTCGGCATTCATGCTGATCAAAAGAATCCTTACAGATGAGAAGTTTGAAGAACTTCCTGACCGGATGAATCTGGTGATTCTTCCAATGGAAAATGTGGATGGAGCTGCGATCCATTACGAGCTTCAAAAAGAGAATCCCAACTGGAAACTGCATGTGGCCCGGTTTAATGCGGTTGGCAAGGAATTTTATTATGATCTGTTTGAAACAGAGACTATTCACACAGAAGCGGAAGCAATGCGCAGATTGTTTATGACATTCCTTCCGGATGTATTGATCGACAATCACGGGGTGCCAAGTCATGAATGGGAACAGCAGTTTTCGGGATATACGTCCCCTGCATATAAAGGATTCTGGCTGCCAAGATCTTTGCTGTACGGCTACTTTTATCATATTACAGGAGAGGCATACCGAAGCAATTATGTGCTGAACAAAAAGATGGAGGATGTGATTGCTGATGCATTTATGGCTGACGAGGAGATTACAAGAGAGAATAAGATGTGGGCAGAACAGTTTGAAAAGTATGCACATGCGTGGCTGCCCAAGATGTTTCCGGCGGATTATTATAAAAACATGATTAATTACTGGATCCCGCATGAGTATGATCCGACTCACAGATATCCGTCTATACGCTATCCGTGGATCTTAAGTCTGGATTATGTAAGTGAAGTGGCAGATGAAACTGCACAGGGAGACTATCTGTACTCCTGCGCCAGAGCTCATATGGTCCACGATGTGGCAATTCTGGAAAAGATTATGCAGGCATCCTGCGTTTATAAACAGGAGTGGGAGATGCAAGAAGGCTATATAAAGGCGGCGTTGACAAGAAAACGCCCGATCATCATTTGATTTGAGGAGGAAAATGATATGGAAATGATGGATATGCTCAAATTACTGGGAATACTGATTGTTATTATCGGATTTGCCCTGAAGCTTGATTCGATCCTGATTATTGTTGTGGCAGCGGTCGTGACTGCAATAGTCAGTGGTCTTGGCGTGGAAGGACTGTTGGAGACCTTTGGGGAGAGCTTTGTATCGAACCGGAGCATGGCGATTTTTATTCTGATCATGCTGGTAACAGGGACTCTGGAAAGAAACGGACTGAAAAATGCGGCTGCTGCTTTGATCGGCAGGTTTAAAAGGGCGTCAGCCGGCATGGTTGTCGGGGCTTATGGGATCATGAGAGGAATATTTGCGGCATTTAACGTAAGTTTCGGAGGCGTTGCCGGTTTTGTGCGGCCGATCATTATGCCTATGATCGATGGCGCGATTAAGGCACAGGGGCATGAACCAAATGAAGATCATGTAGAGGAACTGAAAGGAATGGCCTCTGGCATGGAGAATATTGCATGGTTCTTCTGCCAGGTTCTGTTCGTCGGAGGTGCGGGAGGTCTTCTGGTACAGTCTACGCTGGAACCTTTAGGGTATCATGTAGAGCTTATAGATCTTGCGCTCGTGGAAATTCCAATCGGCATTTTTGCATTGATCGTAGGGATAGTATACTATTTCCTTCGTGATAAGAAACTGACGAAAAAGTATTACGGTACAGATAAGTAGGGGGTGAAGAAATGTCATTTTTTACAAGTGCAGACATTACGTTGGGAACAAAACTTCTGGAAGTTGTTTATATTGTTATGGGATTGATTACTATTTATACGGGCGTGAAAAATGCAAGAGATAAAGAAAATCCGTCCCGTGTGGGGACTGCTGTTTTCTGGTGCGCTCTGGGAATTGTTCTGGCATTTGGAAGATGGATCCCTGCTATGATAGACGGCATCCTGGTCATTGTTATGACTCTGCCTGCCATTTTTGGAAAAGTCAAAATCGGAAAATCAGAAGCACCTTCCGAGAAGTCTGTAGATCAGAGGTACAATGCGATTGGGATGAAGATTTTTGCACCAGCTTTATCAATTGGTGTGTTTGCCATACTTTTTGCGATTTTCCTTCCGGATCTGGGGGCAATCGTAGGTATTGGGGCAGGTATTATCGTATCTGTTATTCTTCTGATGGCATTTTCAAAAGAGAATACACCGAAAGTATTTCTGCAGGATTCGGAGAGACTGTTGTCAACGGTCGGGCCGCTGAGCATGCTGCCTATGCTTCTGGCAAGCCTTGGCGCGGTATTTACTGCTGCAGGAGTAGGAGAGGTTATCTCTGAGATCGTAGGAAATGTCATCCCCAAGGGAAATGTGAATGTGGGAATTATTGTATTTGCTATTGGCATGGCATTGTTTACAATGATCATGGGAAATGCATTTGCGGCAATCACAGTCATGACTGTAGGAATCGGTGCGCCGTTTGTTCTTCAGTATGGCGCTGATCCTGTAGTGATAGGGATGCTGGCTCTGACCTGCGGATATTGTGGAACGCTTTGTACACCGATGGCAGCGAATTTCAATATTGTACCGATAGCTATGCTGGATATGAAAAATCGGTTTGGGGTAATTAAGAATCAGATCATTCCGGCAATCATCCTTCTGACGGTTCAGATCATATATATGATTATATTAAAATAATAACAGTAGTGTTGGTGAGGGTATGAGATACAGCGAGGCAGAACAGTCCAGAATGATGAGCGGAGCAAGAATCATCGCACGTAAATGGATCCATCTGAAGGCGAGAGAACGTGTTTTGATCGTTACAACGGAGAACCATCTGAAAGAAGCCCAGCTGATGAAACAATGTTTTCAGGAAAAGTCGCGGTATGTAGATATTCTGGCAGTGGAGGACAGAGGAAAGCGGATCGGAGTTTTGTTTGATGAAAACGAAGATGTGTTTGACGCATATCATACGATAGTGGGCGCCACGGAGTATTCCATAGTGACAACAAAGGCGGCAAAGCGTGCGATAGAGCACGGAAGCAAATTCCTGTCGCTGCCATTGTCTACTAACAATGAACAGTCTATGCTGGCATATTCTTTTTTGAAGATGGATACAAAGAAAAGTAAATTGATGGCGCAGGTGATTAAAAAATATCTGGACAGCGCCACGGTTCTGGGTGTGACAACGAAAGCAGGGACAAAACTCAGGATGTATAAGAGCGGAAGAAATGCAGGATTTTTTAATGGAGATGTAAAAGACGGCGGCGGCTTTTCTTCTGCAAGTATAGAATTGTATGTTCCAATCGAAGAGACAAAGACAGAGGGAACAATGATCGTAGACGGTTCTATGGGCTATATCGGGAAAGTAACAGAACCTTTCGGGATCACATTTTCAAAAGGGCGTATCAGCGAGATTGAAGATAAGGCGGATGGGAAACGGCTTAAGGATTATCTGGTAAGTTTTCAGGATTTTGAGATGTATGTGGCCGGTGAGTTTGGGATTGGTCTGAACTCGTATTCAAAATGCCGGGGGAAATGCTATATTGAAGATGAGTCAGCCTATGGCACCTTCCATATCGGATTTGGGAGAAATATTGCCCTTGGCGGAGTTCATGAAGCAACCAGCCATTTTGACCTGGTCGCATTGGAACCGGATATTTATGCAGATAACCGGAAAATCATGGAAAAAGGGAAAATCATTATTCCCGAACCACAGGTATATTAGAAGTGAGGTATATTAGTATGAAAGTATTGATCACGGGCTTTGATCACTTTGGCGGGGCATCTGTAAATCCTGCATATGAGGCGGTAAAACTGCTCCCGGATGAACTGGGCGGCAACGAGATTATCAAAAAGGAAATCCCGACTGTATTCGGGAAAGATGAAGAAGTGTTAAGAAAAGCAATCGAGGAATATTCGCCGGACGCGGTAATCTGTGTGGGACAGGCAGGAGGAAGGTCCGGTATGACCGTAGAAAAGGTTGCAGTCAATCTTATGGAAGCCCGAATACCGGATAATGCAGGCAACCAGCCTTTTGACGTGCCTGTTAAGGAAGATGGTGAGACAGCATACTTTGCGAAACTTCCGGTGAAAAGAATGGTACAGGCCATGAAAGATCATCAGATACCGGCACGAGTCTCGTATACGGCAGGAACGTTTGTGTGCAACGATATTATGTACCGTCTGTTGTATATGATTGACAGAGAATATCCGAAGATGCTGGGAGGATTTATTCATGTTCCTTATTGTCCGGAACAAGTATTGGAATTGCCTGACGGGACTCCGAGTATGTCGGTGGAAATGATATCTGATGCCCTGAAGTATGCAATTGAAGCAATCTGTGGAGATGCAGATGAAATTAAAGTTGCAATGGGAGAAACAGAATAAAACGCTGGGACAAGAGGACTGGTTCTGTTAGCTGCGGAATCAGTCTTTTTTTGCGCAAAAATATTTTGCATTGATTCCAAAGCGATTTGCTGGTAATTGGTCCGCGCTTCTGCTATGCTGGAAAAAACATCAAAGGAGGGGCAGGCGAAAAATGGAAAGACAAAAGGAAGATATAAAGAGCGGCACACTGGGAGAACGGCTGGCATTGCTCAGAAAAAGATACGGATACAGCCAGCAGGAAATCGCAGATCTTCTGGATGTCACCAGACAGACGATTTCCAACTGGGAGTGCGGGCAGGGGGCGCCGGCTCTTGATAAAGCGGCAGAGCTTGCCGGAATATATCGGATCAGTCTGGATGAACTGGCAGGAAACTTTCAAGGAAGCCACGAGACAGCAAAGGAGAGAAAGGATCTGCATATATTGAAAAAGCTGATGGGAAAGAAGTGCCGTTTGGAGTATCTGGATCAAACGGAGGCTGCCATTGATGATCTGCTTGGGAATACACAGGTGAGAATACTGGATGTTAATGAGTGCTGGATGAGGATCGAATATGAGCGCCGCAGGGAAGGTACATTCCGCCAGAAAGAGACTGTGGTAAAGCTGGTGGAACTTTCTAAAATCACAGGGGCGGTGCTGACAGTAGAAACGGAGGTGGAGAACGGATGATGACAGGGCTTATGGGAGTCATAACATTCGGTGTGATTGCCGGGATCGGTCTGCTTGCTTATCTTGCAGTGGAGTATACGGAGCGAAAGGGCAAAGAAAAGCAAAGAGAAGCCACAGAATCTGACTGGAAAAAAATTCTGGCGGAATACCTGGGCAAATCCTGTGAGGTAACGATAAAAGAACCTATGGTAAATATAGATGTCATATACAGTACAAGAGGATTCTTAAGAGATATGGACGACGAATGGCTGGAGCTGGAGTGCGAGGAGAAGAAGGGAACGGTTGTAAGGATCATTCGTCTTGACCAGGTGAAAGGGGCAAAAGAGATAAGGTAAAAATGGGAGAGATGAATTTACCGATGAATAAGATTTGCATTTTTAAAGGATTTGTATTATAATACTTTCTGTGATTATTTAATATGCAGATGTAGTTCATCGGTAGAACACCAGCTTCCCAAGCTGGGGAGGCGGGTTCGACTCCCGTCATCTGCTTGGAAAGAGCCGAGAGCATTGAAAGATCAGTGCTTTCGGCTTTTGTCTGCCGTTTCTGTCGGCAAAATCTGTTTTTCAATATTAAGAAAATCTTTCGGAATTTCCAACATAAGTATTAGGTTTTTTACGCTATGCTGGTGAGCATAGGAGGAGACCGTATGGAAAACGTAATAGAGGTAAGGAATCTATACAAGCTGTACCGGGTAGGTGACGAGGTTGTGCATGCCCTTGACGGCGTTAGTTTTGAGATCCCCAGAGGAGAGTTCTGTGCGATTGTGGGTACATCCGGATCAGGGAAATCCACACTTTTGAATATGCTGGCCGGTCTGGAAAAGCCAACGAAGGGGAAAATACGGATTGCAGGCCATCAGATCGAGGGCTTTAGCGAAGACCGGCTGGTGGCTTTTCGCCGGGAGCATGTGGGATTTATTTTTCAGGCCTTTCATTTGCTCGGGACAATGAATGCACTGGAAAATGTGGCATTGCCTTTAAGCTTCCGGGGCGTTCCGGTCAGGAAGCGGCTGGAGGTGGCAGACCGGATGCTGGATCTTGTGAAACTGTCGGGACATAAAAAGCATCTGCCGAGTCAGATGTCCGGAGGACAGCAGCAGCGGGTGGGCGTGGCCAGAGCTCTTGCGGTGGATCCGGAGATTATTTTTGCCGATGAGCCTACGGGAAACCTGGATTCGCATACTTCCCGGGAAGTGATGGAGTTGATGCGGCAGGTGGTGAGCGAACAGAAGAAAACACTGGTAATGGTGACCCATGATAATGGGCTTGCGTCCTATGCGGACAGGGTATTTCATATCAGTGACGGAAAGATCGTGAAAATTGAAGGGGGAAATGAAGTATGAAGAAAGTGGTGGGAAAAAGAAGAGGCGAGATCCTGATAAAATGCGCTCTGGCTGCTGCGGTCGGGCTTTTGCTGATCATGCTGGTGCAGTCCTTCCTGGAAAATCCGGCAGAAGTAAATGCGGCAGAACCAGAGATCACATTGTATTCCAAAGATAATAAGGTGCCGGTGTATCAGGCGGGGAAAGAAGAAACGTGGATCCTGGAAGTCACGAATCATACGGAGCAGGATATTCTGGGGGCACGGATTTTCCCGGAAATGGGAAACAGCAGCGAAGAATGGCCCTTTGTAACGGATTATCAGGATTACGGACAGACCATAGACCTGCCGGCGGGGCAGACGGTAGAGACTGCATTTTCCTTTACACAGAGGGAGGATGTTAAGACGGGCAGGTATACGATTGCATTTTCTGTCAATGCAGAAGGCGAGACGATGGCTCATCAGAAATTTTATGTCAACACGACTGCAAAGGAAGAATCCAGGCCAGCAGATGTGGCAGCAGAACAGAGAACCGCCCCTACATACACGGACGCAGGAGGATTCAGCAACGGGGATGCCATATACAGTGGCGGGGCTGGTTCAGGGGGAACCGGAGCAGAGAGCGGCAGTTCAATCCCGCGGGTTATCGTAACAGGGTTTGATACGGATCCGGCAGAGGTCCGGGCGGGAGACGATTTTACGCTGACGATCCATCTGAAAAATACATCCTCCAGGACAAGAGTTTCCAATATGCTCTTTGACCTGCAGGCGCCTTCAGAAGGGACAGAAGAGACACAGGCGCCGGCATTTCTTCCGGTGTCAGGCTCCAGTTCGGTTTTCCTTGACGGAATCGGAGCAGGGCAGACGGCAGACATTTCGCTGCAGCTGAATACCAGAGCGGATCTTTTGCAGAAGCCATACAGCATGAATCTGACGATGAAATATGAAGATGGGAATGCACAGCAGATTGAAGCAGAGTCTCTGATCTCCGTTCCGGTCAGACAGGACGCCAGGTTTGAATTCAGTGAATTTGAACTGAGTCCGGAGAGCATTGCGGTAGGCGACGAGGCCAATGTGATGACCAATCTTTACAATCTGGGACGGACCAGGCTGTATAATGTAAAAGCAGTATTCGAAGGCCCGGCGGTTGAAACAGAAGAAGTATTTGTGGGTAACGTGGAGTCTGGAGCATCGGCAGCCATTGATGCGATGCTGGAGGGAAAACGAGCCACGAAAGGTCCGGAAAAAGTAACCATGAAGCTGATGTATGAGGATGAATCGGGAAATGTTTCTGAAACCACCAAGGAGCTGAAGCTGGAAGTGACAGAAGCAGAAGAGGATTTGGCGGCAGCGGTTCCAACGGAAGAAGAGACCGGTGCAGGGTTTCCAGTGATACCAGTTCTGATAGCAGCCGTAATTCTGGCGGGGGTGGTCACCGGGATCCTTTTGATCCGCAGGAAAAAGAGCCATACAATGGATGCAGAGGAGGCGTTGCTGGATGAACTGGAAAGATCTTCTGAGGATGAGCCTTAGTAATTTAAAGAGACGCAGGCTCCGGACTTTTCTGACAGTTCTTGGCGTGCTGATTGGAACGGCCTCCATTGTGGTCATGATCTCTCTTGGACTTGGCCTTCAGCAGTCGCTGTACCGGGAAGTGGAGCAGTCCGGCGGCCTGACTATGATTCGCGTGAGCGGTGCAGATGCCGGAAGCTCTATGATGTATTCCGAAGCCTCTGAGGAGGTGGAAAAATATATAGACGATGAAGCGGTAGAATCCCTTGCGGATCTGGAGCATGTAGAACGGGCAGCGCCGGTCTATGAAATGACGGTGGTATTGCTGAAGGGCGGCTATGAGGGGCAGGTGCAGCTGCAGGCAATGTCGCCGGACAGTCTGGAAGCACTGAATATCCCGCTGGCCGGAGGAACCCTGCCTGCCAGTGGAAAGAATCAGATTGAACTTTTGTATGGAAATGGAATCCCGACGATGTTTTATGAACGAGGCAGCGGAGATGGGTATTATGATACGGGGATGCTGCCGGAGATCGATTTTATGAAAGATTCTCTGTTCCTGATACTGGATACAGAGTCTTATTTTCAGCAGCAGGAAGAAAACAGCAGCGGAAGCAGCCGGGAAGGCGGCGGGGAAAATGGAGAACAGGAAGAAAATTCGGAAGTCCAGTCCCCTGTCCGATCTGTGCAGAAGCATGTGGTAAGGGCAAGCGGCATGGTGGAAGGGAGCCCAGATGAGTACAATTCCTACTATTATTATGTATACTGCGATCTGGATACATTAAAACAGACATTAAAAAAAGAATTCTCCGGCCGTGTGATTCCGGGGCAGCCGACAACCAAATCCGGGAAGCCGTATCCGAAATTCTGTTATTCATATGCGCAGGTGAAGGTGGAGGACATAGAGTATGTGGATGAAGTGGCAAACGTGATCCGGAATATGGGATATAACGTGGAGACCAATGCCGAATACCTGGACAGTATGAAGGGGCAGTTCGCCATCGTCCAGGCGGTATTGGGCGGCATCGGCGCCGTGTCTTTGCTGGTTGCGGCCATCGGCATTGCCAACACCATGATGATGTCTATCTATGAGCGCACGAAAGAGATTGGTATTATCAAAGTGCTGGGCTGCAGCCTGAAGAATATCCGGCAGATGTTCCTGCTGGAAGCGGCGGCTATCGGCCTGATCGGAGGCGTGGCAGGGAATGTGCTGAGCCTTCTTTTGTCGGCGGCGATCAACTTTCTCACCGGTCACGGGGCCGCTATGGGATTTGATGGGAATATTTCGTATATTCCAGGCTGGCTGATGCTGGCATCCATGGGATTTGCCATGCTGGTAGGCGTGGCGGCAGGTTATTTTCCGGCTTTGCGTGCCATGCGGTTAAGCCCGCTGGCAGCGATACGCGGCGAGTAGTCAAAAGGGGACGTACACTTTTTGCAAAGGTGTACGTCCCCTTTTGACAAATCCCCTGTCCCTTTTTGTATTTCTCCCTGTCCCCAATCATTCTTCAATGACCTGGATTTCCAGATAATCAAAGTCAATAGAATCTACAAAGTGGTCCTGTGTGAATCTTGCTTTCGAATGACGCTGAAATTCCTGTATGGTGGAATCAAGCCAGATAGGTTTGCTCAGATCGAATTCGTAGCAGATTTCTTCCAGGGCATGAAAAATCTTGTGGGTCCGGGTATCGTCAGAATCGTCGCAGATCACGGTGTCCCGGATCATCCGATTGTCTTTGAATTCTTTTCCCCATAAACGGAACATATGGGCTCCCTCCTTTGCAAATGGGTTGTCTATTGCTAGTATAAAAAGTCTGGGATGTGATGTAAAGTCCTAAAAAAATTCTTTACTTATTCTGGCTCTTGTGCTAAACTTTTTCAGGTGACAAGACACATGTAATGACTAATGAGTGCATATGTGTAAAGAGCAAAGACGAAGCGTATAGCTGGTAAGGAGAAAATGAGATGGAGAGAGTAAAAAAAGCATTGGACAAGTTTTTTATCGATGGACTAAGCGCCATGGCTCACGGGTTGTTTGCAACCTTGATCATCGGAACGATCATTCAACAGATCGGGACGCTGATCGGCGGCGGGGCAGGAGATATGATCTTTGTGCTTGGCAAGGTGGCGGCCTCCCTGACAGGAGCCGGCATTGGTACGGCAGTGGCTTATAAATTCAAAGAAGCACCCCTGGTAGTTGTATCTGCAGCTACAGCCGGGATGATCGGAGCCTTTGCCAGCAATCTGCTGGCGGGAACGGTGCTGACAGAGGGAAATATGGTCTATGCGGGACCGGGAGAACCGCTGGGGGCATTTCTGGCGGCCTACGTGGGAATCTTTTTTGGACATCTGGTTTCTGGAAAAACAAAAGTGGACATTCTGGTAACACCGCTTGTAGCCATCGGCACCGGCGGTGCAGCAGGTTTGATCCTAGGACCGCCGATTTCCGGATTTATGTCATGGCTTGGCTCTCTCATTAACTGGGGAACAGAACAGCAGCCATTCCTGATGGGAGTAATAGTGTCAGTACTGATGGGAATGATCCTGACACTGCCGATCAGCTCGGCAGCCCTAGGGATTATCCTGAATTTGTCCGGGCTTGCGGCCGGGGCGGCAACGGTCGGCTGTTGCTGCAACATGGTGGGATTTGCGGTGGCCAGCTACCGGGAAAATAAAGTGGGAGGCCTGCTGGCTCAGGGGATCGGGACCTCTATGCTGCAGGTGCCAAACATTGTAAGAAGACCGGTAATCTGGCTCCCGGCCATTATTTCCAGTGCAATTCTGGGGCCGGTGGGCACCATGGTCTTTCATATGACCAGCAATGCAACAGGCTCCGGTATGGGAACAGCAGGGCTGGTAGGGCAGATTATGACCTGGCAGGTCATGACTCAGAGTGAATCGGCGGTGATGGTGCTGGTAAAAATCCTGCTTTTGCACTTTGTACTGCCGGCAGGGATCAGCCTTGGGGTTTCTGAGTTTATGAGGAAGAAAAACTGGATCCGTTTTGGTGATATGAAGCTGGAATTTTAAAACATGCTATACATTTTCCGCTTATCTGATTATAATAGACTACAGGATACGAAAGAAAGCGGGGAAATAAAATGACAGGCACAGGAAAGATCCATATTTATTACGGCGACGGCAAAGGTAAGACGACTGCGGCTGTCGGGCAGGTAGTCCGGGCGGCGGGAGCCGGGCTTCGGGTGCTTGTATTTCAGTTCCTGAAGGATAATGGATCTAATGAGCGGAAAATCCTGGAGCAGCTCCCGAATGTGACCTGTCTGCCGGGGCGGGAGCCGGTAAAATTTGTCAGCCGCATGAATGGGCCGGAAAAAGCAGAGCTTACTCATTATAATAACAAGGCGCTGGATGAGATTGTAAAATTCTGTTCACCTTTCGATGTTTTGTTATTGGACGAAGCGCTTTGTGCGGTAAATCTGAATGTATTGAGCGAGGAAAAGCTGGCAAGCTTCCTCGAGCATAAGCCAAGAGGACTGGAGGTAATCCTGACAGGTCATGAGGCGTCAGACCGTCTGGTGACTATGGCGGATTATGTAACATTGATGACCAAAATTCATCATCCATACGAGGATGGGGTCTCGGCAAGGGAGGGCATTGAATTCTAATTTCTTAAATATATGTAAAATCCATGACACAGTTTTCCCGGATATGTTATACTATGTAACATATGGAGTATGCTCTTCGAGAAAGAGAGGAGAGAGGACCTTGAGTATGGAGAACGCCATCAAGAATTACGAAGATGTTGACAGCTGGAAGACGATCATGTTTCTGTATACTTCTGCTTTAAAAGAGGTTGGAACAAAGCTGGAGATCCTCAATGATGAGTTTCAGCATGTACACCAGTATAATCCCATAGAGCATATTAAAACCCGGGTGAAAACACCGGAAAGTATCGTGAAGAAACTCAGAAAATACGGATATGAGATTTCCATTGAAAACATGGTAAAATATGTCAATGACATTGCCGGCGTCCGGCTGATCTGTTCCTTTACATCGGATATTTACCAACTGGCTGAGATGATCGGAAATCAGAGTGACTTGAAGGTTTTGTCAATCAAGGATTATATCAAGAATCCAAAAGAAAGCGGATACAAGAGCTATCATATGCTGGTGTCCGTCCCGATTTATCTGTCAGACAGTGTGGTGGATACAAAAGTAGAGATTCAGATCAGGACAATTGCGATGGATTTCTGGGCCAGCCTGGAACACAAGATTTACTATAAGTTTGAAGGAAATGCACCGGATTATATCAGCAGGGACTTAAGAGAGTGTGCAGAAATGGTATCTTCCCTGGATGAAAAAATGCTGTCCCTGAATGAAGCGATCCAGAAATGTCTGGAAGATCAGGAGACAGAGAAGAAAAAAGCAAGAAAAAAGCATATCAGTCACGGTGAGCGACAAGCAGCAGGCGCCTGAGCGATAAGCCAGGCGCTTTTTTGCAGATGTGCAGATGGGGACGTACACTTTTTGCAAAAGTGTACGTCCCCATCTGCAATATCGGGTGTCCCTAATCGTCAATCAGGGTGTCCCCGGATAAAGATATTTCAGATTAATATTGTAAAATTTGCTGTCAAATGCTAGAATGAGTGCGACTTGTAAAATATTTGACTATAAGCCCGAAGAGTACGGTGTATTTATAGAATATATGAGGAAAAGAGAAAGGGAAGGGATTTGACATGTGGAAAAAATTGGATGCGAAGCAGAAGGCGGGATTGACGCAGGCGGTCTATTCAGTGGTGGGAAGTCTTCTGTTTGCGCTGGGTGTAAACCTGATTATCGTGCCGATGAGCCTGTACAACGGGGGATTTATGGGTATTGCGCAGTTGATACGTACGTTTATCGTTGACTTTCTGCATGTACCGGTGCCGGCTGGCATGGACCTGGCAGGTATGATTTATTTTGTGATGAATATTCCTTTGTTTTACCTGGGATATCGTGTACTGGGAAGAGCGTTTGCGGTAAAAACCCTGGTAACAGTAGCGATTCAGAGTATGTTTATGATGATAGTGCCGATACCGGCAGAGCCGATCATTGAGGATTATCTGACGGCCTGTATCATCGGGGGTATCGTAGCGGGAACCGGTACCGGACTTATCCTTCGCGGAAGAAGCTCCGGCGGTGGTCAGGATATCATTGGCCTCTGCTGTACCAAGAGATTTCCGAACTTCAGTGTTGGCAGGATTAATATCCTGATGAACTTCTTCGTCTATGCTATTTGTCTGTTTCTCTTTAATATTGAAATAGTCATCTATTCTCTGATCTATGCCACGGTGCTTTCAATAGCTATTGACCGGGTGCATATTCAGAACATCAATACCAGCGTAATGATTTTTACAAAAAAGCTGGGGATTTCAAAGGCGATCATGGAACAGATGGGACGCGGCGTTACGAATTGGGACGGAGAAGGAGCGTATACGAATAAAACATCTTACATTTTATTTGTGTTGATATCTAAATATGAAGTGGGACAGATCAAGCAGATTGTACATAGTATCGATCCGCATGCATTTATGATTTTTACAGAGGGCTGTTCAGTAGACGGCAACTTTGAGAAGCGACTATAGCGCCCGGGACAGGGGCGAGTTCCAAAAGGGACAGGGGCAAATTAAAATGGGGACACCCTGAAACGCAAATGGGGACGTACACTTTACGCAAAAGTGTACGTCCCCATTTGCGATTTTACATAGATTTAACATTCGCCCTGTTTCAGATTTAACATTCCATCAGTATAGTATCCCTTGTGAAGAAGCTAACAAAAAATTCTGAAACAAAGGAGATTAAGAATTATGAAATTGAAAAAGTTTATTGCAGTTATGGCAACAGTAGGAATGGTTGCAAGTCTTGCAGTAGGATGTGGCGGATCTTCCGAAGACACATCTGCTGAGGGAGGAGATGCAGCAGCAGAAGGAAGCAGCGACTGGGATTCTTCCATGGACATCACCATCGTATCCCGTGAGGATGGATCCGGAACCAGAGGAGCTTTCATTGAGCTGTTCGGAATTGAAGAAGAAGTAGACGGCGAGAAGGTTGATATGACCACAGAAGAAGCACAGATTACAAACAGCACTTCTGTAATGCTTACTACAGTAGCTGGTGATGATTACGCAATCGGATATGTCTCTCTTGGATCTCTGGATGACAGCGTAAAAGCTCTGAAGATTGACGGGGCAGAAGCTACAGCTGAGAATATCAAGAGCGGAGATTACAAAGTATCCCGTCCGTTCAACATCGCAACAAAAACAGATATGAACAACCCGACAGCAGAAGACTTTATCTCATTCATCATGAGCCAGGAAGGCCAGGATGTAGTAGCTGAAGAAGGTTATATTCCGCTTGATGGGGCAGAAGCATATGCAGGAGATGCTCCGGCAGGCAAGGTTGTAGTTGGCGGATCCTCTTCCGTATCTCCTGTTATGGAAAAGCTGATCGAGGCATATGCTGAGGTAAATCCGGATGCAGAGATCGAACTTCAGACAACAGACTCTACCACAGGTATGGAATCTGCAATCAGCGGTGCATATGACATCGGTATGGCTTCCAGAGAAGTAAAAGAAGATGAGCTTTCTGCAGGTCTTGAGGCACAGGTTATCGCAACTGATGGTATTGCAGTAGTCGTAAACAACAACAACCCGACAGATGAACTGACAAGCGATCAGGTAAAATCTATCTATACGGGCGAAGCTCTTACATGGGATGAGGTAGTAGAGTAATATGAAATCAAAAGCATGGACTGAAAAATTCATGCGGGGAGTGTTCTTCATTGCCGCCTGCGCTTCGGTGCTGGCGGTAGCTCTCATTTGTGTGTTCTTATTTGCAAATGGTATCCCCGCAATGTCAGAAATCGGATTCTTAGACTTCCTGACGGGAAAAATGTGGAAACCTAACAATGACATTTACGGAATTTTCCCGATGATCGTTGGAAGCCTTTATGTAACAGCCGGAGCAATCATTGTCGGTGTTCCGATCGGAATCCTGACTGCGGTATTCATGGCTTTTTATTGTCCGAAACAGATTTATAAACCATTAAAAACAGCGACAGAACTTCTTGCGGGAATCCCGTCAGTTGTATACGGTTTCTTCGGCCTGGTAGTGCTGGTGCCTATTATCCGTCAGCTGGGAAGAGATCTGGGGTTCGGCGGAAACGGAAGCAGTATGCTGACAGCTTCTTTACTTCTGGGTATGATGATCCTGCCAACCATTATCGGTCTTACAGAATCATCTCTCCGTGCAGTGCCGACCCAATATTATGAAGGAGCCGTGGCATTGGGAGCAACTCACGAAAGAGCTATTTTCCGTGTAGTTCTTCCGGCGGCAAAATCCGGAACTATTGCGGCAATCGTTCTGGGTGTGGGACGTGCCATCGGAGAGACCATGGCGGTAATCATGGTAGCCGGAAACCAGGCAAGAATGCCGCAGGGTATTTTCCGCGGAATCCGTACATTAACAGCAAATATCGTTATTGAGATGGGATATGCGACAGACCTTCACAGGGAAGCTCTGATTGCCACCGGCGTGGTATTGTTTGTGTTTATCCTGATCATCAATTTCTGCGTAGCATTATTAAACAGGAGGGACAGCCGTGAGTAGTAAAAGCAGTAGCACACAAGCGAAAGGCGTCAATGAAGTGACCCTTGGGCAGAAGTTAAAAAGTTATACAAGAACTCCGGGATCCATGGTCGTCATGCTCCTGGTTATGCTGGCCGCAGTTATTACTTTTGCGGTGTTGATCTTTTTGATTGCATATATCCTGGTCAACGGTGTACCGTACCTTCAGCCGTCTTTGTTTTCGCTGGAATACTCCTCTGAGAATGCATCTTTGATGCCGGCATTGATTAATACGGTCATCATGACTGCACTGTCGCTTTTGATTGCGGTTCCGTTTGGAATCTTTTCCGCCATCTTTCTGGTGGAATATGCAAAACGCGGCAATAAATTCGTAGAAGTGATTCGTCTTACAACGGAGACGCTGCAGGGAATTCCGTCCATCGTATACGGTCTGTTCGGAATGCTGTTCTTCGTTACCACCTGTGGGTGGGGCTTTTCCATCCTGGCAGGTGCGTTTACCCTGTCCATCATGGTGCTGCCGCTGATCATGCGGAGTACAGAGGAAGCATTAAAGGCCGTACCGGATTCCTACCGGGAAGGAAGTTTCGGCCTGGGAGCAGGAAAGCTCCGTACGGTATTCCGTATCGTACTGCCGTCAGCGGTTCCTGGTATCCTGGCCGGCGTCATCCTGGCTATCGGGCGTATCGTCGGCGAGACAGCGGCGCTGATCTACACCGCCGGAACGGTTGCCGATATACCAAGCAGCGTCATGAGTTCCGGACGTACCCTTGCGGTACATATGTATAACCTTGCAAGTGAAGGTCTGTACATGGATCAGGCATATGCAACCGCGGTCATCCTGCTGGTACTGGTGGTTGGCATTAATACGCTGTCCGGCGTAGTAGCGAAGAGATTAACGAAAGCGTAGAGAGGGATAACAATGTCAAAATTAAGCATTAAGAATCTGGATCTTTACTACAGCGACTTTAAAGCGCTCAAAGATGTAAATCTGGAGATCGAAGAACATAAAATCACAGCATTTATCGGGCCTTCCGGATGTGGAAAGTCCACACTGTTAAAATCCATCAACCGTATGAACGACCTGGTGGAAGGCTGCCGTATTGAGGGCGAGATCCTCCTTGACGGAAAAAATATTTTCAAAGAAATTGATGTAAACGTATTAAGAAAAAGAGTGGGAATGGTGTTCCAGAAACCAAATCCGTTCCCGATGAGCATTTACGATAACATCGCATATGGTCCCAGGACCCATGGGATCCATTCCAAGGCGAAGCTGGATGATATCGTGGAAAAATCCCTGCGCGATGCGGCGATCTGGGATGAATGCAAAGACCGCCTGAAAAAAAGCGCTCTTGGCATGTCCGGCGGACAGCAGCAGAGACTGTGTATCGCCAGAGCCCTTGCAGTACAGCCGGAGGTTCTTCTGATGGATGAGCCCACCAGCGCCCTGGATCCGATTTCCACCTCCAAGATCGAAGACCTTGCGATGGAACTGAAAAAGGACTATACTATTGTCATGGTAACACATAACATGCAGCAGGCAGTCCGTGTTTCTGACAATACCGCATTTTTCCTGCTGGGTGAAGTCGTAGAGTACAATGATACGGAAAAACTATTCTCAATACCGTCAGACAAGAGAACAGAAGACTATATCACAGGGAGGTTCGGTTAAATTATGCGTAATAAATTTGATATGCAGCTTGGCATGCTGAATGAACAGCTGATCCACATGGGAGAATTGTGCGAACTGGCCATCAACCGTGCAACGAAGGCACTGCAGAACGGCAGCATTGAGGAAGCAAAAAATGTGATCGATGCAGATCAGGAAATCGATCAGATGGAAAAGGATATTGAGCGTCTGTGCCTGAAACTGCTCCTGCAGCAGCAGCCGGTAGCAAGAGATCTAAGACAGATTTCCGCTGCTCTTAAGATGATCACGGATATGGAACGTATCGGTGACCAGGCCAGCGATATTGCAGAGATCATCATTTCCGAAAAGAAGTCTCAGGTAACGGATCTTAAGAAGATCGGAAGTATGTCAGAAGCAGCGGCAAAAATGGTCCGCGACAGTGTTACTTCCTATGTAAATAAGGATCTGGAGCTGTGCAGACGTGTGATGGAAGCAGATGATGCTGTAGACATCATGTTTGAAGAGACGAAAAAGGAACTGATCGATGCGATTGCAGACAACAAAGGTGATCAGGGAAAAGAAGCGATCGATCTGATCATGGTTGCCAAATATCTGGAGCGTATCGGAGACCATGCCACCAATATTGCAGAGTGGGTAGAGTTTTCGATCACTGGCATCCATAAAGACAGCCAGATTTAAATAATTAAGGAGATACAGCATGATATTTTGTGTAGAAGATGACAGCAATATCCGGGAACTCGTCGTATACACGCTTGAAACCACGGGCTTTAAAGCACGTGGTTTTGAAGATGGAAGAGAATTCCTGGAAGCGCTGGCACTGGAAACCCCGGAGTTGGTGCTGATGGACATCATGCTTCCGGGTGATGACGGGCTGGAACTTTTGAAAAAATTAAAGGCGTCTCCCAAGACCCGGGAAATACCGGTGATCATGGTTACGGCCAAGGGTGCGGAATACGATAAAGTCAAAGGACTGGACCTGGGGGCGGATGATTATGTGACGAAGCCCTTTGGAATGATGGAGCTGGTCTCGAGGATCAAGGCGGTGCTCAGGCGTACCAGGAAAGATGCCCAGGAGCCTCAGGATATCATTGCAGTCGGCGAGATTGAGATCAACACAAAAAAACACGAGGTAACAGCGGCAGGAGAAGTGGTGAATCTGACATTGAAGGAATATGAACTTCTGAAGCGGCTGATGAAAAATCCGAATATTGTCATGACCAGAGACTGTCTCCTGGAAGATATCTGGGGTTATGACTTCGACGGAGAGACCCGTACCGTGGATGTACATGTCCGGACCTTAAGGCAGAAGCTGGGGCCCTGCGGCGAAAAGATTGAAACAGTCCGCGGCGTCGGATATAGGATGAGTGAGTAGGAGCACTGTGGATGAGGCTGAAAACAACGATTCAGAAAAATATGATCTTGATCATTGCAGCAACGCTGGTGATCGCCTATGCAATGACGACCTTTGTGGTATACCGGCAGACAGTGAGAGTCATGGAGGACGAGGTGCGCCAGGAAGCGGACTACATCTGTACAGCGATTGAGATATCCGGCCCTTCCTACCTGGAAGAAATGGATGCAGTCCGTGAAAACACCAGGGTTACCTGGATCACGGAGGACGGCGAGGTTCTGTATGACTCCGGACAGGATGAAGAAACGGAGATGGAGAATCACGCGGACCGCCCGGAGGTGAAGGAAGCGCTGGAAAACGGGCGGGGAAGTAATGTCAGGCGGTCGGATACCCTGAATGAGGAAATGTTTTACTATGCGGTCCGGCTCTCGGACGGAACGATTCTTCGGGTATCAAAGACTATGGATACGGCTTTCCGGACGGCGCTTAACGTTCTGCCCGGAATGGGTGTGATTGCCGTAGTGATGCTTCTGCTGGCGGCGGCCCTGTCCCGGAACCAGGTGGCAAAGATGATACGACCCATCAATGAGTTAGACTTAAATGTCCCTTTGGAAAATGAGATGTACGAGGAATTAACACCATTGCTGAAACGTATTGATGAACAAAACAAACAAAAAGATGCGATCGCGGATATGCGCAAAGAGTTTTCGGCCAATGTCTCCCATGAGCTGAAGACACCGCTGACCTCTATATCCGGTTATGCAGAGATCATGAAAAACGGCCTTGTAAAGCCGGAGGATATGAAGGTGTTCTCTGAACGCATTTATAATGAGGCAAGCCGGCTGATCACGCTGGTGGAAGATATTATCAAGCTTTCCAAGCTGGACGAGGGTGCGATCGAGGTGGAAAAAGAGGATGTGGATCTCTATGAGCTGACCAGGGAGATCGTAAGCCGTCTGGCGCCTCAGGCAGAAAGCCGGAATGTCCATTTAGAGGTTACTGGTGAAAATGTGATCTATCATGGCGTGCGGCAGATCCTGGATGAGATGATCTATAATATCTGTGAAAATGCAGTCAAATATAATAAAAAAGGCGGATCGGTCAGTGTCTGGGTAGGAGCTACCCTGAAAGGAAAGAAAGTGATCGTCAGCGATACCGGAATCGGGATCCCCGAAGATCAGCAGGAACGGATCTTTGAGAGATTCTACCGGGTAGACAAAAGCCATTCAAAGGAGACCGGGGGAACCGGCCTTGGCCTTTCCATTGTAAAGCATGGAGCGATCATGCACAATGCCCAGATCCATGTGGAGAGCGAAGAAGGCAAAGGAACTAAGATGGAAATTACTTTTTAAGGAAAGAAGAATAGACAGAAGCGTACGCGCTGGAGAAGAATCTCAGGTGCGCACGCTTCTTTTTTTGTAAAAAAATGCGGACTTCCTGCTGGGAATTTAAGATTTATCTGATATACTACAAAGTTCATATGCCAAAAGATGAGGCGGAGCAGATTATGAAAAACCACTGGTAGAGGCATAATATCACAAAGGAGGAAGCGCAGTATGACGAATACAACATTTTATTTTTCAGAGAAAGACATCAGAGAATTCAGGTATTATCTGCAGGAGAGAGAAAATGCGCAGGCAACAATGGAGAAGTACATCAGAGATGTGAGAAATTTTATGGAATACGTGGGAAAAGGCAGGAAGGTCGATAAAGAAAAGCTGCTCCAGTATAAACAGTGACTGGTGGAGAATTACGCCATCAGCAGTGCAAATTCGGTGATCGTGGCGCTGAACCAGTTTTTAATATTCAAGGGGCAGGGCGGACTCAGGCTGAAACGTATACGGACACAGAGAAATAGTATGCTGAATGTGGATAAAACGCTTGAGAGGGAGGAATTTTTAAGACTTGTGCGGACGGCCCGCAGTCAGGGAAAAGAACAGATTGCCATGATCATGGAAACTATGTGCGCCACCGGGATCCGGGTAAGCGAACTGAAATTTTTCCGTGTAGAAAACCTAAAAAGCGGAATGATCTTCTGTACCAGGACCGGACGTGAAAAGAACCGTTCCAACATCTGGAGGGAAATGAAGAAAATCTCCGAGCTGGCCGGAGTCAGACTTGAAAAGGTATTTCCCCATAATCTGAGACATTTATTTGCCCGTACTTTTTATAAAATGACAAAAGATCTGATCAACCTGGCAGACATACTGGGTCACAGCAGTGTAGAGGTGACACGGATCTATACGTCGGACAGTATTAACGAATGGCGAAGAAACCTGGACAGGATGGAAATCCTGGAAGAATAACAACATAATGTTAATTATGTTGTTGTATCAGGGCATAATTGTATAATTTTAATTGCAATTTATATCTAATATAGATAATGGCTTCCATAGCTGCCAGGATTTTCTCTACATATCGCGGCTAAAGTTGCTTTACATCTGTTGACAATCATATCTCACTGATATAAACTATAGAAGGTAAAAAGAAAGATTCCTTTTAATAAAGAAGTTTTACTACATAATTAACATTTTGTTGTAAAGGGGAAATTGCTGTGGCTAAAGTATCAAGAAGAACAGCAGAAGACTTGACCGGCAGAAGATTCGGCCGGCTGACTGTGATCAGACAGCTTGAAAACCGCAACAATAGAACCAGGTGGCTGTGCAGATGTGACTGTGGCAACGAAAAGGATGTCGCGGCCAGAGATCTGAAGGCGGGAAAAGTCAAAAGCTGCGGCTGCCTCAGGCGTGAAGGAAACCGGAAGAAGATGGACATTTCCGGGCAGCGCTTCGGGAGGCTGACCGCACTGTATCCTACCGACCGCCGTGATTCCCACGGTGTTGTGTACTGGGTATGCAGGTGTGACTGCGGCAATCAAACGGAGGTGCCGGCTTCCAATCTGGTAAACGGTACATGTAAAAGCTGCGGCTGTCTGAAAAAAGAGAATCAGGACAAGATCCAGGACCGTCTCCATCATATAGACGGGACCTGTGTGGAATTCCTGGAAAAGCGCAAAAAGAGAAAAGATAACAAAAGCGGTTTCCGGGGAGTATATCAGGGCAAGAATGGCAGATACAGAGTCAGCATCGGGTTCCGTGGGAAGCGGATCTATCTGGGAATGTACGACGACTTTGAAAATGCCGTGGAAGCCAGGCTGGAAGCAGAAAAGAATATCTATGGAGAATTTCTGGAACTGTATCATGAATGGGAAAAGAAGTCCTCTGATGATCCCGAATGGGCAAGACGCCATCCCTTTTCTGTATCGGTGCCGGTGCCGAAGTAAACATGCAAGGAGGATAAGTGTTGGATAATTTCATAGATATGCATGTTCACATACTGCCAGGAGTAGACGACGGCGCAGAAGATATAAAAGAAATGGAAGAAATGCTGAAAATTGCATATAGCGAAGGCATCCGCTGTATCATTGCGACCCCCCACCACCATCCAAGACGCGGAAAAGAATCGCCGGAAGTGCTGAGGAAGAAGGCCGCTCTTTTGCGGAAGTCTGCCCATGAGATCGACGAACATTTCCGTATATATCTTGGAACGGAAATTTTTTTTGGGCAGGATGTGCTGGAGAAGCTGAAGGAGGGACAGATCCTTGCCATGAACCGGCGCAATTACGTGCTGGTAGAGTTCTCTCCGTCTGAACCGTTTTCCTATATCAAACAGAGCCTGCAGCAGCTTATGATGGCGGGATACGAAGTCATCCTGGCGCACGCGGAACGGTACAGGTGCTTGACCGAGGAACCGGAGCTGGCGGAACAGCTGGGAGACATGGGGATCCTGCTCCAGATCAATGCCGGAAGCATTACCGGGGACGGCGGCAGAAGGATCCGGAAATTCATCAGGTATCTGATGGACGAAGATCTGGTCTTCTGCGTGGGAACCGACGCCCACAGTGCCAGGAGCCGGGCGCCGCGGATGAAAAAGGCCGCGGAGTACGTAAAGAAAAAGTACGGCGAGGAATATGTAAGGAAAATATTCTATGAAAATGCCAAGATGATGCTGAGGAAGGAAAAGAAATAAGATGAATCAAGAACGACTGATGAATCAGGAAATTGACAATGATGAAATTACCATAGATCTGACAGTGCTTTTTATGGCACTTTGGTCCAGGCTCCACATCATACTGATGGCAGGAGTGCTGGGGGCGCTGATCGCCTTTGTGGGCACCAATCTTCTGGTGACGCCTATGTATACCTCGGAGACCAAGGTCTATGTGCTGACCCGCTCCGACAGCACGGCAGGCATCACTTACAACGATCTGCAGATGGGAACACAGCTGACGCAGGACTATATGCAGCTGGTGACAAGCCGTCCGGTGCTGGAGCAGGTGATCGCAGTCCTGAACCTGGATATGGAACCCGGTCAGTTAAAAGACATGATCTCGGTGGAGACACCGGAGGGAACCCGTATCTTAAGTATCCGCGTCCAGAGCGAAGATCCCAAACAGGCCAAAGAAATCGCCGATGCGGTAAGAGACTCTGTCAGCATCCAGATCACGGAGATCATGGATGCCGATGCGGTCAACACGGTGGAGGAAGGAAACCTTCCTACCAGCCCCTCATCGCCCAGTATCCCTAAGAACATTGCCATCGGCGCCCTTTTGGGTCTGATCCTTGCCATGGGTGTGATCACTCTGATCTTTATCCTGGACGACACGATCAAGACACCGGACGATGTGGAGCATTATCTGGGCTTAAATACCCTGACGTCCATTCCGATCAGCGAGGGAATGAAAAAGGGGAAAAAGGTAAAGAAACTTCCGGAAAAGCAGATGATGCGGAACATGAAGCGATAAGTGATGTTGGATAAAGGAGATACATAGATGCAGGAGATTACATTAAAAAATCTGGCAAAAGATTACCGGAGCAATGAAGCCTATAAGACTCTCCGGACGAATATTGAATTTTCGGGATCAGATAAACAGGTGATCGTGTTTACCAGCTGTACGCCGAACGAAGGAAAGAGTACCGTATCCCTTGCCCTGGCGGCCTCCCTGGCGGAAGGGGAGAAGCGGGTGCTGTTTATTGATGCAGATCTCCGGAAATCGGTAATGATGGGACGCCACAAGATTATCGGGGAACTGAATGGTTTAAGCCATTTCCTTTCCGGCCAGGTGGAATTAAAGGACGTGATCTGTAAAACCCAGATCCAGGGACTGTCCGTAATCATGGCAGGCGTGGTGCCGCCAAATCCTTCAGAGCTTCTGGGAAACCACCGGTTTGAGGCTATGCTGGACGGGGCGAGAAAAGCCTATGATTATGTGATCATTGATGCGCCGCCCCTTGGCAGTGTCATCGACGCGGCCATCGTTGCAAGACACTGCGACGCTTCTGTCCTGGTGGTAGCAGCGTCCACCATCAGCTATAAATTTGCCCGGACTGTCAAAGAGCAGCTGGAAAAAGCAGGCTGCCCCATCCTGGGTGTGGTGCTGAATAAGGTAGATATGAAGCAGAACAAATATTACGGAAAATATTATGGAAAATACTACGGATCATACGGGGAGAAGTAGAAGATGAAACAGCGTTTGGTAATGCTGGCTCTGGCGGCGGGCTGCATCGTACTGGCAGTGGCCGGTGCGCTGGTCTATCTCGGACAGGACCGGAAGGCGCCGGAGATTACAGTGGAAGATACGGAAATCAGTTATACGGAAGGCGGAGACTATGAGGAACTGCTGGAAGGCGTAACTGCAGAGGATAACATAGACGGCGACCTGACAGACCAGGTATTCGTAGATAAGATCATCCAGACCGGGGAAGATACCGGGATCGTCTACTATGGCGTCATGGATAAGCATCACAACGTAGGGACGGCCAGACGGACCATCACGTATCATCTGTCAGAAGACGGCGATGAGGCCGTGACAGAACAGACAGAGGAAGCGGAAGAAGCGGATGGCGAAGAGGAAGAGGCTGCCGGCCAGGAGGAGGCAGCGCAGACAGAGCCGAAGGAAGAGGAGACGCTTCAGCCTGACGGGGCCCGCCCTGCATTGGCTCTGACATCGACAGAAACCACGATCGCCGTGGGGACAGCCTTTGACCCCATGAGTGTGGTCAAGGATGCCGTGGACGATGTGGATACCAAAGACTCTCTGTATCAGCGGATCAGCGCCAACGGAACCTATGATACCAGCGTGCCCGGGACCTATACGATCCAGTATTTTGTGACAGACAGCTCGGGAAACACTTCGGATCCCCAGAATTTTACATTGAAGGTACAGTAGACAGGAAACGATTGAACGTACCTTGTAGAGGAGATTAGAGATGGAACATCATCATAAACGGAAAAGGAACAAAAATATGGCCGGAAAGCTGATCACGATCCTGCAGCTGATCCTGTCTGCGGGACTGCTGATCCTTGTCTGGAACAGCGGTATGGTCCCGGGACTGTATCTGGCGCTTCTGGGCGGAGGCCTGCTGCTTTTATTCGCAGTCACCTTCTGCCTGCAGTATGTGAAAAGCAAGGTTAAATTTGCCGGTATGGTTATCAGTATCCTGATCAGTATCGGCCTGGCGGTGGGAATCGTCTACTTCCTGCGGATCCAGCAGACTATGGCAGATGTGGGGGGCGCCACCTATAAGACCGACAACATGATCGTGGTGGTCAAGGCCAGTGATCCGGCAGAAAGCATCCTGGATGCGGCAAACTACCGCTTCGGATATCAGACCAGCGTGGATCAGGAGAATAACGACAAAATGCTGGACGACGTCCAGACGGTGGCGGGCAGGGAGTTAAAACTCAGCGAGTACGACACGGTGACAGACCTGGCGAACGGCCTGCTGTCCGGCCAGATTGAGGCAGCCATCTATAACGAGGCTTTTGACGGCATCATCGAGGAGAGTATTGAAGACTATAAAGATCAGGTGAAGATCCTGTACCAGTACGGTATCGAGACGGAGATCCAGCAGGAAGACACCAATGTGGAAGCGCCGTTCAACGTATATATCAGCGGTATCGACGTATCCGGACCGATCACCACCAACAGCCGGAGTGACGTGAACATCATCATGACGGTGAACCCGAATACCAAGAAGATCCTGTTGACCACCACGCCGAGAGATTATTACGTGACCATACCGAATATTTCCGGAGAACAAAGGGACAAGCTGACCCACGCCGGAATCTACGGGGTGGACGCATCCATGGCAACCCTGGAGCAGCTTTACGGCATTGACATCAGCTACTATGCGAGAGTCAACTTCACATCCCTGATCACCATCGTGGATGCGCTGGGCGGCGTGGATGTGAACTCAGAATATGCCTTCAGCGCCGGCGGCTATGACTTTGTCCAGGGAACCAACCATCTGGACGGAAAAGCTGCACTGGCCTTCTCAAGAGAGCGCTACAGCTTCGAGAGCGGAGACAACCAGAGAGGCAAGAACCAGGAGGCAGTGCTGACGGCTATTCTGCAAAAAGCCATGTCTCCGGCTATCCTGACCAGCGCAAACCAGATTCTTTCTCAGGTCAGCGACAGTGTGGAGACCAATATGACCCAGGATGAGATGGCCAAATTCATCAATATGCAGCTGTCCGACGGGGCAGGCTGGACGATAGTATCTACAGCAGCCACCGGTACGGGAGACAACCAGGCATGCTTCTCGTCGGGATCACAGCTTCTCTATGTGATGTGGCCGGATGAGGCCATCGTGGGGGATATCTCCAGACGGATGGATCAGGTCTTAAGCGGCAATTAAGATGCAAAGTTATGAGGGAAAAGAGGAAATAGCATGGGATACATAGGATGGGCGCTGGCAAGCGCTGCGGTTATCGATTCGGAACGGGCGGTCATTGCGGCCGGCGGAGCAGTCGCTGCAGGACTGGTGATCTTTATTATAAGAAATAAAAGAAATATTGCAGAGAGGCTTAAGAAACATCATGGATAAATGGATTCGAAATCCGGGATGGACCTGGGTGCAGAAAGCGTTTCTGATCGCTTTTCTGGATGGGCTGATTATACTGGCAGCCTATCTGATGGCGCTGCTCCTGCGGTTTGACTTCATATTCTCCCGGATTCCCAGAGAATATGTGGAAGGATATATCTGGTCCATGCCCTACTGGATCGCTATTACGATCGTAGTGTTTTATGGCTGCCGGCTGTATCACAGCGTCTGGCGTCTGGCCAGTATTTCAGAACTGCAGATGAGCATTGTTGCTTATATCATTTTAATACCGGCTTATACGTTTGGAACGCTTTTTATGAAGCTTCAGATGCCCAGATCGTATTACTTCATGGGATATGTCCTGTCATTTCTGCTGACTACGGGATTAAGGTTTTCCTTCCGGTTCCTTCGCTTTTATGTAAGGAAGCGGGAAGGCGAAGACGAAGAGCAGGACCGAATCATGGTGATCGGTGGCGGATCGGCAGGGCAGGCAGTCATCAAGGAATTGACCGGCAGCCGCGGCAATCCGGCCAGAGTATGCTGTGTCATTGATGACAACCCAAACAAATGGGGCCGGATGCTGGAGGGCATCCCGATCGTGGGAGACAGGAATGACATCCTGGAAGCTGTAGAAAAATACAGAATCAACCGGATTATCTATGCGATTCCGGCGACCACCGGAAAGAACCGGAAAGACATCCTGAATATCTGTAAGGAAACCAGCTGCAGGCTTCAGACCGTGCCCAGCGTGGCACAGCTGGTGAATGGAGAGGTCAAGGTGACCAGGCTTCGGGATGTGGAGATTACCGACCTTCTGGGACGGGCCCAGGTGAAGGTCAACAATCAGGAAATATTTGATGTGCTGAAGGATAAGGTGGTCATGGTGACCGGCGGCGGAGGCTCTATCGGAAGTGAGCTGTGCCGCCAGATTGCCGGTGCAGGCCCGCGGATACTGATCATTTTCGATATATACGAAAATAATGCCTATGCGATCCAGCAGGAATTAAGGAAAAAATATCCGGGACTTCACCTGGAAACGCTGATCGGTTCTGTAAGAAACACCAACCGGGTTAACAGCATTATAGAGAAGTACCGGCCGGACGTCATCTACCATGCGGCAGCCCACAAGCATGTGCCGCTGATGGAAGACAGCCCCAACGAGGCCATCAAGAACAATGTGGAGGGCACGTATAAAGTGGCCCGGTCCGCTGCAAAATATGGGGTGAAAAAGTTTGTGCTGATCTCTACAGACAAGGCGGTGAACCCCACCAACATCATGGGGGCCTCCAAACGGCTGTGTGAAATGGTAGTACAGATGATGAACCGGCAGTCGCCGGGGACAGACTTCGTGGCGGTCCGGTTCGGAAACGTGCTTGGCAGCAACGGCAGCGTGATCCCGCTTTTTAAGAAGCAGATCGCGGAGGGCGGTCCGGTGACGGTGACGGATAAGAATATTATCCGCTACTTCATGACCATCCCGGAGGCGGTGTCCTTGGTACTGCAGGCTTCCTACTATGCCAAAGGCGGAGAAATCTTCGTGCTGGATATGGGAGAGCCGGTTAAGATTGATGACATGGCCAGAAACCTGATCCGGCTGTCCGGGTACACGCCGGATGTGGACATCCCCATCGTCTATACAGGGCTTCGTCCAGGAGAGAAGCTGTATGAAGAGCTTCTGATGGATGAAGAGGGAATGCAGGAGACAGACAATGAGTTGATCTTCATCGGAAAACCCATTGAGATGGACGATGAAGATTTCAAGAAAAAACTGGAACTGCTGGACAGAGAAAGCAGGAATGAGTCCGGCAGGATCAAGGAGATCGTGGCAGAGATCGTGCCAACGTATCATCCGGATTTGAACTAAGGTATTACAAAACTTCTGATGTTTTCAATCGTCGCTTTGCCGCGTTGGAAACGCATAAGTGTAACAGGGTGTGCGAAAGATTCGGGCGTGCAGCTTCCATAAAAGTTAAGCTGCGGCGGGCCGGAATGGCGAAGCATACCCTCTTACCAGGAAGGAAAAGCAGAAAGGGTAGCTATGTGGTATGTGATCCAGGTCAGAACTGGTACAGAAGAGGAGATCCAGAGACAATGTGAAAATATCATTGATAAAAGCATATTAGAAAAAAGCTTCATCCCAAAGTATGAGCAGGAACGGAAATATCGAGGAGAATGGCATACAGAATTAAAGGTATTGTTCCCTGGATATGTATTTCTGGTCAGTGAGGAGAAAGAGAAGCTGTTCTTTGAACTGAAGCGGATCATCGGACTGACAAAGCTGCTGGGGATAGGTGAAACCATCGTTCCGCTGACGGATGAAGAAGTGAATTTCTTACTGAGACTTGGCGGCGAAGAACAGACTGTCGAGATGTCAGAGGGAATCATCGAGAATGATAGGGTGGTTGTAACCAGCGGTCCGCTGAAAGGAAATGAAGGACTGATCAGGAAAATAGACCGCCACAAACGGAAGGCATGGCTGGAGATCGAGATGTTCGGGAGAATAGTGGAAATGCAGGTAGGGCTGGAAGTAGTGGGGAAGAGATAGAAGAAAATCAAAAAGAGAAGTTTGAAATGAGAGCCTTGCCGAGGCTCTTATTTTTGTGGAGAAATAAGGAAGAAACAGATGTTAGCAGAAAGAGAAATAACAGAGATTCAACCATTTGAAAAGAAGATATGGCTATCCAGTCCCACAATGCACGGGCCGGAGCTGGAATATATAACAGAAGCCTATAAGACAAACTGGATGTCGACTGTGGGTGAAAACATCAATGAGGCAGAAAGACTGGCCTGTGAGAAAGTGGGCTGTGGATATGCGGTGGCACTCTCAGCAGGGACAGCCGCCTTACATATGGCAGTAAAACTGGCAGGAGTCAAATCTGGAGAGAAAGTCTTCTGTTCGGATATGACCTTTGATGCTACAGTCAATCCAGTAGTCTACGAGGGAGGTGTTCCTGTATTTATTGATACGGAATATGACACTTGGAATATGGATCCGGTGGCCCTTGAGAAAGCCTTTGAGCTGCACCCAGAGGTGAAGGTTGTGGTCATGGCTCACCTCTACGGAACGCCGGGAAAGATCGACGAGTTGAAAGCAATCTGCGACCGGCATGAGGCAATCATCATCGAGGATGCCGCGGAGTCGCTTGGAGCAACATATAAGGGTAAGCAGACGGGAACCTTTGGGACATACAACTGTATTTCCTTCAATGGGAATAAGATCATCACTGGTTCTTCCGGCGGCATGCTGCTGACAGATGATGAGGAAGCGGCCAACAAAGTCCGTAAGTGGTCCACCCAGTCCAGGGAGAGTGCCCCCTGGTATCAGCACGAGGAGCTGGGCTACAACTACCGGATGAGCAATGTGATCGCCGGGGTTGTGCGGGGACAGTTCCCCTATCTGGAGGAACACATTGCCCAGAAAAAGGCTATCTATGAGAGATACAGAGAAGGCTTTAAAGATCTGCCAGTAACCATGAACCCATATGATGACAAGAACAGCGAACCAAACTTCTGGCTGTCCTGCATGCTCATCCACACGGAGGCCATGTGCCGGCAGGTGAGAGGCGAGCAAGAGGCTTTGTATATTACAGAGCCAGGGAAATCTTGTCCCACAGAGATTCTGGAGATGCTGGCGAACTATAACGCAGAGGGAAGACCGATCTGGAAGCCCATGCATATGCAGCCCATTTACCGTATGAATGCCTTTGTGACAAGGGAAGGGAATGGAAGAGCCAGGACCAATGCATATATAAGAGGCGGAGCTCTTGGAAAAGACGGAAAGCCGCTGGATGTGGGGATGGATATCTTCCAGAGAGGGCTTTGTCTGCCAAGTGATAATAAGATGACGGTGGAAGAGCAGGAGAAGGTTATTGAGATTGTGAAGGGATGTTTTGAGTAATTAGAGAAGGATATTAAAGTAGTATATCGAGAGAAGAAATTGCGACATTATTACTGTTTAAACTTTTGTCGTACTGTTATTAAAAAAGACTAATGAAAAAGAGGAATGAGTTGTGTATAAATTTTTTCTAAAACGATTATTAGATATTACTATATCAGGAATAGCGCTGATTATTTTAGCTCCAATAATACTAATTATTGCCATACTCATACGAATAAAACTTGGGTCTCCAGTTATTTTTAAACAGGAGCGCCCTGGATATAAGGGAAAAATATTTACGATGTTTAAATTCCGTACTATGCTTGATCCTCAGACAAGAGACGGAAAGAAACTGACTGATAAGGAAAGGCTTGAATGTATTGAACAAGGCATAGATATTTTGAGCGATGAGGAACGATTACCAAAGTTAGGACGTGTTCTTCGGGCCACAAGTTTAGATGAGCTGCCTGAGCTTTGGAATATTTTTATTGGGGATATGAGTATAGTCGGACCGAGGCCGCTTTCCAGTATATACCTACCCTATTATACAAAAGAAGAAATGCGAAGACATGATATGCGCCCAGGGTTAACGGGGTGGGCTCAAGTACATGGTAGGAATTCTACATCATGGAGAAAAAGATTTGAGTATGATCTCTACTATGTTGATAATTGTTCGTTTGTTTTAGATATAAAAACAATTATTCAAACGATAGCTGTCGTGTTTAAACAAGAAGATATTGGCCAGGGAAATAGCAGACCAGTTGCTTTCAATGTTGAACGTCAAAAAGAATGGGAAGAAGCCGGTGTTAGAGGATCAGTTAGGATAGAATCTGATTAAAAATATAAACGAAATAAATAAAAAGGAGAAATGAATATGAAAAAAGTGATTATTTTTGGTGCGACAGGAAATGTTGGGTCTTATGTTACTAAATACGCTTCTGAGTTTTTACCTGACAAAGGATTTGAAGTTATTGCAACTGGACGAAGGGATACAGATGTTTTCGATCAATTTGGGGTAAAGTTTGTCCAGGTAGATATGATGAATAAGAATGATTTTGATAAACTTCCACAGGATAATGTGTATGCAGTGATTCATCTTGCAGCTACAATCCCTTCATATATGGATAACTATAGTGGCGAGAGGTATCTTCAAACTAATATCATCGGAACTTATAATGTGTTGGAATATTGTCGTAAAGTTCAAGTAGATCGTATCCTTTTTAGCCAAACAGTATTTGATATTAGCTTATATTCGTTGGAAGATCCTTTGAAGATTCTAGATCCTCATCTTCCTCCATATTTTGATTATAGCGGCGACCACGCCATGTACGTTATTTCTAAAAATACTGCAATTGAAATGCTAAAACACTATCTAAAGGAATATGGGCTTAAGTACTTTATCTTTCGGTTCCCGACTATCTATGAATACAGTACTTTCCAGTATTATTATCCAAATGGTGTGAAGACGATGCGTCCGTTGTATAAGCAGATTAATCGTGCGAAGAATAGTGAACCTTTGGAACTCTGGGGAGATCCTACATATGCAAAAGATATGGTGCATGTATATGATTGCGCTCAAATGCTTTGTAAGTGTGTTCTGTTTAATGGGAAAGATCATGAGATTTACAATGTGGGTACGGGTATTCCAGTAACACTTCAAGAACAGTGCCAGGCTATCATTGATGTGTTTTCTCCAAAGGAGAATCCTTCAATCATTGAATATCATCCTGGTAAGAGCGGTGGTGGCTTCCTTATGGACATTAGTAATGCTAAAGAGGATCTTGGCTATGAGCCAGTAATGGATGTTCATAAGTTATTTGAAGATTACAAGTATGAAGCTCAGTTTGATCGTTTTAAAAGTCTCAGAGGAGTATAAGCAATAATGAGAGAAATTGGCAGTGAATTTTGGAATGTAATAGTGGCAGAAAAAGATAATGGTTTGTTTCCAGAACATACACAGTGGTTTCTCTCTGGAAGGAGTTCTTTGCAAGCAATTGTTGAAGAATTAAAAGAATGTCATACTGTTGCGATGCCATCTTGGTGTTGTGACAGTATGGTCAAGCCTTTTATTGACGCAGGAAAAGATATCCACTTTTATCCGGTTTATTGGAAGGATGGGCTAATTCAAGAAATAGACTTAGATTGCGATGTGCTTTTTTTGATGGATTATTTTGGGTACTCATATTCACGAAATGATTCGTTTGATTTGGCCGAATATGATGGTGTTGTAATTCGAGATATAACGCACTCTCTCTTGTCATGCATATATTCTGATGCCGATTATTATTTTGGCTCTCTTCGAAAATGGTGTGGTGTTTGGACAGGAGGATTTGCTTGGACGAGAGATGGACACCAGATTAATTCAGGAGAGAAAGAAAATATAGACTACATATCTTTGCGTAAAGAAGCAATGCTACAAAAGGCTGAGTATATTAGGGGTAAACGTTCAGATAAAGGATACTTGAATATTTTTAACAAAGCTGAAAAAATCTTAGATAATGTTGGTATCACTTTAGCGGCAGACCGAGATATGCAATTGGCACGGATGATTGATGTGGAAAATATTAAGAATAGGAGACGAGTAAATTCAGAAATATTACATAAAGAATTTTGCGATTGGCTTATATTTCCCGAGATTAAAGATAATGATTGCCCGATGTTTGTTCCTATTTTTGTTCCTAAAAATAGGCGAAATGAACTAAAGCAATATCTTATAAATAATGAAATCTACTGCCCAATTCATTGGCCTGTCAGTAAATTTCATCAGTTGGATGATAAAACTCAATACATATATGAAAATGAGCTTAGTCTCGTTTGCGATCAAAGATATATAGAAGAAGATATGTATCGAATGGTTAAAACGATTAAACAGTTTTGGAAGGAGGTATGTTGATGCTCAAGGTCTACACGTTAGATCAATCTGAAGAGTGGAATGCCGTTGTTCGTTCTTTTGAAGAATATGATGTTTATTGGTTGAGCGGATACGTAAAAGCTTTTAAGACACATGGTGATGGGGAGCCGTTGTTATTCTTTTATAATGGTGAGTCGACCCGTGGTATCAATGTATTAATGAAACGCGATATAGCTAAGGATGGTCGGTTTAAAGGTAAAATTCAGGAAGGCAAGTATTTTGATTTTGCTACACCATATGGGTATGGGGGATGGATTATTGAGGGCGAGAATACAGAAGGATTGTTCGAGGAGTATTCCGAATGGATTAGAAGAAATAGAATTGTTAGTGAGTTCGTTCGCTTCCATCCTATTATTAAAAACCATAAAGCGTCACGTTTGTTTTATGAAGTAATACAGCTTGGCGAGGTCGTTCATATGGATTTGTCTTCTCCAGAAGACATTTGGAATAATATTACAAGTAAAAATCGGAACATGATACGAAAAGCTATAAAGAATGATATTAGAATTTACAATGGACGTTTTCCAGAAATATATAAGAAATTCCGTGCAATTTATAATGGAACAATGGATAAAGATAATGCTGAGCAGTATTACTACTTTGAGAAGCAATTCTACAAATCACTTCTTGAAGACCTTCCTCAGCAGGCGCAGGTTTTTTGGGCCGAAAAGGACAAACAGGTGATTGCAGCTAGTATTATACTTGCTACAAATAGACGTATGAACTATCACTTGTCAGGATCCGTTCGTGAATTTAGCTCTTTGGCTCCTACCAATCTTTTACTGTATGAGGCAGCTCTTTGGGGGGGGGCTAATGGGTATAAGACATTATACCTTGGTGGTGGAGTAGGTTCTGGAGAAGATAGTCTTTTTAAATTCAAAAGAGCATTTTATAAGGGCGATTTAAATCATTTCTTTATTGGAAAAAAGATTTATAGTCAAGAAATATATAGGGAATTGATTGGCTTGCGAGTTGAAATTGAGAATTCGGGATATTTTCCGATGTATAGAGGATAAATAAGATGAATGTGCTTTTTTTGAGTCTTGGACGTTATTGGACAATTAAAGAAAATGAGGGATATACAGATCTCTTGCGAGAGTTCATTCGGCATGGTGACAAGGTATATATTTTATCTCCGACGGAACGCAGAGAAGGTAATAAAACTCAACTTATTGAGGAGGAAAATTCTGTAATCCTAAAAGTAAAAACGGGAAATATCCAAAAGACAAATATTATTGAAAAAGGTATTAGCACTGTGTTGATTGAAACACAGTTTTTAAATGCGATAAAGAAGTATTTTTCACATATTCATTTTACCCTTATTTTATATCCAACGCCACCGATTACTTTTGTCAAAGTAGTGGAGTATGTTAAGAAAAGAGACGGAGCAAAGACTTATTTACTTCTTAAGGATATCTTTCCACAGAATGCCGTTGATCTTGGAATGATTTCTAAAAAAGGCTTAAAAGGAATACTGTATAGATATTTTCGTAATAAAGAGCGAAAACTTTATGAGATATCCGATGGCATTGGATGCATGTCACCTGCTAATGTGAAGTATATCCTAGATCATAATCCAGAGGTTGAAAGTGCAAAAGTTGAAGTGTGTCCCAATGTAATTGAAATTAAGGATAAGAGTATAAGCCAAGACCTAAGTAAAGAAGTCAGACTAAAATATGGGCTTCCATTAAACAAAAAGATTTTTGTTTATGGAGGTAACTTAGGGCGTCCTCAAGGTATAAATTTTTTAATTAGGTGTGTTGAAAGCCAAAAGGAAAATGATGATGTGTTTTTCTTTATTGTTGGAGATGGTACTGAATATGAGAAATTGGAAGAATACTATAAAAGTGGAAATCAAAAGAACTTCATGCTGATGAAACGCCTTCCTAAAGCGGATTATGACACAGTTGTTGCTGCGTGTGATGTAGGACTTATCTTCTTAGACTATCGATTCACTATTCCCAATTTTCCAAGTAGACTTCTTGGTTATTTGCAGGCTAAGCTACCAGTATTAGCTTGTACGGATATTAATTCGGACATTGGTAAAGTTATAACGGAAGGTGGATTTGGCTGGTGGTGTAAAAGCGACAGTATTGAGAATTTTAATAATGTGATTGGAGAGATATTGCAAACGGATACTACAATTCTTGGAGAAAAAGCATATCAATATCTTCGGGATAATTATACTACCGAGCGTGGATACGATATTATACAGCAATGGTTGAAACGAATGTATCGGTAAAGTAATTGTTGAAGGAGTTCTTTTGTTGGTGGGGAACCAATAGTGTTGAAGAATTTGAGCCTGTTGTTAGAGAGGCACTAAATTTGGACACGACATAATCCAGAAGGGAATAAAATGAGAGTTGCAATTTTTTATAGTGGATACCTCCCAGGAGAGAAATATGGGGGGCCCGTTACAAGTATTTATAATTTTACTGAGTTGCTTGGCGATGATATCGCGATATTTATAATATGTACTAATCATGACTTGAAAGAAACTACTCCTTATTCAGGAATAGCTGAAGGATGGAATGCTGTAGGAAAAGCAAAGGTGTTGTATCTTTCTGATACAGAGTATAGAAAGAAAAAATTTTCGGAGATACTTGATGAGATTAGACCTGATTTGATTTATGCATCCAGCATTTTTTCGGTGCAGCAAACATACCCACTATTTTCGTTATCTAAAAAAAAGGGCATTCCATTACTTCTTGCACCTAGAGGAGAACTTAATAATAAAGCTTTGGCAATAAAGGGTATAAAAAAAAGGGCGTATCTTTTATCATTGAAAATTCTTAAAAAGATGTCTTCGACATTTTTCCAGGCAACCTCTGAAGAAGAAGTGAAAAATATTATTCAAAATCTTGGAGTACATGAGAGAAAAGTATATTTGTTACCTAATATACCAACTGTGCCTATATCAAAAGTATCAACCGACAAAGAACCCAATGCAATAAGAATGTGCTTTGTTGGGCGGATCGTCGAGAACAAAAATCTTTTGGTAGCTCTGGAAGCAGCTATAAAAGCAAAAGTCAAAGTTATATTCGATATTTATGGCCCAAATGAAGATATGTCATATTGGGACAAGTGTAAAGAGATTATAAAGGATGCTCCAGATAATGTAAAAATTACTTATATGGGTACATTATCTTCAAATCAAATGAGGAAAGAGTATGAAAAATATGATTGTTTGATTTCACCAACTATATTTGAAAATTATGGACAGTCAATAGTAGAAGCTATGCTCCATGATGTGCCTGTGATAATAAGTCAAGGGACAACGCCTTGGGATGATATAAGAGATTATGATGCTGGTTACGTTGAAATGCTTGATGATGTCGAAGGATATACAAATGCAATAAATGAAATCGGCAGTATGGATACAAACCAATACACCAAACTTGTCAAAAGATTAAAAGGTTATTGCTTGAAAAAGTTTGATCATCAAAAGCTAAAGGAAGACTATAAGACTGTGTTTGATAAAATAACAAATGTATAAGGAGAAAAAAATGAAACTATACAATAAACTTGTAGATCGTGAAGCAACCCTTTCTCTTATTGGGCTCGGCTATGTAGGTATGCCTATAGCTGTTTCATTTGCAAAGAAAGGTATCAATGTTATCGGCTTTGATTTGAATAAAGAAAAAATAGAATTATACAAGTCTGGTGTAGATCCGACAAGAGAAGTCGGGGATGAAACGATTAAGTCTACTACGGTTCATTTTACAGCAAATGAAACTGAACTTCAAAAAGCAAAGTTTCATATTGTTGCGGTACCTACTCCTGTAAACACAGACCATACTCCTGATTTAACTCCGGTTATCGGAGCTTCCGAGATTATTGGTCGAAATTTAGCTCCTGGCTCCATTGTAGTCTATGAGTCTACTGTTTACCCTGGTTGTACTGAGGATGTCTGTATCCCGATTTTGGAAAGGGAGAGTGGGCTAAAATGCGGTGTGGATTTTAAGGTTGGTTATAGCCCTGAGCGTATTAATCCAGGTGATAAGGTACATCGATTGGAAAATATACATAAGATTGTTTCTGGCATTGATGAGGAGGCACTAAAAGAAATCAAGGCAGTATATGATCTGGTTATTGAAGTTGGAACTTATCCTGTATCAAATATTCGTACTGCTGAAGCTGTTAAAGTTGTTGAGAATAGTCAACGTGATATCAACATTGCTTTCATGAATGAACTTGCGATGGTTTTTGACCGCATGGATATTGATACGAATGAAGTTGTAGATGGTATGAATACAAAGTGGAATGCGCTCGGTTTTCGACCTGGTCTTGTCGGTGGTCATTGTATAGGTGTAGATCCATACTATTTTACATATCAGGCTGAAAAGCTTGGATATCATAGCCAGATTATTTTAAATGGACGTATTGTGAATGACTCTATGGGCGCTTATGTTGCTGATGCTGCTATCAAGAAAATGATCGAGGCAGGGCAAGCTCCCAAAAATAGCAAAGTGATTATTTTGGGCTTAACCTTCAAAGAAAATTGTCCAGATACAAGAAATAGTAAAGTTGATGATATTATTAAGCAACTTAATCGGTATGGTATTGAACCAACTGTGGTAGATCCTTGGGCAAACGAGCGTGATGCTATGCAGGATTACGGTGTGATATTAACCGATATTGGAGATGTCTTTGACGCTGATTGTGTGATTATTGCAGTTGCCCATAATGAATTTAAGGAGTTAGGCTTGGATAAGATTAAGAAATTTTTCAAGAGCGTACCAGATGAAGAGAAGGTTCTCATTGACGTTAAAGGATTATACAAAATCAAAGATTTGAAATCATCTGGAATGCGTTGGTGGAGATTGTAAGTATTTGATTCTTTTTTAAGATAACCTTGACACATTATATGCTGGGAGTTCCGACAATGATGAGTATAGACTCGAAGAGATTTGTTGTATCTATAGATAAAGAAGCAGTATGGATTTTTACATTATTTATTTTAAGTCTTATTAATGCAACAATGCTTTTGATTTCGACAATTGTATTGTTACTATATCTGCTTGCGAAAAATTCACTTGTAGTAGGCGCAACAAAGGGATTGATTTTTATTGCAATTAGAACAATTGTTAACACAGGTATTGCAATCGGATATGATTCAATTGGCACAATAAAATGGATTATTATATTCTCTCTTTCGTTAATAATAATATTATCAAGTATTTCAAAGTCAGCAAATTATAATAAATCATTTATATGGCTTTTGTTTTTATTATTTTGTTACATTATATTTGATAGTTTATTGTTTAGTGGATATCCGACTGTGAGTATTTTTAAAGCGATATCTTGGGCGTTTGTGTTTTGTGCAGTAGTAATGGCTGTAGTAAAAAATCCAGAAATAGAATGGATTGAACATATTTCTAATTATTTAAATATAGTATTAATGGTATCCCCGCTAGCGATACTATTAGGTGTTGCTTATCTAAGAAACGGCCATGCATTTCAAGGGGTAACTAATCATCCTAATATGTTTGGCATTATAGCAGCTCTTACGTTTGCTTTGAACATACATCTGATGCAAAAACGCTTCAATGTTTTTAGAGTAATAATGCTTATTCTATCAATAGTATTTGGCGTAATGAGCGAATCGCGAACAGGTATGTTATGCATAGTTGTCTGTTTTGTTACATATATTTGGTTTAGTTCAATTTCAAGTTGGAAAAAAATAACGCTAACTATTTTGACGATATTAATTGTTATTATTGGTTTTTTAATGGGATTGGGAGAGCCTTTGCTTGATTTCGTATATAAAGGCCAAGATATAGGAGGGCTTCTATATTCACGAGAAGGCCAGATTAGTAGGGCAATTACAAAATATGAAAACAATAAATGGTTTGGATCTGGCTTTATGGTTCCACTTAATAGTGGATATCAGTCTTTTAGTTTTTCCTTTGAACTCAATGTGGAACCGGGCAATATAATCATCGCTCTTTTAGGAGATATAGGAATAGTTGGTACTTTCCTATTCGTAATTGCATTTGGTAACCTGTTTTATAAGATGGACAAGCAAAACATAATTTTATATTTGATGCCTTTAGTGGCATCAATGGGCGAAATGATGTTCTTTAGTACAAATAATATCGCTGTATTGTTTTATGTGTTTTATGGTGTTTGTATTGCTAGAACTAACAAATCGCAAGAACATATACGAGGAATAGTAGTTTATGACACAAAAGAGAAAAATTATTACGCGATTAGGCATTAGCTTCAAAAGCGGAGTATTAGGGGACGTAACTTTTAAACTCATTGCAAATATAGTTTCCACGATTATAAGAAATATAATAGTTTTGCCTGCATTAGCGAGATTTTTTACGAATGCTCAGTATGGAGAACTTATTACTATTATTGGCGTAATTACAACAATAACAGCAGGGCTAGGAAATGCTTTGCTATCAACACGTCTTGTAATGGAATCAGATTATAAACGAAATAATAAAGAGGGCGACTTTAATTTAATCTGTATTATTGTATCATTACTAAGTATCATATTTGTTGTTCCGCTAGTTTACTACTTCCCATCTATCGGTGGGACACAAGCAGTAATTGTTGTGATAATTCTATTTGCAGAAACCTATATTGGTTATCATTCTGGGTGGTTTATCTTACGGCAAGCATATAAAAAGCTTCTCATATACACATTAGTTGGTGGTTTTGGTTTTGGAGTTGGACTTCTGGTTACATGGCTGACTGGATATTGGACATTAACATATTTATGTTCAGATATAATGTCATTTGTATTTTTATTTTCTTTTTCACCTTTAGTAAAGGAGAAAAGAATATTTACGTCTCTGCTGAAAACAACATTAAACAAATATGGAGTCCTTTTTTTAACTACTATTATTACCAATGCGTTGGCTTATTTGGATCGCTTACTTTTGTATCCGTTAATTGGAAGTTCAGCTGTTGCAGCATATACAACTGCCAGTGTTTTTGGCAAAGCTTTTAATTTAATTGCAATACCTATTTCAAGTATTTTATTAGGTTATTATGCTACAGAGAGGATTAGATTAAATGTAAAAAAATTTTGGATTATAAATGGAATTACATTATCTATGCTCGGAATCTTCATTCTAGTTACACATATTTGGGGAGCTTGGTTCACTGGCATATTGTACCCAACTATTATAAATGAGGCTCGTCCTTATATATTAATTGCAAATTTGTCAAGTGCTTTAGGGGCAAGCGCACAGATTGCAAAATCAGCTGCATTAAAATATACAAAAACATATTGGACACTGATAATTCAGGTGGTATACGCTGTGATTTATGCAGGAGGAGGACTGCTTTCAGTAAAAAGCAGAGGGTTACAGGGATTTGCAGAGATTGTTTTAGTAGCAAATATTGTTCAACTTGTAATTCTTTATATTGTGTGTACAGTATCTTTAAAATGCAAAGTACAGTCTGCTAATGAGGGGGGACAGAATGAGTAATAAATCGATAGATGTTAGTGTTTATGTGCTTACATATTACCATGAAAAATATATCAGACAGGCATTAGATAGTATTTTGTCTCAAAAAACTAAATATAGGTTTGAAATTGTTATTTCCGATGATTGCTCTAAAGATGGTACAGTAGATATTCTAAAAGAATATGTTCGAAAATACCCAGATATTATAAGGGTAAAATATAATGATACAAATATAGGAATACCTAAAAATGTATTTCAAGCAAGATGTATGTGCAGAGGGAGATATATAGTTTCTCTTTCAGGTGATGATTATTGGATTGATCCGTTGAAAATTGAAAAATTAGCCTCTTTTTTAGATGATCATAGAGAGTATATAGCTGTATGTAATGTAATGGAGCTAAGATATGATGATGAATCAGTGCCGTTTAATGAACTCCCGACAAAGAAAGAAAGAAACATTGTGTTTACATTACAAGATTATGAAAAAGGTAAGATTATATATACCCATGGCTTTATGATGCGAAATTTCTTTCTTACAGAAGAAGGAAGAGCATATTTTAAACAAGCGCAAAGCATTAGTGATAGAGTGGACGATGCTGTAGACAATATCTTGCTCTTGAGAAAAGGAAATATGTACGTATTAGATGAAGTGACAGATGTATATAGAGTTCCTAGAAGTAAAGTAGGACAAAATACTTATAATGCTAGATATAGTAGAGTTGAAAAGCAGCGTCATTCTATAGAACTGTTAAATAATTTGCATAATGTATTTGGTGATGAGATTAATTTGAAAAAAAAATACACTCATTCCTTTTCTGTAGCTCTAGTTGATATGTTTATTGGAAATAAAAGGGAGGAATATATGGGAATTTATAAAACTATCCCGGAACAATATCGAAAACCTTTCTTCAAAGGTGTACTTGTTAACAGCATTCCTGAAGCTATTTGTTTTTCGATGAATAGAGTGATTTGCAAAATAAAAGCAATTATAAAGTAAAGCTAAAAAAGGAGATACTATGAACATTCCGTTTGTGACATTCCTTCCAATGGAGAAGGAACTGAATAATGAGTTGAGAGATGCTTTTGAACGAGTATTTACGCGCAGTTGGTATATTAATGGTGTAGAGGGTGAATCTTTTGAAAAAGCCTTTGCTGAATACTGCGGTACAAAGTGGTGTGTTGGCGTTGGAAATGGTCTTGACGCTCTGGTGTTGGCTCTTACGGGTCTGGGAATAGGAGATGGCGATGAAGTTATTGTTCCATCCAATACATATATTGCCACGGCTCTTGCTGTAACCTATGTGGGTGCAAAACCAGTTTTCGTTGAGCCAGATATTCGCACATTCAATATTAATCCTGCTTTAATTGAAGCAGCAATAACAGGAAAAACAAAAGCAGTTATGCCGGTACATCTCTATGGCCAGGCTTGTGATATGGATCCAATAATGGAGATAGCTAAAAGGCATGGATTAAAGGTTGTTGAAGATTGTGCACAAGCACATGGGGCAACCTATAAGGGACAGAAAGTTGGGACATTTGGTGACGTTGCTGGCTTTAGTTTCTATCCCGGAAAAAATCTTGGTGCATTAGGCGATGCTGGTGCAGTTATAACCAATGATGAAAAATTGGCTGATAAGATTCGTGCCTTTGGAAACTATGGCTCTGACCATAAATATCATCACATTTATAAAGGGAATAATAGTCGTTTAGATGAACTTCAAGCTGCGTTTTTGTCTGCAAAGCTTCCGTATCTTGAAAAGATGAATAATGAACGTAAAAGAATAGCTGCCAAATACTCCACTGGCATTAAAAATTCAAAAGTTATAATCCCATATGTTCCAGAAGTATGTCAGCCTGTTTGGCATATCTATGGAATTAGATGTGCAGAACGCGATGCACTTGCAAAGCATTTGAAAGATAAGGGAATAGGTACAAATAGACATTATCCAATTCCTATGCATCTTCAAGAGTGCTATAGAGACTTAAATATTCCGAACGGTGCACTTCCGATTGCTGAGGAAATCAGTAGGACGGAACTGAGCCTTCCAATGTATTACGGAATGACTGATGAAGAGGTTCAGTATATTGTTGATATGATTAATAAATTTTAAATAGGTGATTACATGAATTTACGAAAACTGGAGTTGAGAGATGCCTCTTTGATGCTTGCTTGGATGCATGATAAGAATGTGACTAATAATCTCCGAACAGACTTTGCATCTAAAACAATTTGTGATGTAGAAAACTTCATAAAATGCAGCTGGGAAGATAAAAATAATCTGAATTTGGCTATTGCTTCAGATGAGGATGAGTATATGGGGACTGTGAGTCTTAAGCATATAGACAATGGAAGCGCAGAATTTGCCATTACAGTTAGGACTGAAGCAATGGGGAGAGGATATTCATGGTTTGGTATGGAGAGTATCCTTCAGAAAGCGTTTGACGAACTGAAACTGGAAAGTGTATATTGGTGTGTTTCTAGGGATAATAATAGGGCGGTTCGCTTTTATGACAAACATAATTTCCATGAAGCATTAGATATTCCTCATAAGGTTCTTAGGCGTTATGAAGGAGTAGATAATCTAAAATGGTATTCTGTTCTTAAAGGTGATGATTTTAATGCCAAGGAAACAGTAGCAGGATGTAAGGTGATTCATATTAAAACAATTCCAACTCTTAATGCGGGAGAACTATCTTTTTTTGAAGGAACACATGAAATTCCTTTTGAGATAAAACGTATTTATTATATTTCAAAGGTACCAGAAGGTGTTAGGCGAGGATTCCACGCCCATAAAAAACTTAAGCAGCTTCTATTCTGTCCATATGGAAGAGTTCAGTTAATCCTTGAGAACAAAAATGGAAAAGAAGAGATAGAGCTATCTGATCCTTCTGTTGGGGTTGTGATTGAAGAGTGTACTTGGAGAGAAATGTTGTGGCTACAGAAAGATTCCGTGCTTTGTGTAGCAGCATCCGATTTCTATAAAGCCGAAGATTATATTCGTGACTATAAAGAGTTCTGCCAATATATTGAAGTATATAAATGAAAGAAATTGTCTTTTTTAAAGGAGTAGGTGCAAGGTTATATCACATGCAATGATGGCATCAAAAATAAAGTTAATTTATAATCTATTAGCAATTGCATAAATAAATAGTCATAGATTAGGCTAGGCTTTAGTAGGCCTTTTTTAATTGCCTTTTTTGAGCAATATTTCATGTCGAGATATGCAAGTGTAGTCGAAATGGTTCTTTTATATAACCTGGTGACAAAGAGGGGCTTTCCCCAAATTCCATTGACTTCATTCTCGTTATTAGGCATAATATTCTTGAAATCAAAGAAGTAAAGAAACCAAGAAAATGTGAATAATAATTGTTTGATTGCATAGAATAGTAAGGAGGCAGCAAGTATGCTTACAGCGGCAAAAAGGCGGCATAAAGATGAATAGAAAGATTCTTAGTATTTCTTCAAAAAGGCAGATTACAATCCCGCAGAAGTTTTACCAGGCGTTGGGATTTGGCAGTGAAGCAGAGTGTGTCGTGCGCGGAGATGAGCTTGTTATCCGTCCTGTGAAGGCTGCTCCGGGTGGTGAGTTTGCGGAACAGATCCTTGCTGAGCTGATTGCGGAAGGATGGTCCGGAGATGAGCTCCTTCCAAGATTTAAAGAAAGGCAGGCCCAGATCAGACCGGTCGTTGAGACCATGTTGTCTGCAGCAGAAGCGGTAGCAGAAGGAACGGGTGAGTTTGCATCATACAATGATGTCTTTGGTACGGAGGAATGATTTATGTTACAGGTGCGCTTTCTTCCGCCAGCGGCAAAATTTATTAAAAAGCTGAAAGATAAAAAGTTAAAAGAATTATGCAAAAAAGCAATTGATGAGATTTGTGAAGATTACACGGTCGGAGAAGAAAAATCTGGAGACTTAAGTGGTATTTTCGGCTATGGCATCTATTACAACAAGATGAATTATGAACTGGTGTATACATCGAGCGTGTTGACGAAGAAATGATAGTTGAGATTATGGCTGGTACTCGAGAAAGTTTCTATGATCAGCTGAAACGATATCTGAAATAGTAACGAACAGTTAGGTACACAATATTTGTTATCAATTCTAAAAAGAAAATATAGAAGAGAGAATCTGGTTTCTCCGCTGCGTCTTGGGATGCAGTGGGGAACTTTTTTTATGCAATTTTATATTTTAGTAAAGGAGATATAGAAGAATGAGCAGTATATTTGCAGACAAGACACTCTTAATAACCGGCGGCACGGGGTCCTTTGGAAATGCCGTCCTGGACCGCTTTTTGAAGACAGATATTAAGGAGATCCGTATATTTTCCCGCGATGAATTAAAGCAGGATAATATGCGGCATTTTTATCAGCGGGAATTTCCAGAATACAGCGATAAGCTGAAATTCTATATTGGGGATGTGCGGGATATCCAGTCTGTGAGAAATGCCATGCACGGGGTGGATTATATCTTCCACGCGGCGGCCTTAAAGCAGGTGCCTTCCTGCGAGTTTTTCCCTATTGAGGCGGTGAAGACAAATGTGCTTGGAACAGAGAATGTGCTGACAGCGGCCATTGAGGCGGGCGTGAAGAAAGTGATCTGCCTGTCCACGGACAAGGCGGCTTACCCGGTTAATGCTATGGGTACATCCAAGGCCATGATGGAGAAAGTGATCGTAGCCAAGTCAAGGACGGTATCTCCGGAGAAGACAACGATCTGCTGTACAAGATACGGCAATGTCATGTGCTCCAGGGGATCCGTTATACCACTGTTTATCAGCCAGCTCAAGGAAGGCAAAGAACTGACGGTGACAGAGCCAACAATGACCCGCTTTATTATGAGCCTGGAAGAGGCAGTGGAACTGGTCGTTTTCGCCTTCCAGAATGCCCAGAGCGGGGACATTATGGTGCAGAAGGCGCCGGCCTGCACGATCGAAGTGCTGGCGCGGGCCGTGGAGGAAGTGTTCCATGTGGCCAATCCGATCAAGGTGATCGGTATCCGCCATGGTGAAAAGATGTACGAGACCCTTCTGACTAATGAGGAGTGCGGACATGCCATCGATATGGGGAATTTCTATCGGGTACCCTGTGACAAGAGAGACCTGAACTACGACAAATACTTCAAAGAAGGGGATGTGGAGAGAAATCCGCTGACAGAATTTAACTCCAATAATACAGAGCTGTTGAATGTAGAGCAGGTGAAGGAGAAGCTGCTGTCCCTTTCTTATATCCAGGATGAATTGAAAGAGTGGGAGGAAAGGCAGTAGCGGAAGAAAGCTCGCCGGAAAGGAAGTAGGAAAATGAAAATATTGATCACCGGAGCCAAGGGCTTTGTGGGGAAGAATTTGGTAGTTTCTCTGGAGAATATCCGGGATGGCAAGGACCGTGTGCATAAGATACAGGGTTTGGAGTGCCCATCTGACCTGGAAATTTATACATACGACATAGACTCCACCCAGGAAGAGCTGGAGCAGTACTGCCAGGACGCGGACTTTGTGTTCAACCTGGCAGGAGTGAATCGCCCCAAGGATCAGGAAGAGTTTATGAAAGGCAATTTTGGGTTTGCATCCACTCTCCTTGATACATTGAAAAAGTATGAGAATAAGGCGCCTGTTATGCTCTCCAGCAGCATCCAGGCCAGTCTGGAAGGACGATTTGCAGGGAGTGAGTATGGGAAGAGTAAGCTGGCGGGAGAAGAATTGTTCCGCAGATACAGCGAGGGAACCGGGGCCAAAGTGCTCATCTACCGTTTTCCCAACCTGTTCGGAAAGTGGTGCAGGCCCAACTATAACTCTGCGGTGGCCACATTCAGCAATAACATTGCCAATGACCTGCCTATCCAGGTCAACGACCGCAGTACTGAGCTGGAGCTCCTCTATATAGATGATCTGGTGGAAGAGCTGCTGCTGGCTTTGAATGGTCAGGAGCACAGGGATGAGAAGGGATTTTGCTATTGCCCGGTCACATTCCATGTGACGCTGGGAGAGATTGTGGATCTTCTCTATTCTTTTAAGGAGAGCAGACAGGATCTGTCCGTGCCTGACATGAGCGATGGCTTTACAAAACGCCTCTATGCCAACTATCTGTCTTATCTGCCCACAGATGGCTTTTCCTATAAGCTGAAGATGAACAGGGATGACCGTGGCAGTTTTACGGAGATCCTGCGCACGGCAGACCGGGGGCAGGTGTCTGTCAATATCAGTAAGCCCGGTATCACAAAAGGACAGCACTGGCACCACACAAAAAACGAGAAATTTGTGGTAGTATCCGGACGGGGACTGATCCAGCTCCGAAAGATCGGTGTGGACAAGGACGGAAATCCTTATCCGGTAGTCAATTATGAGGTCAGCGGGGAGGAGATCACTGTGGTAGAGATGATCCCCGGCTATACCCACAACATCATCAATTTGTCGGACACAGAGGATCTGGTGACAGTCATGTGGGCGAACGAGCCTTTTGACCCGGAGCACCCGGACACATTCGGAGAACCGGTGTAGAGCGAGGAGGAAGAGAATGAAGACAAACTATACGGATATAGAGTTCAAGAATAATGGAAAACTGAAGTTGCTGATCATTGTGGGTACCCGACCGGAAATCATCCGTCTGGGGGCAGTGATCACCAAATGCAGGAAATATTTTGACTGCATTCTGGCCCACACAGGACAGAATTATGACTATAATCTCAATGGTGTCTTTTTCAGAGACCTGAAGCTGGATGACCCGGAGGTCTACATGGATGCAGTGGGAGATGACCTGGGAGAGACCGTGGGAAATATCATCAACTGTTCCTACAAGCTTATGAGCCAGATCAGGCCGGATGCGCTGCTGATCCTGGGGGATACGAATTCCTGTCTCTCCGCCATTGCGGCAAAGCGTCTTCACATTCCGATCTTCCATATGGAAGCCGGAAACCGGTGCAAGGATGAATGTCTTCCGGAGGAGACAAACCGAAGGATTGTGGATATTATTTCCGACGTCAATCTGGCCTACAGTGAGCATGCCAGAAAGTATCTTCACGAGTGCGGCCTTCCCAAGGAGCGGGTGTATGTGACGGGAAGCCCTATGGCAGAGGTGCTTCACCAGAATCTGGATGCGATAGAGAAGTCAGACATACTGGAGAAGTTGGGACTGGAGCCTGGAAAATATATGCTTCTTTCTGCTCATAGAGAGGAGAATATCGATACAGAGAAGAACTTCCTTTCTCTCTTTACAGCTATCAATAAACTGGCAGACAAGTACGATATGCCTATTCTCTACTCCTGCCATCCCCGTTCCAGAAAGCGCCTGGAAGAGTCAGGGTTTGAGCTGGACCCCAGAGTGGTGAGACATGAGCCGTTGGGCTTTCACGATTATAACCATCTGCAGATGAACGCATTCGCAGTGGTATCAGACTCAGGTACACTGCCGGAGGAGAGTTCCTTCTTCGCTTCCATAGGGCATCCCTTCCCGGCTGTGTGCATCCGTACTTCCACGGAACGCCCGGAGGCTCTGGATAAAGCCTGCTTTATTCTGGCGGGGATTGACGAGATATCCCTTCTGCAGGCCGTGGGCACAGCGGTGGAAATGAATCAGAGCGGAGATTATGGGATACCGGTGCCTGACTATGTGGAGGAGAATGTCAGCACAAAAGTGGTGAAGATCATTCAGAGTTACACAGGCGTGGTCAATAAGATGGTGTGGCGGAAAGATTGAACAAATGACTTGGAGAGTAGGTAGCAGAGGAGTATAGTGATCCTGTAAGAATAATTCCTATTGTAGACACAATCATGAAAAGTCAAGGAATTCTAATATAATACGCAAAATTACACTATATTAGAAAACGAGAGGATTATTCTATGCTATAATAAAAATACTGATTTAATAGGAGGTACAGCTTATGTGCATGGAATTAATAATAGCATATCATAAATATATTCGAAATCTGCTTATCCATGCATGCTCTTTACCTGCCATATCTATTGTAGAATAAGAAGAAGTATATATGTTCGATCCACTCTTATTTCATTGAGTGTCGGTGCATATAATAGATATGAGAAAATAGAAATGAGATAGATATGGAAGAGTTAAGGGCGATAAAAATAGTACACGATCGGAAAAATAGAGTATTATATAATATTCTGGCGGAATTTTTTAGGTTTATCGGTATCTTTGTATTGGAAGATGCAGTGGATTCTTCACCGATAGAACAACAGTCGGATGACACACAGTTTGTAATATATCTGATGAATGAGAGATTTAGTCTAAATAATTCTTTAGAGGATAAACCATATTGTCTGATCATTGTTGGGGAAGATAATTTTGAAAAATTGAATATGAAGGAATTAAGGAAATTGACTCTTCAGGCTGAAGTTCTGCAGACGGAAAATGCACAGAAAAGCATGCAGGATTTGTTTGCATATATTTTTGATAAAATCTATTTATATAAGCTGAATGTTTCTCAATCTATGATGAAGAGGTTGTTGGATATCTATCTGGAACAAAATGTAGTCATTGCTGCCTGTGATTTGCAGTATTACCGTATGTTATCGGAAATCCATGTAGAATCTAAGAAAAAGTTTCTGAATACAGTAGAAAAGCTGCAAGCTTTAGAGGGTGGTGATGGTTCCCGAACGACAGAAAATATCCAGGAAAAATGGGGACGGACAGGGAAATTTTATTATTGTTACAGTGTTCTTTATTGTAAGCAAAGAGTGAATCTGGCCTGCTGGTTTCTGAAAGATGGGGAGTATTATCTGCGTGGAAACGGAGAATTGTGTGACAAAAATGGTTTTCGAAGGCAGCTTAATCTGGAATATGGGGTTGCTGAGCTTGTGAAAGAATGTTGGTTACTGATTCGTGAGTACCCCGAAAAAGCAAATCTATGTGTGCTGTTAGGACTGATAACGGAAAGGGCAGATGATGCCTTTCAGTTGACAATCAATGCCTATCAGGAGGCTGTACAGAAGATTGGTGAGCAGCCATATGCATCGCATGTGTATTACTGGCTGGGATGGCGTTTTGAGCGGAATAATGGGACCTTATCTGAGGCAAAAAAGGCATATGGTAAGGCTTATCTGTTGCAGCATAAATATCGAAATATTTACAAAGTTGCAGTGATGTACGAAAGCGAAGGCAACAAAGAACAGTTTATTCAATACCTTATGGCATGTCGAAAGGAGATTAAGCATAGAACTGATAATGAAGGGAAATTGGATCCTTTGGAAATCGAATATTATTGCAAATCCTGTCTTCTGCTATGCCTTCGTTTTTGGAATTACTGGAATGACGCAGATAAGGCAATTGAGTACGGGGAAGAGGTCCTGAAATTTATTGATCAGCATATTGTAAACGATATGTTTGAAGAATACCAGACCCTTTACGGATCAAATAAAGCCGATTATCAGAGAGAAAGTCAAAATAGAATAAGTGTAAAACGGTTGCATGAAGTGTTAACGGCAGCTTACCGTTCCATAGGTGATATGGAGCAGTCAGAGATGCATCGGGCGAAGTATTAATGTGAAGAAGGCTATGTAGAGGTGAAAGAGAAAAAGTGAGGGAAGAGATTCTCTCATTTTTTAATGGAGGAAGCATATGTGGGAAAGATTCAAAGAACTGGAATTGAAGTTAGAAGGACAATATGACACGACAGTACAGGAACATGTACAGTATCCGGTTTATACGGATAATTATGAAGATGCGCTGAGGACTATTTTCTGGGATGTGTTATGGAAGGAGTCTCTCTGTAAAGCAGACAAAGATTATGAGTTCGACACATTGAACCGGGAGACGGCAAATATGATTGCGTTTCTCGGTGAACGTGGATCGGGAAAGACGACGGCTATGGAAGAGTTTTGCAGAATATTAAAAAGCCTGTCGAAAGAAAATGAGTATCTGTGGTGGCTGAAACGTGTGGTTCCGGAAGAAGATGTTAGGGAAAAACTGGAAAAGAAACGGTTCTGTTTTCATGTCTTTTCTCGAATTGATGTATCTATGCTGGAAAATAAGGAAGATTTATTTGAATTGATTATGTCAAACTTACTTTGTTTTTTCCAGGAAAAGGAAAGAAATTGTTGTGCCATGGCAGAGACCAGAATACAGAAGGATGATGTTCTCAAACAGTTTGAAAGAATACTGAAGGCATACTATGCTATCAGGGATAGTAGAGAAGATGAATTTATTGATTCATATATTGCAAAAGTACAGTATATTTCGGGCAGCCTGATGCTTCAGACAATGATTGACGAGCTGCTTCAAATGATATTTTATCAGGGAAAATTTTCAGAGGATCAGCATTATCTGGTTATTGTTTTGGATGATCTGGATTTGAATGTTGAGCATGGATTTGAGATGTTGAAGCAGATGCAGAAATACTTTGCCAGTCCTCATATAATTATCACCATTTCAGCGGATTATAAACAATTGAATGAAATCTGCTGGATTCATTTCGTAAAAGCCTTTTCGGCAGAAAAATCCCATGTAATTGAAGAAAAAGTAGAAGAGAAGTGCAGAGAACTGGGCAGGGATTATATCGGAAAAGCCTTGCCTATCAGTAAAAGGATCTATATGCCGGATCTAAACAGTGATACACGAAATATTCTGGTTTTGAATGATTCAAAAGAGGGGGACACAGTGAAGCAGTATGTAATGCGGAACATGTCCCGAAAGATGAATATTTTATATGATATCAAAGGCAAAAAACGTCATTTTGCAGAGCCGGAAAATGTCCGGGGGCTGGTGTCTTATCACCGTTTCTTGGATGAGTTATATGATATTGATTTCAAGGCTTGGGAGAAAGTAAAAAAGAAACCGGATCAAAGCCGCATTTATATGGAGCGTTATGACCAGAATCACGAACGGATCAACATGGATATCGTAAATCGGTTGGCAAATCATTTGCTTTCGGATCAGCAGAAAAAAGAATTTTACCAGTGGCTGGATATCCGTCTGGAACGCAGACCGGAAAGTGCATGTGTTTATATGGGGTCTTGGTTAAAGCAGAGTCATAATGATGATATGGAATTGGTGTCGGAAATGGATTCCATTCTAGAAAGGGACAGGAAAACTGGTAAGAGACCAAGATCGCAGATAAATGACTCATCAGAAAGAAGCCATGCACAAAATGATCCGGTTCAGGAATATCGTTACGGGGATCTTATGGAGCGAATTTATGAATATGGCAGGGAGAGTAGAGAAAATAAAGCATATGTGAAATGCGTACTGGCATCTCTAACATCGGAAATGGTACGGGAAAGAGTTTGTTTTACAAGAAATCCGGATCATACCAGGAGAGAAGCATCAAAACAGATTTTGCTGAGACTTGCAGGAAAAGCCTTTGGGAGTTCATGGATCGGGGATATGATGCCTGGAAGAAAACAAGAGGAATCAGTGCTATTTACTAAAGAGGTTAGTGGAACACGTAATCTTGGATATCAGGAATTGATTGCTGGAAACGAGATGACCAAAAATCTTTGTTTGATTCCAACAGAAGTGTTTGGGAAAAGAAAGGAAAAGACATTTACTGAGATTGATGAGATTATCGGGGAATTGACAAAAATTATGGAAGAAAATAAGTTGATTCCATCTTTGGAGTGGATGTTCTTTTTTTTGAACACCCCTGAAATTGGCGCAAGTCGAGAGGCTTTTCCGATTCGATTTGAAATTGTCGAATTAAAGAACACTACAATGGCAGCCGATGCAATAATAGATGGTACAGACGGATATGTGCTGCAATTAAAATTCGAAAATATAAATGTTTCCGGCAGTATTCTTGAAATGATTCCGAAGACACTGGTACTCAAAGAGTATTTAGCTATGCTTCATAGGAAAATCAGTCAGAAGTTGACAGAAGCGTTGATTTCTAATTTGGGACTTTTGGATACAGAAATGCAAGGGCATGTAAACAAAGAATTACTAGAGCAGGTAGAAAAGAGTTCTATGATCAAAGGAAAGGAAACTCGTCCTATTTTCCCGTTTTATCAAGTAGATTATGCCTATAACATCTTGAAAAGAACTCGTAGAGAACTTCAGGAAGACAATCCGGAAACCTGTGACAAGCATGAATGGCTTGATTATTTGAAAAAGGCATATGAGAAACTGATTGATAAGATGAAAGAAGAAGAAGGAAAAGAAGAAGGATATGGAAAAATCGGTGTGAATTTGGATTATTCCGAAAGATTCTCAAAATTTTATTTTGTTTGGCTGTCACTAAATGATCAGGTAAAAGAGCAGATAAATAAAGAGATTGTGGATATTGTGCATCAGATTTTTTATGGAGAGACGGGGGCAATAGCAACAGTTTATGCAGAAGGAGAATAGAATATGGCAGAAACTACTGTGCTGGATAAAATTGCAAAACTGTTTTTTGTTGATATGCCGGTGGAATTAATTCTGCAAGAAGGCTTTGACGATAGAAGATTTCCGGCCGAAAGACTGGCGGAGTTGATGGGAAGTTACTACCGAGAGTATTCGGATACAGAGGCGAAGATGATCAGCGAGTTTCATCTGGAGCGCACCGAGAAGCATAGTGTGTTTGAAGCATTGGCCAAGATCGCAGCAGAACTTCTGGTTGTGAAAAATAATCAGCCCTGCTGTCGGTATGAAACAATTCTGCGATGGCGGGACATATCACAGGATTTAGGAGAGGATCTTTTGACATGCGCATTTCTGGCAGATGATTCTCAAAAAAATGGACGAGACTGGAGTGACTTTAATTGGAATATTGTATTAGGGCATGATAATAAGCAGCTGAATGGAATTATGCAGCAAGGGCTTTCAGATAATCATTTTCATCTGTATGGTTCAGCTCCGATATTTCCATTGATCTGGATTCGTCTGATGAATGATATTCATCATGGGAAATATATGACTGGACTGATGGGGATGGAGAAAACACGCAGACATTTTCAATATGACATCAGCGGAATGGATAGTCGTTTTTTGATCAATGCACGGATTTTGCAGGCTGCTTTGATGAGGGTGGTTATGTATCAGGCACTGCAGGAGAAAAGCTCTGGGAAAAATGTGATTGATGCCCAAAAAAGCTGGCAGATTTTGCAGTCCGGTAATCTGATTCTACATGAGAGAGCGTGGATTTCAGGAATGGTTCAGGACTTGCGTCTCAAAACTTTTGCTATTGCGTCGGATGGGACAATGGCTCCAGACTATACTTTGTGCGGCAGGAGAGAACCAAAGATGTACTCTAATTGGCTGTTTAGTGGAGAGAGGAAACTGATCTATGAAATGCTCCGTGATATTTTCGGAGAAAATCGGCTGCCGGAGACTGTTCACAGAATGCTGTATCCTTATCTGGTGATTCGTACTTGGTTTCGTAAGGAATTGGTTCAGAGCAATGACAAAATCGGTTTTGAGAATTTTTCAGTATACAACAGACGGAAGGGATTTTTTCTGCCAGTGAATCCAACAGCCAGTGAGAAGAGAGTTTTCTGGGAGACAAGAGAACGGAAACAGAATATGACATGGATGGTACAGCATGCAGTACTGGAAAGTTTCTGTAAGGAAAATCTGCAGTCGCTGGAAATTCGGATTACGCCAGAAGATGATTTTGCTGCCAATGTAAAGCAGATAGAGACTTATGATCGTTTGCTTCGGAAAAGAAACGAAGCAGACAGAAAGCAGGAAATTAAGCTTAATGAGAAGTATTCGGGTGTCTTGTCAGAGGATCAGTTCTTCTATGTGCTTCATTTCGCCAAAAGTCAGGAGAAAAGCAAGAAAGAGAAAAGCCTGATTGAATGCAGACATGACAGTCTCCGAAAAAAGTTGAACCGACAGAAAGAGGCGATTCTCAAAATGCGGAGACTGCGCCCACAGATTGCCTGTCGTGTTCGGGGAATCGATGCCTGTGCTATGGAAATCGGATGCCGTCCTGAAGTGTTTGCCTGTGTTTTCCGAAGATTGCGTATGGATGTTGATCCGGAGTTCAGTGAGGAAAAACAGAAGCTTCCACAGTTGAGTGTGACTTATCATGTTGGGGAAGATTTCCTGGATCCTGTGGATGGACTTCGGGCAATTGATGAGGCAGTACGCTTTTTGGAAATGGGATCAGGCGATCGGCTTGGTCATGCAACGGTGTTGGGATTGGATCTGAAAAAATGGTACGAAAAGAAAGGGTACTATATCCATCTACATGAGCAGGATTATCTGGATAATGTGATGTGGTTTTATATGATGATTCTAGAATTCCAGATGGAGGGCTGCGAACTTCTGAAAGAATATTTGCATCAGGAATTTATCAAATTCTTTCACAGAATATACGAAAATGGCGAAAAGAACGTAGGATTACAGAATGTCAGTCAAATGACAATTTATAATTATTATGAGGCTTGGAAACTGCGAGGAGATATACCAGAAAGATATCGGACTGGAAGATATATAGAACCGGAATTTGAGATAGCAGAACCAGGGGTGATTGCGTGGGAGAATAAGGAATTAGAAGAAATGCGCAAAGATCCACTTATTTCAGAACTGTATTGTCGCTATCATTTTGATAAAGAGGTTCGGGAAAAAGGAGAAAGAGTTATTGAGAAGCGAGTTCCGGAGTTGTACATACAGGGAGTTCTTTGTCTACAGAAGTGTATGCAGAAAAAAGTAGCTCAAAAAGGTATAGGGATTGAGGTAAATCCTTCTTCTAATCTACTCATTAGTACCATGGATTCCTATGCAGAGCATCCAGTTTTAAATTTATACTCTTTGGGATTGTGTAATGACCAAGAGAATGCACAGATGTTTGTTTCTATCAATACAGATGATAGAGGAGTATTTCATACCAGTCTGGAAAATGAATATGCTCTATTGGCATCTTCCATTGAGAATCTCAGAGACAAAAACGGGGAAAAACTTTATACTCCACAGCAAGTTTATGAATGGCTGGATCGTATTAGGGTGATGGGAAACTATCAAGTGTTTTGAAAGTTGGATTGGTGGAAAGAGGTCTTTAGAAGGAAGATAACAGTGCGGAGGAATGAATGATGCAAAACAAAGGCAAAAATGAAACAGAAATGCCGGAAATAGGAGAAAGAATTAAATACTTGTGCAGGAAAAAAGGGATGTCCTATCAGGAATTGGCTGATCAGTCCCAGATTTCTCTGGCAGCTTTGTACAAATTGATGTCAGGCAGGGGAAATCCGACGATATCTACACTTAACCTGATCTGTAAAGCCTTGGATATGTCTCTGGGACAACTGCTGTCTTATGAATTGTATCAGATTGATTTTGATGTTTCAAACGAGGAACTGAAAAGGAAAATCGACAGACTAAGTCCAGCGAAAAAACGGTTGTTAAAAATGTATCTGGATTTGCTGGAGATATAGTATTAAGAACTATTGCATAAGTGAGGCTAAACTATGATGATATTTCTTTTTTTAACAGGGACAAGATTAGCATATGTAAATGATATTCTTATGACTTTATATCTTCCCAGAGGAGCAGTAAAAACTCTGAAGTATAAATACACTTCCGGTTCACGGCAGGATGGTATTGTGGATGCTTCAGCTGCTTTAGAGCACTGCCAACGTGAGGATGATGTGATAATATTTTACTATGATGAAGATAAAGAGGGGAAACAGGGATTTATCCCTCTGCGAAGAGGAAAACTTCTTTCTTGTATATGTGAAGATGGACAGTTATATTACAGAGTGCAGCTGGGAAATTTTTGTTTTTCTTCTGACCCCGAACAGCTTAATGAGGAAGTCGCATCTGTGTTATACCCCGAAGGGTATGAAAAGTATCACCATATCAGGCTGGCAGTTCGCAGTGCTTCTGGATATCAAATAGAGCATGATTTTATAGATTACACGGAGGAATCTTGGATATATACAGCTCATCGCATGGCCAAGACAGAAAGATTTCAGAAATATTATACTGTTTTTGCCAAGATTTCAATGTTCGAGGCTGGGAAAAATAAAGAACTTATCTGCGGAGAAAATGGCTATCATTTGAATGCCGGAAAAGGATACTATCTTGTGCTGTCATATTATGTTCCGCATTTTAATGAAAAGCCGTTTTCTGAGATCCCTTTCTTAGTTTCAGATGCCATGAGGTTTTGTCGTATCCCGGAGAACAGTAATTATTTCGAAAGTGAGCAAAATAGACTGGAGATACCGTTTCGTCCAATGAAAGTTGAGGAAAATGGCCAAACAATGCTGTTTATGCAGGTACTGCAAAAAAAAGTTGATGGTAAGCAGATTTATTATCCTATGGGCATGCTGCCGATATCTGTGGAAGGCGTTATATCTCCTCTATGTAAGTATTTATGCGTTGCAGGATTAGTGGCTGGAATAGGTCTGACATCTTATATTGTTCAGTTTCCCTTTATGGAAAAGTTGACACAGTTGAATAGTATTATTGAAAGTGGTACGGAATTAAGCAGATATGAACAATTTGCGTTGGATGCCTGCAGAATTTATGAAAAGTATTCGGAAATCATCACAGGAGCTGGGGCTGCATTAAATGCGTTTTTAACATTTTTGCTGGTGAAGATAACAGGGAAGCCTAAGATTTAGAAAAAATGAAGAGAAGGTGCAGGAAAGTCGGAAACCACTCCATGTTTCATTAAAAATAAGTGTATGTTTTTGGGAAACATGCTATAATTAAGATATACTATAAGTTTCTACAAATCGTTTTGACATATTTATTTGATTATGAATAAGATGGTTTCCATTTCGAACGAGATTTGATAAACATATAAGTAGAGAGGAGGTTAAGTATGGTAGTTGAGCCTAATGCGGCAATCGTGATGAAAGTCGGTCCTCATAGTAATATGACGTTGAAAGATATTATAAAATCAAAACAGGAAGAAGAATTAAAACATGGTGTGCATTATTGGGGATATTCGGGAGTGTTTTGTCAACCCAAACAAACTCAGAAATTTTGTAAGTGGGCCAAGGAAATCTATGGGGAAAATCCGTCAATTATTCTTATAGAAACAAAAAGCGCATATAGCTCAAAGATAGGCCACATTAAACAATATTCAGTTGATAATAAAGTATATGTTCCATTTCAAGCTCCTGTGCAACTTCAAGGTGCGAAATTTTCATTTGTTGCTAGGAATCTTAAGGTAATGGATTCTTTTATTCCTGAAGCTTATGAGGTATATGGTGGGAAAAATGATGGAAGGGTACTTACTGAACATTTACGTTTTAGAGTTAATAAGTCATTTGCTATCTTGAATAAATCTGCATATGTGAATAAAGACAATCCAGCAGCAACAAATGTGCTAATTGCGACATTAGTTGAACCTTATGCTATTTGGTTGAAGGAATGAATTGCTTATGGAAACAATTTCTTTGATTCTGGATTTAGACAATACTTTGTACTCTTGGAAGGATGCATTTGCGCCGGCTTTAAATATAACTTGTAAATACTTATCAAAATCATTAAGACTCCCCATAAGAACTGTTCGAGATAGTTTTAAAAGGGTATTCTTAGAACATCAGTCTGTTGAAGTTATTAATGCAGTTAGAGAACTAGATATTTGGGGATTGGATTTATTTGCTTATAACGAAAAGATATCGGTGCAAAATGCTGCGCAGGATTTATTTTTAGAAGAATTTAAGAGACTTCTTCAACTTTATCCTAATGTTCATACGGTCTTAAAATGGGCGAAAAATAAAGGATATTTACTTTTTGCTTTTTCTGATGCACGCGCATATTGGGTAAACTTTCGTTTGAAGACGTTGGGTATAGATGAGTATTTTGATAAAATTTATGCTCAAGAAGATGAGATATTGACTCCTGCAAGCATTGATTATTCATCTAATCTTGTACAATATACAGAGAAAGAATGTAAACCTAATACGGCAATTATAAACGAAGTAATCAGTAATTATAATCTGTCTATTAAAAATGTATATGCGATTGGTGATAGCAAGGGGAAAGATATCTTGCCCGCGATTAAAGTAGGAGCTAATAATATCTGGGCTAAATATGGAACAAAATGCTTGCCTGCTAATAGAAGACTATTAAGTTCCATAACTCCGTGGACTTTTTCCCAACGATTGAGCGGGGGAAATGTTAAGCCTCAATATACAATTGATGATTTTTCGGAAATTATTTATATTATTAGTAATATGGAGTGTCAAATGGATGTTTAAATACTTTGGAATTGATTCGGAATTTTTAGATAAAGAAAATATTATTTCAAAATTGAATTTATTGTTAAAACTTGAAAGATCAGATCCATACCATACGAATTATACATTACAAGAACGCATTCAAAATTCCTTAGAATGCATACCGAGAGAACATCGAAAATATGCGTTGGCATTATTTGCTAATGTACTATATTTCCCAAGTTCCTTTTCAAACTGTGTACTAGAGCATATGCTAAATTTACTGTCCTTTGAGTTTGATATCAAACGGGAAGAATTAGGAAGTAAGTGCCTGATTTTGGAACAAGATCCTACAGGAATAATCAATACGTTTCTGCGGACAAACCATATTGAAGGGAGGCTTGATAAGAACAAATTCCAAAGGACTCAACAGGTTAAAACTTTTGTGACAACGTCAGTAATTAATCATAGTCAGCCTCAACTCAGTGAGATGACGGGAGAAGAATGTAGTGATCCATTAGACAGATTGCGAATAGAAAATGTCTTGCCGTTTCTAGAAAGAAATTATTGGATTGTTCTAATTGATAATGCTCTTAGTGGAACATCACTGTTTTCAGATATTGACCTATTGTTACGTTTGTCAAGGCGATGCGGGAAAAAACCTCAAAAAATTATTTTGTTAATTCGCACTTTGACGAAACAAGCAGAAGAGATTATTAAAGAAAAATTTAATGATGAGATAAATAGCGGATTGCTTATCTTTCGTTATGGACTGCTTTTAGATAACCGGTTTGTGATCAGAAGGGATAATAACGAATGTATTCTATTTAAAAACCCGGATACATATGAGGGTGTTGTGGAATTATGTGAATGGCTGTCAAGACAAAAATTTTTTAAGAGTGACTCGCGTATTAGTGATCATTCAAAAAACAGTGGGGACAACAGTAAGGTAAAGGGATTTGACCCGACGGGCAGTTTGACTTTTGGTTTTAAGGGATGTGGGTTGACTTATGTGACTTCAGAAAATTGCCCTTCAGATTCGCTGCCATTACTATGGTTTGATAAACCAGGAAAGTACACTTCTCCATTTCCACGTGTGCTTTCTCGGTTGGGAGATAGGGAGGCCAAAAGTAATTCAGATATTCAAACATTAAATTGAAGGAAGCTCGTTTATCAAATGTCGGATATTTTTTCTTGAGGATTGAGGAAAACAGATGACTAAAAAACAAATAGTAAATTATATTGACATCGAAACGATTTTACGCGGAACT
>PPYE01319673.1_pt1 | contig 89118 bp, 46 predicted proteins | sample 1559881 | NCBI WGS metagenome assembly PPYE01 (sample SAMN08240022, study PRJNA423297) | Human gut metagenome, whole genome shotgun sequencing project.
TAATGAGTTCGGTATTTTACCGGACTCATTGCTTTTAGCTTGGTTTTAATTCTTTTGTTATTGTACCAGTTAATATATTTATCCAGTTCCGTTTTGAACTCGTGCATGGATTTAAATTCCTTTTCAAAAACTATATGTGTCAGGATCAGCTTTTTCATTTCCGGAAACATCCTCAGTTTATTCGTATGGATATGATGAAAGAAAACTTCGACAATATGTATCCAGGGTTTCTGGGAATATTGATAGATTAAGAAATATATCTTGCAAACGAGATATATTCTGTTTTGAGAATTCTTACGGATAGTGAAGTGTTATTGAAAAAAACTTATAACGATACAGGAAAATATACCGGGTTCACTACTAAATCGGACAGCTTTTATACCGGTTCAGAACTTTTCAATTCGGAACTTTTAAGCAAAAACGCCTTGTCAGATATTACTTTCTTTCCATTAGGACAGAAACAATCTCCTTTTTCAGCTGATGATTTCTCAATTCTTATAAACAAAACGGTTTGGGTTCCCATTGACAGGAAAATCTACACTGGATTATATCGATGTGGTGATCTTGATAAAGCAATCTCCAGCCAACATACCTATCGTGGAATTGAAGTAATCTATATCCTCGAAAATAATCATTTATAGAAGATAGTGTTCTCCCGAATAAACACCTGTATATTTATCTAATTCTTCATTTGTGATATGATAATCTTCAAATTCAGGAATTTCGAAAGATTCGTTAAAGGTGGCTTTTAATACAATATCAATGACATCCATAAATTTAAAATTCATCCCATTGGCAGTAACAACAATCGAGATATTGCCATCGGGAAAATAAGCAAGCCAAGACCTGAAACCTTGAAGACCGCCTTCGATCCAGAAACCAGTTTTATTGAAATGAGATATTTCAAAAAGTCCCATGCCAAACTCACCTTTCATGGTTTTCATTTGCTGTAAGCTTGCCATAGAGATTAACCTCCCGTCGAAAAGAGCATTGATAAACACTGTCAGGTCTGTAGCATTGGAAACGATGCCTGCTGCTCCTAAAAGCACAGTCTGATCGAACATAGGCTGTTTTACCCAACCATAATGACTATAAACATTACACTCATTGTTACCCGTAAGTATATTTCCACCTAAATAAGTGTTTTTCAGCCCAATCGGTTTAATTATTTTTTCTTCAAGAATTTCCGAATAAGGCCTATCGTATATTTTTTCGAGAATATAGCTTAATACCAAAAAACCTGTGTTGATGTAATTAGTCCGGGTATCGGGAACAAAATCGCATTCTTCGTTTGATATAAGCTCAATCATTTCTCTTTCTGTTTTGGGTTGAGTCCAGTCTGTTCCCTCATTCCACAATATATCGGGTAATCCGCTTCTATGATAGAGTATCTGTTCCATAGTTATCTGGTCTGAATTTTCTATTGTTGGGTAAAAATCGGATAAGGCTTGATCCAGATGCAGTTTGTTTTCTTCAATGGCCTTAAAAACCAATACTGTTGTGAATGTTTTGGATATGGAAGCAATTCTATATTTCGTTTTTTCATTCGCTTTTAAATTCTGCTCAATATCTGCATAACCAACGGTTTTCGTGTACACCATTTCATTGTTATGAGCTATGGCAATACTTCCCATAAACTTGTTATTGCTTGCAAGTGCGTCGAAGTAGGCGTCTAATTTTGTTTTGTCGATGTTTTGTGACCATGCTATAATACTTATTAAGCCTGCGGCTAATAATGATACTAATCTCTCTTTCATCTTTCTTTAAATTAAATTGGTTGATTATTTCAGTAATACAATACAAACAAAAGCATATCTGGCAAGATTAGCAAAAATAAAAGAACTTTTTCGTGTAAAAGAGAAAATTATATTATTGGAGGTGTGTAAAATTTCTCCTCTACACCCAGAACGAAGTGAAGGGTATGTTATTGAACCTTTCTACGGCTCTTGTAGGAGATCTCTCGCTGCGCTCTGGATGACTGGAATATTCACTTTTGACACAACTTCTTGTTTAAAAAAACTCGTAATCCAACAAATTCACCACTCTACTCATATCAGAAGCAGCTTCTTTTCATTATTTTCGCTCTGTAAATCAATAAAAACAAGAATCACAATGTTGTGCCAAAAACATAGAACCAACTAAATGTCATCCTTCGCCCGAGTATAATACAATTCGTGCACTTATTATTTATTCCCTTTGTTAATTACAGGAAATACGCACCTACTGCCCTTCCCTTAACAAAAGATCCCTCCATTCGCAACAAAACCTCATCTATGCATGCATCATCCGGTCTCTCTCCTGAAACATTATTCAACCCTTTTCCCATAATTAATCTCTAATTTTGTCTCGGTGGATGACGTCACTATAGCAAACAAGAATACTAACCATTAAATTTTGTACGAATGAGAAAACCATTTCTCCGAAAATGTACTTATTTTCACTTAAGCAATCTTATGTTGCTCTTATGTATGTTGCTTTCTGCAACTGCATTGCGGGCAAATTCTATGCAGAGCACTCCTGTAACGGGAATCGTTACTTCACAATCAGACGGTGAACCGATGATCGGTGTTACCGTATTAGTAAAAGGTACCAGCATCGGAACCATCACTGATTTCGACGGTAACTATTCCATCAACGCCGCTAACGGGCAAACACTCATATTCTCCTATACAGGATATCAGCAAATGGAAGTTACCGTAAGCAAGAGAGTAATGAACGTAACCCTCAAAGAAGACACCAAACTACTGGACGAAGTTGTGGTTATTGGTTACGGAGGTATGAAACGTAGCGACCTTACCGGTTCTGTAACTTCGGTTACTGCCGAAGACATGAAGAAAAGTATTTCCACCTCGCTCGACCAGGCATTGCAGGGACGCGCCGCAGGGGTCAACGTTACCCAGAACTCAGGTGCCCCCGGTGGAGGTATCTCGGTAGCCATCCGCGGGGTAAACTCTTTCAATGGCAACGAACCGCTTTATGTGATTGACGGGATACAGATTTCGGGCCAGACTAGCGGAAACACCAGCGCGCTTGCCAACATCAACCCATCGGATATCGTCAGCATGGAAGTACTGAAAGACGCCTCGGCCACTGCTATCTACGGTACGCGCGCAGCAAACGGAGTGGTACTTATTACCACCCGGCAAGGAGAAGCCGGAGCCACCCGGATATCTTATGAAGGATATTATGGTATACAGCAATTGCCCAACGAACTGGAAGTACTGAACCTGCGCGAATATGCCGTTTACCAGAACCTCCGTGCCGAGATTATCGGTTTCGGCGAGCGCGAAGAGTTCAAAGACCCTTCCATATTGGGCAATGGCACCAATTGGCAGCGCGAAATATTCCGCTCGGCACCCATGCATAACCATCAGGTAACCATAACCGGAGGAGGCGAGAAAAACCGCTTCGCTATCATGGCCGGTTACTTAAACCAGGATGGAATCGCACTCGGTTCGGGCTTCGATCGCTACTCACTCCGTATCAATATGGACAACCAACTGAAAAAGTGGTTGAAAATAGGCGTAAACAGTTACGTAGCCCGCAGGAAACAGGTAAATACCATCGACAATTATGGTATCATTGAAACCGCCATCAAGCAATTACCCGATACTCCTGTACGGAACTCCGACGGAAGCTGGGGATCACAGCAGGAAAACATATACGGTACATATTATTCCAATCCCGTGGCCGATGCCCTTACCCGCGAAGACTACAACCGGAGTACCGACTTGCAGATCAGAGGCTATGTAGACATCACCCCGCTTAAAGGACTAACCATCCGGGCAGATGCAACTACCAATATCAATTACTATACCGACTATAAGTTTACACCACTTGTTGATTATAGTTTTCACAAGCAGGCATCATCCGGTAGCCGGAGTTCAAGCAACAGTTCGTACACTACTTTCTCTACGTATGCTACTTACGAAAGAAGCATCAAACGCCATTTCTTCTCGCTGATGGCCGGACACGAATCGCAGGAGGGCAAAAACGAAAGCCTGAACGGAAGCCGTGAAGGATTTATGTTTAATACCGTGCACGAACTCAGTGTAGGCGATGCCAAGACCGCGAAGAACGGCAGCTCGCGGGGCGAGTCGGCACTCGAATCGTACTTCGGCCGTTTCAATTATAACTATGCCGACCGTTACTTATTTACTGCCACTGTACGCCGCGATGGTTCGTCCAACTTCTCAGAGAACAACCGCTGGGGTACCTTTCCTTCCCTCGCTCTGGGATGGCGCATAAACAACGAAAAGTTTATGAAAGATGTCGAATTCATCAACAACCTTAAGTTGCGTCTTAGCTGGGGTGTTGTAGGTAACCAGTCCATTGGGGGCTATGCATACGGTGTTACCATGGCATCCAGCGCTACACCAAACGGACAAGGATTCTATCCCGGCAATTTCAGTAACCCCGACCTGAAATGGGAAAGAACCAACGCGTACAACATCGGTCTGGACATCAGCCTATTTAATAACCGAGTTGAGTTCATTGCCGATGTATACAAAAAAGACATCGAGAACCTACTTATGGAGGCAAAGCTACCCTCGTATGTAGCAGGTGTAATCACTCCACCCTGGGTCAACGCAGGTGCCATGACCAACAAAGGGATTGAACTTACACTGAACACAGTAAACATCAGCAATAAAGACTTTACCTGGAGAACCAATATTACCTTCTCCAAAAATAAAGACAAGGTAACCGAACTCTATACCGAATCGTCGGCGCTTGTGGGTTCGGTAGGCGGACTGGCGTATACATATACTACCGTGGGTACCCCCGTAGGGCAACTGTACGGCTACAAAGTTATCGGTATGTTTAAAGACGAAAGCGACTTCTACAAGAAAGATAAATTCGGCAACAACATACTCGATGACAAAGGGGAAAGAATACCCGTAGCTCTTCCCAAAGACGTTCAGCAAGGCGTTAACGGCGTATGGGTAGGCGACTTTATGTACGAAGATAAAGACGGCAATGGCATCATAGACGAGGAAGACCGCTCTTATATCGGGAACCCCCAGCCGAAGTTCACTTACGGCATCACAAACTCCTTCAACTACAAAGACTTTGATTTCAGCATCTTTATAGGCGGAGTGTACGGCAACAAGATATATAATATGTTGCGCGAGAAATACACCAACCCGATGAGCAACTCGGGCTTATTGAAAGAAGCCACCAAAATTGCCCGGATCGGTCTTAGGGACCCTGACGGCTCGGCCACGGATATAAACAATGTATATATCACCAATGCCGATGCCAGCGTACAGCGTATGCATACTACGGATGCCAATAATAACAACCGTATCAGCGACCGCTTTGTGGAAGATGGCTCGTACCTGCGGGTGAAGAACATCTCACTGGGATATACATTCCCAAAAAGCCTCCTGTCCAGATACCAGATAGAAAGCCTGCGCCTGTATGTAAATGTACAAAACCCGTTCACCTTTACCAACTATAAAGGATACGACCCTGAGGTAGGCTCGTACGATGTATTGACAAGAAACATCGACTATGCCCGTTACCCCACCCAACGTGTTTATACTTTCGGACTCAATGTATCTTTCTAATACCATAAAATCATGAAAAATAAACTTTATACAGTCATCATGTTCGCTTCGCTCGCTATACTGTTTACCGCTTGCGGCGACGACTTCCTCGACCGTACACCCAAGGGCTCGTACACCGATGCCGATTTCTATACCACTCCCGAAGCTTTGAAAGCTGCTACGGCTCCCCTTTACACCCGCGCCTGGTTCGATTATAACCGTGCGGCACTGGCTATCGGCAGTTGCCGGGCAAACGACTCGTACGGACAATGGTTCCTGCCCGAGTACACACTGTTCACCATTACCGCACTCCATGCCGAGGTGTCCAACGCCTGGCAGGCATTCTATTCGGTAATTACAATGGCCAACGAAACCATCACTTCGATTGAAAATAAAGCCACCGGAGTAGCCGAAATACAAAAAGAACAAGCCATTGCCGAATGCCGCCTGATGCGGGGTATCGCTTACTTCTACCTGTTGCGCACCTGGGGCCCTGTTATCCTTTTTGAAGACAACAATGTGGTGGTGAAGAACCCCGTTCAGCCACGCCACAAGGAAGAAGATGTGTTTCAGTTCATTATAAACGACCTTACTTACGCCTCGGAAAAGCTTCCCGAAGCAGCAGATAAAGGTCGCGCAGCAAGCTGGGGAGCCAAAGGAATGCTGGCCAAAGTGTACCTCTCGCGCTCGGGATGGAACAACGGCGGCACACGCAACCAGGCCGACCTGGATATGGCTATCAAATACGCATCGGATGTATGTGTAAACAGCGGCATCAGCCTGTACACTAATTACGAAGACCTGTACAAGTACAAGCACAACAACAACCCGGAATCTCTCATTGCCATGCAATGGGTACCGCTGGGCGAATGGTACGTGTGCAATACCCTGTTGAGCGACCTCGCTTTCAGCAGCGATGTTATCGGAGGCGTAAATTGCTGGAGTAGTTTAAACGGAACCATCGATATGCTATCGCAATACGATAGAGGCGACACGAAGAGACTGAATGCAACCTATTTCACAAACAACACCCATTACTCTTACATCAATATCAAAGGGGGCGGATATACCTACGAAGACAAAGGAAGCCCTATTAAGAAAGGTGTTCCCGGCGGACCGGACGATGATAACGACGGTAATGTAAAAGTAATGAACTCTCCGCTTAATACCTATATCCTCCGCCTGGCCGATGTATATCTCACGTATGCCGAAGCTTCACTGGGCAACAGCGAAACACTGGCTACGGGCGAGGGACTGGAATACTTCAATAAAGTACGCCAAAGAGCCGGACTTCCGGCCAAAACTTCGATAACCCTCGACGATATCATCAGGGAAAGAAGAGTAGAGTTCGCTATGGAATACTGTAACTGGTACGACATGGTAAGTTGGTACCGCTACAAACCCGATAAGATGCTAGCCTACTTTAACAACCAGAAACGCGGATGGGTATCGAGCAACATTACCAAAGACGAATACGGTGATTTTGATTTCGGCGACGAAGAAGAAGACATAACCAAGATAGACCCGCCGGTAGTGGTTACTCACGATAACATCTTCCTGCCCTATCCTGAGAAGGATGTGATTCAAAACCCGCTGCTCAAAGAAGAGCCTGTATCGTATAACTTTAACGAATAAAAAGCTAAGAATATGAAAATGCATATCGATATAAAAACCTTGCTTGCAGGCTTACTCATACTGTTGCTTGCACTGCCTTTCGCATCGTGCGACGATGACGACAACGGTCTGCCCGTTATTCACCGGGTAAGAACCACCGATCCGGAACTGAAGGATAGTACCTTTGTTAAAGCAGATCCCGGCCAGATGATACTGGTTGAAGGTGAAAACCTGGGAAGCGTAAAGAGAGTATACATCAACGGTCAGGAAATTGATTTCAATCCTAATTTTGTAAGCTCGACCACTATCATTGTAAAAATACCGGCCAACCTGCTACTTACCGGAAAATACCCCGAACTTCCTAAAGAAATCATGGTTGAAAACAATGCAGGTTCGGCCAGCTTTAGTTTCCATATACTTTCGCCGGCTCCGTCAATCAGTCGTTTGCAGGTTGAATACCCGTTAAATCCCGGCGACAGGGTGGTACTGTACGGAGAAAACTTTTATGAAATAGAAAAGATTATACTCGAAGGTCAGGACGAGGAGGGAGAGCCAACAGGCGTAGATGTGGAAGTTACCCAATATACCTATTCGGACATAACCTATAAACTTATTGTGTTTGCTATGCCCGAAGGCGCTGCCGAAAAAGGCGAAGTAGTATTACAGTGCGCCGCAGGCGAAGCACGCATTCCTTATGCCACTGTAGTGCAACCTCCCATTATCACGTCGTTCAGCAGCGATATGCCGGTTATCGGAGCCGAATTCTTTATCACAGGTACTTACTTCATCGACGTTGAGAAAGTAAACATCAACGGTGAATACGATATCCTTGAGGCCGATCTTCGCGTAGCCGCAAGCAACGATACCATCTTTATGAAACTGCCTAAGGAACCTGCCGCATCGGGCAAGATTACCGTAACCGCTGCCGGAGGAGACTCGGACGATGACAAAGTATTCTACCCGAAAGAGAACGTCATTGCAAACTTTGACGATATAGGTAGTTTGAGCTGGGCAGGAAGTCTTTACGAGGGCGATGGCGAGAAAGCACCGTACTTCACCACAGGAAAAGCCGGAGGCGTAATTGAAAAGAATGTAGGGGCAGGTAACGGATGGTTCGGCAATGTGCTTGCTAATATCCAATTCAACGACGCTATAGAGGGCACTACTCCCGTTGCTGACTTGATGGTAAGGTATGAATGCTTCATCACGTATCCGTTGCAAACAATCAGCTTCCAGGTAATGTTCGGAGGCGACTGGGACAATGCACCAGGCGGAATCGTACCGAAATCAATAGCAAGCGGTAAAACAGAGATAGGCGAATGGATGTCTTGTCAGATTCCGCTCTCTATGCTTGCAGTAAACGCCACAACTTACAATGACATAAAAGCATTGGGTGCCGAAATGGGATTCTTCTCAAAGAATGGTGACAAAGCAGTTGAAATATATGAAGTATATTTTGATAATATCCGAATCATAAAAAAGTAACAGGTTAGGTATTAGTATATAGTGCAACAATTGCAAGCTTCCGGGATTCTACCTCTCCATGAGAGAGGTGGGTTCCGGAAGTAATTATTTACATAAAACCGCCCCACGCAACAATATTCATCCGAAAAGCCATCGGTTGAATGTATAATTCGTATCTTTCACGGAACAATTGGAAAATAAAACAAGAATACAAACTAATCGGCATGAAAAGAAACAATTTACTATTCGTACTACTGTTGCTAACTGTAGTCATCCGGGCAGAAGACCTGAAACTCTGGTACGCCCAGCCCGCGAAAAAATGGGTAGAAGCCCTGCCGTTGGGCAACTCACGCCTCGGCGTAATGGTATATGGAAATCCTGCTGTGGACGAACTGCAACTCAATGAAGAAACCCTTTGGGGAGGAGGACCGCACAATAACAATGAGCCCCGTGCTAAAAAGGCATTGCCACAGGTAAGGCAACTCATTTTCGACGGGAAGTACGCCGAAGCGCAAAAAATGGTAGACGAAGAATTCAGAACCCCGCAAAGCGGAATGCCCTACCAAACCATCGGCAGCCTGATGCTTCATTTCCCCGGGCATGAAAGTTACACTAATTACTACCGTGACCTTGATATTGAAAAAGCCATTGCCACCACACGATACCAACTCAATGGTACAACCTACACCCGTGAAGTTTTCTCCTCCTTTACCGACAATGTGATTATTGTCAGGCTCACTGCCGAAGGAGAAGGAACCCTCGACTTTATGGTCGGCTATCAATCACCCCTGGAACATTCCGTTGCCCGGAAGGATGGGAAGCTCATTCTGGCAGGCAGAGGAAAAGAGCACGAAGGCATACCGGGAGCCATCCGTATGGAAACTCACACCGCCATCCGCACACCGGATGGTAAAGTAACCGTGGAACCCGACCGGATTGTGGTTTCCAACGCCAAAACCGCCACTATTTACATCTCCGCCGCCACCAATTTTGTGAACTATCGTGATGTATCCGGCAATGAAAGCAAGCGCGCTGCCAACTACCTGAAAGCTGCACTAAAAACACCTTATGAACAAGCTAAAGCCAATCATACAGCCTATTACCAGGCACAGTTCAATCGGGTGAAGTTCAACCTGGGAACCTCGGAGGCTGCCAAAGAACAAACCCACATCCGCGTAAAGAACTTCAATAACGGACAAGACCCCTCACTGGCCGCGTTATTCTTCCAGTACGGTCGCTACCTGCTTATCTGTTCGTCGCAGCCGGGTGGACAAGCTGCCAACCTGCAAGGCATCTGGAACAATGAGTTGCTGGCACCCTGGGATGGCAAATACACCATCAACATCAACCTCGAAATGAACTACTGGCCTGCCGAAGTAACCAACCTGAGCGAAACCCACCTGCCCCTCATACAATTAGTAAAAGAACTCTCTGAAACCGGAAAGCAAACAGCCAGAGAGATGTACGGATGCAACGGTTGGGTAACGCATCACAACACCGATATATGGCGTAGTTGCGGTGTGGTCGACGGAGCCGCCTGGGGTATGTGGCCCAATGGGGGAGCCTGGCTTACTCAACACCTGTGGCAACGCTACCTTTATACAGGAGATAAAGCATACCTGAAAGAAATATATCCCGTGCTGAAAGGTGCCGCCGATTTCTTCCTCGATTTTCTGGTAGAACATCCGCAGTACAAGTGGATGGTAACTGTTCCCTCCAACTCGCCCGAACATGGCCCTGTACGCGAAGGAATACACAACGGAACAACCATCGCCGCCGGCTGTACAATGGATAACCAGATAGCATTTGATGTACTGGCCAGCACCCGTCAGGCTTGCCTCATCCTTGGCGAAAGCCCCGAATACGCACAGCAGTTGGAAGCCATGCTCAATCGCCTGCCGCCCATGCAAATCGGGCAGTATAACCAATTGCAAGAGTGGCTAGAAGATGTAGACAACCCCAAAAGCGAACATCGTCATGTATCTCACCTTTACGGACTTTACCCAAGTAACCAAATATCACCCTATACCCATCCGCTGTTGTTCCAGGCTGCCAGGAACTCCCTGATATACCGGGGCGACATGGCCACCGGATGGTCTATCGGATGGAAAATCAACCTCTGGGCACGTTTGCTCGACGGCAACCACGCATTCAAAATCATCAATAACATGCTGACGCTGATTAACTCCGATAATGAAGGAGAAGGACGCACCTATCCCAATTTGTTTGATGCACATCCACCTTTCCAGATAGACGGTAACTTCGGTTATACAGCCGGAGTAGCCGAAATGCTGATGCAAAGTCACGACGGTGCAGTACACCTGCTACCTGCCCTTCCGGATGCATGGCGCCAGGGAAGCATCACCGGATTACGCACGCGGGGAGGTTTCGAGGCCGATATAGAATGGGAAGGAGCCGAACTGAACAAAGCCACCATCACCTCACATCTGGGAGGCAACCTACGCCTACGTTCTTACGTTCCGTTGGCCGGAGAAGGTCTGAAAGAAGCCAAAGGAGAAAACAAGAACCCCTTCTTTACCCTTGCCGACATCAAGAAACCATTGGTCGCCAAAGGAATCAATCCGCAAGTACCCATACTTTATAAGATTTATGAATACGATATCGAAACACAACCGGGCAAAGCTTACGTATTCACCCGCACACCTCCTGCGATGATAAAAGCAGATAAATAATAATATCGATAAAGTGCATGTCCATGTCGATAAAGAATAAAAGAAATTGGCCTGCAACCCATAACTTTGTAAATCCGGTTTATAACAGAGAGAATAACATGAAATAAAGAGAATACCATATAAAATGAATCAAAAATAACGCATTGAAAATGAAGAATCTGATTATTACTCTAGTCCTTTTAAGCATAACGACCGTCTTTTGCGCTCCAAAGCATGAGAAAATGATGGAAGGGAAGTACGAACCTACCTGGGAATCACTCTCGCAATATGGGCAGGCACCGGATTGGTTCAGGAATGCCAAATTTGGTATTTGGGCTCATTGGGGTCCACAGTGTCAACCGGAACAGGGCGACTGGTACGCCCGTCACATGTACGATGAAGGAAGCTGGCAATACAAATGGCACGTAGAAAACTATGGCCATCCGTCAGAATTCGGATTTAAAGATGTAATCAACATCTGGAAGGCAGAAAAATGGGACCCCGAGAAACTAATGGCCCTCTATAAAAGAGTAGGCGCCCAATATTTCTTCACATTGGGAAACCATCACGACAACTTCGACCTTTGGGATAGCAAATACCACAAGTGGAATTCTGTAAACCTGGGGCCCGAACAAGATATTGTGGGCGGATGGGAAAAAGCAGCACGCGCCAATGGAATGTATTTCGGTGTAAGCATTCATTCGGCACATGCATGGACCTGGATGGAGACTGCCCAACGTGCCGACAAAGAAGGCCCGATGAAAGGCATTCCGTACGACGGAAAACTAACCCAGGCCGATGGTAAAGGCAAATGGTGGGAAGGCTACGACCCGCAGGAATTATATGCGCAGAACCACCCGCTAAGTGTCGAGAGCGAAAATACCAGTCGTATCCACAGTCAATGGGGATGGGAAAACGGAGCAGCTATACCCACCGAAGAATATTTTCAGAACTTCTTCGACCGTAATGTAGATATGATTAATAAATACAATCCGGATATGGTATATTATGATGATACCAGTATGCCATTATGGCCCGTTAGCGATGCCGGATTGCGTACAGTAGCTCATTTCTACAATAAAAGCCTGATAGACAATAAAGGAAAAAACGAGGCAGTGGTATTTGCCAAGATACTCACGGACGACCAGAAAGAATGTCTCGTGTGGGATGTGGAAAAAGGTGTGCCCGACCAGATACAGGAAAAACCCTGGCAAACATGCACGTGCCTGGGGCATTGGCACTATGACAAGAATACTTATGATCGCAATGGTTATAAATCGGCAAAGACAGTTATACACATGCTCATTGATATCATCAGTAAAAATGGTAATATGCTTCTGAGTGTACCCATGCGGGGAGATGGAACCATTGACGACAAAGAGGAAGCCATATTAAACGAAATAGCAAATTGGATGGACATAAATAAAGAAAGTATTTTCGATACCCGTCCGTGGACAATTTTCGGTGAAGGCCCGGTTGCCGAAGCATCCAATCCCTTGAATGCCCAAGGCTTTAATGAAGGAAGACATAAACCTTATACCGCTGAAGACATCCGCTTCGTAACGAAAGGAGATGCCTTGTATGCCCATGTACTGGCATGGCCGGAAAACAGGAAAATTACCATTAAATCACTGGCTGAAGGAAGTCCTTTGTATGAAAAAACTATTGACGCAGTATCTATGTTAGAGACTGACATCAGGATATCTCACCAAAGAACATCTGAAGGCTTGATTATTAATCTTCCCTCGGAGATAGAACCTAGTAACATTTCACTGGTATTGAAGATTACAAATACTGACAATAAATAAACTGTTTTTTTAAAAAATACAATGAAAAGAATCTATCTATTATCCATCTGCATCCTGGCCTTTTCCTTTGCCCGGGCACAAGAATTAACCGTATCCAGCCCCGATTCAAACCTCAAAGTGAATCTGCAATTAAAAGCAGGCGCCCTTTCCTACTCCGTCACCTATAAAGATAAAACCATGCTGGAAGCATCCCCGCTGGGGCTTCTTACCAACATCGGCGACTTCAGCAAAAGCCTCTCACTGGTAGGTTCGGAAAAAGGCACCGTAGAAGATTCCTATACCCTGGACAGAATCAAACAATCCCGCATCCATTACTCCGCCAATACACTCACGGTGAAGTTGGCCAATGCAGATATGCACCCTCTGAATGTGATATTCCACGTGAGCAACAACGATATCGCATTCCGGTACGAAATCCTCAAGAAAGGAGAAACCGGAAGTATGGTCATCCTGAAAGAAGCAACAGGTTTCGACTTTCCGGAATACACCACCACCTTCCTGACTCCGCAAAGCGACGCGATGATTGGTTGGAAACGTACCAAACCCAGCTACGAAGAAAACTATAAACCCGACGCCCCCCTCACCGAACGTTCGCAATACGGCAGGGGATTCACCTTTCCCGCATTATTCCGTGTGGGAGAAAATGGATGGGTACTAATCAGCGAAACAGGAGTTGACAGTAAGTATTGCGGTTCACGCCTGAGCGATGCAGACCCTAACGGACTTTACACCCTCGAATTTCCAATGTCTGAGGAAAACAACGGAAATGGCACCACGGCACCAGGAATAGCCCTGCCGGGAAATACTCCCTGGCGCACTATCACGGTGGCTGACAACCTAAAACCGATTGTTGAAACAACCATACCATGGAACGTAGTGAAGCCACTTTATGAAACCAAACATCCATACCGCTACGGCCGTGGCACATGGAGTTGGATTATGTGGCAGGATGAAAGCATCAATTACGACGACCAGGTCCGTTACATCGATTTTGCAGCCTATATGGGCTATGAATATGTGCTGGTTGATAACTGGTGGGACGTAAATATCGGACATAACCGCATGGAAAAACTAATCAAATATGCACAAAGCAAAAATGTCGATGTTTTCCTATGGTATAGTTCCAGTGGATATTGGAATGATATTGAGCAAAGCCCTTCAAACATCATGGATGATGCGATAGCTCGCAAAAAAGAGATGAAATGGCTGGAAAAAACAGGCGTAAAAGGTATCAAAGTAGATTTCTTCGGAGGCGATAAACAAGAGACTATGCGTCTGTACGAGTCTATTTTGAGCGATGCCGACGACCATGGTTTAATGGTAATCTTTCATGGATGCACATTGCCACGCGGATGGGAACGAATGTATCCTAATTATGTCGGCAGTGAAGCTGTATTGGCGTCTGAAAACCTGATATTCAGTCAGCACATGAATGATATGGAAGCACTGAATGCTTCTTTGCACCCATTCATTCGCAACGCTGTGGGATGCATGGAGTTTGGCGGCACATTATTGAATAAACGTCATAATCGTACGAACAACGGAGGATCTGTCCGGAAGACGACAGATACCTTTCAGCTGGCAACCGCAGTGTTGTTTCAAAATCCCGTTCAATTTTTCGCATTAGCGCCCAACAACCTGACCGACGCCCCACAGGCAGCTATTGAATTAATGAAAGATATACCAACCACATGGGACGAAACAGTATTCCTCGACGGATATCCCGGAAAGTATTGCGTACTGGCCCGGCGGCATGAAAAAAATTGGTATATTGCAGGTGTTAATGCCCAAAAGGATATGCTAAAGCTCACCCTTAATTTGCCGATGCTCTCAAAAGGAGATAACATTGTCTGCTATAAAGATGATAAACAACGGCAGTTGGTCATGAATACAACAGTAGTCAAAGATCCTGCAAAGGTACAAATCATCATACAGCCCGAAGGAGGCATAATATTGGTACAACCTAACTAAAAGAAATACACTTTAAAACATTTACCCATGAAAAAGAACCTCTATATATTATTAACTGCAGCTCTGCTTCTATCATGTCAGTCCGGCAAAAAAAGTTATAACATTGATTCCGTAGCTTCGCCCAAAGGAACAGAAGTATTTCAGGACAATTGGCAGAACATAGCCGAAAACTATAAGTTCCCCGAATGGTTTGTCGATGCTAAATTTGGGATATTCATCCATTGGGGAGTCTATGCAGTGCCCGCTTTCGACAGCGAATGGTATCCCCGCAACATGTATCAGAAAGACCATATCGCCTATAAACACCATATCGAGGCATGGGGTCCACAAGATAAATTCGGCTATAAAGATTTCATCCCGATGTTCAAAGCCGAAAAGTTCGATGCTGACGAGTGGGCAGATTTATTTAAGAAATCGGGAGCTAAATATGTTGTCCCTGTTGCCGAGCACCACGACGGATTTGCTATGCATAACAGTGATCTCAATAAATGGAACGCAGTAAAAATGGGGCCTAAAAAAGATATACTGGGACTACTGAAGAAAGCTATAGAAAAGAATGGACTCGTTTTCGGATTGTCTACCCACAGAGCCGAAAATGCCTGGTTCTTTAATGGGGGGATGGAATTCCCGTCTGATGTACAAGACATGAGTATCTCCCTGTATGGCAAACGCTATGAGAGTGAAAAATATACCGAAGACTTTGCCCGCGAATGGCTTGCTCACACCTACGAGCTGATTGATAAATACCAGCCGAAATTGATTTGGTTCGACTGGACAGTAAACAATCCGGTTCTGATGCCCTACTTCAATAAATTCATGGCTTATTACTATAATAATGCACTCGACTGGAAAGAGAATGTAGTAGTAAATACCAAACAAGGATATCCTACTAATGTGCAAGTATGGGATGTAGAACGTGGAAAATCTGAAAAGATGATGCTATTCCCCTGGCAGACGGATACCTCTGTTGGTAAAAAATCATGGTCGTATATTGATGGAGAAGAGAACAAGACACCCGGACAAATTATTCATGACCTGATTGATATTGTTAGTAAAAATGGTAACTTGTTATTAAATATTGGTCCCCGTGCCGATGGAACGATTACAGAAGAACAGAGAGAGGTACTTCTCTCCATTGGAAAATGGCTCGATGTGAACGGAGAGGCCATTTATGGAACACGTTGCTGGAAGAAATTTGGGGAAGGGAATGCAGAACCTACAAAAGGGTCTTTCACCGATAATGAAGCGACCATTTATACTTCACAAGACATTCGTTTTACAACCAAAGGCAACGATTTTTATGCTATTGCATTAAACTGGAGCGACGATAGCCTATTCATAAAATCACTGAATAAAGATGCCATTGCTGATGCTGCGATACTCGATGTCTGTCTTTTAGGCTCTGATGAGAAAATAAACTGGGAGCAAACCAAGGAAGGACTAAAATTGTCTTTTCCCAAAAATAAACCTTGTGAACATGCTTATTCTTTTAAAATATCTTTTGATAAGAAAGTAGGTGAACATCTTGAGTCCGAAGCTGTGAATGAAGTAATGAAACACGGTGCTTAAAGGTATTTCTGTTGTATAACCGAAAGCAGAAGCAAAAGAAAGGATGTTCCCGAAACAATAAAAACAGATGATTAGAGAAAAAAGAAACAGATAAAAATAAGTTTAAAAAAGCCCGGATATTCTCAGTAAAAATCCTGTAGTATCCGGGATTTCCCTGTCCTATGGTTTGCGATAAAAATCTTCCAAAGAATCAGCCTTCTTCCGATAATACTGTATGCCAGCAAGACTACTTTATTACCTCCGTCCTCAACACTTGCTTTAACAGATACACCACTGTCCTACCCGCGCCGTATTTGGTAAGCCAACCTTCATCAATGAAAGCATTCAGATCGCGAATTGCGGCAAGAGCATTCTTTGCCCGTGTCAGCCGCATATAGTCAGTCCGTGTAATGACAGGCCTTTCCATCAGATATTCTTTTAGCATCTCTGCACGCTCTTTCCTTGTAGTTTCCTTTGCTTTACTTTTATTACGCGGACGTTCAACGCGCTCAATACCCGCACTCAAAATTTTCTTTTTCACATAGATCCCTGCACGGTAGTTCAAACGATTGAAACGAATAGATTCTGCCCGTATCTCATCCGGGCCATCAACAAGTTGACTGGTTACAGAAGCGGAGAAATATCCTAAATCGCCCACCTGCACCTCATATCCATCTTTAATAAAATCCAGCATCGCATCAGTTAATATATCTATAAAGCCTTTTGCCTCTGCCGCACTCACACCACTTGTCTGCCTAATCCACTGCGCCAATTTATCAGTAGTAATCTTTCCGCTGGATACAGCACGGGCACGATATTTTCCTTTTGTTTTATTCAATTCATTTACTTCAACAAAATCGTATTTAATTGCCATAAATATGTTCTTTTGATTTAATAATATTAATTGCCGGCCAGCATCAATTAATTCTGCTTACGTACAAAACTACTAAAAAAGATACATTTCTCAAATCTTATCAATGTACTCATTTTTTCTTATTAGTACATTAATTATTTAATATCTCTGTATAATTTATTTCTTATTAATGCATTGATAAGATTTATGAAAGGCCATAAAAATAATACTTTTATTTATCTTCAGCAATAGACTTTCATATTAGGATGATTAAATTTACATATCAGGTATAGTGTTCAATAATAAATATGATCTAAATACCCATATACTAAGCAAAAATAAGGAATGTCAGGCATTTCCTAACATTCCTTATGCAGTATTCTATTATCAAATGATTTCTACGGTTACTCCATATACTCCATCACAAACCCATATTTATAAGGCAAATTTCCATCAATCGTATATTTATCCATCGTTCGAGCTCCCCAGCCATCATCCCCACCTACTCCATGGATATTCAAGTCGATATTCAGGTTGATAAAATCGCGCATGATAAGTTCGTGAGTATGCTCCGCTTGCTCTAAATCCGCTTCGCCGTAGGGCCATGCACGGAAACAGAGAGGTTGGAAGCCGGTAATTTTCACGCCGGCACCCGCAGGAGTTCCGAGCGAGAACCAGCGCACATCACATCGGTTGGCATTGTCTTGCGGCACAATGTAGTGGGTGATAAATCTATTCAGCGGCAAGCGATAAAGCCCCAGTTGGGCGGCGGTTTTGCGATCGGGATAGTTTTCGAATTTGCCGCGGCCATACCATTCTACCTCGTTCATATCCGGTGAAAGACGCATCCGCATACCGAATTTAGGTATGAGAGGAATATTCTCTTTTTCGGGATGATAAGAGGCTTCTACTTGTATGCGCCCGGCGCCATTTATGATGTAGCGGAGTTGATAAGTGGCTCCGATGGTGGAGAGGGACATAGAAATATCTATCACAACCATTCCATCCTTCGCACTGGTACGGCAGATGTTAACTATGCGCTCCTCTCCGACATTTTTCCATGCACCGAGGCGGTCGTTATAGTTATTACGTAGCTGGATGTCGGTGGCCGGTTTCCAGAAGTAAGGCTCCAGGGCTCCGCGCAACAATTCGTTTCCGTTCACCTTCCAGCCACACAGGGCACCTGTGGCTTTTTCAATGCGGAACGATGTGTTTCCAGCGGTTATATTGATAGCATCGGGCGTTTCTTTATAGGTAGCTTTTTTCCCCTCGTTTGCTATTGCAGGGGCTACGAAGTTGCTATATGCAAATTGCTCTTTGGCTACCGCGAAGCCTTTATCAGCCCACATGGTGGGTGTTTTCAGGGTGGCGTACACATTCAGGAAAAGCTCTCCTTTGGCGATCGGTTTCGCCGGAACTTCCAACACGTCACCACGCAGGCTGAGGGTGCCACTACCGACTTTCTTTCCGTCGCAAAGCCACTCGTAGCTATAATCAAATTCGCCAAGGACTGTAAAGTCATACGCATTGGTGAGCTTGATTTGCATATCGCTTTCTTTCCGGAACTTTATGTATTGGTACACTTTCTGCACCTCGTAGTAATGTGGGTTCGGTACGCGATCGGGCGATACCAGTCCGTTAATTCCTGTGGGGCCGTCGTGCGGATAGTCGCCGAAGTCTCCTCCATAGGCCCAAAATTCACCGGGCAGCAGCCTTAGCAAAGATGGATCATCGGGATAGCTTAACGGCGAGCCGTCTAACTTCTTCGGAATCCCCTGATCTACCCAACACCAAATGGCGGCACCGAGGATGCTTGGGTCGGCTTTGATTACGTCCCAGTATTCCTGGAGATTGCCTATTGAATTGCCCATCGCGTAGGCATATTCACGCATAAATACGGGGCGGTCGGTTATTTTCTCACCGAGTGCTTTAAAGGTTTCGGGGCTTAGGTAGGCTTCATCGTAAACGTCAGACACGGACCGGTCTGTATCATCGTACACGGGGCGACTGGGGTCTAACGCCCGAACCGTATCTGCCATGGCCCGCAGATTCAGCCCGCTTCCGCCTTCGTTACCTAAAGACCAGAATATAACACTGGGGTGGTTTTTATCTCTTTCTACCATAGATACCGCCCGGTCCACATGAGCCAGTGTCCAACGCGGGTTATTTCCCAGGTCTTTGCTTCCCAGGCCATAGGCATGGCTTTCGTGGTTAGCTTCGTCCATGACGTAAAGGCCGTATGTGTCGCACAACTCGTACAGCAGGGGCAGATGTGGGTAGTGGGAAGTTCGCACCATGTTAATGTTAGCTTGTTTCATCAGCCGGATATCTTTCTCTATTGTCTGTGGGTCGACATAGAATCCGGTGCGGGGATGGTAGTCGTGACGGTTCACTCCTTTCAATTTGATAGGTTTGCCGTTGACTTTTAATATATCTTCTGTGATTTCGATCTTGCGCACGCCCCAGTGGTAGACGAAGGATTCGATCACCTGTTTTTTGTTATGCAGTGCTATATTTACACGATATAAATATGGTTTTTCCGCCGACCAAAGACAGGGGTCTTTGAGTACTTCGGATAATTCCACACATACTTCCGAAAAGGGCTGTATGGTACCTACGGGAGATATCAGGATAGTATTTAATGTCGACCCGTGACAGTCTTCGCCTGTGAGGTTTACTACAAGCATCAGGTCTTTGGCTTTCTTTTTACTTTGGTTCCTCACCCAGACTTTCGTCTGGAATGTTGCCAAACACATATCGTCCGAAAGGTCGGTAGCCAGTGCATAATCGCGGATATGTGTCTGCGGACGCACCCACAGTTCTACGGGCCGGAATATTCCGCTAAGCCGCCACATATCCTGATCTTCGAGATAGCTTCCGTCCGACCATCTGTATACCTCTACTGCAAGTCGGTTTGTTCCTGTCCTGACATAGTCGGTCACATCAAATTCAGCAGGCGACATGGAATTCTGACTGTAGCCGACTTTTTCGCCGTTTACCCAAATGTACATGGCGGACTTTACGCCTTCGAAGTGAAGATACAGGCGTTTGTCTTTCATCTCGGGCGCGACTTCGAACGTTGTGACATAAGAGCCAATGGGATTCCTGTTCTCGTAGCTGAAATAGTTTGTGGGAGGCTCACTTGTTACTCTCGGCTCGTCCTTCTGGAAAGGATAGTTTACGTTGGAGTAGATAGGTTTGCCATAGCCCTGCATTTGCCACGAACCAGGTACTGCGATCAGGTCCCAGCTATTGGTGTCGTAATCATTTTTATAAAAATCTATCGGGCGACTGTCGGGATCGGGCGACCATTTGAACCGCCACTTGCCATTGAGTGAGATGATTTCATTACACGCCTCTTTTTTAGAGGGTAGTGTGAGGGTTGCGTGATAGTTTTCTTTATTGATTCCTATTACCTGTGGATTTTCCCAATCGGGAAGTTCCTGAGCACTGGCATAAGCTGTGCTCAGGATCAAAAATATAACTAGTTTAAACTTCATTTTCAGATAGCGATAGTAGTCTTTATAGCTAATTGTGCGGAGGACGTTCCGATCAACACTTCGATATTTCCGTTTTCGAGTTGCCAGCCGTTGGTTACTTCGTCCCAGTAGCGTAGTTCGGCAACGGGTACTTCGAGGGTGACAGTCTGGGTTTTGCCTGCACCGAGGGTGGTACGTTTAAATGCTTTGAGTTCTTTATGCGGCCATTCGATTCTCGCGTCAAGGCGGCGAACATAGAGCTGAACTACTTCGTCGGCTTCCATTGTTCCTTTATTGGTAAGATCGAAACTGATTTTTATGATATCATCAGGGCTATATTTGCTTTTATCGCTTTTGATATTAGCGTAATCGAAACTTGCGTAGGAAAGACCGTGACCGAAGGGATAAAGCACGGGTATATTTTTCGTATCGAACCAACGGTATCCTACCAGCAGACCTTCGGAATAGTAGGCTTTTGGCGAGTTGACATCGTGATCGTACTCTGTTTCGCCCACTATGTCGTGGCGGAATTGTGCGGCAAAGACATCCCCATCGCTGACGACATCATTCGAGAAGTTACCCAACGCGAAAGCAGGCGAGTCTTCGAGTTTCAACGGGAAGGTAAAAGGCAGCTTACCAGAAGGCGATATATTGCCCAGCAGCACATCTGCCAAGGCATGTCCGCCTTCCAGACCGTTCCACCAAGCCTGAACGATGGCATTGGATTTCTTTTCAACTACTCTCAGATCGCAGGGGCCACCTGATACGACTATGGTTACGATGTTGGAGTTGACTTCGGCAAGCCTAGCAATGATTACATCCTGACTTACAGGCAGTAGTATATTTTCACGGTCGATACCTTCGCTCTCTATGAATTTATTGGTTCCGGCGAAAAAGAGTACGAGGTCGGCATCACGGGCGGTGGCGATGGCTTCGGCCAGTAATTTGGTATCAGGTGCTTCGTCGAGGGTATTGGCTATTTCGGAAGAGTTGGCTCTGTGTCCTGCAAACATTCCCATATAGTTTTTATAGGCCTGGGCATATTTGATTTCCACGTCGTTGCCCATTCGGTTTTTGAGTCCTTGCAGCGGGGTTATTTCGTAAGGGGTTTTGGCACCTGCTCCCATTCCGCCTGAGGCAGTAGTGGCTGTGGCATTCAATCCGATAACGGCTATCTTTTTTGTTTTAGCTGTATTGATTGGAAGAACTTCTTTTTCATTTTTAAGGAGCACGATGGATTTGGTTGCCACATTGTAGGCTACTTGCTGTTGCTCTTTCTGTGATATTTTGACGGTATTGGCTTTTTCGTTCGGGATGGCTTCAATAGCAAAGCGGAGGCGCAGGATTTCGCGTACTTTATCGTCTACTATGGATTCATTGAGTTTGCCTGCGCGCACAGAGTCTACCAAAGCAGGACCGAAGTAGTTGTTGCCTGTCATCTGCACATTGAGTCCGCCGAGGGCAGCGCCCATGGTACTATGGGTTCCTCCCCAGTCGGATACGGCCATTCCTTTGAAGCCCCATTCGCCACGGAGAATTACGTTGTTGAGGTGGTTGTTTTCGGAGCCGTAGTATCCGTTCACTTTGTTGTAAGCGGGCATGACACTCATGGCACCTCCTTCTTTCACAGCTGCTTCGAACGCTTTCAGGTAGATTTCACGCATCGGTCTTTCGTCTATTATCACGTCTACACTACCGCGATTTGTTTCCTGATTGTTGAGGGCGTAGTGTTTGAGACAGGCTGCTGTTCCGGCATCCTGCATTCCTTTGGTATAGCCAACGGCCAGTATGGCGTTGAGGGCGGGGTCTTCGCTGAAATACTCATACGTACGTCCGCCAATGGGCAGCCGTTGAATGTTCATGGCGGGGCCAAGAATGATGTCTTTTCCACGACGGCGTGCTTCGATTCCCAAGGCATTACCGTAGTCGTAGGCCAGATCGTAAGACCATGTGGCGGCCAGTGCGGAGCCTGTCGGGTAGTAGGTTGCAGAGTCGGTGGTCCAGTTCAGGGGTTGGAAACCCTCTCCTATTTCTTCACGGACGGCAAAGGGTCCGTCTGCATATTTAATATCCTGAATACCCAGGCGGGGCACTCCTTCGGAGGACATGATGGTTTTGCTGTGGAGCATCTCGACCTTTTCTTCGAGACTCATCTGAGCAATGATTTCGTTAATTTTCTTATCGTTTACAACAAGTTTCTCCTGTGGAGAAGTGTTTTCGCTCTGGTTTCCCTGGGAGGTCTGACAGGATTCTAAGCAGCCGGTTACGACTGCAAGCATCATCAGCAACCCAGCAGTTTTGATCGTTTGTTTCATGGGTATATTGTTTATTATTTATTATTATTTCTTTCCAAAGTTGCGACTTACAAACGGCAGGCATGTATATAGTGCGGAATGAAAGTACTCCCACGTATGCCCGCCATCCCTTATACGGAATTCGCAGGGGATATGCGCCTTGCGCATGGCTTGAAAGAACTCTATATTTCTATCTAACAGGAAATCATCGTCTCCGCAATCTACATACCATTTCACTGTACGCAGTTGTTCTTTGCGTTGTTCGTCGGCTTCTTCTACATATTTTACACAACTGTTATCTTTGACAGATTGGGTGAGGATCGCCAATTTATCGCCGGGCTTACGGGGTTGGGCTGCCCCATGCTCGGGAATGGTCATCAGGGCGCTGATGGCGTAGACGGATGAAAACATTCCGGTATGTTTCTGACCGTAACCTGTAGCTCCACCACCACCCATGGACAGGCCGGCCACGGCACGATTGGCCTTATCTCCGATCACGCGGTAGGTGCTTTCGATGTGGGGCAGGAATTCGGTGTAGAAGAAGGTTTCGTATTTCCAGCCGGGCATATCGAAGTAGCCGTTCCAGTGATCGTCTTCGAAACTACCGCCTGCGTTGGGAGATACGATGATCATTTCTACCGCTTCACCGGAGGCTACGAGCTGGTCCATGACTTCACTTGCGTGTCCGCGCCAGAACCATGCTCTGTCGGTGTCGGTCATGCCGTGAAGAAGGTAGAGGACCGGATATTTCCTGTCAGGCTCGGCTTCATAGCTTTTGGGCAGGTAGATGGTGTACTCGCGCTCGGCGTTGAGGACATTGCTGTGCATACTTTGGTGGGCGACTTTACTTTGTGGCCCCCATTGAGCGAATACCAGACATAGCTGGCATAGTGCGACTGTTAATAATAGGGTTCGTTTCATTACGTATATTATAATAGATATAGGATATGATTATTTTAATTCCGCATCAACAGGGGTATACCTGAAATTCTTAAACGCTACTGTACCTTCTCCGAAAGCGCACAATCCGATGCGTAGCCCCATAAATCCGCTAAGTCCATCATCGGACAAGGGCACATATCCCCTGTTACTGAAATAGAGGTAACGATTACCATCGGCATCGACTACATGATCGGGATCTATACCGACATCGGCTTTCAAGTCAATAGGATCGCTCCAGGGGCCGTTCATAGACTCGGCCCATACTACATATTTTTTGCTTTCGGTAGGGAAATAGACATAGTATTTGCCGTTGTACTTAACCATATCCGGAGCCCAGGCAGAGCCTACGTAAGTATGCAGGATGTTAGTGACGGGCATCCAGTTGATTAAATCGGTGGAATGCCAGATCAGTAGCCCGGGGTAGTATTCGAAAGAAGAATGGACAATATAGTAGTCCTTGCCGTCTCTAAGAATGCTGGGGTCGGGATAATCGCCTGCGAAAACAGGATTCATATAGTAGTTACTGGCTTCTTTTGGGGATGCTACCTGATATTGTGCGAAGAGATTTCCGCACAAGAAAAGAGAGGTGAACAAAATAAGGGTTATCTTCATTTCTATTTCATTTCATTTTATTTTAATTCTATCCGAAGCGCAAACCCGCCTCCGGGTGCCAGATGGATATTCAGTTCTTTCTTCTCTTTGAGCTGAATGTTCTCTTTCTTGTAATCTACGCCGTTGCGGTGTGCATTCATTCCGTCTTTGAACAGAGTGGCGATACGGGCCTTCGGGCCGAGGAAAGAAACATCTACTTTCAAGTTGCGGGCATCCCAGTTGGTCATTCCGCCGATATACCACACGCTGCCTTTGCGACGGGCGGTGATGATGTACTCTCCCATTTTACCGTCTAAGGTAATGGTTTCATCCCAGACTGTGGGTATGTTGGCAATAAATTCTAAAGATTCCGGCTCACGCATGTAGTTGGTAGGTGAATCACAAAGCATGTTGAAAGGCGATTCGAACACTACGTAGCTGGCCAGTTGGTGGCAGCGTGTTCCTTGACTCATGGGCTGGGAGTTGGAGGGATGATAGTTACCTCTGGCTGCGTTGCACATGGCGCCTTGTGTATAGTCAATCGGTCCGGCTACCTGACGGATGAAGGGGATGGTTACATCGTATTTCATCTGGTCTACGGTAGCGGGCGACCATTTCATTTGTTCGAGCCCGTGCACACCTTCAAAGTTGAGTACATTGGGATAGGTGCGGTTTAGTCCGGCGGGTTTGTACATTCCGTGGAGGTCGAGTATGAGGTTGTATTTGGCGCAGGTGGCTGCGGCACGGTAGTTGAATTCGACCATTTCCTGATCGTCGCGATCCATGAAATCAACTTTGAAGCCTTTCACACCAATCCCGGAATAGTGATGGCACACATTTTCCATGTCACGGTTGAAGGCATGGAATCCGGCCCACAGGATGATATCAACATTGCGGGCGGCACCGTAGTCTACGAGTTCTTTGATATCGATTTCGTCTACTACCTGCATGAGGTCTGCTTTGAGATTTACCGCCCAACCTTCGTCGAGGATCACATATTCAATACCGTTGGCAGCGGCGAAGTCGATGTAGAATTTATAGGTATCGTTGTTGACGCCGGCGGCAAAGTCGACACCGGTAATGTTCCAGTCGTTCCACCAGTCCCAGGCTACTTTGCCGGGCTTGATCCACGAGATATCAGCGATACGTGAGGGGGCAGCGAGTTTGTAGGTCATGTCGCTATCGGCCAGATCCTTATCGGCCGTTGTGACGATAGCCATGCGCCAGGGGAAGGTGCGTGGTCCAGCAACTTTCGCTATGTAAGGCTCACGTTCGGTTACCTCAAACTGGAGCATATTATGTCCGCCGAGCTTAGAGGCTCGGGGATAGGGTGCGAATATACCGTTGAGGGAGTGGTTGCCTCCTGCGGTGATGAGGAACATACCGGGATAGCTTTCGAGGTCGGACTCACTGATACAGATTTTCTTTCCGCTTTTAGTTTCCGTTACTAATGGCAGAAACATGAGTCGTTCTTTGTTGAGTTTGGAGAGCTTGTCGATAATATAAGTGTTCTCGAAGGAAGTGTGGAATTGTGATTCATAGTTGCCGTCTTCGCCATACAACACATAAGGTACGGTGGCTGTGAGGTCGCTGCCAAAGTTGTAGGTTACTTCTTCGGCGGCTATAGTGAATGCTTTCGAACGCTTGTTCACAAAGCGATAGGCTACTCCGTCGTCGTACACGCGGAATTCAATACCCCACTGTTTCTTGAAGTTGAGGGTGAGCAATGTGTATTCATCGTCTATCTTGTCTTTGCGGTAGAAAGGAGAAACGATAGTTTGGCGAATGGGCTTTTCGGTGCTCTGGACCAGCTGGGGTTTGTCACCCCATACTTCTCCGCTACTCAGGGTAAGTGATATAGGGGATTCATGGAGGATAGTTTCACCATCGTGAGCTATGGAATAGGTTAATTTGTCGCCAAGGTTGACGATGGCGGCAATTTTACCATCCGGGGATATAGCTGTTAGTTTCTTCCGGGCCTGAGCACCTAGGGCGATGATCAGGCACAAAAGGGTGAAAAGTATTTGTTTCATTTCTATTTTAAATGTTTAAATGATTGGTTATTGGTTTTAATTTATCTTCAGTACCAGCGAAATATCATTTGGTTTCTGTCCTTTTGGCAGATTAACCAACAGACCTTTATTTGTCCTTTGGAACTCTGCTTTGCCACCTCCGAGCAGTTCTACCTTTTTAATAGCTCCTTTATGGTATGGGCTGTCCGATGCAAGAGATTTGATTAATACTTTTCCGTCTGCCGGCCACTCTATGACGTGGGCATAGAGTGTCTTTCCTTTCTCTACGAAACGGATATCGGCCGAGGTGTATGGCTTGTTCTTACCTTCGTTAAAGCCTGCACCGTCGAGAGGAATTTCTGTCTCGGCTGCGGGACCTTCACCGAAGATATGCCACGGACGGGTTTCGAAGATTCCCTCACTGTTGATGTCCATCCATGCGGCGATGTCTTCGAGGATTTTTTCTTCTTTATCGTCAATGGTTCCATCGCCTTTCATAGGTACACTAAGGAGCAGGTTGCCGTTCTTGCTGACGATGTCGATAAGCATGTGAACAACCATTTTGCCCGACTTGTACCAGTTATCAACGTATGTTGAACGGTTGTAATGCCACGTGCCTAGGCAGCTACAGGTTTGCCAGGCTTTATCTTGCAACCCGGAGGGAACGCCTTTTTCTACATCCCATACGAGAGCTTCTTTATGCTCATCTTGTAGTTTCTTTCCAAAAACAACGGCGTTGAGCTTGCCTTTGTTCTGTTTCATATTGTGGTTGTAGTAGTGAGCAAGTACCTCCATTCCTGTGTCGTTAATGGGCCAGAATGGCAATACGCTGTCATCGAAATAAATGAGGTCAGGGTTGTAGCGGTTTATCATGTCGACGGTGCGGTCGAAGAAGTTATCGTAATACGCCTGCGTAGGCACGGAGGTGCCTTCGGGCCAGTCCCACGCACCCCATGCGTGGCCGCTAAGGGAATGGTTTTGTACATAAAGTTCGTGTGGGTCATACCCTTCCCACCATTTGCCTTTGCCGTCTTCTTTGGTCACTACGCGGGCGTCATAGGAGATCCCGGCATAGGGGCCGGTTTTATCGGCACCCTGCCCGGTTTCGTACCATGTCCACGCGTGAGAGGAGTGGATGCTGACACCGTAGGGCAGCTTATGCTTGCGGGCGGCCCGCTCCCACTCGGCGAGGATGTCACGTTTGGGACCCATGTTTACGGAGTTCCAGCGTTGGTACTTACTGTTCCACAGGTCCATGTTATCGTGGTGGTTGCCCATGGCAAAGAAGTACTGTGCACCGGTACGTTTGTAGAGGGAGACGAGTTTTTCGGGATCCCAAAGTTCGGCTTTCCACTCGTTGATCACGTCTTTGAAGCCGAACTCGGAGGGATGACCATACTTTTCGAGGTGTACTTTGTAGGCATCACTGCCTTCTTCGTACATGGCACGACCGTACCAGTCACCTGCTTCGGGCTGGCACTGTGGTCCCCAGTGCGCCCATATACCAAACTTGGCGTTGCGAAACCATTCGGGGGTTTGGTACTGCGAAAGGGATTCCCAAGTCGGAGAAAATTTGCCGGACTGAGCGGATTCCTGTTTCTGCGCGTATGTAGGGACACCTAGGGCACCACTAAGAGCTACAGAAAGGAGTAGCGTTTTAAATTGTTTCTTATTCATAGATCTATTTTTATTTTCCATATTATCTATAATCATTTAGAGGGGTTTCAGTACGGCTACATATCCCCCACTGTTTGCCATCTGTATTTTCAGTGTTTTTCCTGCTTGTATGACCATACGATTATTGCGGAGCTTGGTTGGATTTTTCCCGGCGTCTTTCACATCTTCCCAGAACTCTAATTCATACTTGCCGGCAGGCAGGAAATTGGTGGGGATGCTGACGCTACGGGCTGCTTCATTGTTCATGGCTCCCAAAAACCAGGTGTCACCTGAGCGTTTGGCCATTACGATAAACTCGCCGGGATAGCCGTCTATGAAGCGTGTATCATCCCACACTGTTGGCACGATTTGCAGGAAGTCGCTGCCGGGCTGACCCAGCACATGCCTGGGATGGTCGCAGAAGACAGTCAGCGGGCTTTCGTAAATCACGAACTTTGATAGCTCTGCACATCGTGTATTCATTATCATGGTAGGAGATTGCCGCTTAAACTGCCCGGGAGTAGCGTTCAGGAAGCCACCGGGCGTATAGTCCATCGGTCCGGCCAACATGCGGGTAAACGGCAAAGTTACATTGTGTCCTGCGACGATGCGGTCGGAAAACTTAGAGTATTCCTCTCCGAGCACGCCCTCACGGGTTATCATGTTGGGGTAGGTACGCTCGATGCCGTCGGGCTTGTAGGAGCCGTGGAAGTTGACCATAAGCTGGTGCTCGGCAGCCTTGCGGATAATTTTGCGATACCAGTTTACCATCTCCTGATCGTCGCGATCCATGAAGTCTATTTTGATGCCGACAACGCCCCATCGCTGGTAGAGTGCGAAGGCTTCTTCGAAGGCGTTGTTGCGGTTCACGTCGGTACTATAGAGCCAAAGCCAGATGCGCACGTTTTTCTGTTTGGCATAAGCCAATATTTCGGGCATATTGATTTGTGGTGCGGGTTTGGTTATATCGGCTTCGGGCTGGTTGAAGGGGCCATACCACTGCCAGTCGATGAGCATATAGGGCCATCCTTGCGCGGCTGCAAAGTCTATGTACTCTTTAATGACAGGCATTTCCATCTTCACTTCTCCACTCCACCAGTGGTCCCATGCACATATTCCGGGCTTTATCCACGACGGATCGGCGATGGCGCAGGGTGGGTTGAGCGACTGTACAATCTCGGATTCGATGAAGCGACCGGGATTGTCGCCTACCATCACTACACGCCAAGGGGTGTAGATTTTGTCGTCGAAGCGGGCTTTGACACCATTTTCTTTTTCACCGGGTAAAGGGGAAAGTTTGGTGGTGAGGGATACCTGTCCGTGGGTATCATCTACATGACGACCGATATAAAAGCCGGGGTAATTGTCGATGTTAGCCTCAGTGATGGCGAGGTAGTTCTGCTTGTCTACCTCTACAAGTAGCGGTAGGCCTGCTACGGTTTGCGCGGTAAGTTCGGTTACGGGCTGTTTATTGAATTCACTCTCCTGACTGGATGTGTAAGCGGGTTCGTACTCGGCTACCCATGCCTGAGCGTGTGCGGGCAGGGAGAATGTGGTGAGTTCCCGGCTGATGGAGCGGTTACCAATGGTCTTGCTGCCATACAGTTGATAACGGAAGGCGATACCGTTGTTGTAGGCACGGAAATAGAGATCCATACAACGGCGTTCACCTTCTTTTTCGACGAGGGCGAGGTGAGTCTCGTTCCACTGCACATCTATCCGGGCTTGTTTGTTTTTCACTACGGGTGTCCACGAGTCGCGCTGGGCGATGGTTTGCGGGATATTCAGCAGGGTGAAGCCGCTACGCATATCGGGCTCGCCCTGAAACTCGAAGCCGAGGGCTGAAGGGCTTATTACCTGGGTACCTTGGTAAGAGACAGAATAAAATAGTTCGCTACCGTAGTTAATCTCCAAAGTGATTTTCCCGTCGGGAGATGTAACAAGATGTTGCTCCCGGATTTCCATGTGGGTAGAAGCAAAGCTGCCAAGTGAAATAGACAGCAGGACTGCGATAATAAGGGTTTTCATAATTATTTAGTCTGTTTATTTGATATTGTTTAATTCTCTTCCATAATCATCACACCCCACGGTTCCAGTATCAGCTTATCTCCTGTTTTCACGGCCTTGCCGGAAATTAGTTCTTTCGCCTGGGGATAGTCGTATGTGAACTCACGCGCCTCGCCGCTGTAATTAAAGATATAGCGGATGTTCCTACCCTGTTTATTTACTCCTGAACGATGTATCACCGGAAATCCCTGATACCCGGATGAGATGACGCCTGCGTCTCCGGCCACCTTACGCACGATGGCGTCCAATAGGTCTTGTGAGGGGTACGCGCCAATATACGTCAGCTTGCCCTTGCCGTACTTATTCTCGGTGACAACGGGCCATTTGCCGAAAAACGGATGTTCGGCGTATGCCAGTGGCGTGGCGGTTTCGGTGATGAGGAACTCGTACCAGTCGCTGATCTGTCCGGCATTGCCTAAACCAAATGGATTGTCTCTCAACGACAGGTTGCTGATAGTGGAATACTCCTGATAGTAGAATCCGCACGCCTTGCGCAACGGTCCCGGTGCCAGCGTTGCACGCACAGCCGAATACTCGTTACAATACCCGCTTTTGTGCATCATCACGACATGTCCGCCTGAATGCACGAAGCGGTCGATGGCCATGAGTAGCTCGTCGGTAGCGACATAGAGCGGCGGAATGATCAGCATATCATATCTGCTGAAATCGGTGACTTTATCGCACGGTACAATGTCGGTTTCGATGTTCTGGAAGTAAAGCGACTTATGCACCATATCAATGGGATAATTGCTTTTGTATGTATAGGGCATGAATTCGAGGGCGTGGTATGAGTCGTGACTGTAGAGGATGGCCACTTTGTTCGTCTTCTTCAGGTCGACGATGCGGCTACCGATCTTTTCAAGCTCTCCGGCTGTGGTTTTGAATTCGTTGTACACACGATTAGGTTGGAGGTCGTGTCCCAGAACACCCCGCCAATAGCTTTCCTGTCCATAATGCAGGGTAGACCAATGCCAATATTCGACCATATTCGCACCTGAGGCGTAATGGCCGTATACGTTCTGCCGCAGTTGCTTGTCGTACGGCGGATACTGTCCACGAGCATCCCAACCGATGCCCTGTGCATTGGTTTCCATGACGATATAATTGTTTTTGGCAACGGTACGTACAAAGTCACCGGCGTAGGCTATGCGTTGGCCGTCTTGCTTATCCTGAACATCGTGATAAACATTGATGGCGGGATATTGCATCTGGTAGAAGCTCTCCTGCTGGTCAATATTTTGGAAATCGGGCATGAAGCAATGTGTTACAAACTGGTCTTTACGTTTGTATTCGTTTACGATATCACACTGCCAGTTCAGGAAATCAGCCACCTGCTTGCGGTTGTAACGCTCCCATTCGTTCTTATAGGAGGGGTTAGTGACACCGTCACGGGTGTAAAATTCTTCCCATGTGTTAATGTTCATCCCCCAATAGTTCATGCCCCACTCTTTGGTGAGAAGTCCAAGATCATTGTTAAACCGGTCTTTAATGTAGTTGCGGAACCCAATGAAATAATCGCGGTTGTTTACTCCGCGCGCCTCGGTTTCGTTATCTACCTGAAAGCCGATAACGCCGGGGTGCTGCGCGTACCTTTCCATCAGCTTTCGGATAATGCGCTCGCTGTAGTATTTAAAGGTGGGGTTGGTGAAGTCGATGTTCTGGCGAATGCCGTAGTACGCCTTATTACCGCGCTGATGCTCGGCCATCACTTCAGGGTGTTTATATGCGAGCCATGCCGGGATGGAATAAGTGGGTGTGCCCAGTATAACCAGAATCCCAGCCTGGTGCATTTTATCGATAATGCGATCCATCCATTCAAACTCGAATACACCTTCCTGTGGTTCGAAGACTCCCCATGTGGATTCGCCGACACGTACTACGGTAAGCCCAGCATTCTTCATGAGGCGAATGTCTTCGTCCAGACGTTCGTAGGGCATATACTCGTGGTAATAAGCAGCACCGTAAAGGGGCTTATCAAATGTATATTGCGCTTTGGCATGCAAAGCAAAGATTACCAGGCAAAAGAAGAGAATGCTTCTTGTTTTCATAGTTATATTGCTACTTGATTATTGCTACAAATCCTCCGCGAGGCAAGCATTGGATATTTATTCTTTCTTTGTTGTCTGTTAGTTGCAGACCGGCTTCCACATTAAAGCTCTTATCGTTTGCACCATCTTTAAACAGGGTTATTGTTTTGCCTAATTTAGACAAATCAGCAAGTGTGAAGTTTAGTGTCCGTGCTTCGTCCGTACCGTTAAGACCTCCAATGTACCATACATTTCCTTTGCGACGAGCGATGATTACATCTATTCCCGGATAACCGTTCAAGAGTTTGGTTTCGTCCCAGGCAGTAGGGAGAGTCGAAAGGAATTCCTTGATTTCGGCAGGTAATGCGTCATAGGCTGAAGGTCTGTCAGGCATGTGTTGTAAAGCCGATTCAAAAACAACAGGAAGGGCAAGTTCATGAGCATTGGTGGTGATATGCGGGTGTTGCGAATTAGTGAAGGTACCGGGAGTATAATCCATAGGGCCAACTACGTTACGCGTAAAAGGAAGTGTGGCATTATGAGCAGCAGCAAGGGTAGTAAGTGCAGGACTATTGTTATACCACTCAGCACCGTAAACGGCCTCTGCAGTCATCATATGTGGGTAGGTTCGTTGCCAGCCACGAGGGATGGTGGCTCCGTGAAAGTTAATCATTATCTGGTATTTGGCGGCATCTTCGAGTATGCCGATATAGTAATTAATGATGTTAGCACCATCCATACCGAAGAAGTCAACTTTAATACCGGATACACCAAGGTCTTTCAGCCAAGCGAATTCTTTCTCCCTGCTCTCATGTGTGCACAAGCGATCGAATGGACCAGGTGCACCGGGACCATTCCAAGATGTGCCGGAGTTATACCACAGCATAGATTTCACACCTTTTCCCTGTGCATATTTTATGGCATCCTGAACAGTCCCTCCGTTGCCCATAACGTCCCATTCCCAATCGATAAGGTTATAGGGCCATTTCATGCGGGCGGCGAGATCTATATATTCTTTTACGATCTGAAAATCTTTCGACCCGTGGTTATGTGCCCAGTAAATCCATGCAGCAGGACCAGGGATTATCCAATCGGTATTCGTTACTTTATTGGGTTCTGATACGTCAGTTATCAAAGTGGATTCTACGATATCGGCCAGAGAACCAATGATAAGGGTACGCCAAGGTGTGCTGAACGAGCCGTTAAATGTAACTTTTTCATCGGCCATGCGAACACGGTATTCGTTTAGGTTATCAGCATTATTAAGCCGGGAGGCACTTTGATTTTTTGTTATCCCTGCCTCGGATATAAGCATAAAAACAGAGTCTTGCAGCTCTATAAGAGCAGGATATCCCCACGTACGGGGATTCCTGTTTTCTATATCATCGCCGTTGGTAGACAAAGGAAAGAACCCCTCGTAGTCGTTTACATATTGTTGCATCCACCGATTGGCACCATCGGGTATGGGATAAGTGGTGAATTCATTTGTGATGTATTCCGTATCGGAATCTACGGCATTAAGAGTGTATCGGAAAGCCACACCATCATTATAAACACGAAAAATGACTTGCAGGGTTTGGTGCTGCTCATTTTCGAAATAATAGGTTCTTTCAACACCTTCATTGGTACAGTGGCTCTTTTTCCCTGTTATCATTTGGTAGTTTTCGTCTACAAGGACAGCTTTGGAAACGGAAAGCAACTTGAGGTTTCGGAACGTTTGCCGATTAGTTTCAATGCCGAGGGTGGCATTGGAAAGGAAATTTTTTACGGTGTTTTTGTCAGCATAGTTTAGGTTAAAGAGGGTGTTTCCATAGCCGCCGGGGTTGGCATTTTCTACCTGAACGGTGAGAGTGATCTTCCTGTTAAGAGATTGTATTTCCATTTCTTTTGAAGAGCAGGCATACAAACCTATCACTAGCGGGATTACAAATACTGTTCTAAGGCTTTGATAATTTAAAGGCATAAAGCATTTATTGATAGTTAGTTTATTATATAATAAAAAGTATGGAACACAGATATACAGAGGTGGCAACTACACCACAACAAAGTTTTTTTAAACTCTGCACCTCTGTATCCCTGTGTCCTAAATAATATTTATTATTTCTAGTTACGCGGATATCTAGCCGGAATAGCCATCATTTCTGCCAAAAAGACAGGATCCCTAAATTCACAAGTTAACCGGTTATACTGATCTCCTGAAGTATCCCAAAGCATAGGGCACATTCCACGTGAATATATAGCTTCCGTTACACTAACAGCGAACAACCTTCTCATTTCTTGCGATTTACCACTTCCGCAGGCTGCATATTCACCAACAATTACAGGTATACCTTTATCTACACAGTTAATTTTCAGCAAGTCCATACTATTGTTGAGTTCCCTAAAGTCTTCCTCTGTTCCCCAGGTAGCCCTACCTACACCCCATCCTACGTCTACACCAGCATCGAGTATAGCAAATAGAGCAGGGGCATAATAATGTACCGTTATCGCTAAACGGTTTGCCGGATCGGTTGGTATTCTGGTGAGCGGATCGTAAGCATACTCTGATCCTGTATTATAGATTTCTACCAGAAGATGACGCTTGGCATTGTTGCCACCAGTTCCTCTTACTATGTTAACAAAGAGCTGATTAAGTTCATTTACATATCCAAACGCTATTTCTTTTTCGGCTTGCCCTCCACTCCAAGGAGTCCATATATGATCATAACCGATTTCATTCATGGGTTCAAACATTAGGTGATCGCCATATTTCTCAAAGCGTTGGCATATTTGTTCCCATACAGCGGTAAATTTTGCCCTGGCTTCACTATCTGTCGGAACTCTCATTATCCATTCATTCTCGTGGTGTACGTTTATTATAGCCACCATGCCGCAATCGAGCGTCCAATTCAGAATCGTCTCTACCCTATCCATAAGGTCGGGATGGATTCTATAATTATCTAACATCATATTGCTCCAACTAACAGGAATTCGTAGTGAGGAGTAACCAGCTCTGGCATATCCTTCAATCATTTCTTTTGTAATGATAGGACTACCCCATGCTTGTTCATAATTAAAGATGCTGCTTGGGTTAATCCAGTCACCGGTTGGTTCCAATGTATTACCGAGATTTATACCTAAGCCCATTTCATTGATCAATTGGTGGGTGGTGAAATTCTCACGTACCACATATTTTCCTACTGTAGAAGCAAATTCTCCTCTGGTAGAAGTTGCTTGTCCTAAATGTATCTTCTCTTCGCTATCAGAGCATGCCGGAAGAAGGAGCATAAGAGCAACCATGTAACTTACTAATGTCTTCATGAGTTTAATGTTTTAATTATTTAATAATGGGTTAAAACGGTATTGCAAAAATAGAGTTTTAAGTAGGGAAGTTCCTGCTTAAATGTTTCAATTGGAAGATCAGGCAGGTCTGCTATGTTTTGAAAGAAGGGAGGTTTTGTAAAATAAGAAAAATAAGCTATGCACTTTATCTTTGTTAAAATCCTCACAAACAGGATAATTTAAAAAAATTACTACATTATTTTACTTCCACAAATGATTTATGCAAATCAGCCGTTATTCTACTGAAAGCCTTAACAAATCCAATTCTTAAACTGCCGACTCCATCTATACCGGCTATCAAACTTATCGGCATAATCTATATCCAACCCGAAACTACGGCTGTCTGTTAGTTCAGCATACAGCCTCCATGTACGACATTGCCTATCTCTTAAAAAAAGGTGTCGCACATGGAGGCTATAAAGAAGATTTCTTTTACAAGTTGATCGTTATCATTACGATAAAACCTAAAATATAAAGATAATTATTTCATTATATTAATTGAGGCATATTTAATCCTGCAAAAAAATATAATATAATTCTATTGTATCATAATTTTTTGAGTATAATCTGCTGTTTCGCTCTGTACCCGCACAATATAAATACCTGCTTCCAAGCTAGTGATATCAATCGTTTTACCCGATAGTGGAACAACTTTTACAGTACTTCCTGTCATACCTACAAAACTCACTGTAGCCGGACTGTCAAATTCTGCTACAACCGTCAATTGTTTTTTTTCAGGGTCGGTATACAAAAAAACATCCTGCTTCGATACCTGGTGGATACCCGTCTGCGGTTCACGGGGATATTTAGCCGGAATTGCCATCATTTCTTCCAAAAATACAGAGTCATCAAATTCAAAGGTTTGTCGGTTGTATTGGTATCCTGAAACATCCCAAAGCATCGGACACATTCCGCGCGAATATATAGCCTCAGTTACGGAGACACAATATAGTCTTACTACCTCTTGCGTTCTGCCATTGCGGGAAGCTGCATATTCACCAACAATTACAGGTATACCTTTATCTACGCAATTTTTCTTCAACAAATCCATATTATCATTGAGTTCTTTGAATTCTTCTGGTGTTCCCCAGGAAGGGACACCTATGCCCCATCCTGCATCCTCACCGTTGCCTAATATGGCAAATAAAGCGGGCGTATAGTAATGTACGGTCAATGCCAGACGGTTCGCCGGATCAGTCGGTATCTTAGTAAGTGGATCGTAAGCATACTCCAGTCCTGTATTATAAATTTCCACCAAAAGATGACGTTTCGCGTTGTTGCCGCCAGATCCTCTTACGATGTCGACAAAAAGTTGATTGAGCTCATTTACATACCCAAACGCCTTTGCTTTTTCAGCCTGTCCTCCACTCCAAGGAGTCCATATATTATCATAGCCGATCTCATTCATTGGTTCAAACATCAGATGGTCCCCATATTTTTCAAAGCGTTGGCATACCTGCTCCCATATGGAAGTAAATTTTTTCCTGGCCTCATTGTCTGTCGGAACTTTCATGACCCATTCATTCTCATGGTGTACATTGACTATAGCTACCATGCCATAGTCGATAGTCCAGTTTACTATTTTTTCAACCCTATCCATAAGGTCAGGATGGATCTGGTAATTATCCAACATCATATTAGACCAAGTGACCGGAATCCGTAGTGAAGAATAACCGGCTTTGGCATATCCTGCAATCATTCTTCTTGTAACGACAGGGCTACCCCATGCTTGCTCATAGTTAAGGATATTGCTTGGATTAATCCAGTCACCAGTCGCATCTAAGGTATTACCAAGATTTATTCCTAAGCCCATTTCCATAATTAGTTCATGAGTCGTAAAATTATCACGAATATCATATTTACCTTCATAAGGAATAATATCATCATCACCGTCATCATCAGATAGAAAATATGCATTAGTTAGTTTAACAGTAATAATATCTTCCGACCAACTGAAGAAGTAGATAGCTTCTACAGCATCACTTCGCCTAGGATCCAAAGTTATAATATACCGGGTAGTCCCGACGTTTACGGTTCCTCCCAAATTATCTCCATCACCGCTACATTTCACATACAATCCAAATTCCTGAGTAGTAGGTTGTTCGAAATCAAGTATAAGCTGAATGAAAGCAGAACAATCTTTTGCAGGAGAAAAGGACCAACCAACACTCTGCCATTGAGAGTTGAGAGTAACAGTTTGTGTAGATGTATCAAATGTCCCTCTATTCCAATTGTCATAATTAGCTTCTCCCAAGGGAAAAAGATTTTCACTAGCGAAAGAAATAGATGCCCCAATCAACAGAGCAAACAATAACAGTAATTTTTTTTTCATAACTTTTTATGGGTTAACTTATTAGTAATTAATGGATATTGATAATTTTATAAACTACAAATCCATGTAAATCTGTAGCTAAAATTATTCACATATCTTTTTAGATAAAATATTGATTTGCATTTTTTTATACAAAAATAGATAGTATTATGTAAAAGGATTGACTATAATGTTTGCTAATAGGATATATAAAATATTTATATAAGCATATAATGTTTCCAATGAGAGCCGGAAATGCAATATTATTGTATCTAAATAATAATAAGCATAAATATCTACCGCATAAGAAGTTTTTTACTTTTCTAAATATCTTGGCTGTTTTTGAATTTCCTGATCAGGATTGGAGATATATTTTGCAACTCTAATCAGATACAAACTACAGGCTCCTATAATTTACATTCAGTTTAATTATATTATCATATTCTAATATTTTAGACTATAAATTACAACCTCACCACTATCTTCTTCCCACTATAAGAAACCGTTTTTATCACTCCATCCGTACTCACCACATTAAACTTCCGTTCTTTGATCATACCAGCGAACTCTCCTTTTCGGTTTTCGATGGTGAGCGTGCGGGTGCGGTCGTTCCATTTCATGGCGATGGTGCTATACATTCCGTTCTCATAATTATAGTTATCATTCTCGTCCTCGTACAACGTAAATTCGCCATTGCTGCCGGGATATATCCGCACTTCGAGGACGTCCCACGGCTTTTCGGTGGCATATTGCACTTTGGGACCAATCGGAAGAATGGAACCCGCTTTTACGTACAGCGGCATGATGTCGATAGGCGTATCCTTGCGAATATACTGACCGCCGGATTGCTTCTCATTCGTCCAGAAGTCATACCAATCGGTGCCCTTGGGCAAATAGAGTTTGGTGGATTTAACGGTGCTAAAGTCTTCTATACGAACAGTATCCGAAACCATTTTAGTATACATCGGTTGAGTAACAGGACATACCAGCAGAGACTTGCCGAACATATATTGGTTATGAATATTCCACACGTTGCGATCTTCTACAAAATCCATGGCCAGCGCGCGCATAAAGCTCGACTGATGGGCAGTTACCTCCCACGAAGTGGTGTAGATATAAGGTAATAAGCTATAGCGCAGGTGGATGTATTTTTCAACCGCATCGTATACCGGTTCACCTTTTTTACCAAACTGATAGATCTCTCTCGGAGCACCCTCGCCGTGCGAACGCATCATGGGGCAGAATGTACCGAACTGTACCCAACGGGCGTAAAGTTCGCGATAATCCGGATCGTCCAGCATCAATGGGTGTTGCCAGAGGAAGAATCCGCCGATGTCGCTGTTCCAGTGAGGAATGCCGCAAAGGGAGAAGTTCAGTCCGGCGGGAATTTGTTTTTCAAGCACTTCCCATGATGCGGTGATGTCCCCCGTCCATGTGTTGGCACCGTAGCGTTGCTGACCGGCAAAGGCCGAACGGGTAAGAATGAACACGCGCTTATCCGAAGTAACGGCGCGCTGGTGGTCATACACTCCGCCTACGGTCATCAACGGATAGGCATTGCGCACTTTACGGAAAGAACCCAAGTAGGTTGGAGTATCAAAATCTTCCGATTGAGGATGGAAATGGTCAGGTTCGGTAGAGTCCATCCACCAGCCGTCTATGCCAAGAGGCAACAGATTATCGTTCAGATATTTCCAATAGATATCACGTGCTTTGGGGTTGTAGGCATCGTACACGCGTGCTCCCGACGGATAGTCCATGTTGGGCGGCCACTTAAACGAACCCGATTCGGGCCATGTGCGAAATTTAAACAGCATATTTTCTTTGTCCAGCTCGCGATAGGGCTTGGTATGGGGGCCGAAAGCCGACCAGATGGAAATAATTATATGGACGTTGTTGCCGTGTATATCTTCCATCATCTTTTTGGGGTCGGGGAATTCTTCGTTCAGGAATTCCATCGCATTCCACAAATAGTTGTTGCCCCAGTATCTCCAATCCTGAATAATTCCGTCGAGGGGTACGCCCAGTTCGCGGTATTTTTCCACTACGCCCACAATCTCCTTTTGGCTTTTGTAGCGCTCGCGGCTCTGCCAGAAACCATATGTCCACAGGGGGAACATGGGTACCTGACCGGTTATGTAACGCATTTGCGCTACGACTCCATCGGCGTTTCCGCCATACATAAAGTAGTAGTCGATGCAATCGCCCACTTCCGACAGGAAGGAAGTTTCTTCCGGAGTATCTTTGAAGATGGTTGGCGAGTAGTTATCCCAGAAGATGCCATATCCTTTTACAGACTGGAAGAAGGTGATAACGTCTTCGAGATTGTCTTGTATAAGCCGTTTGGTCTGGTTGCGTTGCGACATCTTGCCGTTTTGTAATTGTCCCAGTCCGTAGATGGCTTCTTCCTTTTCTAACGTGAAGGATTGATACGGGCTGAATGTTTTTACTCCGGCATCGTTAAAATCATCGAAGCGCACTCCCTGCTCTTCCAGAAGCGATTTCCCGGCAGGTGTGGCGAAGGTTATCTGCCCGGTTTGCTGGTTAAGATTCACGTTAAGCTGATTGCTTTTTACAGTCAGCACGTCTCCCTTCTGGGCGATAGACAGTTTTACATTCCCCGGCTTGCCGACAACGGACAGGCTTTCTTTGGTGTAGTTCCATCCGTCGGGAGATTTTAGGATTCTCACCGTAGAGGGGGTAAAAAAACAGATTTCGACGCTGGTACCCTGTACGGTGGTTTTCGCGCCCTGCGCGGTACGCTGATACGTCTGCGCTTCGGCTCGTCCTGCTATAAAAAAGCTTGTTAGCATTAACAGCAGGAACATCTTTGTAGATAGATTCTTTTTCATCATATATTCATAGTGTTTATAAATTCAATTTAAAATATAAACCAGAGGCTTCCCTTTATCGGCACCCAGTTCAACTGCATATTCTTCTGTCCTGTCGGGCCGAGTTGCTCAGACTTCTGAAACTTTGTTCCGATGGCAGGAATAGCATACATAAACCCAATGTTCGTTTCGGGGAATGGCGGTGCAGTATTATCGTTTCCGGCGCCTTTGGCACGTTCCGGCTTTAGCATCTGGAAAAACAGATTAGCATCGGAGGGAATCATGCTGAAAGCGCCCTCGCTGGTATGCAGGGTCACGGCACGGCAGTCGGCGTGGTAGCCCTTGAACTCGGGATACTGCCACGACTCGCCGGTGACGGTGTTGTTGTACTCCTTCTTCCAGCGACCGAAGCGGGTGCCTTCCATGCGGTTCTTCCACACGCGGTAAGGCCCCTCGCCTATCCATTCCATCGCGCGGATGTTTTCTTCAGGATAGTTGATGCCGATGCCGATATAATCGACTTCGCCCTTTACATGGAAGGTATAATCGAAGCGGGGCGGCTCGTTGGGAGTAAATATCCATCTTACCCACTGGCTGTTTTCGAACAGGGGCTCTACAATGTAGTTGTCTCCTTCCTTATAGTGCTTTAACTCTTTCAGAGTGTTGGTGGAGGTTACGATAATAGGGCCACCATGCAGGGAGATTCGTCCGGATGGTGCTTCTACGCTTTCAAGAAGGCCGGTATTTTTGCTGAATGTCATTTTGGTGGTACCGTGGGTGATGTAAAGGAACTTATCGTCTTCCTTGGCTGTTGCGGCATCGTGTTTCCCTCCGAATGGGATTAGGGGGAGGGCCTGAGACAGAATATCCCAACTCCATGTATAAACCTCGCTACCCTGCGGGTCGATCGCCGTTACAGCCAACACATCATGTTTTTGCCAGTCCTCAGGCAGATTGAGATTTACCTTTTTCCGCTCCCCGGGATTGAGCTCCGGAGCGGAGATGCTACCCTCTGCCACCACCTTTTCGGTGAAACTTCCGTTACCCGAAGATTCTATATCAGACAGGCGATATGAGAATACACAATTCGCAAGATTGGTGAACATATACTGGTTCTCGATTAAAAGATTCCCGTCCCACTGCTCCGGAATAGTGCGGTTAAGCACTTGAATCGGCGACCAGATTTCTTTAATAGCATAATAGCTCCCCTCCTTCTCACGGTAAGGGCCTACGATGCCATCGGGAGCCGCATCACCTTTGCAGTCAATCCGTTCGTTCTGGTCGTTGCGCACTACACCTTCGTCTAATAACGCCCAGAGGAAGCCGCCGGCGGGAGCGCGGTGCTTCATCATAACGTCCCAGAAATCGCGCAGGGAGGCAGCGTTGCCTCCATCGAAAAGGCCGTGCATGAATTCCGTGGGAAAATAAACGTCGCTATCGTAGATAGTGGAGTTCACCACGTAATTATAATCGGGATAATGTTTGGTATCGGTTCCACGGAAGCGTTCCCAAGGGTGCATTACGAAGCGCTGTTGGAGGTCGTAGATGAGGTAATCATCGTCTACGTCGGTATTCCATCCGCCCTCGTTGCCATTCGCCCAAAGGATGATAGACGGGTGATTGCGGTCACGCTCCACCATGGATTTTACCAGGCGACGGGCGGTGGGCGTATCGTATTTCTTTTGCCAGCCGCAAAGTTCGTTGATAACAAGCAGGCCGAGGGAATCGCAAATCTCAAGAAAATCCTTATCGGGCGGATAGTGAGCCATGCGCACGGCGTTCATATTCATGTTTTTGATGAGCAGGGCATCGTCCAGCGAGATTTGGCGGGAAAGGGTGCGACCGCTTTCGGGCCAGAAGCAATGGCGGTTTACACCTTTGAAGATGATACGCTCGCCGTTGAGGTAAAAACCATCTGCCGGACGGAATTCAACGGTGCGGAAACCGGCTTTCTCGCTGACGCGGTGCAGAAGTCGACCGTCTTTTTTTAGTTCGGTTACCACACGGTAGAGGTACGGCTGCTCCTGATTCCAAAGGGCTACGCCGCTTATCTGTGCGCGGAGGTCTTCCCCTGCGGAGGCGGTGACGATATCGGAGACACGCGTGCCGTCGAGTTCTTCCACATACATGGAGACTTGCGCTGCTTCGGTGTCAACAGAGAGGTACGGGCGCACTGTGATGCTGCCGTCCATGTGCGCATCGATGGCGACGGACCGGATGTGTTGCTGCGGCCTTATTTCCAAAAACACGGGTCGGTAGATGCCGCCGAAGAGCCAAAAGTCCGTTTGCCTTTCCGCATTATAAATAGATTTGTTTGCGGGGCACTTGGCGACTTTCACTTCGAGCAGGTTCTTCTTGCCGTACTGTAAAAGATGGGTGATGTCATAACTAAACTGGTAGAAACCACCTTCGTGCAGTTCGCCCGCCAGCTGACCGTTTATCTTGACTTCAGTATCGGTCATGGAGCCTTCGAAAATGATTTCGACGTGCTGCCCCTGCCAAGCTTTATCGGCTTTGAAGGAATAGCGGTAGAAGCCTGTTTCGTCGGAGGTTTCGGGTTCTTCCCAACCGTAGTAGAAGGTACCGAAGCCCTGAGTTTCCCAGCAGGAGGGCACGGGGATTTTCGTCCAGCGGTTGCTGTTGCGGCCGGAGGTGACTTTAAAGTCCCACTGCACGGTAGTGTCTTTGTTCTTGCCGGAGAGATAGTGGCGCTGGGTGTTATGTGCATCTAGCAATTGTGCTGCCAACAGAAAGATTATGAAAAGAAGTTTCTTCATGGCTTCTATTTTATAGGTTTAATTATAATCGTTCTGTTATATGCCTGCACCTGTGCCCTGTATGATGGGAACACCCCGCGCGCCGTGCATCCTACGCCTGTGGTGGCATAGTCCAGATTTACCGTAATTCCGTCCTGCTTTTGCAGTTGATAGGTGTACATGGCTTTCGTCAGGTTGTCCGTGCTATACGGGTAGGCGTTGAAGTTGAACAGTTCATTCATTTCGAATTGCAGGCCGGTGCCGTTATCGTCAGTGAGGCGAAGCCAGCGGGTATCTGTCCGCAGACCGTAGTCCTGTGGCATGAGGTAGGGTTCGTACATTCCCTCCACGGTGTTGGCGTAGATGCCTGTGCGATAGCCCGTCTTTCGGTCGGGATAGTTTTCCTGTGGGCCACGGCCGTACCACTCTACATTGCTCAAGGCATCACTGACTGTGAGGGTCAGTCCTACGCGAGGGAACCAGAGGGGCATTTTGCCTTCGGGTTTGAGGTTGTGGGAGATTTCGATGGTGCCATCGCCGTGGATAATGTATTCGTAGGTATTGAGGATGCCATTACACTGTACGCCATCAATATAGAGGTCTTTTTTCTCTTTCCCGCCGGTTTCGGTAAGCTCTGCGTTGACAATTTTGATATGTACGCGGCCGTTTACCTCCGAAGCGGAGAACGATAGCGGGTACAAGGTAAGGTTTTCAATTCCTGTAGAATACATTTCAGTGGCCAAGGTGTGACCATAACCTTCTTTCCAATAGGGCATGGATGCATTCCAAGCGTTCCAGTTATCAAGCTCGTTGGCGAACGGGGCACGCCAGAGGTTGAGGCGAATAGGAGATTTCAGCATCTCCTTACCTTTATATATAAGGGAGGTAAGTTGACCGTCTTTATTCTTAAATATATAGCGGAAATCAGTGCCCGATACAATAAGATTATCACCTACGTATTCATAAGCAGCTTCGGCATCAGTGTAGGGGCAGGTCTTGTGTCTGCCCTGATCGCCGTACAAATCAAATTCATCCCAAGCCACTTCGTGCCCGACCGATGCCCAAATCACATCCTTTTTCAGGAAGGAACGCATCAGCAAACGATATTCTTTTCCGGAATCCATAACAGGCTTTTTATAAGGAATCTCCACCCGCTCCCGACTAAACGGCAGCGTATTCAGATTCAAGGTACCAGACTGAATCACCTTATCATCCTCCATCAACTCCCAACGGATATCATACTGAGAAGCATCTGTAAAATGATTGCGGTTCCAAACTTCGAGCAGGCCGGCCTTCGCATCAGCCATAGTGAAAGAAAGCGGCTGAACAGTCTTCTTCATCTGCCACATTTCAGGCTGAACGGTTCTATCCGGCCAGATGCTTCCGTAAGTGCGCGCGCCGATGCCGTAGCTGTAGAAATTACCATTGTTAGTTTCATTATCAAAAGATAGCCACAGTTTTGCTTCCTCCGCGCGGAAATCAGAAATCACAACCTCATCAAATACCCCTACATCATCCATCCGTGCATCGCAAATGTAAACGGAAGTCTCCTGTCCATGAGCTTCGGCATTGCGGCCGATGTTGATAGGGAACGGGAAGTTGCGGATGTTACCCGATACTTTGGCCGCGGCTTTCTTATCATTGTTAATATAGAGCGCCATTTCGCTGCCATCGTACACGGCCGTAACCTGATGCCAATTGTACTCCCAATTGTCAGGCAGCGGTGCGTAAATAGAATATTTCTTATCGGTATAGATATAGAATTCCAGTGACTCTTTGCCATGTTGCTGCACTCCGAACTGGTAATTCCCTTTGGTGATGAATGAACCGCAACTGCTGATCAGCTTGCGCGGATAGGCTTTGAAAGTCAGCGTTAGCGCATCGCCGGACAGTTCTACATTCTCCGAGCGATAGACTTCCACCCATTGATCGTGTCCGTTAAGGTCTAAAACCGTATTCTTTTTATCCTTTATCAACTGCGCATTTCCCATCAGATGAACCGGAGTTTTGTAAGGTGAAGAATCTTCAACCTTTCGAATTTTCTCTGTTAGCCCAGGGCTGACAAAATCCCATATCGCCCCACCCATCAATCGGGGGTGACGGTAGATAACGTTCCAGTAATCGTCGAGCGCGCCGCCACCGTTGCCGGCTACGGAGAGATATTCATCCATGAAAGAAGGGCGGGTGTCATTGTCCAGACCGAGACCGACTTGTATTTCCAGTTCCATCGGCGTGGGGTAGCGGGGTCCAATGATATCTTCCGCAGGATGCGAGTAAGCGTTGCCACCGTACATCCAGTAGCGGGTGGGATCAAGTTTCTTGCCCTCGTCTATAACGTGGGTGATGTTTTCGCCTTCGCCGCTCTCGTTGCCCGCGCTCCAGAAGAGGATGCAGGGATAGTTACGATCGCGCAGCACCATTTTGCGGACACGGTCGCGGTACATTGGTTCGTATTCAGGACGACTGGAGATCCATTCAGTGGCGTGGGCTTCGTCGCCCACCTCGTCGATAACGTAAAGGCCGTATTCATTCGCCAGTTCGAGGTATTTATTTACCGGAGGGTAATGCGAAGTGCGCACGGCATTGAAGTTGAATTGTTTCAGCAGTTCAAAATCTTTGCGTATCGTGATCTCGTCCATAACGTGACCAAGTTCGGGGTGCTGCATGTGGGAGTTCTGGGCGTTGACTTTCAGAGGCACACCATTGAGGTAAAACACGCCGTCGCGGATTTCGGTCTTTTTAAAGCCTATGGTGGTTTCAACACGGTCTTGAAGACTGTCGTCTGTGGTGAGCAAATCGAGCTGGAGGGTATAGAGATTAGGTGTTTCGGAAGTCCATTTTAAAGGATTCTTTACGGTAGTACGCAACGGGATTCCAGAGAATTCTTTGACCTGACTACCATCTTTGTGGAAGAGACGGGCTTTGACTTGATAGCCACTGGCAGACGTGTTCTTATAGTCTTTCACTTTTACACGAACATCAAGCTCCGCATCCGTATACGTATCATCGAAATCGGTAATCACCTGCCAGTCGAATATGCGGACGTTGGGCGCGGCATAGAGCCAAACATCATCGAAGATACCGGCCAGTCGCCAGTAATCCTGCCCCTCAAGGTAGTATCCGTCAGAATATTTAAGCACGCACACGGCGAGGGTATTCTCGCCGGATTTGAGATAAGGTGTGATGTTGTATTCGGCAGGCTCCTGCGCGCCCTCGTTGTAGCCCACTTCCTGTCCGTTAATCCAGACGAAGGAGGCGGAGGCCACTTTTTCTAAACGGAGGAATATTTGTTTATCGGACTTCCAACCGGAGGGGATTTTGAAGGTGCGGCGATAAAGACCGGTTGGATTATAGTCTTTTGGGGGATGCGGTGGGTTAGCTTTGAAAGAGGTGGCCACGTTGCGGAACAGCTTGTCGCCATAGCCCTGCATCTCCCAATTGGAAGGTACGTCAATGTGAGCCCAACTCTTATCTGAAAAATTCGTTTCAAAGAAGTTGGCTGGGATATCGTCGGGCGTGTCGCACCAGAAGAACTTCCACTTCCCGTTCAGCGAGATGCTTTCGGCGGGGATGTGGTAGGCGCGGGCTTCTTCCTGACTGAGCTTGAAAACAGCGGGGTTATCAATGTAATAAGACAGATTCTCGAGGAACGGCGGACGCTGGGCATATAAACCAATACACAAGAATAGAGATAGAAGTAACAAAGATTTCTTTTTCATGGTGTCATCAAGTTATAATGCAAAGCTAATGCAAATCCTGCGCAAACCCGGTCGCAAATGTTGCAGATGAAAGGCGCTTCTGTATCGCGTACAGGAAAAGTTCAAAAATCATTTTTTTGCATCTTCCGACAGAGTGGAAATGGAAAACGGCGCGCGGTTTTTCTATTTCCACACTCGCTTTCCACACGCTCCCCCGAAAGCCCGCTCTTATCAAAACTCTCCCCATTCCATAACAAAACCACCCCCGTCACTATCCATAACGGCTACACATACAAAACAAACGGGACTATTAATATGGGGGGGATACTGTATTTTTGCAAGTGGGATAACTCCCACAAATATAAACCGGAATCGACAATATTTTAAACCTGCAATATCATGAAACAAACAAATTCCCTCGTACTTACTGTTTTGCTTGCGCTGATAACCCTGTATGGTTGCTCGGCGAGCATAATTGATGAGCCGGCCCGCAAAATTACCCTCTTCAACTCCGAATGGAAATTCATTCTGGGCGACAATCCGCGAGCTTCGATAGAGAGCTTCGATGATGCCTCGTGGCAAGTGCTCAACCTACCGCATGACTGGAGCATTGAGGCTGATTTCTCGGTCGACAATCCCGCCACTCCCGGCGGTGGTGCTCTGCCGGGCGGAATCGGCTGGTACCGCAAAACATTCACACCACCGGCTCCGGCGAGTCGCCGCAGTCAGGTAACGTATATTGAGTTCGATGGCATCTATTGGAACAGCACCGTGTGGATTAACGGCCAACTGTTGGGTGAACGCCCCAACGGATACGTCTCTTTCCGCTACGATCTTACTCCGCACCTGAAATACGGGCAAAAAAACACCATTGCCGTGCGGGTGGATAATAGCAAACAGCCCAATTCGCGTTGGTATTCCGGTTCGGGCATCTATCGCAACGTGAGGCTGGTGACGGTCGACCCGCTGCACATCGCCCATTGGGGCACGTATGTAACCACCGAAAACGTATCGACCCAGTCGGCAGAGGTGAACCTGCGGGTGACACTCGAAAACAACAGCGAGGAAACACGCAATGCCGAACTGATCTCGGTTATTAAAGATGCTCAAGGCAAGGTGAAGGTAAGAATAAACAGTAAAGTAACCGTTCTAAAGGAGGAGAAGATAGAAACGGTGCAGGTGATGACGCTGGAAAAGCCTCAATTATGGTCGAATACTCGCCCGTATATGTACACCATCACCACGCAGGTGGTGGAAAACGGCCGGGTAGTGGACGAGTATGACACCCCGCTGGGCGTTCGTTTTTTTGAGTTCGACCGCGACAAAGGGTTCTCCCTCAACGGCGAACCCATGAAGATAAAAGGCGTTTGCCAGCATCACGACCTCGGATGCCTCGGCACAGCCATCAACGTGCACGCGCTGGAACGTCAGTTGCAAATCCTCAAAGAGATGGGTTGCAACAGCATCCGCACTGCGCACAACCCGCCCGCGCCGGAATTGCTGGATCTTTGCGACCGTATGGGCTTCATCGTTCAGAACGAAGCGTTCGATATGTGGCACAAACGGAAATCGCCCGAAGATTACTCACGCTTTTTCGCCGAGTGGCATGAGCGCGATCTTACGGATTTCATTCTGCGAGACCGCAACCATCCGTCCATACTTATGTGGAGCATCGGCAACGAGGTGCTGGAACAATGGGTACACATGGATGTGGATACGATTGACCTTCAGCAGGCGAATATCCTGTTCAACTTCGCCAAGAACATGAACCAGAACGAGCATTCGGACGATTTGCATGCCAACGCCCTGCTTACCATCAAACTGGCCGATATGGTGAAGAAACTCGACCCCTCCCGCCCCATCACCGCGGGCAATCAGGAACCACGTCCGTACAATAATCTCTTTAAATCGGGAGCGTTGGACATCTACGGCTTCAATTACAGCGATGATCTTTGGGATAAGCTGCCCGAAATGTATCCGGGAAAAAAATTCATTATCACCGAATCGACTTCTTCATTGATGTCGCGCGGCTATTACGAGATGCCTTCGGATAAGGTATTTATCCGTCCCGAAACCTGGGACGCCCCCTACGAGAAGGAAGGCAGCCAATGCTCGGCTTATGATAACAGTCGCACCCCGTGGGGAACCACGCACGAGCGCACATGGCAGCTTGTTAAAAAGCACGATTTCCTTTCGGGAATGTATGTCTGGACAGGTTTCGACTATCTGGGAGAGCCAACACCGTACTGGTGGCCGTCGCGAAGTTCCTATTTCGGCATCATTGACCTCGCCGGCTTCCCCAAAGACGTATACTATATGTATCAGAGTGAATGGACAGATAAACCCACACTGCACGTTTTTCCGCATTGGAATTGGACAGTGGGACAAACGGTAGACATTTGGGCTTATTACAATCAGGCCGACGAAGTAGAGTTGTTCCTAAATGATAAATCGCTGGGCACACGTTCCAAAACAGGCGATGAGGTGAAAGTGTGGTGGCGTGTTCCTTACGAAGCAGGCACGCTGAAAGCCATTTCGCGCAAAGGTGGAAAAGAAGTGCTGGTGCGCGAAATCAAAACCGCAGGCACCCCCGTATCGCTTCGCCTCACTGCAGACCGTCAGACGATTTCTGCCGATGGCACGGGTCTTTCTTTTATCACTGTAGAAGCTGTGGATGCCAATGGTTATCCTGTGCCTGTGGCCGATAATTTGATTAATTTCAGCATTACGGGCAACGGTTTTATTGCGGGAACGGATAATGGTGACGCAACGGATCATCTATCTCTCAAAAAACCTGTGCGTAAATTGTTTAACGGAAAGGCGCTGGTTGTGGTTCAGTCCAACGGAAAGAAGGGAGATATTGAGCTGACGGCTACGACCGAAGGACTGAAAGCGGGCATAATAAAGTTGAAGGCAAATAACAAATAAACTCTGTCGCCCTAAAGAGCACCTGCGTTTATACTAAAAGATAGGTGAGATTTTGACTAAAAATGTCTTGGCATTTATGCAATTAATTATACTCATAATATCATGAAGAAAATCATTTTACAAACATTCATTTTAACAGCATTTTCATGTATCTTCCTTGCCGCCCCCTGCATGGCTCAGCAAGGTTATAATAACCCCGTAATATCGGGCTTCTACCCCGATCCCAGCGTATGCCGTGTAGGCGAAGACTATTATCTCGTAAACAGCACCTTCGAGTATTTCCCCGGCGTGCCCCTCCTCCACTCCAAAGACCTTGTCAACTGGGAACAAATCGGACACTGTCTTACCCGTGAGTCGCAACTCAACCTGAAAAGCTGCGCTCCCTCGGGCGGTATTTACGCCCCCACCATCCGCTACCATGAAGGCACCTTCTATATGATTACTACGAACGTGTGTGACAAAGGCAACTTCATCGTCCACACCGAAGACCCTACCGGAGAGTGGTCGGAACCCGTTTGGTTGGAACAGGGCGGTATCGACCCTTCTCTCTATTTCGAGGACGGAAAATGCTATATGCTTTCCATTCCCGACCGAATCACCTTGTGCGAAATCGACCCTAAAACAGGAAAGCAACTCACCGAGTCCAGGCCCATCTGGGGCGGTACAGGCGGACGCTACCCCGAAGCACCACACATCTACAAAAAAGACGGTTGGTACTACCTGCTCATCGCCGAAGGAGGAACGGAATACGGGCATAAAATAACCATTGCCCGCAGCCGCAAGATCTACGGTCCATACGAATCCAACCCTGCTAACCCTATTATGACGCATATCAACGAGAATGCTCAAATGAATCCTATACAAGGCATCGGTCACGGCGATTTTGTACAGGCGCACGATGGTAGCTGGTGGATGGTCTTCCTTGGCTTCCGTCCGCAATCGGGTCTGCACCACATGTTGGGCAGAGAAACATTCCTTGTTCCTGTACGCTGGGATAAAAACGCATGGCCTGTTATCAACGGCGACGGCACCGCGCAACTGCAAATGGATTGCGAGACGCTTCCTCTGAAGCCATTTACGCCCGCGCCCGTCCGCACTAACTTCAACACTCCGACGATGGGAATGGAATGGAATTACCTCTACAATCCGGTTATGTCCAACTACTCGCTAAAAGAGCGCAAAGGACACTTACGCCTGAAAACTTCTACCGTACAACTGGACGACCGCGGCGCTACGCCAACCTTTATCGGCAGACGCCAGCAGCATATCGACTGCACCGCCACCACAGCCATCGAATTGGATAAAGCTTCACTGAACGACGAAGGCGGTATCACCGTATATATGACCAACGAACACCACTACGACCTGTTTGTACGTCAGGGAGATAAGGGCAAGCAAATCATCACCCTGCGCTATCGCCTTGGCAATATGAAGCACATCGAGAAGGAAGTAGAACTGCCGAAAGGAAAATTCTATCTGCGGGTAGAGGGCAGCAAAGATTATTACAGCTTCTCTTATTCTACGGATAACAAAACGTTCAACCAAATGGGAAAAATGGATGTGCGCTATCTTAGCAGCGAAACGGTAGGCGGATTTACAGGGATTTATTTCGCATTGTATGCGGCTTCACAAAAGAGTTCGAAAGGGGTAGCCGATTTTGAATGGTTTGATTACGCTTATTAATCTATGAAAAAAATAGTACTGACCATCCTTTGCGTTTTATCCGCTGGTCTTTTATCGGCACAACACATTTATCCGTTCCAGAACACCGCATTAAGTGATGACAAACGTCTGGACAACCTGTTATCGCTGATGACAATAGATGAAAAGATAAATACCCTGTCTACTGATCTGGGAGTACCCCGTCTGGGGATACGCCCTACCGGACATTCCGAAGGTTTGCACGGACTGGCTCTGGGAGGATCCGGCAACTGGGGAGGATTCAAAATGGTAAATTACCAGCGTGTTCCCGATGTATATCCCACCACCACCTTCCCGCAGGCATACGGTCTGGGAGAAACTTGGGACACGGAACTGATACGGAAGGTGGCAGATATTGAGTCTACGGAAATCCGCTATTATGCGCAAAACGACAGATACCAGAAAAGAGGTCTAGTGATGAGGGCTCCCAACGCCGATTTGGCACGCGATCCCCGTTGGGGACGTACCGAAGAATCCTTTGGCGAAGATCCTCACCTTGTAGCCGAAATGACGGTTGCCTTTGTAAAAGGGCTGCAAGGCGACGATCCACACTACTGGAAGTCAGCCTCCCTGATGAAGCACTTTCTCGCCAACAGCAACGAAGCCGGACGCGATTCCACCTCTTCCGATTTCGACAAACGTCTTTTTCAGGAATATTACGCTTATCCATTCCGCAAAGGCATTGAAGAAGGAGGGTCGCAAGCCTTTATGGCTGCTTACAATAGTTGGAATGGCATCCCTATGACCGTGCATCCGGTATTGGAAAAGATTCGCAAAGAGTGGAATATGAAAGGAATCATCTGCACTGATGGAGGGGCATTAAGTTTGCTGGTGAGTGCACATAAAACCTATCCTAATCTTACAGAGGGCGCAGTTGCAGTCGTTAAGGCCGGCGTAGGGCAATTCCTCGATAGATATAAGCCTTATATATACGAAGCACTTGAACAAGGATTGCTAACCGAAAAGGATATTGACAAAACCATCCGGAACAATTATTACGTTGCCCTTCGGCTCGGTCTGCTCGATGGCACTCAGGACAATGTACCCTACGCGCACATCGGTGTTACGGATACCGTCTCCCCATGGAATAAAAAGGAAGTGCAGGAATTCGTCCGTTTGGTTACAGCAAAATCCGTTGTGCTGTTGAAAAACGAAAAGAAGTTTCTGCCACTCGATAAAAGTAAGATAAAATCCATTGCCATCATCGGCCCCCGCGCAGATGAAGTGTTGCTCGACTGGTATAGCGGCACACCGCCTTATGCAGTAACCATTCTGCAAGGCATTAAAAATGCGGTAGACAGTGATGTGAAAGTCTATTACGAAGCAGCAGATGAAATGGATAAAGCTGCTATAGCTGCCCAAAAAGCCGATGTAGCCATCGTATGTATAGGCAACCATGTGTACGGTACCGACCCGAAGTGGAAATATGCCCCTGTTCCAAGCGATGGAAAGGAAGCTGTAGACCGCAGAGCACTGACACTGGAACAGGAGGACCTAGCCAGAGTAGTGTACAAAGCCAACCCGAATACAATCCTCACATTAGTAAGTAGTTTCCCTTTCGCCATTAACTGGTCGCAGGAAAACCTGCCGGCCATCTTACACATTTCTAACAACAGTCAGGAACTCGGTAACGGACTTGCCGATGTGATTTTCGGAGATTTTAATCCTGCGGGAAGAACCAACCAAACATGGGTAAAATCCATTGCCGACCTGCCTCCTATGATGGATTATGATATTCGCAACGGCAGAACATATATGTATGCCAAGGAAAAACCGCTTTATCCCTTCGGATATGGATTGAGTTATACCAAATTCAGCTATTCCGGCATAACGTTATCTTCCCCTACCCTGTCTAAAGGAAAAGAAGTGAAAGTGTCTTTTAATATCAGTAATACGGGCGACAGGGACGGAGAAGAAGTAGCCCAGCTATATGTCTCTTTTCCTCAATCGAAAATTGTAAGACCTGTAAAACAGCTAAAGGGTTTTAAACGTGTCATGATAAAGAAAGGAGAAAGCAAAACGATTGAACTAACCCTCAATGCCGATGAACTGGCATACTGGGACAACGATAAAGATGTTTATGTTATCGAATCGGGAACGGTAAACATTATGGTAGGCGCTTCCTCCGATGATATCAGACAAACTAAAAAAATACAAATCAAATAATCCATATCAACGTTATGAAACGAGCCATTATAGATGTATTACCGAAGGTGATATCATTAGCGCGAGTTCCATACGACCGGAATATAAAAAATAAATAATGACGTATGAAAACACGGATGATTTTATGCCTCGTTCTATGTCTCAGCATGCAACTGGCAGCACAACAAAAGCGTATATTGGGCGAACCCATAGATATGAGTCTCGATTTCAAAGACTTCCACAACACCTTTTTCTTTGCCGATAAACTGGCATCGTTTAATGCAGCAGACGGAAAAGGAAAAATCACATGGAAACGTTCATCCTTATATACCCGCCAGGCTTTTAATGTAAATACCATATTACCACAGGATTTAAAGATGCTCGATTTTCCGGGCGAAGCCTATGAACAAGACCCTGATTTGGATTTCACCATAGATTTCATCACCCCGCGCACCCTGCGGATCAGGATGCTGACAACGCCTGTGCAGCCAAAACCTTTCGACTCGCCGATGCTGGCAAAAGAACCGGGAAAAGATACTTCGTGGAAATACTCCAAATCGGGCAAAGCCCATATCTACAAGAGCCATTACGGAAGCATTGAGATTGAAGAAAATCCTTTCCGCATCATCCTGCGCGATGAAAAAGGCAAGCAACTGACCGACACATGGCGCTGGTGCGACAATGATTCTTCACAGGTCAAAGTTATCCCTTTCAACTTTATCAAACGTGGAGTAGACAACAGTCGTGCTGTAAACCCCGTATTTTCTTTAGCTCCGAACGAAAAGATATTCGGTTGCGGCGAATCCGTAACCAAGTTGGATAAACGGGGACAAAAAGTAAACATCTTCGTTACCGACCCACAAGGTCCGGAAAGCGACCAGATGTATAAACCTGTACCTTTCTTTATGAGTAACCGTGGCTATGGTATGTTTATGCATACTTCGGCACCTGTTACATGTGACTTTGGGAGCACGTATGTAGGCGCCAATAAGCTCTTCATGGGCGATGAAACTCTCGATTTATTTGTATTTATCGGTGACCCGAAGGAGATACTCAATGAATACACCGATATTGTGGGCAAACCGTCCATGCCACCGCTATGGTCGTTCGGTACATGGATGAGCCGTATCACTTATTTCGAGCAGAGCGAAGGCTACGACGTGGCTTCGAAACTCCGTAAGCACAAAATCCCGGCTGATGTAATCCATTTTGACACCGGCTGGTTTGAAACAGACTGGCAATGCGATTATAAGTTTGCTCCTTCTCGCTTCTCCGATCCGCAGAAGATGATAGACGACCTAAAGAAAGACGGTTTCCACATTTCTTTGTGGCAGCTAACGTATTTCACTCCAAAGAACAAATATTTCAATGAAATTATAGAAAAGAACCTGCATGTAAAGAACTCGAAGGGGGAAATGTCCTATGAGGATGCCGTGCTGGATTTCTCGAATCCCGAAACTGTAAGCTGGTATCAGGATAAACTGGCGGAATTACTAAAAATGGGCGTTGGCGCTATTAAAGTCGATTTCGGCGAAGCTGCACCCCTGGAAGGCTTTTACGCCTCCGGCCGGGGTGGCTGGTATGAGCACAACCTCTATCCCCTTCGCTACAACAAAGCCGTTGCCGACATTACAAAAGAAGTAAACAACGAAAACATCATTTGGGCGCGTAGTGCCTGGGCGGGAAGCCAACGCTATCCGCTTCACTGGGGTGGTGATGCAGCCAATACAGATATTGGTATGGATGCCACATTGCGCGGAGGGCTCTCGTTCGGATTAAGCGGATTCTCTTTCTGGAGTCACGATATAGGTGGTTTTGTGACAGCTGCTCCTGAGGATTTGTACCGCCGTTGGTTGCCCTTCGGTTTCCTTACTTCGCACAGTCGCGCACATGGCGCCCCTCCTAAAGAACCTTGGCTATATAATGATGACTTTGTAAAAGCATTCCGTCTGTCGGCCGAGATGAAATATAAACTGATGCCTTACATTTATGCACAGGCTAAACAATGTACCGAAAAAGGATTGCCCATGGTTCGCGCTCTCTTTGTGGAATATCCCCACGACCCGGGCGCATGGCTGGTGGAAGACCAGTACCTTTTTGGCTCCGATATTCTGGTAGCCCCTATGATGGAATCCGGAAGCAGTCGTAATGTGTATCTGCCAGCCGGAAACTGGATAGATTATCAAAGCGGAAAAACATATCAGCAAGGATGGAATACCATAGAAACAGGTAAAATACCAGCCTTGATACTTGTACGCGAAGGTGCGGTTATTCCCCATACGAAACTGGCACAATCTACCAATAAAATCGACTGGTCGGATATAGAGTTGAAAGTTTACGGAAACAAAGAGAAAGCAACCGGATTGATTTGTTTGCCTTCGGATAATAAATTAACGGATATTGTTCTTGTCCGGTCAGGAAACGGTTACCGGGTAGAAAAAGGACAAATCAAAAGCATAAATTATAAAATTAACAGATAAAGAATGAAAAAACTATTTCTTTACGGATTATTCAGTCTGTCCCTATTACAGGCTAACGGACAATCCAAACAAATTCCGATTTATTTAGACGACTCTCAGCTCATGGAGGCCCGCATCGAAGATGCCCTCTCGCGCATGACACTGGAAGAAAAAATCGCCATGATACACGCACAGTCCAACTTCACCACCCCAGGCGTACCCCGACTCGGCATACCTGAAATCATGATGACCGATGGCCCTCACGGTGTCAATAAAGAACTCGAGTGGAACAGCTGGAACAGCGCCGGATGGACAAACGATGCTGCCACCGCTTTCCCGGCGATGACTTGTCTCGCAGCCACCTGGAACCCTGAAATATCACTCAGATACGGGCAAGCCATTGGTGAAGAAGCACGCTACCGCAAGAAAGACGTACTGCTGGGCCCTGCGCTCAATATCTACCGTACCCCTGCCAACGGTCGTAACTTCGAATACATGGGCGAAGATCCTTACCTCGTGTCGAAAATGGTTCCTGCTTATGTGCGTGGTGTTCAGCAGAATGGAGTCGCCGCCTGCATCAAACACTATGCCCTTAATAATCAGGAAACATGGCGCGGACACATCGACGTGGAAGTGTCTGACCGCGCTCTCTACGAAATCTATCTACCCGGATTTAAAGCCGGCATCCTCGAAGGCAATGCGTGGGCCATCATGGGCTCGTACAACAAATATCGGGGCCAGTGGTGCACCCACAACGAGCGGTTGAACAACGAAATCCTAAAAGGTGAATGGCAGTTCGATGGCATTCTGATTTCCGACTGGGGAAGCACGCACAACACAGATGAAGCTGCCCTGAATGGCCTCGACATCGAAATGGGAACATGGACTGATGGTCTTACCACAGGCGAAAAGTTCGCTTTCAACAAATACTATCTGGCAGACCCTTACCTGAAAAAGTTACAGGAAGGCAAACTCCCCATGTCGAGCCTCGACGATAAGGTACGCCGCATCCTTCGCCTCAACCTCCGCACCAATATGAACAGAAACAAGCCTTACGGTAGTTTCGCCTCGCCCGAGCACTATCAGGTTGCCCGTGAAGTGGCCGAGGAGGGAATCGTTTTATTGAAAAACGACAAGAATTTCTTCCCCATCCCCGAAGGTCACTACAATAAAATCGTGGTAATCGGTGAGAACGCTACCCGCAGACTAAGCACAGGCGGTGGTTCATCCAATGTAAAAGTGAGCAAAGAGATTACCCCGCTTGAAGGGTTAATCGAAAAATACGGAGCCGACAAGATATTCTATACTATGGGCTACGGCTCGGGGCCAACATCTTACGGATTTGCTACTGAATCTCCTTATAACGCCGATTCTCTAAAACGTGAAGCCTTGGCATTGGCCAAAGATGCAGATGTAGTGCTCTATATCGGGGGACTGAACAAGAACTTCAACCAGGATTGCGAGTCGGGCGACCGCCTTTCTTACGGATTACCTTTCGGACAAGACGAACTGATTGAAGACTTGTTGAAAGTGAATAAGAACATGGGCATCATCATTATCAGCGGAAATGGTGTGGCTATGCCGTGGTTGAACAAAGTTCCCGCGCTGATGCAATCGTGGTACCTCGGTTCGGAAACCGGAACGGCCACGGCTAATGTAATTTCGGGCAAGGCGAATCCATCGGGCAGACTGCCGTTCAGTATCCCTAAACGTTGGGAGGATAACGGCGCTATGTCGTTCGGCACCCTGTCGTATCCCGGAGACAGCATTCGTCAGGTATATATGGAAGATATTCTGGTGGGCTATCGCTGGCACGATACCAAGAAGATTCCTGCGCTATTCCCATTCGGTTATGGCTTGTCGTACACCACTTTTGCATACGGGAAAGCATCTGCCGACCAGAAAGAATACAGCGAAAATGATGTGATCAAAGTATCGGTTCCCCTAAGTAATAAAGGTACTACAAGCGGTGCGGAAGTAGTGCAGATATATGCTTCTCAGCACAACCCTTCACTGCCTCGTCCTATAAAAGAGTTGAAAGGTTTCCAAAAGGTATTTCTGGAAGCAGGAGAAAGCCGAATCGTAGAGATTGCCATCCCTGTGAAAGACCTTGCTTATTTTGATGATACGGCACACGCATGGGTAGTAGAGAAAGACAAATTCACGCTGCATTGCGCTGCTTCTTCTACCGATATCAAGAGTTCGATAACTGTAAGTATCAAATAAAAGCATGAAAAAGTTATTATTCATCTGCCTGCTTTTCATCAGCAGCGGCATCATGTCTCAAGACAAGATTGAGATGTCGTTGTGGCCCAACGGTGCGCCCAACGACAACGGGATACCCAAAGAGGATTCACGCAGTTTCATCATAAACAATCCCTCGATCACCGTTTATCCCGCCAAGAATCCGAACGGTAAAGCTATCATCATGTGCCCCGGAGGCGGATATGGTTGGCTGGCTATGGGTCACGAGGGGCACGACATGGCCGCTTGGATGAACGGTTTGGGCATTACCTACATCGTTATGAAATATCGGATGCCTGTTGGTAATCACGAGATACCCTTGTCGGATGCCGAACAAGCCATGCGCTTAGTGAGAGAAAAAGCCTTTGAGTGGAAAATCAATCCCCATCAGATAGGTATTATGGGAGCTTCCGCGGGAGGACATCTGGCCTCCACCCTTGCCACTCATTACAGCAGCAAGGAAACACGTCCCGACTTTCAGATACTTTTCTATCCCGTTATCACGATGAATGACAATTACACGCATGGTGGTTCGAAAGCTAATCTATTGGGAGAGAACCCATCGAAAGAACTGGTTGAAAAGTACTCCAACGAGTTGCAGGTTACGAGTGATACGCCCAAGGCATTCATATTCCTTTCGTCCGATGATGATGCAGTTCCGGCCGCTAACGGAGTGAACTACTACATGGCTTTGGTGCGCAATAACGTATCTGCCTCGCTACATGCCTATCCCATAGGGGGGCATGGCTGGGGCTATGGAGATGGGTTCATCTACAAACGCCAGTGGACGGAAGAGCTGGAGAAATGGCTTAGAGAAGAGGTGAAATAAATCAATAAACTAATATATAAACAAATAAACGTATGAAGAAAAATAGCATAATCTGTTTCCTCCTTATTCAAGTACTTTGTCTGTCGACTCTGCGAGCCGAAATCCGCCTACCTGCCGTCTTCACAGACCACATGGTATTGCAGCGCAACTCCGAAGTAACCCTCTGGGGGTGGGGTACTCCAGGCGAACACATTTCCATCATGCCCGAATGGCTGAATGGCGAAGAAATAAAGGCCCGTGCCACCAATATGGGTAGATGGTCAGCCCGCGTCCGGACGGTGGAAGCAGGCGGTCCATACAAAATCCAAATCAACGGTTCTTCGCAAGTCACCCTGTCAGATGTGATGCTCGGGGAAGTCTGGCTATGTAGCGGTCAGTCCAATATGGAATGGAGCGTGAACCACGGTATAAATAACGGTGATGAAGAAGCGCAGAAGGCCGACTTCCCCAATCTCCGTATCTTTCAACTTCCGCAGATAGGCGCATCAACGCCTCAGGAGAATTGTTTCTCGCAATGGACACGCTGTACACCCGAAACCATGCGCCGTACGAGTGCCCTTGGCTACTTTTTCGGACGCAACATCAGTGAGGAATTGGATGTCCCCGTTGGCATCATCGTTGCCGCTTGGGGAGGTACTCCCGCCGAAGTGTGGACGCCGAAGGAAAGCCTGATGTCAGACCCTGTGCTGTCGGATTACTTCTACGGAACTACCCCATGGTGGCCTGCAGAGCCAGGTGCATTGTACAACAGCATGATTTATCCGGTAATGCCTTACGAAATAGCCGGATGTATATGGTATCAAGGTGAAGCCAATCACCCCTATGCCAATTCTTACGCCCGCCTGATGCAGCGTATGATATCTTCGTGGCGCACCGGATTCAACAAGGAGTTTCCTTTCTATCTGGTTCAGATTGCTCCTTTTACCTATAATTCGACAGACAATGGTCCTGCCTTGCTGCGCGAGCAACAGGCGATGCTTCCGAAAATGATGCATAAGGTGAAGATGATTACTGTTTCGGATTTAGTAGATGATGTAAAGGATATCCACCCACGGGATAAGAAGAGTGCAGGACAGCGACTCTCCCGTCTGGCACTGGATGATACGTATGGGAAGTTTGTCGGCGATTACGAAAGTCCTATGTTTAAGGAGGCTTACCGAAAAGCTGATAAGGTGTTTATCTCGTTTGATGGGGTGAAGAAGGGATTAAAGATTCAAGGTGATAGGATTGTGGGGTTGAAAATAGCAGGAGATGATGGTGTATGGAAAGAGGCATCGGCAACGGTTAAGGATAAAATGTTGGTGGTGTCGGTTGGGGATGTTAAGATGCCTGTGTCTATTAATTATTGTTTTGATGATGATAGTGTAGGGAATTTATTTTCGACCGAGGGGATGCCGGTGGGGGCATTTCGTGGAGAAGTGACGAATATAGATGAAATTAGAAAGTAGCGGATCTCTCCATATTTTTCTACTTGGGTTATATATCTGGTTAAACCTATTTCATATCTATCCCTTTTATCTCGAATTTAATCCGGAATAAAAGGGATATTTTATTGTAAAAATATCTAATCACAGCAACTTCACCGGAATACAAATATCTACAATAAACTTTCCTTCCGGGTGGTCTCTGTGATCATTATGATATAATTCGTATGTATTACCATCTCCCGGTTCATAACCACTTTCGGTAAACCAAAGGCACATCGTATTCCATGCCTGCTGAAATTCCAAATCCGTGATCTCGAAATGACCTACCGCATATTTTCCTCCCGCTACCGTCATTTTCCCTATTTCTCCTTCTACTTTTACATCTTCACTCACAGTAATACAGGCATCCTGACGCACTTTTTCTATTTCTGTTATTGAAGGATCATCGTGATAAACAGTAAGAGATTTCGTTTCGGGAAATTTTAATAAACCTCTTGGACCCGCCCACTTTTCTACTTTGTTGTAAGCTTTATAAATCTCATGGAAAGGACCGTGATGCCGGCAATAAATAACTTTCATCTCAGGCATCGTTAAAACTTCAATCTTTGCGTTCATAATTATATAATCTTTAAATTTGACACTACAAAGATCTAAATCAAAGTCTTTACGGGCTTGATGATTTTTGCTCAGTAATTGACCATTCTTGCTATATTGCATACCATCTTTTACAAAGACAGCATCTTCTAAAGTTCGAAATTCTTTAGCTGTCATTCCAAAGTATTTCCGGAAGGAACGACTAAAAGTAGAGCTGTCATTAAAACCACATTTGTGGGCTATTTCATTTATGGAGAGTTCACCGGCTTTCTTTAAATAGTATGCAGATTTTTCAAGACGCACCCTCAACAAGAAGTTATTAGGAGTCTCGCCCGTCATAGCGGTAAATATACGATGGAAGTGATAAGGTGAAAAATGAGCAATACTTGCAAGGCGTTTCAGATCGATTCCCCGGTCAAGATGTTGCTCGGTATAATCCATTACGCGGTTTATCCTGGATATGTATTCCTGTTGGCTCTTTTCTTTAGAAGTCATATAAGTAAACGATTAACCGACAAAGATAAGTTATGTTGCTATATATGCAATAGGCAAATCTTGCTATTTATGGAGATCAGTAGCTAAAGTAGTTAATCATAGTTATCAATGAAAGTGTCCCAAAAGTCGCCTGTCATTGCGGACTTGATCCGCAATCTGTTGCTCTATAACTTACAGAGGAGATCCCGGGTCAGGCCCGGGATGACAACTATACTTTCAGGACACTCTCGTAAATTCTTTAACTACTGATTCGCATTATTATCCAAAAAAATAAAATGTGATCAGCTTAGACCTTCGATATATCCATTTACAATATCAATTCTTGTAGCTTGAGGGTCTTTCGGTAATCCCGGCATACGCATTATATCTCCGGCTATTGCGACGATCATTTCTGCACCGTTATTGATTACAATATCTTTGATATGCAGTTCAAAATCTTTTACTGCTCCATACGCCCTGGGATTAGCAGAAAAAGAATATTGTGTTTTGGCAATACACACAGGATAGTTGGAGATACCTAACGAATCTATCGACTTTAGTACCTTACGTGCCTGAATGCTATAAGTTATTTCACCTGCCCCGTAAATATTTTTAGCTACCTTTTCTATTTTTGTTGTTATCGGGTCCTCGTCATTGTAAGTATAACTCAGGGGAAGAGCTTCCTGATCATCAATCGTTTTAACTACTAATTCTGCCAGTTCCGTAGCTCCCTCTCCTCCTTGCGAGAAGGCATTATTTACAGCAAAGCCCACACCTGATGTTTCGCAAAACTCACGAACGATATTTATTTCCTCTTCAGTATCAAAATCGTATTTATTGAATGCCACTACAACGTTCTGCTTGAAAGAACGAAGATTCTGTATATGTTTATCCAGGTTTTTAAGTCCGCTGCGAAGCCCCTCACTATCGGGCTTCTTTATATCTTCCAGGCTTACACCACCATGCATTTTAAGTCCTTGTGAAGTTACTACAATCACAGTAAGTTTTGGCTGTAACCCTGCTTTACGACACTTTATATTGAAGAATTTCTCGGCTCCCAGATCGGCGCCAAAACCGGCTTCAGTCACTACATAATCACTAAAAGTCATAGCCATCTTAGTGGCCAGGATCGAATTGCATCCATGCGCAATATTTGCAAAAGGGCCTCCGTGTACAAATGCAGCAGTGTTTTCTGTGGTCTGAACGAGATTAGGATGGATGGCGTCTTTTAAGAGCACTGTTATAGCACCTGCTACCCCTAAATCTTTTACTGTAAAAGGTTTACCTTCATAAGTGAAACCTAAAAGAATATTCTCAATCCTGCGCTTTAAATCATCCAAATCTTTAGCCAGGCAAATAATAGCCATGATCTCGGAAGCAGGCGTAATATCAAAACCTGCTTCATGGGTTATACCATTGGCTTTCCCGCCCAGGCCAACTACAATATTACGGAGGGAACGATCATTGACATCAAGCACACGTTTCCACAATACTTCTTTAAGACCGAAACAGGAAGCTTGATTTTGATATAAATAATTGTCCAGTAACGCAGTTATCATATTATGCGCCGAGGTAACAGCGTGAAAATCACCTGTAAAGTGAAGATTTATATTTTCCATCGGGAGCACTTGTGCATATCCCCCACCGGCAGCCCCTCCTTTCATGCCGAAACAAGGTCCGAGAGATGGCTCGCGAAGAGCAACTATGGCTTTCTTTCCAATCCTGTTCAACCCAAGTGTCAGGCCGATTGATACGGTAGTTTTACCGATCCCGGCTTTGGTAGGTGTAATTGCAGTTACCAGAATAAGGTTACTTTTCTTCACCTGTTCTTCATCAATCAGGTGTGTGGGAACTTTTGCAATATACCTGCCATGATTTTCTATAGCACTAACCGGAATACCAAAATCTTCTGCAACTCTTTTTATTTTTTTAAGCTCAATACTACGAGCTATTTCTATGTCTGTTTTCATACTTTTAAATGTTAATGGTACAAAGCTAAAGATTTAACGCGGATATAAGAAACTTCATCAATAAAAAAGGAGATAGTGTTTTTTACTACTACCTCCTCCAGCATTACTCAATGTTTTTATACTTTCCAAAAACTGCCTGTAAATCTTAATGTTTGTTAGAAAGATAATCAGAAATACCTTCCTGAGTAGCTTTCAAACCTTCTTTTCCTTTTTTCCAGTTTGCAGGGCACACTTCTCCGTGTTCTTCTGTAAATTGAAGAGCATCTACCAGACGAAGTACTTCTTCTACATTACGCCCGAGAGGCATGTCATTTACTACCTGGTGACGTACGATACCATCTTTATCGATCAGGAAAAGTCCGCGATAAGCTTGTGGATTACCAACAAATGTAGGTTCGCCTTCGTCGTTATAATCCATTTCACCTGCCAATACATCATAATTAGAAGATATCATAAGTGTCTGGTCTGATATGATAGGATATGTTACTCCCTGAATACCTCCGTCATTTTGCGGAGTTTGTAACCACTTCCAATGTGAAAATGCAGAATCTGTAGAAGCAGCAACTACAGCTACATCACGCGATTCAAACTCTCCAAGGCTATCCTGGAATGCGATTAACTCTGTAGGACATACAAAAGTGAAGTCAGCCGGATAAAAGAATAATACTACGTATTTCTTTCCAAGGAACTGATCTAATGAATAGTTTTCTACTATTTCATTTCCATTGACAACTGCGTTTGCACTAAAAGAAGGTGCTTTTTTTCCAACTAATACTGACATAAGAATTTTTATTTTAATATGTTGTTTATCGATTTTTACTGTTGCAAAGTAACCGGTTTATTAACAGTTGTGCAATCGATATTTCTTATGGCTGTATAAATTTTTATTATAAATAAACTTTTTATATTGAATTAGAGGCAAATGGAAAGGAAATTTTAACTTCCCCTTCCTACTGAGAATGAAGAAAGCTTATTCAAAAGATCAACTTACCCGGGTATTTCTATAAACTATTGCCGGAGAAATTATACACTTTCCTCAAAGAAATAATTTTTTACCTCCGGAAAAGTTATCGACCCACCCGGGTGGGTAAGTCGGCTCACCCGGGTGAGTAAGTCGACCCACCTAGGTGAGTAAGTCGACCCACCAGGGTGGGCCGATAATCTTTCTGAGGGTAGATCATAACTTTTCCGATAGTAATACATAAACTTTCATAAGGTAAAGGATAAAGTGAGTAAGATGAGTGCTATTACTTATATCACTTTTTTAAATTCATCTTCTATAATTAATGCATCTTATCTCCCAAATCGCGACCTGTCCACTTCGTCTTTTTTAGCTTCTTTAAATCCGCCGAATTTATATACGAAAGAAATTGAAAAATTACGTGAATCCTTTACCAAATCCATTTTACTTCGTTGATTTTCATAATTAATATTCGTTGTAGTATTATTACTGTTAAATATATCTTTGCAACGTAACATTAATTCTGCTTTTTCCCGGGCAAATGTCCACTTTATTCCGGCAGAGACGTCATATGTAGATCCCAGATCATAAATTCCCTGTATAGCCGGAGAAGTATAGTATCCGGATATATCGAGTTTTAAATCCGGATTTGCCGATAATTTAACTGTATTCCTGAGCATAGCGACTCCGAAAAGCTTTTTCCTGTTAAAAGAAGTATCGTAGAAATGGGATGACTTCTGATGCATTTGCAATCCATTCAAGGTTAAACGGGAATCTATTATTTCGCCTATACGGAAAGGAACAATGAGGGATAAGCCTATCTGGCGGTTATAATCAAAATTCTTCACTGAAAATATATTTTTGAGCTCGTTGGAAGATTGCCAGGGGAGTTGCGCAAAATAATCCGTTGTATGGTTTACAAAAGCTACTAATACATATTTTTGCTTGTATATATAGCTTAACTGCGCGTTGTAATCACGTGAAGGGGATAATTGAGGGTTTCCTTTCACTACCGAATAAGCATTTATATATAAAGTTGAAGGATTGATAGCCCAGTAAGACGGATAAGATTTATCGCTGGAAAAAGCTAATTGCAGGATATGCGAAGGACTGATCACATAGCTCATGTTTACATTCGGAAACAATGCTATATTATCCCACAAAATAGTTTCTTCTCCTTTTGACTTTTCTGTAGATTTATAATACTCGGCTGCCAGGGAAACCTGTACCGAAAACTGCTGTGTAAAAGCCTTACTAAATCCGGCAAAAACATTTGCTGTAACCTCTTTCTGGATGCTTTTGAACGAATTCTTTTCATCAAAATTATCATTAATCCAATTATCCGAATAACTGTCATTATGAGAGAAAGAGACATTAGTTCCATAGTTTAACGTCCATTCATTTGGCAACCGGTGGGTTTGATTGGCAAATACCATAACTTTGTGTATGGATTGCTCGGAAGATGACCCGATAAGAGTCTCTTCGTCTGAATTTTCCCGGTTAACCAAATCCTGATCGGAATTATCTTTATAATAAGTGTAATCAACACCGGCAACCAGTCCAAAATGTGAATTATATTCCAGCTTGGTATTATGCAGATAAGATGAGCCATCCACATTATTATCTGAATATATTCCATTTAACAGACTGTCATTTTCTGCATTTATTTTTATATCCGACGTTCTTTTATTCTTCGAACCATCGAAGATACCGTTGTACACGATGTTGAGTTTGTCTCCATTATCAAATTTATAACCAATGCCGGCTCTTATATTTTGGCCTAACATTTTCATTTTACCTCTGTTTGTCTGATCTATACGGTATAATTTACTTTCCAGGGTATGAAGAGACAGCATATTTTCTCCGGAACGAACCCTATTCCAGTTGTTAGCATAAAGAAAATCTAATGTAAGTTTAGGAGTAGAATATAAGATATTCAGCCTTTCAGAACCTTTCGCATAAAAAGCCTGAATATAATCTGCTGCCATTTCACCCTGAAAAGTATTTTTTTCTCCGTCATTTTGTTTTAATACAATATTGATTAATGAACCACGAACATTATATTGCGGTGGTGCACTGTACATAATTTCCGCTTTCTCCACCCTTGAAGCAGGAATGGATTTCAGCATGCTTATCAACTGTTCATAGCTCATTGAGGTCAGCTGTCCGTTAAGGATAATATGGAGTGATCTGCTTCCTGCAAGAGAGATCTCATCTCCCTGAGATATCACTCCGGGAATCTCTTTAATTGCTTCAAATGCATTGGATACGGTTTTATCCTGTACAAGCCTGGGGACATCATAGCTCAATCTCCCCTCTTCTACTTTTACTATCGGTTGTTCGCCTTTTATTAGCACCTCGGGAAGTTCCATAAATATACTATCCAGAAAAACATGTACCGAGTCGGTTTTCTGTGCAGACATATAGTTTGTTAATAAAAAACAGAAAAGAAGTGATAAACATATCTTTTTCATAGTTGTATCCTTTGAATATTTATTTCCGGTATTACCATATTTATTTTCTTCAAAGGTCTGAAAAAGATTATTATCGTAACGTTATCACCAGCTTACAAAGTGTTATTTAGTCTTATCAAAATTGAGCAGCTATCAAACTTATTTATAATTTTGTGTAGTATGAAACTTCCGTCAAAACTCATAGCATCATTAGTCATATTCTCTTTGATAGGTATTTTTATCTATCAGGCCTACTGGCTTACCGGATTGTATAATACGATGAAGAGGGAAATGGAGAAAAACATCAATGATGCTATCCGGATAAGTGATTATAATGAGATCATGCTTCGGCTGGATTCTCTGAAAAACCTGTATAGCGACAGTGAAGAAGAGACACATGGTAAGATAGAAGCACAGATCGGAGGCAACGATGACAGTACCTATATGAATGTAATCAGCCAGGTCGAACAAGATTCTATTTATACTGATCAGTCATTACTGCTTCCCGACCAGCCTTTCGGCACAGTTATAAGAAAAAATAATAGTCTCGAGATGCTGACTACCAATCTTCAACGGGGCATTCATTCCGGAGTTGATGTTTTTGCTTCTGTCAGCATTTATAAATATGACAGCTTACTTACGGATATTCTTACCGACTATGGTATAAACACTCCTCATAAGAGTGAAATATATAGTTTCAGGGATTCTACGGTTATAGCTTCGACAAGTTTGGATACCACATATATTCCGTCGTCCAAAGCATTGTGTTTCGAATATTCGTATGATATGTACGGTAGATATAGCTACCGGTTGTGGATTGAACCCCTTGGCGGAATTGTTTTAAAACAAATGAGAGGGATATTGGCGACTTCTCTGTTTATCATCATTTTGTTAAGCTTTTCTTTCTGGTATCTGATAAGGATTATTTTCCGCCAGAAAACATTGGAAGAAATGAAAGAGGATTTCACCCATAATATAACGCATGAACTGAAAACGCCTATAGCCGTTGCGTATGCTGCAAATGACGCTTTGCTCAATTTTGATGTGGAAGATAAAGAAAAGCGCAGGAACTATTTACAGATCATTAATGAACAACTTAAACATCTGGGAGGAATGGTAGAACAGATTCTCTCCATGAGTATAGAGCAACGCAAAAACTTCCGTTTGCGCCTGGAAGATGTCTGTTTGAAAGAAGTGATTGATGAATTAATAGCACAGCATAAAATAAAATCTAATAAACCGGCGGAGTTCAAAGTAGAAATATCACCGGACGATCTGACCATCACAGCCGATCGTACACATTTATACAATATTTTGAGCAACCTGATAGATAATGCTATCAAATATTCTAAAAATGAAGCATTTATATCTATCAAAGCTTTTATCGACGGTAATCAGTTAAATATCTCCGTCAAAGATAAAGGAATAGGCATATCAGCTGATAAGCAAACACATATATTCGATAAATTTTACCGGGTCCCTACGGGTAATATCCATGATGTAAAAGGCTATGGACTAGGCTTATTTTATGTAAATACATTCGTCGAACTCCATAAAGGCAATATCACTGTAGAGAGCAATCCGGAAAAAGGTTCTGTATTTACAATTCATATTCCGATTCATTAATGAGTAAGAACAAGATAAATGTACTGCTGGTTGAAGATGAGATCACCTTATCCATGATCATAAAAGATACACTCGAAAACAGTGACTTCATCATTGATCTGGCTAATAATGGTGAAGAAGGACTACGGTTGTTTTTTGAATTACGCCCGGATATACTGGTGGCAGACGTAATGATGCCCAAAATGGATGGATTTGAGATGGTAAAGCGCATCCGGCAAACGGATAAGAAAACTCCTGTACTGTTCCTTACTGCAAGATCTGCGATCAATGATGTAGTAGAAGGCTTTGAGTTGGGAGCTAATGACTACCTGAAAAAACCTTTTGGGATGCAGGAGCTCATTATTCGCATAAAAGCTCTTATGAATAAAGCATTCATAGAGAAAGAAGAAGTAACCGAATATGAAATAGGACAATATTATTTCAATCCGATTCTCCAAAAACTATCTTTTATTGGTTCCAGGCAGGATTTATCTCATCGTGAAGCTGAGATATTAAAACGTTTGTGCCAAAACAAAAACCAGGTAGTAAACACACAGAACCTCTTGTTAGAATTATGGGGAGATGATAGCTTTTTCAATGCACGCAGCCTGCATGTATTTATTACAAAACTACGCAGGAAACTATCGCAGGATGAAAGTATACGAATTGTAAATGTGAGAGGGATTGGTTATAAGTTGATTATTAATACAAATAAGTAGTTAAAGTAGTTATCATTCGCTTCGCTCATTAGTAGTTAACATCATCCCATATCCAACATACCGGCTTTCTTAATACCGGCTTCTTTCATATATTGGTATACAATATCAATAATTACATCTCCATACTTTTCTACGCTTTTCTTACCCAGATAAGGAATCTGAAGTAATTCATTCTCCGAGACAGGAAGAAGATTGGTTATGCCAAGCATTGCTTTTTGTTGAATCACGGTATAAACAGGAAGATGTGTTTTCCGTGCCTCAGCATCCCTCCAGAGTTTCAAACTACGGTAGAGTTTCGGATGCAGAATATCTCCGGGGATGTCAACTTTTACTTCTTTAGAGATTTTGGATTTCTTTTCTTTTGCCTTTTTTGTCTGTTCCTGAATAGAAGCTTTAGCCTTTGCTGATAAATATTCGCCTATTGAGAAAGACCTGGAAGAAGCATCCAACACAAATATCTTAATACGTACCAGTTCTTTCAAATCTTCTAAAGTATCAGAGTAGCGCTTAGCCAGATCTTTATTATCTGTATCTATATGAGTAGAGTATATAAGTTGCTGTACTATTGATGTAAGCTTATCACAGAAATAAGCAGAACCGGAGTATATGCGCTCGTTCAAATTAGTATCAAGTACTTTTTCCTGAGAAAAGATTTCCTGTATCATTGAAGTGTATTGCTGAGAAAATTTCTCAGCTACTTTCAATATGTCTGCTGTAAACTCATCACACGCAACTTTATATTTCTCCAACAAATTAGGATACAAACGATAAAAGTGTTCATCAATAAGACGCGTCAGGTAGAAGAGTGATTTCTCTATCGGCTTAAAATCGAAAAGTTCTTTCACCAACTCATAAAAGTACTTATTGGATGCTACTGCCAGTTCATCCTGTCTGGGTTGACTTGCTTCCATTTTATTAGTAAACTCTTCGATATCATCATCGCTAATAAGCAATTCTTTATTCAAAGGAGAACTGAGAAGCATTCCTTCAAGTGTTTTACAACGGCTTAAAGCAACATATACCTGCCCATGGGCAAATGAAGAGTTTGCATCAATAATAGCATGCTCAAATGTCAAACCCTGGCTTTTATGAATGGTTATTGCCCATGCAAGTTTAACAGGATAATGTTCGAAGCTACCTAAAACTTTTTCCGTTATTTCTTTTGATTCCGGGTTAAGACTGTACTGAGTATTCTGCCATTTCTCCCGTTCCAGGAGGAAAGGAACCGTATCACCCTCTCCCAGTACTTCAATATTTCTGCTATCTATCCGGGTCACTTTGCCGATCTTACCATTATAATATCTTTTCTGACCCGAAGTATCATTCTTCACAAACATAATCTGTGCCCCCCGCTTCAGGTGTAAAGCTTTGTCAATCGGATAAAGATACTCAGTGAACTCTCCTTCAATCTTTGCATTAAAAGAATACTGCTCTCCCGGAAGTTCAGCCAACCTCACTTCATTGATCCGTTGCGCCTGATAATTATGGGTAGTAAGTGTAATGTAACCTTCTTTATCCTTGTAGTTAAAGTCGGGGATATAGCGTTTGTTCAATTCACTGATGGTATAATCATCTGCCTGGTTTGTACGGATCTTGTTCAGCAAATCCAGAAACTTCATATCCTGTTGACGATATACCTGCTTTAGCTCAATAGTGTAGTAAGAAGTTTTATTTAAAGCACGACTACTGAAAAAGAAATTTGTATCGTAGTATTTCTCCAGCAGCTGCCGTTCATCCTCCTTTACCACAGGAGCAAGTTGCTGCATATCGCCTATCATTAGTAATTGTACACCGCCGAAAGGTTTTTCCCGGTCCCGGTAGCGCCTTAACACTCCATCAACTGCGTCCAGTAAGTCTGCTCTTACCATACTCACTTCATCAATAACCAACAGATTAAGACTTCTTATAATGTTTATCTTCTCTTTACTGAATTTATAAAATGTTTTCTGGGATACTAAACGTGTATCAGGAATATGGGGAGCAAATGATAACTGGAAGAAAGAATGAATCGTTACTCCGCCCGCATTCATTGCAGCTATTCCCGTAGGGGCGACAACGATCATACGTTTACAAGAAGTCTCTTTCAGGTCGCGAAGAAAAGTTGTCTTCCCTGTTCCTGCCTTACCTGTCAAAAAAAGATTCTCTCCTGTAGTTTCTATAAATTGTCTCGCAAGCTGTAGTTCCGAATTCGTATGCATTTCTCTTTAATTAGCTTGTAAAGGTAAGGATAAATCTGCATATAGGAGGCTTAGGTAAAGGACTTTTTGAAGAGTTTATGCTTACTTCATAAAGCTGTTTTCTTTGAACCGGTAGTATACATCCCAATAACAGTTCCGGTAAATCCACCTGCTACTTTCGTGCTCAGATTCCTTGCATTTACATCTAATGCTATATTTATCCAATTACTTTTCTGAGACATCCGAATGTTTTGCCATATATTCTTTAGGAGACATTCCGTAAAACTCTTTAAATGTATGGGAAAAATGAGGGAGACTTGAAAAGCCTGTTGCGTAAGCTATCTCAGAAATAGTCAGCTTACTGTTTACCATTAGCTCAGATGCCTGTTTTAAACGAATACCGCGTATAAAATCGCGTGCAGACTGGTTAGTTAATTCTTTTAATTTACGATGCATGTGCACACGGCTTAGGCCAACATTATAAGCAAGCATTTCAACATTTAGCTCCGGATTAGAAAGGTTCTCGTTAATTGTTTTCATCACCTTTCCCATGAGTATCTCGTCTGATGACCGCAGCTTTATTTTCTCCACCTTATCTTCCTGTTGCTCATTACCGCTAAACTTTGTTTTTAATCTTTCACGGTTATCTATTAAATTACTTATGGTGCTTATAAGAATTGTTGTATTAAAAGGTTTTACGACGTATGCATCCGCTCCGATATCCAAGCCTTCAACTTTATCTTCTATTTTAGATTTTGCAGTTAAAAGCACCACAGGAATATGACTGACATTGATATTCTGTTTAATTTTCTTGCATAGAGTAATACCATCCATTTCGGGCATCATCACATCGGTGATGATTAAATCAGGTTTTTCCGTTAATATGAATTTCCATGCTTCCTTACCATTATTGCACTCAGTAACACGATACTCTGATGATAACTCCTGAGAAAGATACTGCCGTATTTCATCTTCATCTTCTACAATAAGAACCCGGTATTTAGTTCTTGATTTAGACTTTTCAGCTTGTGTGTTTTCCACTTTTTGCAACTCCGGAATTATTTCTTTTTCTTTCCTGGATATGGAAAGTACATTGGAATCTTCCGGGTTTTCCAATTCTTCGGCTTTCAAATGATCACATCCAAGCGGCGTACGTATAATAAAGCGACTTCCGGATGAACCTGTCCTATTTTCGGCATATATTACTCCATGGTGTAACTCCACTAAAGACCGGGAAAGATGGAGCCCGATACCTGTACCGAAATTAGAATTGGTTACATCGTTATTTATCTGATAGAAACGTTCGAATATCTGTTCTATTTTACTTCTGTCTATTCCAATACCACTATCTGTTACGATAATCTCAAAATATCTCTTTAAAGCCGTTTTTGCTGTTTCATCTTTTCCTGTTCTCAGTTCAATAGTGATTTCACCATTATCAGGTGTATATTTAAAAGCGTTTGACAGGATATTCATTAATATTTTATCATAGTTGTTGAGGTCTATCCACACCTTTAATTGTTCGTCCGGATGTATGAAATCAAATTTTATATTTTTCTTTTGTGCCTGATACTCGAAAGTCTGCACTACATCCTGTATGAAGCCTACCATATCCGTTTCCCTGCATTTAAGGTGCATCTGACCTTTGTCCAGCTTACGGATATCCATCAACTGATTGATGAGACGTAATATACGCTGTGCATTCCGGTATATCATCAGGTAAGACTTTTGTCTTTCACCATCTTCGTTTTCCCTGATCAGCTTTTCCAACGGATTAATGATCAGTGTCATCGGAGTGCGTATTTCATGTGATATATTTATAAAAAACTGCAGCTTAGCTTCATTGATCTGTTCTGTATGCCGACGTTCCATCATCTCTCTTTTATGACGTATAATAGAAAACAGGTACATACTGAACGCATATAACAGAGCTATTCCTAATAAAATCCAGATACATATAGCCCACCATGTTTGATGCCAGGGAGGAGTAATCAAGATTGTTGCCTTGCGTATATTAGAGAATACCTCATTATCTTTTGCCCGGACCATAAATGTATATTTGCCCGGGGTCAATCCGGTGAATGTAACACGGTTGACACCTGCATTTGTAGACATCCAATCCGAATGTAATCCGCTTATTTTGTATTGGTAAACTATTTTTTCCGGATTTATGAATTCCAATGTTGAAAAATCTAATGTAAACGAGTTATGATTATGAGCCAGAGTGAAATGATCTGTATCTATAACGGCTTTGTCCGTTATTACCGTGTTTCCTGATTTATCACCTTTCTTTACGGAATGATTGGCTATAATAAAATCTATAATCTCAACTTTTAAACTTCTTTTCTGCTCTGTTATGTCATTGGGATGGAAACTTGTTACTCCACTTGTTCCTCCAAAATAAATTACTCCACGCTGATCTTGAGAAAACGCTCCACGAGTAAACTCATTTCCCTGTATACCATCCGACGAATAATAATTGATAAAAGAATTCGTTTTGACTACCAATTTTGATATTCCCTGGTGAGTACTTATCCACAGGTCGCCCCGTATATCTTCCACTATACCACAAATTACATCACTGGGTAATCCGTCTCTCATTGTATATTTCTTAAACTCCCCTTTTACTTTGTCAAAACACAGGAGACCTTCGGATGTGCCGATCCAGATCAATCCGTTACTATCCTGTACTAAAGCATGAATAAACATGTCGGGCAAAAGATTATTTTTTGAGAAATAATTAAGAAAGGTCTCTTTTACAGGATCAAAACAACTTAATCCTTTATTTGTACCAATCCATAATAAACCCTGATCATCCTGCATCATACAGTTTACCCAATCATGGCATAATTTGTCTACCCCCCAATCATCATCCTTTGTTTTATCGGATTGATATTGAGATAAAATATCTCCTTTCAGGGATATTTTGTAAATACCTGATCCGTAAGTGGATACCCATATATTTTTATCCTTATCTTCTAAAAGAAAGAATATTTTCTCTTTCTTTGCCTTCCCTCCCTTACCGGAAAATCCATCAATATAAGTACCGATACCGGTTTTCTTATCAATTTTTGCCAAACCACTTAGATAAGAGCCAGCCCATAAATGTCCTTCGGAATCTTCTAATATACACATGATATTAGGAGGAGCATATTGATTTGTACCACGGTCTTTAAAATGGGCTAACTGTTTGCCTTCGTCATTAATAGCATATAAACCGTCATTATCAGTTGCTACCCATATCACCCCTTGCACATCCCGGTGAATACTCATTACGCAGCTTGATCCGATACAACTTTTTTTATAAGATTTATATCCATAGTAATTAAATTTGTTCTGCATGGACGGAACAAAAGCAAGTCCTTTCTGGAAAATACCCAGCCATAAATTGCCGGCTTTATCTTCCAGCAAAGAATGGACTTTTGAAGAGGTAAGATCAAATATACCGATATTGATATCACAATCTATTATACAATTATTATCTCTGTCATATTGTTTGAGGCCATACCCTTCCGTACCGATATACAGATTGTTTTCACTATCAGTCATCAGAGATTTGATACTCAGATTTCTCTTGCCTTCATATGGTATAGATTCAAACTTATCAGTTGTTTTATTGAATTTCATCAAACCGCCATCTAACGTACTTACAAATAAATTGCCTGTTTTATCCTCACAAACAGAAGAGAAATCTTCTGATGTTAGTTCTTTAGGTGCATTGTATCTTTTGATTACATTATTTGTAGGTGAATATTGAAAAAGTCCTTTATCCTGGGTGGCTATCCAGATATTACCGGATTTATCTTCATAAATTGCATGCAGAAAATAACTTCCTGTCATACTATTCAGTTCATCATTCGGCATCATCATTCCATCTTTGAAAGTAACAATGCCCTGACCATAAGTTGCCATCCATATTTCTTTGTTTTTCCTTTCAATGATGTTGGCAGTATGGGGGCCTACTTTTCCTTCTTCAAGTTGAAAAGGTATGGTTTGGAAAGTATCAGTCGAACGGTCATATAGCTGGACATTATTTACACCTAAAATCCAAAAACGGTTTTTACCATCTTCATACACACTTTTCACATAATTAGAGAACAAACTTGTAGAGTCTTCCGGATTATGTTTATAGATGGTGAACTTATTACCATCAAACTTATTCAAACCGTCTTCTGTCGATATCCAGATAAAACCTCTTTTATCCTGGTATACATGATTGATAAGACTATTTGAAAGTTCTTTGTCGGATGAATAAAACTTCCCGGTTTGAGACTGTAGTTTAAAGGGAAAGATTAATAATATTAAAAAAGTGGCTATAAAAACATGCTTATTCATATATCAGATATTAACTATATAAACAAAGATAGCTTAAAATCAGCTCATAGACAACATAATCATCTCAAAAACACATCTTCTATATTTACCAGCAAGCAATATGTAACAATTAAACAATTCTTTGTTACGGATACATAAATCAATGTTACCTTCAATTAATTGCGTGAAACAGTTTTCTCATTGTTTTGAAAAAATCATTCGTAAGTTTGCAATATCAATGATCAGTTAATATTAACCACTTAATTAATACATCTATGAAAACTTAAATTAAAGAGTTATACACATTGATTTATATTACCAAATAAATTTATACCAATTCAAAAAAACATTTTTATGAAAGGCACTAGATCTTTTAAGCCTTTATGGCTATCACTATTATTCATTTTAATTCCTGTTTTAGGATTCACACAGACCATCTCTATAAGCGGGATAGTAAAAGATACCACCGGCGAAACTATTATCGGAGCCAGTGTATTGGAAAAAGGAACCACCAACGGTACTATTACAGATTTCGATGGTAACTTTATATTAAGTGTACCTTCTCAGGCAACTCTTGTTATTTCTTTCGTAGGATATGAAACCCAGGAAATAGCAGTTGCAGGGAAAACTCACTTTAATGTTACCCTTAATGATGATACGCAGGTGATGGACGAAGTAGTGGTGGTTGGATACGGCACGGCAAAGAAATCCGACGTGACCGGTGCAATTGCTACTGTCAATGAAAGAACACTAAAACAGGTTCCTGTAAGTAATGTAGCCCAATCAATGCAAGGTCGTATTACAGGTGTGCAGGTTCAGCAAACTTCTACCCGTCCGGGACAAGACTCACAGATTCGTATTCGTGGTACCCGTTCCCTGACTGCCAGCAATAACCCATTGATTATTGTAGATGGTATCCCCTTTGGAGGCTCAATGAATGATATTGCACCGGACGACATTAAGTCGGTAGATATCTTAAAAGATGCATCGGCTACAGCTATTTACGGTTCACGCGGTGCAAACGGGGTTATTCTTATTACAACCAACCGTGGTAATTATAAAGAATCGGCTGTTACTTATAATGGATATGCCGGTTTTGGTAAAGTAGCAAAGAAATATCAAGTATTTAATGCTGATGAATTTTTGGAATATAAAAGACAACCCGGCAACACAGCCTGGTCGTTATTAACCCAGGAAGAAGAAGGTTTGAGAAACGGACTTGATACGGACTGGCAGGATTTGTTATATAAAACTGCTACTATACAAAGTCATGATATTACTGTATCTGGTGGTTCTGACAATCTATCGGGAAGTGTAGGTTTAGGCTATTATGATGAAACAGCAGTATTGCCTGGTCAGGATTATACACGTTATTCTCTTCGCGCAGCGTTAGATTTCAAGGTAAATAAATGGTTGAAATTTGGTTTAAATACAAACAACTCTTTTGGTCTTACAAATGGAGAAACGGCAAGTCCTATGTTTGACTTACTGGCTAATAGCCCGTTAGTTAGCCCGTATAACCCTGATGGAACAATCAATAAACAACCTCATAATCCACGTGAAGACAGCTACAACCCACTGTATGTGAAAGATGATAATTTGTGGACGCAAGAGCGGAAACGTTTTAACACATTAAATTCTATGTATGCTGAAATCCAATTTCTTCCGGAATTAAAATATCGTGCTAACATCGGTTTAAATTACACTCACACGGACTATGGAGATTTCTATGCTTCAGAATCAAACTTCAAGGCAGGTGGACTTTCTTCTGCATCTACTAATTATACAACCACTTACAATTATGCTATAGAAAACCTACTTTATTACGATAAAACATTTAATCAGAAACATCGTTTAGGAGTTACTTTGATGCAATCCGTAGAGGATAACTACCATCGCTATTCAAGTGTTACCGGAACCAATATGGCTGCAGACTACATGCAATACTACAATCTGGGTATGGCACAAGATGGAGTGTCTGTAAACGGGAATACTCAGGTATACTATCGTCAATCCCTGCTTTCGTATATGGGACGATTGAATTACGCTTTCGATAGCCGCTATATGGCTACAGTAACATTCCGTTCTGACGGTTCTTCCGTATTATCTAAAGGACATAAATGGCATACATATCCATCTGTTGCCCTGGCATGGAATATTAACAACGAAAGCTTCATGGACAATTTACATTGGATGGATATGTTGAAGCTCCGTGTAGGATACGGAGAAACATCTAACCAGTCGGTTAGTCCATACAGTACACTTGGAAGACTGTCTCAAAACAGGTATAACTTTGGTACGGAATACGTATACGGATATTATTTAAGTTCATTGTCAAATCCTGAAGTAGGTTGGGAATTTACTAAATCATATAATGCAGGTATTGACTGGTCTGTACTTAGCGGCCGGATCAGTGGTAGCTTTGATTTTTACATCCAGAAAACTCAGGATCTTTTAGTTAACCAGCAGTTACCCGGGTCAAGCGGTATAACCGGAACAATTCTTGTTAATGTAGGTAAAACCGAAAATAAGGGTTTTGAAATGGCAATCCGTTCACAAAACTTTGTAGCAAAAAAAGAAGGCGATTTCACCTGGGATACCAATTTCAATTTAAGTTTGAACCGCAACAAACTGTTAGAACTTAATAGTGGTGTAACTCAGGACGAAGGTAATGGCTGGTTTGTAGGACATCCGATTGATGTAATTTATGACTGGAACAAATTAGGAATCTGGCAATCGTCAGAAGCTGCAGAAGCTGCTAAATACGGATGTGTACCGGGAGATATTAAGATTGAAGATTATCATAAGGATGGTAAGATCGACGGAAATGACCGTTATATTGTAGGTAAGTTTGAGCCTGATTTTGAATTCGGATTTACAAATAGCTTCACTTACAAAAACTTTGATATGGATATAGTAACTTACGGGCAGATAGGAGGAACTTTAGTTAGTACCATACATCAGGATCAAGCCTATATAAATCGTCTGGATGGACGTCGTAACAACCTGAAGGTTGACTATTGGAGAGAAGATAACCCAACGAACGCTTTCCCTAGAGTAAATTCATCCGTAAGTACTACCTATTATTCGACCCTGGGATATTATGATGCAACTTACTGGAAGATCAAAACAATTACATTGGGATATACAGTTCCTGCAAAAATAACTCAGAAATGGAATATTTCTAATCTGCGTATCTACTTATCCTGCAATAATGTAGCAACACTATTCTCTCCTTATATGAAGGATGCTGGTGGTGTTGATCCTCAGCCAACTGGCTACTTTAGTGTAGAAAACGGAGGTGGTAAACAAAATTCCCGCCAATTAACAGTAGGATTAAATACTCCACCTGCACGTCAATTCTTAGTTGGTATCAATTTTAAATTATAATCCTGTTATCGAAATAGTTATGAAAAATATAAAAATTATAGTTTGCTTGCTGACAGCCTCCTTAATGTTAGGCATGAGCTCTTGTACAGATATGTTGGATGAGAGCCCCAGAACAGAACTTACGCCTGATTACCTTAAAACAGCACAAGGAGTAAGAGGCGGTGTTATTGCAGCTTATTCCGGATTACGTTGGCTATTTGGGCCAGACGGGGCACTATGCTTTACAATCCCGGGCACTGATGAATTTATGACAACCGATCAGTTGAACGGTACGCAAGCCTCACTGGATACTTATGACGAAAATTGCTCACCTTCAAATGGTTCTATAGGGAACTATTGGAATAATGGTTTTCAATATATCAATACCTGCAATGGTGTGATCGAATACGGAGAAGCCTGTGCAGATTTATCGGAAACTGAAAAAAAGCAACTACTTGCTGAAGCACATTTCCTGCGGGGACTGTATTACTATTTAATTACTATGTCTTACGGAGACGCTCCTTTGGATCTTGGCTCCGGTAAATTAAAGTTTAATCTTCTTCCATCCACAACCTCTGTTAGGGATTCAAGAGGAGATATATTTGAGGCCATTATTGAAGATTTTACTTATGCAAAAGATAACCTTTCGAATAAACCCACACAAGTAGGACGGGCAGCCAAACCTGCAGCTTTGCATTTTCTATCTAAAGCTTATCTGACACGCGCAAGTTTAGAATGTGCAGTAAGTACTGATTATCAGAATGCTTATGACACTGCGATGGAACTCATTAATAGTGCTTCCGGCTATGGAGTATCTTTACAGCAAAACTTTGCGGATGTTCATTTAGAAGGAAATGAAAACGCTCCGGAAATTCTGTTCAATGTTCAACGTACCTGGACTCCCGGTGGTCCTAATCTTGCTTTTGACGAGTCAAATGATGGTGAAAATGCAGTTTCCAATAAAGGTAACCGTGCCAATTTCTTTTTTACTTCAGGATATGAAAACGTAAGAGTTCAGGAAGGGACAACAGATAAAGCTATCATCCCGCGTAGTATCGTTTATCAACGTCCGTGGCGTATGTTCTTACCTACCCAATGGTTAGTATTCAATGCATATAATGATAAACTTAATGATTCAAGATGGGATGCTTCTTTCCGTACCGAATGGAATGCAGGTGTTAACTTCTCAGTTGGAGGACGTTCTGTTAAAGTAGGAGAACTTGCTCTAAAAATATCTCTGAACAGTACGGAAACAGCTCAACCCGAAGATTCCGTAGCTACCAACGGAGCCATCTACAAACCATACGCACTTTACTATTGGGGTATGTTGTACAATTCTGACGGTACCTACAAAAACTCAACTGTTCAATACGTTTATCCCTGCTTAACAAAGTATGATGATACCAAACGCGCTTCATTGAACTATGACTCTAACCGTCCTTATATTCTGGCCCGGTTTGCTGAAACACATCTGATCGCTGCAGAAGCTGCTATGTATTTGGGTAATACAAGTAGAGCCGCTGAATTGGTAAATGTAGTTCGTGAACGTGCTGCTTACCGTGAAGGATTAGATGCTTCAGAATTGGCTTCCCGCAAAACAGCTATGCAAGTCTCAGGAGGTGATATGAATATTGATTTCATACTTGATGAACGTGCCCGTGAAATGTGTGGTGAATCATGGCGGTGGTACGATCTCGTTCGTACAGGCAAATTATTAGAACGCGCAAGAGCACATAATCCGAGAGCCAAAGATAACATTAGGGAACATCATGTTCTTCGCCCGATACCACAATCGCAAATTGACTTGCTAAGTGACCCGGCACAGAAAGCAAATTATCAAAATCCGGAATATTAATTGTTCTGTGTTATAAAAGAGAGTACCCCCAAAGTATAGTTGTCATCCCGGGCCTGACCCGGGATCTCTTCTGTAAGTTATAGAAGAACAGATTGCAGATCAAGTCAGCAATGACAGAAAACTTTTAGGACAACCTCTTCTCCAAAAAGACAACGTTACATAAACATTAACCATACTATGAAACTTACCCTTTTCTCTATCTTATTTTTTATAGCAATATCCATACAGGCACAGCAGGATCTTGCTCATTTAAAAGTCCAGGGAAGTGCTACACAATTAATTGTCCACGGAAAACCATTCCTTATCCTGGGAGGTGAATTAGGAAATTCATCAGCTGCTTCCATAGCAGACATAGAACGGCATTTTCCTAAGCTGAAGCGAATGGGATTAAATACCGTACTTGTGCCTGCCTATTGGGATTTGATCGAGCCTGTAGAGGGAGAGTATAATTTCACATTGGTTGATAAAGTTATTAATCAGGCAAGAGAAAACGAGCTGAAAGTAGTATTCCTGTGGTTTGGAGCATGGAAAAACTCAATGAGTTGTTACACTCCTTTATGGTTTAAAAAAGATTATAAAAAATATCCCCGTGCTTACACTAAAGCAGGGAAACCCCTTGAAATAGCCAGTTCATTCTCGGAAAATGTGTTTCAGGCCGATAATCGTGCATTTTCACAACTTATGAAACATATTGCATCTGTAGACAAAGAGCAAGGAACCGTTATTATGGTACAAATTGAGAATGAAATCGGTATGCTGGAAGATGCACGCGATTACTCCAAAGAGGCAAATACACTTTTTAATGCCCAGGTACCTGAAACTTTGATAGCATATTTAAATAAAAACAAGAAAACACTACATCCCCAAATGCTAAAGAAATGGGGAGAACAAGGATATAAAAAGAAAGGTAACTGGCAGGAAATATTTGGAAACGACCTTTATACAGATGAAATTTTCATGGCGTGGTCCTATGCACAATATGTAGAAAAATTAGCTAAAACAGCTCGTTCTATTCATAATATACCTTTGTTTGTAAATGCAGCCATGAACAGCCGTAATCGTAAACCGGGTGAATATCCGTCAGCCGGCCCATTAGCTCATCTAAGTGATATCTGGCATTGTGGAGCACCAAGCATTGATATACTTGCTCCCGACTTGTACGACAAAGGTTTTACAAACTGGGTGGCCCAATACAAATTACCTGATAATCCGCTATTTATTCCTGAAATCCGGTTGTCGGATAATAACGGAGTCCAGGCTTTCTACGTATTCGGCGAACATGATGCTATCGGTATTTGCCCATTCTCTATCGAAAACGGTTCTGATTCAGAGCAAGCACCTTTGGTGCAAAGTTATGCTAAACTAAAGGAACTTATGCCTTTACTTACAAAATATCAGGGAAAAGGTACGATGAACGGACTTTACTTTGACAGTGATGATAAGGAACGTGTCCTCTATAAAGATGATCTGAAAATAACCTGTCGTCATTATTTTACATTGCCGTGGGACTCCCGTGCAGCAGATGGTAGTGTATGGCCTGACGGAGGTGGTATCCTACTCAGAATATCTGAAGATGAATATATTATTGCAGGAAGTGGAATAGTGATCGAATTTGAAAAGAAAGAAGAAAATAATGTTATTGATGCAAAAGAACTGGGAGAAGATGGTTTTATCAACATGGGAGGTAAAGACATAAAACAGGTTGCCTGGAAAGGAGGATTAAGAGCCGGGATTGGTACTGTGGACGAAATAAAAATAAAAGGCGATGGTACTTTTGAATATATACGGCGCTTAAATGGAGATCAGACTCACCAAGGACGTCATGTACGTATTCCTGTTGGCGAATTCAGCATCCTTCATGTGAAACTATATGAATATAAATAATTTATTTATGAAAACCCTTTCGAGAATTATACTGTTTTGTGTCATTACTCTTCATGTATCTATACATATTTCCGCCACAGAAAAATTTATAGTTACAGACAAGAGTGAAAATACAATTACATTAGTAGAACCTTCTCTTGTGCCCTGCATTCTTTTAAATGAAGATGCAGACGCGGGCATAAACAGAGCTGCACATCAACTTAAAGACGACTTATATAAAGTCACAGGAAATGCCCCATTATATATACACCAATTACCCAAACAGAGCAATCCTTTAGTGATCATTGGTACTTTTGGAGAAAGCTTATTTATCAATCAGTTGGTTGAGAAAGGTAAATTAGAGAGATCAGAGCTTGTCGGTAAACGCGAAAAGTTTATCATCCAAACAATATCCAATCCATTTCCGGGAATAAATGAAGCATTAGTCATTGCCGGAAGTGATAAACGGGGTACCATATTCGGTATATATGAACTCTCCGGGCAAATAGGAGTATCGCCCTGGTATTATTGGGCAGATGTTCCTATAAAAAAACAAGAATCTATGTATGTTACAAAGGGTATTTATACGGATGGAGAACCAGCTGTAAAATACCGTGGGATTTTCCTGAATGATGAAGCTCCGGCCCTTAGTAGATGGGCACGCGAAACATTCGGAGGCTTTAACAGCCAATTCTACGAAAAAGTATTTGAATTGATTCTACGTCTGAAAGGTAACTTTTTATGGCCTGCCATGTGGGGTAATGCATTTTATGATGATGATCCGATGAATGGTCCTTTGGCAAATGAAATGGGAATAATCATCGGAACATCCCATCATGAACCATTAGGACGTGCCCACGACGAATGGAGACGTTATGGCAGTGGTGAGTGGGATTATAATAAGAATTCCCAAAACCTGACTACTTTCTGGAAGGAAGGAATGAAACGTATGAAGGAATGGGAAAAAGTTGTCACAATTGGTATGCGCGGTGATGGAGATGAGGCTATGAGCGAAGATACCAATATCGCTCTTTTGGAAAAAATAGTTAAAGATCAACGTAAAATTATATCTGAAGTTACAGGTAAGAAATCTTCGGAAACACCACAAGTATGGGCTCTGTATAAAGAAGTTCAGGATTATTATGATAAAGGTATGCGTGTACCGGATGATGTTACATTATTGTTATGTGATGACAACTGGGGAAATATTAGAAAACTTCCTGAGATAAACGCCAAACCTCGTAAAGGTGGTTACGGAATGTATTACCATTTTGATTATGTAGGAGGGCCACGTAACTATAAATGGTTGAACATATCACAGGTTCAGCGTATCTGGGAACAAATGAATTTGACCTACCGATATGGGGTTAAAGAACTATGGGTGGTAAACGTAGGAGATTTAAAACCGATGGAATATCCGATACAATTTTTCCTTGATATGGCATGGAACCCGGATAAATTCAATGAAAATAACTTATTAAAGCATACAGAAGAATTTTGTGCTATACAATTTGGAGAAAAATATGCAAAAGAAGCAGCAAGACTGATCAATACTTATACAAAATTTAATCGCCGTGTTACTCCGGAATTGTTAGATCAGAATACCTACAGCCTCCATAATTACAATGAATTTAAAACGGTCATGGATGAGTATCAGAGACTTTTACTGGATGCCATGAAGCTGAACTATCTGCTGCCGCAAGAAGTACGTGACGCCTATGATCAGCTGGTGCTTTTTCCCATTCATGCGTGTGCCAATTTATATGAAATGTACTATGCAGTCGCAATGAATCATGATTTATTTGAGAAAAACGATATTAATGCTAATTATTGGGCAGACAAAGTAAAAGAATGTTTTCTACGTGATTCTTTACTTACCTATCACTATAATAAAGAAATATCCGGAGGCAAATGGAACCATATGATGGATCAAACACATATCGGATATACATCCTGGCAACAGCCACCCAAAAACATCATGCCGGCTATAAAATATATTGAACAAAACCAAGAAAAATCACTTCCCTTTGTATTTATAGAGAAAGATAAATACATATCTATGGAAGCTCCTCATTATACACGTGCGGTAAACGGTAAAAGCACCTATTGGAGTATCATTCCTGATTTGGGCAAAACCCTATCCGGCGTCACAACAATGCCGGTAACGATACAACCGGACAAGGAAACTTATCTGGAATACGAAATAGAAACAACTTCCACAGGTGAAGTTATTGTAGAGGTTTTAGTCTCCCCCACCTTAAACTTCAATGGAAACCGCGGGCTACGATACGGAATTTCATTTGACGGGGAGGAAGAACAAATCGTTAATTTCAATGGACATTACCGGGGTGAGCTGGGAAAATGGCAAGCTGAAAGTATCATAAAGACCCAAACAAAACATGTACTTAATGACCAGGGAAAGCATATTTTGCGTTTTCGTGCATTAGACCCCGGAGTTGTACTACAAAAAATTATGATAAATATGGGCGGATTAAAACCCTCCTATCTCGGAGCACCGGAAAGCTGTAGAAAATAAATATGTAATTCGATAAATCAGTTTATGAATGTTTTCATAAAATAGGGTTAGTTTGTTGCATCACTTTTTACTTTGTACGCTTTTGTACAAAGTAAAAGTGATCATACAATAAATACCTGCACATTAAATTTTAATATAACCATATATAATATGAACCATATGTACTCATCCCGAAAAAAAAATAAGTCTTTAATAATATATTATTTTACCGGCTTATTTATTTGTTGTATTTCTTTTAGTAGTTGTAACAAAAAAACAGAACCTTATCTGAATACGGAACTTTCATTCGAAGAAAGAACAGAGGATCTTTTATCACGTTTAACCCTCGAAGAAAAAGTCAATATAGTCCGTTATGACTCTCCGGAAATAGAAAGATTAGGTATACCCGCACATAATTTCTGGAATGAATGTTTGCATGGTGTAGCACGCTCCGGACGGGCAACCGTATTTCCTCAGGCAATCGGTATGGCAGCCATGTGGGATAGCGAAGAAATGTTTACTATTGCAAATGTCATCTCTGATGAAGCAAGAGCCAAACACCATGAATATGCATCCCGTGGCAAGAGAGGTATATACCAAGGATTGACATATTGGACTCCAAATATTAATATATTCCGTGATCCACGCTGGGGACGGGGAATGGAAACATACGGCGAAGACCCTTATTTAACCGGTGAACTAGCCGTGCCCTTTATTAAAGGTTTACAGGGAGACGATCCCAAATATTTCAAACTGATAGCTACTGCTAAGCATTTTGCCGTACATAGTGGCCCGGAGCCTACAAGACATTCTTTCGATGTGTGGCCTAACGATTATGACATGGCTGAGACTTATACACCCCATTTCAAAAAGACAGTAAAAGATGCCGGAGTGTATTCAGTAATGTGTGCATATCAAAGCTTTCGCGGAGCACCCTGCTGTGGAAATAAATTTCTTGAAGAAATGCTCCGTAAACAATGGAATTTCCAGGGGTATATTGTATCAGACTGTTGGGCGATACGGGATTTTTATGAAGAAAAAGGGCATCATGTAGTATCAACCCCTGCCGAAGCAACTGCAATGGCTGTAAAAAGTGGGACAGATTTAAATTGTGGAGATACTTATTACCCTTATTTATTGGAAGCTATTCAACAAGGTCTGTTATCGGAAAGTGAACTGGATGTGAGTGTCAGACGAATTATTATGGCACGTATGAAACTAGGACAGTTTGATCCGGAAGAAATGGTTAAGTACTCAAAAATATCTTATGATGTAGTGGACAGCAAAGAACATGAGCAATTGGCAATTGAAGCTGCACGTAAATCAATGGTATTATTAAAAAATGAAAACAATATCTTACCATTTCGTAAAGATGTAAAAAAGGTTGCTGTTATCGGACCAAATGCAGATGATTTAGAAGTATTGTTGGCTAATTATAACGGCTATCCCACAAATCCTAAAACACCATTAATGGGTATAAGGGAAAAATTACCTAATGCAGAAGTAACATTTGCACAAGGTTGTGAAGTTTCAGCTAAGTTACCTTATTTTAGTGCAATACCTGCCGGTTATTTGTTTATTGATGAAAGCAAAGGTCAAAAAGGTTTTAAAGGAGAATATTTTAATAATCTGAATTGGGAAGGAAAACCTGCTCACACACGTATTGATGAAAATGTAGACTTTATATGGCGTACAACAGCTCCTTTCCCGGATATGGAATATGATAAGTTCTCTGTCAGATGGACAGGTGTATTAGTCCCCCCTGTAACTGGTGAATATGCTATTGGAGGAGAAGGGTTTTCCGGATTTAATCTTTATATGAATGACTCATTATTAACCTTCTGGAAAAAAGATGTTCACCACCCACGGAAAGTTTATGAACGGGTTCAGCTTGAAGCAGGAAAGGCTTACAATATAAAAATTGAGTATGTACAGGATAATACCGAATATTCTATCATGCGTTTACTTTGGGATACACCCAAACCGACTTTGAAACAAGAAGCACTTGAACTTGCTAAATCTTCGGATCTGGTCATTCTATGTATGGGATTAAGCCCTCTTCTTGAAGGAGAAGACCTGGCAGAGGTAAAAGTAGAAGGATTTCAGGGAGGTGATCGTCTGGATATAAAATTACCTGATATACAAACCGAACTTATCCGCGATATCCATAAATTAGGAAAACCTACCGTATTAGTATTGCTTAACGGAAGTGCCCTGGCTTTTAATTGGGAAGCTGAAAATATACCTGCAATTATAGAAGCATGGTATCCCGGACAAGGTGGTGGTACCGCTATTGCTGATATCATTTTCGGAGATTATAATCCTGCCGGACGTTTGCCGCTCACTTTTTACAAATCCATAGATCAGATACCACCATTTACTGAATATGATATGGCTGGTAAAACTTATCGCTATTTCGAAGGAAAACCTTTATATGAATTTGGCTACGGATTGAGTTACACTACATTTGAATATGTAATAAAAGATATTTCAAAGTCCATAAAAGCCGGCGAAAATATTAAACTGTCCGTAGAGGTTAAAAATACAGGAAAGATGGATGGAGATGAAGTTGTACAACTATATGTTTCATTACCTGACAGCAAATTAAAGAAACCAATCCGTGCTTTGCAGGGATTTGAACGGATACATTTAAAATCCGGCGAAAGTAAAGTTTTGGATTTCACATTAACCCCGGATCAGATGTCTGTACGTGATAAGGATAATTTTGCCATTGTAGAACCAGGAAACATAAAAATATCAATAGGAGGCAAACAGCCTGATCGTGAAGCTATTAAATCAAAGCAAGTTGTAGAACAGGATGTTCCCGTAACAGGAAATATATATTACGTAAAGGAATAAGTTAAGATTTAGAAACTGTTTTGAATTTTATTCTGAGATAAATTAGTTTTATTTTTTGTTTAGCTATCCCTTTATTTGAAGGAGCATAGCGGGCTATGTGACTAAAAATAAAGGGATAGATAAGCGGAAAAGAAGGCTGATTTAGCCAGATATAATCTGGTAATAAGTTTTTCTATAAAATTCAAAACGGTTT
>PPYE01432427.1_pt1 | contig 89050 bp, 88 predicted proteins | sample 1559881 | NCBI WGS metagenome assembly PPYE01 (sample SAMN08240022, study PRJNA423297) | Human gut metagenome, whole genome shotgun sequencing project.
TGGAAAAAACGCCGTGGATCAGCACTTCACGCTTGGCGTTCTTGTAGTCACAGGCTTTCATCATAAAATCGGAAATCAGCCCGAAAATCAGCCCGGTAGGGATGCACCACCAGCCCATGCCGGTCAGCAGCATAATGATACCGAGCAGCACCCCGCAGATGGTAAGCATACCGAATTTCTTGATTTTGGAGAAGAACAACATCATCGGAATACCGCCCACAAGCGGCACGATCACGCTGATAAGCGGAATGAAAATCGGGATAAAACCGATGGACGCCGCAGCGAAAATGACGATAAAATAAATCGCCGTGAAAATACCGATGTTGATGAGATCCTTTCCCTGCAATTTGTTGTTCATTGCGAAACCTCCTAACATGATTGCTTTCTTTTTTTTAATTAGACTTCACTAACCAATTCTAATAGTAGCACACATCAAATAATGCTTCTATGCACATATCAGTATTTTAGGCCCGTATAGCAAGGAGTTTTGACCTTGGGTCGGAATAACCATTGACCGGGAATTTCCTTGCCGGTATAATAATATCAACGATTTTGCGTGATGAAAGGGGCGAAGCAGTTGCGTGATATGATATACAGCATTTTAGAAAACAGCGATGCTGTTTCTGGTGTGACTTTGAAAAACAATCCAAATAGCAGCACATTGCTTTTGGATCGGGCAGATGGAAAGGGACGCATGACATTCCATACGCTCTTTCCGGGACTGACTTTGGCTTTTATTTTTGTAAACGCTCCCATATGGCCGGAGTCGGATGAAAATTCAAATCTAAAGCCTTTGCTGATTAACTATTGCGTTTCGGGTAGAAGTGAATTGCTTCTGGATGACGGCTCCTACATTTACCTGAAGGAAAATGATTTTTGTATCAGTGAGCAGACCGCACAGAAAGAATATATCTTTCCTACGAAGCAGTATCAGGGAATAAAAATATATTTTGACCTGCCACTTCTTTTACAATCCTGCAGTGAACTTTTGAAATCTTTTTCGCTTGACCTCCCTGCGCTGAAAGAAAGTTATTGCGGCAACCATAAGACATATTTAGGCGAAGCGGACAACGAGCTGGAAAATATATTTCAAAAACTCTGGCGGCTATCTGAAAGGCCCTCTGCTTTCCATTTGCAAATCTATACGCTTGAGCTTCTCTACCGGCTTCTTAACATAGAAATCCGGCCTCCAAAAACCTGCGGTTTCTACACGGAAACGCAAGTGGCGCTTGCAAAAAGGGCAGCACAAATCCTTTCCGATGATCTTCGCCAGCACATCCCTGTAAGGCAGATTGCAGAATGCTTTTCGGTCAGTGAAACCAGCCTGAAAAATTATTTTAGAGGCGTATATGGACAGAATATATCCACCTGGCTGCGAGAAATCCGTATGAATGAAGCCGCCAGACTTCTCTCTGCCACAAAACGTCCGATTGCCGAAATATCAGAACAGGTCGGCTACTCTAATCAAGGGAAATTTGCCGCCGTATTCAAGAAGCAGTTTGGCCTTTCTCCACTGGAATATCGACGTTTCAAAAATTTAGACAAATTTTAAAGCTAAGAGGATATCTGAAAGTATTACAGCCTGGATACGCTGCCTTTAAGGATATGTACTATTTATCTGTCATGATGGAAGGAAGCTGCACTATATCCGGACAGAAAGCGAAGAAATGGACATCTATGCCTAGACGATGGATGTCTATGGCTATTTAGACTGCAGCGGACGTGAGCTCTTTATAAAAATCCTGACTGGAATAAAGTAGTGAAAATCAACAAACGATGGGAAGAATTGATGAAAGAGTCCTACGCCAATATCCAGAGGGAGGGAAAAATTTTAAAACGGCAGATATGTTCCATCTAGAAAGACACTTTGGAGTATCAAAGAGAATGAAGTTTTCCACCTTTTTCATTACCTTTTGGAAGAAAAGGTATACAAAGAATTTATACTGTATGCCGCAGACATTGCCCTTGTGGATGATGAAATCCGGGAACTTCCCCATCTGCTGTCCCTTTCCAGAAGAATGATGTCGACCATCAAGATAACCTTACCTTTTCCATGACCCTTAATTTTCTCGCTATCCTTCTTGCCATTACAGGATTGCTTGGGCCTGTCATCGGAGCCTTAGTCCATAACGCAGGATCGGTTCTGGTGATCATCAACTCGTCCCTGTTGCTCCATTGGAAAAAGAAATAAAAATGCACAAATCCCCTGCAAAGTTGTCAGATTTGCAGGGGATTTGCAATTCTATAATAAATTCCCTATTTTCTTTATAATCAGAGAAACGTTATACGCCCAATTTCCACTGTGCCGTTTCCCTTTGCAGCTCCACCATACGCTTGTAAAGGCCGTCCTGTTCCAGCAGTTTTTCTGGCGTGCCCTGCTGGGCTACATGGCCTTTTTCCAGTACTACTATGTGATCCGCCCCGGCAACGGTGCGCATCCGGTGGGCGATGACCAGCACCGTTTTGCCCTGGAGCAGGCGGGAGAGAGCTTCCTGGACAGCGCTTTCATTCTCCACATCCAGGCTGGCGGTGGCTTCATCCAGCAAAATCACCGGCGCATCTTTTAACAGGGCCCGGGCAATGGAAATCCGCTGCCGTTCTCCCCCGGAGAGGGTGGAACCATTTTCACCGATCACCGTCTGATAGCCTTGCGGAAGCTTCCGGATAAATTCATCGCACCGGGCGGCTTTGGCTGCCGCCATCACTTCCTCGTCTGTGGCTCCCCTTCGGCCCAGGCGGATGTTTTCCATTACCGTATCCCGAAACAGCACCACATCCTGAAATACCATCGAGTAATATTTTAACAGTGTTTCCGGGTCAACACTGGACACATCTACGCCTCCAAGGGTTACTTTTCCCCTGGAAGCATCCCAAAAACGGGCAGCCAGTTTGCAGGCGGTGGACTTCCCGCCCCCGGAAGGGCCGATGAGAGCAGTCACTTCTCCCTGTTTGGCTGTAAAACTTACATCCTCCAGCACGCCATCTCCCTCCCGGTAGGCAAAGGAAACGTGGTCAAAGGTAATGTCATAATTTTCCGGTGTAAATTCTTCCGTGCCTTCCTGTACCGGCTGTTCCAGGATCGAACGCATCCGCTCAATCTGCAACTTTGTATTGAAGGTGGCGGCGATATTCTGAAGCACCAGCCCCAGCGGGTCATACAGCCTTGCGGCAGCAAAGAGGAATCCCAGAAAATAAAGGAAAGAAAGTTCCCCGGCTGCCAGCAGCGCCCCGCCGGTCAGGATCGTCGTTGCCAGCCCAAGACGTAAGAAAGCCTGTGCAGAGCAAACAAAGACGCCGGTGGCAAGCTCCGAATGAATGGAACCTTTCTCCATAACAGCCAGCTTTTCCTCCAGTTTTCCCATATAAGCTTCCTGGCGGCTGCATGCTTTGATGTCCCGGATGGTTTCCAGCCCCTCCTGGATGCAGTCGGCTACCGCCCGCTTGTTTAAAATATTCTTTGTCCCGAAAGAATCCTGAATCTTCTTGCTCCCTGCTGTAAGCAAGACAGCCACCGGAACCACCCACAAAATAGCCAGCGCCATCCGCCAGTCGCAAAGGAACATGGCAATACCGATCACCAGAGTAGAAAAGATGGATGCAAATAACTGAGGCACATAGTGGGAGAACATCTGATCCAGGCTTGAACAGTCTGCAATCATAGTAGAAGTCAGATCACTTAAATCCCGGTTTCCGAAAAAACTTAACGGGAGCCGGCGTAAGGTCTCTGCCAAGCTTACACGCCGGTTGGCGCTTTCTTTATAAGTTGCCAGATACAGCGAAGCATACTGGAACCAATGAAGGATAAACAGCAAAAGCAGGACAATGACTGCAAAGCCCGTATAAATCCAGAAACCATCCATTGGGTTTCCCTCGTTTTCCATGGAATCCAGAAGATGCTGTGCCGTAATCAGGACAGCTCCTACCGGAAGCATCAGGCTTAAATTGCATACAAAACACCAGAGGACAGCTTTCACCAGATCCTTTGCCCCTTTTTCACTGAGCGCAAACAAATGCTGTAATTTCTTCGTCATACCCGTTTCTCCCCCTTTCCTGTTTTCTGAGTATTGTGGTATCCCCTCGTAGGATTTCCCACTTTCCACTGGGCGCTGCGCTGGTAATCCTCCCACATGGCGGCATAAACGCCTTTCTTTACAATCAGGCTTTCATGGCTACCTTGCTCAGCGATTTTCCCATCACTTAAGACAAGGATATTATCCGCATCCTGTACGGTGGATAGCCGATGGGCGATCATCAATACCGTTTTGTTCTTTGTCAGCGTTTCAAATGCTTTCTGGATCTGATGCTCGTTCTCCGGATCAGCAAAAGCAGTTGCCTCATCCAGCACCACGATGGGCGCATCTTTTAAAATGGCACGGGCCAGAGCAATCCGCTGCTGCTCCCCTCCGGAGAGATAAACACCTTTCGTTCCAACCACCGTATCCAGGCCATGGGGCAGCTTCTCCAGAATGTCATCGCACTGGGCGGCATGTGCGGCAGAGAGAACTTCTTCTCTGGAAGCCTGCGGCCGGGCAGCCCGGATATTTTCCAGAAGGCTTTCTTTAAACAGCCTGGTATCCTGAAAAACAAAGGCAACCTGTTTCATCAGGTCTTCCGTATCCATCTCCCGGACATCCACCCCGCCAACGGAAACGCTGCCGCTGTCCACATCCCAGAAACGGGGGATCAGGCTGGCAGCGGTAGTCTTCCCTCCACCGGAAGGGCCCACCAGCGCTGTCACCTGGCCTGGCCGGACAGAGAAAGTCACATCGTCAAGAGCCGGACGTTTGGTTCCAGGATAAGTAAAGGTCACATGGTGAAACGATACGGCAGCATTTACCGGTCGCTTCTGCACCTTCGGCTCTTCCATAGGCTCCTGTCCGAGGATCTCATCCAGGCGGCCCACCGCCTCATTGGCTTCCATGACCGCTTCGCTCATATACATGATCCGGTTGATCATCTGACCGCAGGCAGGAGCAAACAGGGCGTAAAAGATGAAGTTGACAAGCACTGTGCGCACATCCCCTCCGGAGGCCAGCAGCAGCGCCGCCGGGATCAGCAGAGCAAAAGCCCCATTGATAAATGTCAGGAAACAGGTCTGCCCTACACGGCAGCTCATGGCGTACTGGCTGGCCAGGTCGCTGTAATCTTTGATGGCCGCATAAAAAGCCTTGAAGGAATATACCGTCTGCTGGAAAATTTTTACTACAGGAATCCCCCGGACATATTCCACCGCCTCGCCGCTCATGCGCTCGATCTCTTTCTGATACCGATGGAAAAAGCCTGCGTTCTTTCCGCCCATCATCAGGCACATGGAAAGAAGCGCCAACGCCATAGTAAGCAGGCACAAAAGCCCCATTCTCCAATCAAATAGGAACAGCATCACGATAGCAGCAATCGGCGTGACTACCGTTCCCGCCAAATCGGGAAGCTTGTGGGCCAGTAGGTCTTCTGTAAGTCCGGCGTTGTCATCAATGAGTTTCCGAAGCCGCCCGGATTGATTACCTGTAAAGAATCCCAGGGGAAGCTTCATCACATGGGCCATAGCGGTCCGCCGGATGTTCCGGGCTGTGCGGAAAGCTGCGATATGGGTGGACATGAGCGCCGCAAAATACAGGACAATACTGCCGATAGCTGTCCCTACCGCCATCCATCCCCAGTGGGATAGGCCGGACACCCCGTTAAGGCCAGGCCACCCTTCCAGCACATTCCTTGCCGCCAGCCAAACGCATACATAAGGGATCAGGCCCAGCACCGCAGACAAGGCGGAGAGGATACAGCCCAACAGGGTGAGATTTTTGTGCCCGCCCGCATAGCCTAAAATGCGGGACAGGCTGCTTTGCTTTTTCTGGTTCAAAAGAATACCTCCCTTTTGCTTAAAATATTTATTATGAAGTTAGAAATACCTAACTGTCATACAAAAAGATAAGGGCTATTGCCCCATCAATTTCAGCCATCCGGCTGTATAGAAATCCCGCAGCTGATCCACATAGTGCAGGGCTTTCTCCCTTGGCATATCGTGGATCACAATCTCAAACACCCCGTTAAACATGCCGCTGGCAATGATATGGCACATCTGCTCATCCAGTTCCGGAATGTCCTTTCCAAGGCGGCGGAGAACTTCCATGTATCTCATGGTATATTCTACTTCTACTTCGACCATGTTGTGGACGAAATGCTCGTAGCTGGTGCCTTCTGACCGGCCAAGCAGGAGCTTTACCGGCTCCCGGTGCTGGCAGATATAATCCACCATCCAGTGGACACAGTTTGATGATTCCACACCCATATGGTCCGGCTGCTGATCCTCGGGCAACTCGGCAAAAGAGGTCTGGGCTTCCATAAATTTCCCCATCAATGCGGCAGCATGAGGTTCTACAATGGCATTAAACAACGCCTCTTTGCTGGAAAAATACCCATAAAAAGCCCCGGTTGTCACCCCTGCCCTTTTTACGATCTGCCGCAGGGATGCGCCAAGAAACCCCTTGTCAGAAAATTCCTCCATAGCAGCCTGCAAAATATTTTCCAAAGTGGTCGATGATTTTTCTTCCATAGTTCCCTCCATATAACAGTGTCATATAACAATGTTATTATAATGTGCAGAAAGGACTTTGTCAAGAGTACCCGCTTGGTATTTTCCCCTGAGACTCGAAAGGCATGAAAAATCCATCCCATTTTTCATGCCCGCATCAATATACTCTCTTGTCTTCAATCTTATTTTTCTTTAAATAACATACAATAAATCAGAATCCTTCTTTTTAACATAGATTTCCTATGATCTCTGAAAGCGTTATTGCCTTTAATTCTCTCTCCAGCAAAATATTTAATCTCTGATATGCCATTTCTAAAGTATCCATCTCTTTCTCCAACTCATCTGAAGGCAATCCACAAATCTTTCCGGTTTCCACAACTCCCTCCATACTCAAAATAACATCGGGAGAATTGATTATAAGATCATTGTATAATTTGCCAAGATAATAGCTCCCATGCGTCATGATGTATCAACCTTCCACATCGTTATTTTCGTCCCGCCAGCATCTTTGATTCGCCAAGCATCATCATGGCAGCCCGGCGGTGTGAGCCAAATACCTCTTTGGCAGTGTCAATAAGGCGCACTTCCTCATATCCCATATCCCGGAGTTTTTGGGCAAACGCCTCCATGTCTCCATACATTCCCGGCTTCATCTCATCGTTAAGAGCAAAGACACCACCCTTTTTCAGCACCCGCAAAGTTTCCAGCAGCAGTTCCCTTTTATCCGCTCCGGTAATATTGTGATACACATAATTGCTCACCACAGCGTCAAAAGATCCATCCGGGAAATCCAGCTTATTGGCATCGCCACGGCAAAAGGTACACCGTTCCCCGGCCCCTTCACTGGCAGCGTTTTTCTCGCAAAGAGCCTGACTATAGTTATAAACAGCCGCCCAGTAGTCGATTCCAACAACCTTTGTCTCCTGCCATGTGAGTGCTGCCCGGATGGATAATGCCCCGGAGCCGCAGCCTACATCCAGCAGTGTTCCTTTTCCGTCATAATCCATGTGAGATAGGATAGTCTGATGCACCCGCTCCATGATCCTGCCGCCATCAAAGGCATACTGCTGACGAATCCATGTGATCCAGCCAAGGAGCGCCAGAAGCCCGGCCACGATGATCACAAACAGAATACCCAGCGCAAAAATATGGAACACAGCAAATGACAGTACCGCCAGCAGCGCTGCCAGAGCCGTCAGCCCGCCCACCATATAAAATACCGGGTTTGACATCCAGCTTCCGTAGTTCTCACCGTGAGTGCCAAGGTGTATCGCTTTTTGAGATTTTCTCTGCCGATCAGACATATCTTTCCCTCTTTCTTCTTCAACAAATTTAATCCCTGTTCCTATAGACTCATCCTTACTACTATAGTCTTATCAACACTCCCCCCAGTCCTGCCTGAAGCAAAGCCATCACCGGGCAAAGGAACAACGGCCACTGGAGCAGATGTTCTGGCAGAGCGTAGCTTTTCATCCACGCCTTGAACCCATAGACGGGATGCCCCTCGGTCCCGGGAATCATAAACCGCTTCTTACATTTTTTCTGGATCAGCCAGACATCCAAAAAGAACAGGTCTGCGAAACCGATCATCAGCCACTGAATATAACCGTGCAGCACCATCCAGCCGAATCCCCGGGTTCTGCCTTCCATCATACTGACCGAGCCATAAATAACCAGGGGCAGGATTTCTCCGAAACAGATCCAAAGCACATACAACCGGTTCTCCGCTTTTGTGGGAGGTTCAGGCACATCCTTGATAATGGATGGCGGATAACAGGGAAACATCAAACGAGGATTATATATTGCCACAGCCGCAGCGAACAGATTAAAATAAGCTGCCATCATAAAACCATGCGTATCCAGTTCACTGTCACTCCTCTACCATATCCGGCTTTTTATCAAAATATAGGAAGATGCCCATCCACAGATTATTTGAACGGGCATCTTCCTGTTCTTTATTTGCCTAACAATTCCAGAAGCTGCCGGATATTTTTCTTTCCAAAAGAAACGGTTTTCCCGTCATCGACCACCATGCAGGGAACACTCATCACCTTATACTGCTCTTTCAGAGCCGCAAAATGATTCAGATCATAGACTTCCGCTGTCGCACCGGGATTTTTTGCAGCAATCTGTTGGGCTGCCGTCACCAGTTCCGGACACATGGTGCAGGAAAGGGATACGAGGATTTTCATATGCACCGGCTTTAAGGACCGTATTTCACTAAGGATTCCTTCATCTAAAGCCTGTCCCGGTCCGGCCGCGTTATAAAGCCCCAGCACGAAAGAGGTAAACTCATGCCCGCCGGGCACACCGTGGAACGCAAGCCCGGTCCACGAACCGTCTGCTCTGCATACCCGCACACAGGGACGGTCTTCCATCTCCTCGCTGCTGATTTCCAGAGAGAGTTTCTCCGTCAGCCCACAAAGCTCCTCCATATATCTTTTCAGCTCTGCTGACAAAGGTGTATCGTCCAGATAGAGCTTCAGCTTCAGCGGGGAGGCCATTTTTTGAAATACTGTCTCCAACTGGGACAACATGTCCTCCGTGAACAGCCCGCTTGTCTGCCGGACATTCTCCGGAGCTACCGCAGCTTCTTTTGGCATGGCTGCGGGCTGTACGGGATACAGGCCGGTCTTTTTCTGCAAAGCAGCGGCATAGCGTTCCAATTCTGTGGCTGCCAGCGCCCCGTCTCCCACCGCCGTCACCACCTGCCGCAGGGGTTTGATGCACACATCCCCGGCGGCATATAAGCCTTCACAGGTGGTTTTCTGGCTCCGGTCAGTCACAATGTACCCCTGGGCATCGCATTCTGCGAGTCCTTTCACCAGGCCGGTCGCAGGCTCGTATCCAGCAAATACGAATACGCCGAAAGAGGCTCCCTCTGAGGCTCTGTATTCCGTAATTTCTCCTGTTTCCGTATTTCGATACTTCAGGAAACTGAGGCCATCGTTTCCAGACACTTCTTCCACCTGCACATGGGTGACCACCGTGATCTTTTCGTGATGAAGCGCCGCTTCTGCAACGGCCGGGGCGCAGGTGAATCCATCGCCCCGGATGAGGATGGTCACATGCCTTGCGTACTTGGTTAAAAATACGCTTTCCTCTGCGGCTGCAAATCCGCCGCCCACTACAAATACTTCTTTTCCTGTAAAAAATCCTCCGTCACAGGTAGCGCAGTAAGCGACTCCCCTTCCCTTAAATTCCGCCTCACCGGCAAAGCCTACACTGCGGGGATGAGCGCCGGTAGCAAGAAGTATGCCAAAGCAGCGCAGCCCGCCCCGGCTGGTCTGTACCGTCTTTACATCGCCGTCCATGGTCAGGCCAGTAACTTCTGCCAGCAGAAATTCCGCCCCAAAGCTCTGGGCCTGCCTGCGCATGGTTTCGGTAAGAGCCTTTCCGGATGTGCGCTCAACGCCCGGAAAATTCACGACTTCATCCGTAATGGTGATCTGCCCTCCAAAATGCTCTTTTTCTACCACGACAACGCGGTATCTGGCCCGGGCCAGATACAGGGCGGCCGTCAATCCGGCTGGCCCGCCTCCAATTACTACAACATCGTAAAGTTCTTTGATACCTTTCATAGCTTACAGCTGCCCCACAAGGTCAAGACTCGGCTTCAGAGTTTCGGCTCCAGGCTGCCATTTGGCCGGGCACACCTCATCCCCATGTTCATGGACGAACTGGCAGGCCTGCAGCTTGCGCAGCAATTCATCGGCGTTGCGCCCCACATTTCCGGCATTAACTTCATAAGCCACGATCTTTCCCTCGGGATTCACGATAAAGGTACCCCTCTCTGCCACGCCGTCCGCTTCGATATATACTTCAAAATCCCCGGAAAGAATATGTGTGGGATCTGCCAACATCGGATAGCCAATCTTTTTAATCCGGTCAGAAGCATCATGCCATGCTTTATGAACATAATGGGTGTCACAGGATACGGAATACACCTCGCATCCGGCTGCCTGAAAATCCGCATACTTATTTGCCAAATCTTCCAACTCCGTGGGGCAAACAAAGGTAAAGTCCGCCGGATAGAAGAAAAACACAGCCCACTTTCCCAGAATGTCAGCCTTGGAAACGGCTTTGAAGGCACCTTCATGGTAGGCTTGTACGGTAAATTCTCCGATTTCTTTATTAATGAGAGACATGGTTAGTTCCTCCTTTATGATATATTAGTTAGTTTAAACTAACTAATAGTAATTATACCCATTTTATACCTGTATTGTCAAGAGGCAAAGCACGCTGATCAACACATTTTACCACCTACGCCATTTCAGATAAAACAGTTCTCTTATGATTCCTGCCTGCTCAATTTGTTTACCTGTTCAGACTTTTCTATTCTGTGTACTTTCATACTTCCTGCTCTTCATCGGATTTCCCCATGTACCGAATATAGTCCTCCCATGTCTCGATCTCCGGATGCTGGTCATACCATTCCCGTATATGATGTGCCGATTTGCATACACGCTCAATCTGTTCCGGTGTCAGCTGAAGCATCTCCTGATAAATCCTGTGCATCAGCAGTCCTGTCTCATCGCGGGGTGCGTAAATACATATATCTGCCGATAAACGAAGCGTTACGACACATTTTAAAAATATTTCCGTACCATGCTTGCTGGTTCCATCTTCTAATCGCCTCACTGTTCGTACATCCACATCTAAGGCATCTGCAAGCTGAAGCTGCGTCCATCCTTTCGCTTCTCTGGCTTCTTTGATAATCCTGCCTATAAATTCAAATTCATTCATGTATATTTCCTCCGTTTCGGCTTATTTTAGCATGTTTTTAAAGAAATTCAAAACAAAGTACTTCATACGATACGCAATATTTTGCAGGTCATCGCCATCAAACCGAACTGTTGATAAAATTAGCGAAATGGGCGGCTTGCTTCATTCACAAAACAACTTTTGGCGGCTTTTTTGTGTATTTTCCTTCTCGATTTGTCTCTTTAATTCCTCACATTCTGTCTGTGACAACTCTGAAATAGTAATGCTCTCCAGCTGCCTTTGTATCCCTTTTTCCAGTTGTCTATATATACATTCCAGCGTGTGAAAATAGATGTCCTCAATATTATTTACTCAAATACCAAACAGATATGCAAAAAGGATCCAACAATGATATGAATTTTTGACTCCTTATCACCATCTATGGTGAATGCAAGACCTCTCCCCGAAAAAAGATGTTTTCCATTTATCGCTCCCAAGGCATTTTCTTCTATACAGACACTATCCCATATCCCATAATGCAGGCATAGTTAAGGTCATAATCTCTCTGGTTAACCGCATCACTGGAATTCCCTTCCACAGTGTAAACCCGGCCATTCTCACTTTTTTCCACGATACCCACGTGGTCGCATGTTCCATCCTGGTCCCAGTCAATAAAAATAATCATCCCCGCAGTAGGCGTACTTCCCCCTGCCTGCCATTTTCCTTTGCTCTGGAACCATTCCAACCCATCCTGGCAGAGAGAAAACTTGGGCACGGCGCCGCTTTCGATCAGCCCGCATTGATCTGCACACCATGAAACAAAGCATGCACACCACTCTTCACGGCTGCTGAATCCGTACCATGACCAAAATTTTTCGCCTCCCTGATTGCCAAGCTGTGTTAATGCTACAGACACCATCTGACCATTACCAAACAAAGCCGCAAATGGATTTCCACCAGAATAGTACCGAAGCACATGAGCCACATATTCTGGATCCCCATAGGCAGACCATCCATGGGAAGCAGCTTGCTGTTGGGAGAATAAAAGGGCATTGGCTTCACTATAGCCGCCATAATTCCGGAGTGCCCATGTTATGTATCCATTCCCATAATTATATCCCTGGAGGGAAAGCTTCAGCCGATCCATATCTTGCGGGCTTGTACACCCTGCCTCACGAAGGCAATCCGCATAATACTGAATTCCTACCTGGATGGAATATTCCGGATCCTGTATTGCCCCCGGGCTATTAGGATATCGTGTATTGTATGGGCATTCCGAACTCTGCATCGGGTCCGTCCCACGGCCTCCAGATTCCTGCATCATGATTGCCTGTATTACGGAAACGTATTCCGGTATCCCGTATTCACTGGCATAACGCTGGATCGTAGCAGTATAAGAAAGTACCTCGGCACTTAAGGCTTCACTGCTCTGGGAGGAACTGTAAGAAAAAGCGCCGCCTACCACGCCTACGATTAGGATCAACACAACAAAGAAAGCGCCGCCCCCTGCAGCTAGTGCTGCAAATGCACTTTTGACAGTCCTTGCCGCAGCTTCGACCATACGTTTAAACCGTACCGTGGCTACTGCAGATTGCTGCATTCTCGCTGTTGCCCTCTGCATAGAGATTACCGCTGTCTGCTTTGCCGCCATCGCTGCCCGTGCATTCTTTTTAGCAGTATAGGGTAGTGCCCCCGCTTTATGGCCAGGAACCGGAATCCCTTTTGCCATATGCGGTCCCTTCCGTATGGCGAGCTGCCTTGGGCTTTGGGTTGGGGCTTCTTTCAAGGTAAGCGCCCCATTTGTTTCTTTAGTGCGGACAGTCCTTTTTACGGTTTCCCTGGTGCGGATCACAGGTATACCCTGCTGATCAACCGTTTTTGCTGCAAATTGGTTCTGCCTCTTAACACGTTTTTTCTGGGCATTTTTTCTTTCTGTCTCTTTTATTGGCTCCCTTTCTTTTGATGTCCCTGTGATACTTTCCCCGGGCATACCGACATTTTCATCCTGCATAAATGCTTCTGTTTCCCTAACGTCTGCATTTTTTTCTTTCCTTTTCTGTCCCTGCATTTTTTCATAAGTCTTCCGGACCGCCTTTTGCCCTGCAGAATAGGATACCTTTACGCTTTCTTTCCCAGCCGTTGTGGCGGTCCGTTTCATGGCTCCCTCTACTTTATCTCCCGCATATGCAGATGGGGTTTGCGATCCCCCTGGTTCTTCCGAAATCCTGGAACCCTGCAGGGATTTTTCTTTCGCTTCCAGCACAGTCTTTTTAACCAATTCTTTTGGCATGCGGGAGGCTTTCGTTAATACTTTTGGGCTCCGGTTATGTTCTTTGGTTTTGATATCCTTCATATCTCACCTCCCTCCATCACACCGGGCTGTTTTTTTCCTTGTCCTTCCAGCCGTTAAGGCTACCTTTTCATGCAGGCAATCCCTGGGTCTCCCCTGGCTTCGTTGTCATCAATCGATACAGTTTTGTGTTTTTCGGGAAACTATTTTCAAAAGGCACAATATTACCGGAACACCGGATCAAGCCATGCCCGGCGCCCACATTCGTGATATAGGAAAGCTGGTTATCTGAAATATTCAGCAACGAAGCCAGTTCCTCACGGTCTGTGGTGGCCTGATTCAGCAGGATCAGGAATTCACTGTTTGCGAGCATCAGCCTTGCAGTATCGGATTTCAGAAGTTCCTCTACATTCTGGGTCAGGCCAGTTACAAACCCACTGTATTTTCGGATTCTTTTATAGAGACGATAGAAGAAGTCGGCGCTATACTGATAGCGAAACAGCAGGTAAAACTCATCTGCAAAGATCCAGGTTGTTTTCCCTTTTTTCCAGTTCTGGATCACACGGTTAAAAATGGAATCCAGCGTCACCAGCATTCCAAGAGGCATCAGCTGTTCACCCAATTCCCGGATATCATAGGCGATGATCCGGCTTTTCGTGTTGACATTCGTTGGCTGGGCAAACGTATTTAAGCTTCCATTGATAAATAACTCAGAAGATAAGGCAAGCCCTCTGGCTTCATCTTCCGGCTGGAGCATAAGCTGACGGTAAAGGTCCTTTAAAGTGGGGATTTCCCCCTGGTAACCGCCCCGCATATAATCCCGGTACACATCTGCTGTACAACGGTCCAAAATAGATTTTTCTTTAGCAGACAGATTTCCTGCACCGACCAGCTGTTCAAACAGGGAAAGGATAAACTCCGATTTTTCAATCAGCGGGTTCTTTTCATTCCCGTAGGCCGAGTCCATATCCATCGCATTTAAATGCGTATCCGAAGTAGCAGAGATCCGGATGACCTCCCCATTTAACGCTTCCACAAGTGAGCCAAATTCGGACTCCGGATCCAGGATCAGGATATCGTCCTCCGTGGACAAAGCCAATGCCACGATTTCCTCTTTGGCAGAGAAACTTTTTCCGGAACCGCTGACGCCAAGGCGGAAAGAGTTGCCATTTAATAACTTCCTGCGGTCTGCCACCAACATATTTTTGCTGACAGCGTTTTGGCCGTAATAGATCCCGCCTGGCTGCATGATTTCCTGGGTATGGAAGGGGATCAGTACCGCTGTAGATTCTGTTGTAAGCGTTCTTAAAGCGTTGATTTTCCTAATACCGTAGGGAAGGACGGTATTCAGCCCATCCACTTGCTGCCATTTCAAAATAGACAGCTGGCATAAATGCTTCCTGGCAACCGACAAAAGAGTCTCTGTATCCGAATCCAGTTGTTTCTTGCTGTCTGCCATATGCACCATAGTCAGGAGCCCAAACATCATCCGCTGGTCCCTGGTAGTCAGGTCATCCAGCATTTCTTTCGTTTCTTTCCTCTGCAGCTCCATATCATAGGGGACTACCGCAGAAAAATTGTTGTTGGCATTCTGCCGGCGCTGCCAATTCGTCACGTTTGTCTCCACGCCGAGAAGCTTGTTCTGGATCTCCCTTACCGCTTCATCCGTGGGCACCGGCAGGATGTCAATGGAAAGCATCAGGTTCTGGCTTAAGTCGCAGAGCTCCGAGATCATGTCATCTTTTACATAACTGGCATAATCCTGCATATATAAAACACGGCCATACCGCTCGTTGATTTTAAAATAATCTTTTTTAAACTCCATGCTTTCCGGGCAGATCCAATCTTTAAAACTATGCCCTTTCTTTGCAAATACTTTAAGGTCAAAGGGAAAGGCGGATGGTTCCTCAGCCCGGAAGAAATCCCGGAACACCTGCAGCCGTTCCCCTGCATCCAATTCCTCCGATACAGAAGACAGCTTTGCCAGATGGGTGGTAATATCCGTCCCCACACGGGCAAAGTAAGTCCTCGCCTCATCAATATTTTTCTTATGGACGCTGATGGTCAGATACCGTTCCTGATAGATGCTGTTGCTGGTCCCGCTTACTTTGGAAAGCAGCATATCATTGTACTCTTTCCGGTATTGGTCGAGGCCATCCTCTTTCATAGGAAGCAGGAGAGATCGTTCAAACTCATCTTTGTTGATCCTGCGGTTATTAAGCGTAATCTTCGCAGTGGCGCCGGAATCCAGCGCATTTAAAAGATCCGAATAATCCAGGAACATCTCTGTCTTATCCTCTTTGCTTGCGATGGCATAATTAATATCGGAAAACCGGAAAGATTTGGAATATTTATTCCCGACCTGGAAAATGCCATCCGGCCAGATCCGTTTGATTGGCAGAGCCTGCTGGACAGACTTCGGAACTGTAAATTTCTCTTTGTCCATTTTCAATGCCTGGGTCAGTGTTTTAATCAAAGGCATTCCCCCTTCCTTTTCGCTTCTTGGGTTTTACTTTCTTCTGGCTGTTTTGCTTCTTCCGTGTGAGCTGGGTCCCGTCTTTCCCAGTCCGCTCCCCAGCCAGGATGCTTTCTTCCATACAGGCATAATAAAGGTTTTCTGGCTGGTAGCTTAATCTTTTCGGATACAGGAACTCTGATTTGACAAATGCCCACAAAAACTGCTCCGCTGTCATCCCATGATATTTAAAGAATCCACAGGCGGCAAACGGCGCAGCCCCCAGCATGCACAGCCATCCCCTGATTTCTTCTACCGGGAGGCTCCTGGTCCCGAAATAAATCCCGACTGCGGTAAGAAGTGCCAGTACGGAAAAGGCACACTGGCGGAAATTTAAACCAAAGAACATGGATTCCTGATAATCCCTGATTTCTTTATTCATTTTTACTTCCATCTAATTTTCCTACCTTTCTGCTTGCTCTCTTTTTCTCGGCCTTTTAAGTGCCGTCCCTTCTGTCTGCACCGGTCCTTCACTCAGATACCGCTCCACGCCCTCCCGGTCGAATTCTTTCAGACGTTCCAAGTCAAAGGCAACACGGGAAAACTCACAAAATCCGGAGTATCCTTTTTCCGGCAGGACAGTACCTAATTTGTGCCGCTTAATAAACCTCAGCTTGTCCCTGCTAAAATCATGATCAATAAATGCTGCGTTAGATCTCCCTTTTAAATTGTTCTCACGAAGATTCACGGTAAGATCGCCAAACGGTTCAAAGCCATCTTCTTCTTTACAATATAGCCCGACATAAAGGCTTCCGTTATCGCCATAAGAACTTACCACCAATGCTACTTCTTCCTGCCCAAATTCCCAATCAAAGGGCAGTGTTTTTATCTCATCCATTTTGGTCCCTCCTAGTCTTATCCATTACAATCCCATAATCTCTTTCACAATCCGGTCAGATGCTTTCACTGCGCCTACCAAAATCAACAGGTTAAACACCAATTCCCCGATATAATTCCATACAATCGTCACAGCAGAAAGGCTGGTGTCCGATACCGCCGGGGTGCTGGATGCAAACACTGAGAAAATGATACAGGCCAGCGCAATGATTGCCCCTTCCAGGCACACTCCCGCATAAGAGCGGATAAAGTTTTTCCCTACGCTCTGGGAAGGCTCACCTGCAAATGTGGAAAGCGGGATCGGCGCAATAGCAGTATAGATATACAGCTTAAACATCCGGCCATACACTGTCAGGATCATAATGAACGACAGCACAGTGATCAGCAGGCTTCCAAGAAGCGTCACAATCCATAAAGGTATGGAATCAAGTAAACCTACCGATTCTACCTTTTCCACAATTTCAGCAGGTAACTGTGAGACAGAACCTCCGCTTAAGCTGGACTGGGCAAGGATTGTGGAGACGATTCCCTGTATAATAGAAAACACGGCCTGCATCAGCTCCATGCCATAGACAACCGCTCCCTGGGCCAATGCGAAACGGATGAAGGCTTTTACTACATGCTCCGGCTTTTTCATGTCGGAAAAGCTGCCGCAGGTCTTAACAATACCAACAGCGAAGAACAGGACTAAGAGCCCCAGTGCGATGGCCTTCAGGGCATCATTGATATTTGTCATGACAGTCCAAATCCCTCCCCCTTTAAAGGATTCCGGGCTTTGTGTCAACAGGGAAATGATCTCGTTTAATTTTTCATTCCATGTATTTAAGGCAGAATTTAGGTTCTGCACAATCCAGTTATCACTTTCTATTGGTTCTCACCTCCTTTTTCCATAAAAGAAGGGCAGGCGGCTGCCTGCCCGGATCCATCCTAACCCATGATCAGGTCAAGGATTTCTTTGGCAAAGGTGATGATGACACCGCCAGCCAGAGTTAAAAAGCCGTTAGCCCTCTGGCTGGGGTCGTGGCTCTTTAAGCTCAGACCCACCTGTACAATACCAAACCCTAACAGGATCAGGCCGATTGCCCGGATCAGGGAAAAAATAAAGGTGGACAGGTTATTGACTACGCTCAGCGGATCCCCGGCTGCATATACATAAACCGAGCAGAGGTTCCCGGCAATCGCCAGCACCGAATAGCAGGCAAACAGCTTTCTCTGCAGGCGGTTCATTTTCTGAGGCATTGTAGTTTTTTCTTTCAGCCTGTCAGCATTTTTCCTGCCGGATCCCCCCTGCCTAAAATGATGGAATAAAAATTTCATTGGCATCCCTCCATTCACTAAAATGGCTCCCCGATAATATCCTCATCTGAGAGCAGTTCATAATCTTCATATCGGTTCACATCGAATGCAAAAACGTCATGAGCAAGGGGGGCTTTCGCATAATCATAAGGGTTGGCTCCCCCATCCTCCGTCAGCTTTACATTCGGATGCTTCATAAGGTTATATTTCTGGTCCATGATCACCCGCTCCCCACGGATAAAAAGCAGGGCATAGTGGTTATCCAACATACGTACTTCATCCGGGGTCAAAAGTTCTCTCCCAGATTGCTGGTAGTTGGTCGAATAGCTTCCCGAGCGTCCTTTTGTCTCCCCATAGGTGTTCGTATCAATGGTTTCTTTCCCCATCAGTTCCGAAACATATTTATGGGTTTCTTTCTCATTGCCTCCCAGATAGAGGAACTCATCGCAATTCCCCACCAGGCTTTCCCATTCATCTTTATAAAGGGCTTTCAGTTGGGACATATTCTGGATAATGATACTGCAGGAGATAGACCTGGAACGCATGGTTGCCAGGATCTTCTGAAAATCATTCGGGAGGGCAACATTGGGAAATTCATCCATCAGACAATGGACATGGACTGGCAGTTTCCCGCCATATTTGCGGTCTGCCACATAGTAAAGGGACTGGAACAGCTGGGTATAGATCATGCCGACCAGATAATTTAAAGAAGTGTCCGCATCTGGGATACAGCAGAAGAGTGCAACCTTCTTTTCCCCAATGCTTTCAAGGTCCAGCTCATCGTTACAGGTGAGGCTGGCAATCTGGCGTAAATTAAAAGCTGCAAGACGGACACCGACAGAAATTAAGATACTTTTGGCGGTCTTTCCTGCAGCCTGTTTGTAAATATGATATTGCTTTACAGCAATGCTTTCCGGGTTTCGCATCTCCAAACGTTCGAAAAGGATGTCCAGCGGTGACTCATAGTCCTCATCATCCTCTTTAACCTGAGCGGCGGAAAGCATTTCCATAATCATGGTAAAGTTCTGTTCGTCTGAAGGGGCTTCATGGAGCAGGTAGAGCATTAATGCCTGTAAAAGGGCGGTCTCACTTTTCTCCCAAAATGGATCGCTGCTTTGGGAGCCCTTCGGCGTGGTATTACGGATCAGGTTGTTGATCAGCTTCAGCACATCTTTATCATCCGTAATATACACAAACGGATTGTAGCCAAAGGATGTGTCTGGATGGATCAGGTCAAATACCCGTACTTCATATCCAAGCTTTTCCAGAAGCCCGCCTGTTTTTCTCAGCAGTTCTGCCTTTGGATCTGTGATCACCAGAGAAGTGTTCCCCTGCATGATGTTCGGGAGAGCGTAGGTTCTGGATTTGCCCGCTCCGCTGCCGCCCACAACCAAAACATTCAAACACCGCTGATGCCGGTAAACATCCAGTCCCATGCGGAAATTTTCTGTCAGTAGCAGGTTGTTGGAATATGGCTTCGCCCGGTATTTTTTACAGAGGGTTTTGGCATCCCCCCACTTAGCGGATCCATGTTCCTCGCCCCTCCGGTAGTTCCTCTGATTGGTATAATAAATCCCGATCCCCATCCCATACAGTAAAGTCCCAATAACAACCGCTTTTACTGTATACTGCGTATAATGCAGGGAAAGCGGGTGGTTCAGTTTCTCCGTCAGGTTTTCCATAATCGTCAGCAGGTTTGCCCCTTCAGTAACCGCATCCGCCACCAATGCCGATATCCACCAAACCAATGGTAAAGCGGCAAGCCAGACGATCCATCCTGACTTGCCGCTCCTTCTTACCGGGAATATTCCTCCTTATTTTTTGTGGGCCGTTTTGTAACACGGAAGGTATCTTTTTCTACATTTAACGCCAGTGACCTTCCATTTTCCCATTTGACATGGATTTGCCCTATGCCATCTACAAATTGGACTGTCCCGGCAAGGCCGCTTGGCATATCGTTCTCCCCTTCCATATGCTCCAAAATGACCTTCGTTCCTTTCGGGTAATCCTCCCGTATATATTTTGCTTTTTGGCAAAGCCTGTTCCACTCATTCATCGGCATCCCTCCTTCCTGCCGCTAACGCATACGGTACGTTTTATATCGTGCTTTCATAATTTTCATCAATACGGTATCAATCCCATCCGTGTATCGGCCATTCTGGATGTAGGTATCCCGGAGCCGGTTGAGTGCCTGCACAGATTTGCAGTATTCCTTATCTGTCAGGAAAAGCCTGCGGTCCTGATGGCCTGCAAGCCGCAGGATAAAGTCCCCAGTCTCCTGGGTAGGAGCTCCGGCTTCTTTTTCCTCTCGAAGCACATCCCGCAGCGCATGTACCAGCATATTCACCATGACCATATCAGTCCTTACGCATCTTCGTTTTTCCATAATCTCCGGCCTCCTTCGTCTTTTATCAACCACAACATACCACACACCCTGTTGAATAGCTACTACTATTTCCAGAAGAGGGCAGGAGTACTATCTCAGTTGCCATCTCATTCAGCGTTCCGGCTGTTTTTTTTCTTTCCCTGGTTTCTCAGCTGGCTGGCCTTCCGCAATGGAAAAAGCATCTGCGACAAATTCCTGTTCCTGCTCCCCGAGATTCCGGTTCAAATGGCTGTTGATCCCATAAGCGGCATTTCGGATATCCCCAATAAAGGCGCGCAGCTCTTTGGGGTCCTTATTTCCATTGTCCTGCAGTTCGCAGACTTTTCCCAGTTGGAAACCAGAAACATCCACGCCAGATTTCTTCCCTACCACATAGGCGGCACAGTATCCTTTGATCGCAGCCTTATTCCTGGTATAACTGCCATTATGGGCATCCATGCTGGCACAGGCAAGTTCTCGGCTGATTGCGTGAAAGGTAGTGGTCTCACTCATACCATTGCGGACATAGATCATCCGCTGCCTGGGTATATACTGTGCCTGTACTCCTTCCGGAAGGTTATCCGCAATACGGATCGGCACTTCGGAATTCGTCAGGAGAGCCTGCAGCAGTACCACCGTATCCCTTGGTTCCGGGGTCTCCGGCGGCCTCATACGGATCTGGCTGACATCATAGGCTTTCCCTACATTGGTTCCCTGCATTTTCACACCATCTTTTTCATATTCATTGGTAACCAGGAACTTATATCCATGCACCCCAGGCCTTAGGGAATACCCTTCTTCCTTTATCTTTTCAAAAGTCATCACCTGGCGGATCTGGGGATTCTGGCTATAAAGCAGCAGAAGGTTCGGCGTCCTCTGTGGGTTGCACTGTGCCATAAAGTCCAAGAAGCCTTTTAAGGAATCACTGTCCCGGAATACCTCCTGGGCCATGGAATCAATTTCTGCCCAAACTTCCTCCCGTTCTTGCTTCTTCGCAGCCGCATATTCCTCTTTTGACATTTGCGGGCTGCTTTCCGGTACCACTTCCTCCGGTATCAATTTACTCAAATCCATCTATATCACCTACTTTTCGATTTTGTCCGGCGCTTTTTTCTGGAAGATTGCCTTGGCCTACGGGTTCTTTTTACTGCAGGTAGTTTTTTCGCTTCCCGTTTTTCCTGTTTGATTCCTTCCAGCTCCGCCCGGACGGAAGGCTTCTGTCCATACCCTGCATGCTCTTGGACAGGAATTGCCGGTTCCATCCTGCCCGTCGTATCAAGGCTTTCCTCCCCGGTAGAAGTACCGCTGTTGTGCAAGGAAGGTCCGGACGGATTCTTTTCTTCCTTCTCCTGCACCTTGGTAAAATTTTCTGTGTCCTGGCTCGGATCTTCAAATCCAAAATTCAGTCCCTCTTCGTCAATCTCAAACTGTACTTCCCCTTCCGGCATGATGACTGTCTCAGTAGACACTTCTGGTTCTTTCTTTGCAGACTCCCGTGCCTCTGCCACTTCCTGCACAGCTTCGCCGCTTTCTGATTTCAGGAAATCCAGGTTCATTTTATCCATAACCCGGTTTACCTTTGCGGCGTCATCGGCAAAAACCATGATCTCACACTGGGCAGGATTCTTTCTATCCCGTATCACCACATACAGGAGCCCCCGCTTTTTCCCTTCCCTGGCAAATTCTCTTAACCGCTCGCTTGGCACGGTAAAAAATTTCAGGGGACGGTTTTCTTTCAGCATGCGTACCATGCGTGTTTTTCCATAGGTCTTTTTCTGGTCTTTTAGCACTGCCGCCAGAAAAACAGCCAGATTTTTAGCCAAAGTCCCTGATAGACGAAGACTGTAATCAATCCCTTCCAAGGAATAGCGGACAACTTGATCCGCCGCATCCCCGCCTAAATTCATCTGCCTCACCTTCTTTCTTCCAAGCCATTTCTTTCCTTTCCTGCTTTTTCCTGCCCCGTATCTTCCGGAGCCATTTCCTTCTGTTCAAGCCTCTTTAATTTTTCCTCCATCTCCTGGGAATGCTTATCTATCTTCACGCAAATCCGGATTTCTTTCCTTAACTCCTTGAGCTGCCTGGTAATATCCGCAATCCTGGCAGACTGGGGAGCCGCCCGGTACAGCCTGTACCGTTCCTTAGTTAAGAGCAGCACTTGTTCCTCCAGCGGCTTCCGGTATTCTGCCAGTTCCTCCCTGCTATTGATCTTATGCTTCTCCAGAAATTCCATCTGCGCAATGCGCTCATCCAGCTTCCGGATATCCTGCCGCACTTCATAGGGAATCTTCTGTGGTTTCTTTTTTAAAACTCCCATTTGGTAAAGATACGAATAATAAAGCGCCTGCAGGCCATGCAGTTTTTTCCGTTTCCGGGTATCCCCTTTCCCAATATTGTTCCGATTGGGCTTCTTGGGCTGCAGGATCCAATAACGGATCGCTTCTTCACCATACCTTTTCCCAAGGCTTTTCAAACGGATATAACGCTCCATCCCTGGTGCTTTCAGTGCAATGTATTTCCGGTTCAGCTTGAAAGAATAGCCTTTTTCTTCCATGCAGGAAATGAATTGGCTCCAGCTGAAGCTTTGTGATACTGCATCTTTGATATCCATACGGATTGCGCTCCGCCAGGTCGGTTTCCCATCCCTTTCTGCCATCCATTCCGCATAAGGTTTTCCTTTCCCTTTCGGCTGTATAATGGAAAGCCCATACTTTTTACACAATTCATCGGAAATCCGCCGCACTTCTTCATAATAACTTTTCTGGTTACTGTGGTATTTTTTCCCATCCTCCAGGCTTACAGAATTAAATACCAGATGATTATGGTAATGGCTGGTATTCAGATGGGTCGTAATGACCACTTCGTATCTTCCCTTCAGCAGGCGTTCTGCCAATTCTATTCCAATCAGATGTGCCAGCTCCGGGGACACCTCTCCCTCGGCAAAGCTCTGGATCAGATGATATCCCTGGACTCCCCCTGTCTTATGGAACCGCTGCTTGGTTCCCCGCATATCTGTATATGCGTTTTCGCAAGTGCATCCAAAGGCATCCTCAAAAACCATCTGCTCTGTTTTATCCCTGTTCAGGGCATAATCAATCGCTTCTTCCAGTGACTTTGCGGAGGTTCCTGGTTTGGAAGTTTTTTCCCGGTCCTTTACATATTCAATGGAACGGTCCAGCCGATGGACAGGGATGATGCTGGTGTATGCCATCCGCTATTACCATTCTTCTTTGACAATCTTCCAGACCTCTTTTGAGATCCGGAGCATTTCCTGTACGCTTGCTGTGTCTGCGCACCCGGTGGCATTTGCCACATGGGCCAGCTGGTTGGCATTATTGCATAATCCTGCCACCTTCCGCAGCAAGTCTGCATGATGTTCGCAGGGCTTCGCCCGGATCTCTGCCCCTGCAATTAAGGAACGCAGGAATTCTTCCCTTGGCAGCCCGCTTTTTTCCACCTGTTCTTCCAGCATACGCAGCTCCCTGGCATTTAAGCGGACAGGTATTACATGATTCCGCTTCCTCATACATTCACCTGCTTTCTTTCGTGGAGGTATTTTCTTCTTGCTGTGGGAACATAGGATGCTCGATCCAATATTCAACTGGGAGATCTGCGGATAAATCCGGCTGCTCAATCTTGGGGATTTTTTCCAGGTCCATGTGCGTTAATTCAGGCACATATGCCGCATACCGGGCATAGGCATATCCTTCTGCTTCTAACAGGATGCCATCCTTTCTATCCACCGTTGTGATAAGAATACAATGCATCTGCCTCTGGTCTGCGTCGTACCACATAACATCCCTGTTATCGTATAAGAACCGATAATATCCATACAATTCTTCCCCCATATGGTTGAACTGTTCGGTTGTGACCTCAGCAATACGCTCCACTACAAAAGGCAATCGGGAGCCAACAGGCAGTTTCAATTCTTCCAGCTTAATGGGTTTATAGATAAAGGCTGCCTCCTGTCTCATTCTTTCTAAAGTGTTCACTTACCTGTCCCCTTTCTTTATCAGAGTGATGCATATTGCCAGTAACCCAATGACCGCTACCATACCAATGATAATCTTTTTACCCATACCTCACCTTCTTTCTACACCCCGTATCGCAGGCGGTGCAAAGGAGATCCCCCGTTTTTCCATCTCCACCGCAAACTTCTGAAGCTGCCACTTCACCCCGTCGATTTCTGCATGGTCCGTATCCAGATATTGGCACAGGCTCACCGTACTTTCCCCATTTCCCATAGTCAGTACAACAAAGTCTCCATCGGGAATGGAAAACAAAGGAATGCCATCGGCATTTATGAATTGGATCACCCTTACCGGCAAATCCTTTGTTTCCGGAAGGTACCTTCCTGCTTCAGTGATACAGCCATATTGTTCGTCTGCCCTCTTGGCAGCTACCGCCAAGCATGTAACAACAACTCCTATACAACCGCCTGCCAAGGCTCCTAAAAATGCACTGATAATCTCCATTCTTTTCTGCTCCTTTCTTCGATTCGGGGGTTTGGGGTTCTCCCCAAAATGCGTTTGGATATCCAAACGCTATGCTTGCAAAACCAGTCGCACCCGCAAGTTCTTCTCCCTTCGGGAAGAGGATACGATCTGGTTCTACTTCCTAAATTTCTTTTGAAACATCGATTCTCTCTATCTCTTATCTATCATAAGATTCCGGTTATCTCATGGACATCCTGGGATTTCTGTGTCCTATAGGGCAGGGATGCAATCTTGACATAATCCACTGCAATATCGATCAGGACACTTTCATCACTGCCTTGCCCCACCCGGTCCAGATAAGGTTCTAAATTCATGACCGGCATATTACGGATTCCTTCTTTTTCAAGGATCAACAAGGCATATTTTTGCCCACTGATTTTCACCTCTTTGATATGTATGGCATACTCCCGGTAACCAAACGGAAGGTATTTCCGTATCCCTGTCCCAATCTTTTGGAAAAATTCAATCCTGTTCATTCTGCCTCCTTAATCTTTACCAGCCCATCCAGAGTCGTGCAGATAATATGGAGCCGGTCTGCCATGCTGATCTCCGCATTCATCGTACCGGAGACTTCCTTCCCACAGACAACAACCATCCGGCACCGCTTCAGGATCAGATGGGACATCTTTGTTTTATCCTGTGCTTCCTCCGCAACCCCATCATCCAAAAACGGGGCGAAGGCATACTGCGGGCAGAGCGGTACATAGCCAAGCTCATAGATCTTCCGGCAGTATTTCTGCAGTTTTGCCCGGTTCTCATCTGCCGGGCAGCATACATAAGCCAATGCCTGTTCCATCAGCCACCTCCTTCCTGGCATCCATTTGGATGCCTGCTTTTCTCTTACAGCAAAACAGGGCATCCCATTGGATACCCTTGCCTATTCTTCCTGCGTCCCATCGGTGATTTCTTTTGATCCCAGCGCAAACCGTACCCGGTCTGTCCCCAGTTTGTAATATGCGTCTGTCACCTCAATCCCCACCGCTTCATAGCCTTCTTCTGCGGCAGCAAGGATGGTAGTCCCGGCCCCAGCAAAAGGGTCCAGGATCAGCCCGCCCGGTTCGCAGATCTGGATCACATCTTTCATCAGCTGCAAAGGCTTTTCTGTTACATGGATCCGGTTCTGCGGATTGCTGTAACGGAAGACCCCGGGGAGGCAGGAGACCGGGCGGTTGATCGGCATCGGACCGTTGCTTCCCCATACGATATACTCAGCCTGCTGGCGGAAACGGCCTTTCTGCGGGCGGGAGTTCCCCTTATCCCACACAGCGGTTCCACGCCAGATCCAGCCCGCCCACTGAAGGGCATCTGTAATGCTGGGATACTGCCGCCAGTCAATAAACAGGCAGATCGGGGCGCCTTTCTTGCAGGCTTTCCTGGCATCATAGAGCCATTCTGCCATCCAATGGGTCCAAGACCTCTGGTCCTTGTTATCCCCGTCAAAATCTGGAAGGGCATTTTCCGCTTTCATGCTGCTGTATTTCTGGTTCGTAGTGCGGTTACGCTCATTTGGTTTGGAGCTTCCAGACGCATAGGGCGGATCTGTGATAAGGGCATCAAAAATCCCCGGGCGGAATGCCTTGATCAGCTTCAGCGTATCCCCATGCAGGATACGCCAGTGTTCGCCCCCAAGGGATTCCACTGGGGATGTCCCGTCTTTCATCAATTGGTCAAGTTGCAGGTGATTCTCCATAGGCATCATCCTTTCTGTCATTTTTTACGCCCCGTTTCCGGGGTTTCTTCCTGATATTTCTATAGGAAAACACGGTTACCGCACCTCCTGTCTCTTTTTTATTTTTTCGTCTCCCGAAAGCATCTCTTTTTCTCCCCGCCGGTCTGGCGGCTCCAGTTTCCTCTGTTTTACCATCACGCTCCGGGTTCCGTTCTCCATGACAAACATATCCTCGGTAGGGTTCAGCAATGTTTCCCCCGAAAAAATATTGTCTTTGACTACAAACCAGCCACAGACCGTTCCATAGATATTGCTGCGGCCAGTAATCAGGGGAGAATGTCCATTTTCTGCCTGTTTGATGACAGCATTCCCGGCAGCCCTGGCAGCGCCATTTAATTCCCCGCTTAAGATACAGCTATGTCCCTCTGCGCTTGCACGCTCAAATAACCTAGCGTCCCCGCTAACCAGTGCGCTGTCCCTGGCTATCGCCCCGTCAAATAACCGGCCATCCTGGATAACCTGGGAGTCCTCACAGGCAATTGCATCGTCATAGATCCAGCAATGCTCTTCTTGGGAAAGGTTCTGTAAGGATTCCACATATCCTCCCAGTGATCCCCGGCTTACATCCTCATTCACCTGAACCAGCGCCCGGATGCGGTGCAGCCACGGGAATTTGGGATGGGAAATCGCAGTAATCTCATATTTCTGGTCAGAGAGGTGATACACCTTTGGCGATAGGAAACGGATCAGCAATGTTTTCTGCTCGTTAAAAATCGGCTTTTGCTGGAACCAGTTTCCCCACCCTTTGGAAAACTGCTGCTGCAGATATGCCTGCAGCTCAGATAGTTCCCCCGGCAGGAGTGGGAGAGCCGTCTCCAATTCGAGCCTCCCTAGTAATTCCCCCTTCTCAACCATGACGCTTAAATCTGCCGCAAGGATCCTCTCTTTCAGCTTCCCTTCCGGAAGGGATAAAAGAAGCCTCCCATTATCCTGCATTTCCTTCGTAGACACAACGTTATGGAGCATGTACTGGATCTGCCTTTCATATTGTGCAAGGGAATGGCCGGATAATACGGAGCCTTCTGGATACAGCGTTCCTTCTATCGGGAGATTCATCCAATAAAAGTTCATCGGCATTCACCTTCTCTCCCTTTCTTTGCTGGCTTTTCCGGTTTCTCCTGTCTCCGGACGCTTAATTCAGTTTCTACATATTCGCTTATGATTCCAAGCGCCTGGTAGTAATTCCCGCTTTGGTTGACACGCTCGGTCATCTCACTGGCTTCCTTGGACTGCCCATTCCGCAGAAGCAGGCGCCTTGCATCCCCAAGGATGGAAAAAATATTCCCGTCATGCCCCAAAAGTTTTAACTTGGGGCGGGCAGGCGCTTTTTCCTTTGGTTTTGGCATCCCTGCCGTTTCCTGATGCGACAGTTCCCGGAACTGGAAATCTTGGGATTGGTAAAAATGGACATTCAGGGTCCCGCCATCTATGGCAATGTCCCTTTGCTCAAACCCTTCCCCCCAGCCGTCACTATACTGTCCGGTAATATATTCACACAGTTCTTTCAGCTGCTGTGTGTCAAGGAATTCCTTCAGCTGCAGGGTCGTACAGCCATACAGAACCCCGTCTATTGCCTTCACAGACACGACAGCGCTCTGCACATTTTCTTTAATGGCAGGGCTGCCGTAAAAATATTCCATCAGGTTGCATGGTTCCCCATTTTCGCTTCCCAGTTCATTCTCCTTGTCCACCATTTCCTGGATCTCTTCCTGGTAAGAGGCAAGGTCGGTCCCATCCATCTTTACAAAATCTCCTTCATAAAAATCCCATTCATCCGGAGTTTCCATATCCGGTTCATCCGGATAAAAAGTGCCGCTTAAAGGCGTCAGCAGGTCTATCCGGATCATTTCTTCTGGATCCATCCGCATCACCTCCCTTTCTCTGTTTTGGTATATGTTCTTTGTTCTTTTTTCATTTTTGCCAGGTCCCCATAATCCGCACCTTCAACCTGCGGTAGGTTTTCTATGATCTTAAAACTTGCCCCATAAGCTTCCTTTAAATGGGCACAGGCCCATCTCCCGGCAAAATCATTATCTGTGCAGATCTCTATTTCCTGAATCTTTGGATGTTCCTTTAAAAAATGTTCTAATGCCGGCGGCTTTTTCATCCCACGCCGCTTTTCCCCTTCCTTCGGTGCGCTGATTCCGCCAAGGGACAGGCGGTATTTGTCTGCCTTTCCCTCTAAACTCAAATGAGCCAGTGCGTCAATGCAGGCTTCATAAACAGCCACCCGACAGGATTCCCGGACAGGCGGGATGCAAAAGCTATACGCTTTGTCGCTGCCAGCCTGCTCGATCTTAAAAGACTTCTTCCCGGATCCATCGTAAGTTCCCCGAAGGAATGCATACCGGGCCTTCCCCTGTGCGTCTTTCCCGATGAAAACTGCATTATGGTAGGGGCGGCTCTCATATAAGATCCCCAGCTGAATGCAATACTTCACTGCTTCTTTACTGGCGCCCCGGCTCATCAGATAATGCCAGATGCGGTCATTGCTGCCATTCCGGTCTGGAAGAACAAAAGGCTTTACGGCTTTCGGGGCAGCTTCCTGAGGTATATAGGAAGGGTTCTCCGCACAAAGCAGCTGTACCGCTTCCGGGAAATCCATACCGTCCACCTTCGTCAGGAAACGCAGGGCCGTAACCCCGCCAATATCCCTGGATTTCCAATGCCACTTGCTGGTGATCTCATTAATCTTAAAGCTGTCATGGTCAGTCAGTTCCCACTCATTCCGGGTATTGGTCTTTTTCAGGCGGTCCGGCTGGTATTTCTGCAGGTACTCAATCGCTGTCATCGCTTTCGCCGCTTGGATTTCTTCCTCCGTGACCCAGGGCATCAGATCACCGTATCCCGAAGGGCTTTCGCCTTATCTGTCCGCTCCCAAGGGAATTCCTTCCTCCCAAAATGGCCAAACACAGCGGTCTGCCTGTAAATAGGCCGGTTTAAGCGCAGGCTTTCCATGATCTGCTTCGGGGTAAGCCCAAACACCATAGGGATGGCGACCGCCAGACAGTCATCGGCGCATACCGTCCCTGTCCCAAAGGTATCTACCTGCACCATTACAGGCTTTGCTACCCCGATAGCATAAGCAAGGGATACCTGGCAGCGTCTGGCAAGGCCGGCAGCGACCATATTTTTGGCGATATAACGTGCCATATAAGCGCCGGAGCGGTCCATTTTTGTGGGATCTTTCCCGGAAAATGCGCCACCACCATGCGGTACCATGCTCCCATAGGCATCCACCATCAATTTCCTCCCGGTCAGCCCGGTGTCCGCATCCAATCCACCATACACAAACCTGCCGCCGGGATTGATATAGATAACCGTTTCCTCATCCGTAGGGAGTAACCTAAGAGAGGGGAGCAGGACTTTCTTACGGATCTCCCGTTCCAACTGCTTTAAGTCTTTCCCTTCTTCATGCTGGCAGGAGACGACCACACTGTCCACACGGATCGGTTTCCCATCCTCGTATTCCACTGTCACCTGCGCTTTCCCGTCAGGCCGCAAGCCGTCAATATAACCGCTTCTCCTGCAGGCCGACAGTTCCCGGACAATCCGGTTGGCCAATACCACTGGCATCGGCATCATTTGTGGGGTCTCATCGCAGGCATACCCGATCATGACACCCTGGTCGCCAGCACCCATGCCCCAATCCTCCTGGCTGGGGACAAGCCCGCCACGTTTTTCCTTAGAGCAGGACACTGCACTGGCTATATCCGGACTCTGCTGATGGACTTCCACATCCATCTGGATGTCGGATGGGTCATATCCCAGTTCTGACAACTGTTTTTCTAAAATCCCAAACACATAAGGTTCATGCTTGCTTGTGATCTCCCCGGCAACCAGCACCGTCCCTTTTGTTGCAAGGACTTCGCAGGCTACCCGTGATGCCGGGTCATACTTCAAACACTCATCCAGGATGCTGTCGGCAATCAAGTCGCACAACTTATCCGGATGCCCTTCTGTTACGGCTTCTGCTGTATAAAATCGTTTCATTCTCCATCCACCTTTCTCTGAACGACAAAAAGCGCAGGACATGCCTTTTTCTTGGACACATCCCACGCCTTTTTTAACTGTTTCACTGTTATAATGATTTTTTCCGGTCCCTGACAATATCCCGGCCTCTTTTACAGCTGGATAGGAGATAAAAGATGCCGGATCAGGGACACTTTATAATACTTTTTGTCACGGAAGGGAGTCTTTTGAAGGAATTTCTTCCTTGCATACGGCGATTACGATATTCCTAGCCCCATCCCATTCATAGGAACAGGTCACTAAAGTAAGCACCTGCAGAGTGTTCTCAGGAGAAAGCCTGTCATTCCCGCACACTTGCAGGGACTTTGCCGCCGCAAGATAGGAATCCAGCAATCCACAGTTCCCAAAATAGACTTGCCTAAAATCGAACATAGACACATCTGCCTTTAAGACAGTGTATACCTCATATTCCCGCACACCTTCCGAAGTCTGAAGGAAGACAGCCGAATGCTCCTTTAAGTAATCCGGATCCGCATATCGGTCAAGATTCCCAAACATTACTCCGCTATTCATGTTATGGCCGTAAATGATAAGGTTTTCCCCATCTGGAACCTCACAATTCCACTGCAGGAACAGACTCCCATTGATATCATAGTCCCACTGATAGTTCCTCCGCAGGTACCGCTCCGGGTCTGACTGGTCCCCCTGGAGAACAGGGTAATCTATTCCCGTACCGGGGATTTCCAGCCAGCCTTTCACATCCGGGTACTTTTCCTGCAGGGATTTAAGGTCTACAAATTCCGGGATTCCTTGGATACTTTCTTTCCCAGCTGGTTCCTCTGTGGGAGACATACCGGATCCATCCTCCGCTTCTGGCACTTGCGGGGCATAATCTTCTTTTAACTGTTCTGTGGCCTGCCTGTTATGGAATGGCACAGCTACCATATAATAGAAGAGGGTAGCGGCGCTTGCCACCATAACAAGGAGCAAGATACAGAAAACCATCCGGTAAAGGAAAAGCTTCCTTTTACCGTTCCGGCCAGTTCTTTTTCCTTCCCGCATCTTTTCCCATCACTTCCTCTTTTACTCTCCGTACTGCTTTTAAAATAGGATTTTTAGAAATCCCATTCTGCCTGCACCCTCTTAAGATCCCTTTCAAATAAAACTGCGAGGGAACTGCAGGATAATCCTTATAGGGGGAATTCATAACATAAACCATGCAGGAACAGCTTTTCCCATCCATTGTCTTAACCTGGATCTGCTGTTTCCCATACAGATAGGGATATCCTTCATAACGGTCCAGACTTTTTTCACAATCTCCGGTAATCCTCCAGAGGACACCGTCTACGTGGCTGTCTTTTTCTGGGAGGATTGTTGCCACGCCGCTGTCCCGGTTCCGGCTGCAAAAGGTCAGCCGGTAGTCCTCCAGCCGGACGTTCCCAACTACTTTGGCATCTGGGCAGCGGAAGTCCATCTGATCCAAATCCATGTTGCTGCCATAGGCAAAATAAAGCCGTTCCCCCTGTTCCATGCTTTCCCTGTCGTTTAGGATGGAAGCCTGCTTATCCGCAGGCTCCTTATCCATAAAATTCTCAGTCATCGTCATGCTTTCTCCGCTTTCTGCTGATGACTACTCCGGCTAAGCAAATGCCGGAAACAGCCAAAGCAAGCGCCGGGATCCAAAGCTTTGTGTCATCCCCGGTCTTTGGGACATCCACGGTTTCTGCTTCATCCTTCATGGTTACTTTCTGAATCTCAGGGGTATCCTCCACCTCAAAGGTGATATCTTCCGCAATCCGGTAGCCATCGGGCGCCTGTTCTTCACGGAGGGTGTATGACCCGATGGGAAGTTTCTCAATATAATGTGCCTTTTCCCCGGACACCCATGTTTCTACCACATTCCCATCCTTATCAAGGATTGTAAGGGTTGCGCCCGGAAGTTCTTTCTCCCCTGTGATGTCTGTCTTACTGATTTCTACCTTTGTGACATCATCCTCCATCTCTACTTTCTGGATCTCAGATGTGTTTTCGACCGTAAACTCAACAGATTCCGCTGTTACATACCCATCCGCTGGCTTGGTCTCTACCAGCGTGTAAGTCTGCCCTACCACCAGTTCCTTGATCACATGCGGTTCTTTTTCGGAAATCCATTCATCCACGGTTTCTCCGGATTCATCCACGACTTTCAGGGAAGCGCCTGGAAGTTCCTCCCCAGTCGTCAGGTCTGATTTGGTGAACTCCACCGTAGTCGCCTCGTTCTCAAAGGTAAACTCATATGGTACAGCCTCTGTATCACCTCCCTGGTAATCGAAAGTAAATTCCTGTGCTTCCTCTACTGTCACAAAACCATCCGGCGCATAAAGTTCTTTTACATAGTAAGCATAGCCCACCGGAAGGTCTGCTACGAATGCGATCCTTCCATCGGCATCTGTTGTTTTCAGTTCAATGACCGTATCCGCCTCAATCAGGACATTTCCAGACTCTGACAAGATATCTTCCCCTGCAAAGAGCCCAAAGATTGCTCCTTCCAGCACACGGTCCGTATCTTTTTCCTTCTTCAGGACAGATACGGTTGCTTTCTGGCGGTTATTCTGCCAATCTTCATCAAAGGTCACTACCGGGGTATCCTGATCTCGGTAGCTTAAATCCACATACCTCGCTTCCGCATCCAGCACATAGCCATCTGCAGTTTCTTTTTCCACCACATAGTATTTTCCTACTGGCAGATTTTCCACTTTCGCAATACCGGAGTCATCGGTAGTAATGGTTGCCACCAGTTCATCTTTATGGTAGTGGTATCCGCTGACGCCGTCCGCCATCTGGATATCTTCCGCAGCATAGACCTCAAACGTAACATCCTTCAGGTTTCCGGTAATGTAATTAAAGATATGCTCAACAACACCTTTGATCTCGCTGACCAAAGTTACGCTTTCAAGGAATTCCCCTTTCTTATTCACGATCAGGGTAGCCGTAGGCACCTCATCTAGCATCTCTACTTTCTGCACATCCCCGGTATCCTCTACTGTAAATGTGATTTCTGTGGCCTTCAGGTATCCATAAGGTGCAAAGGTTTCCCGCAATGTATAAGTCTTGCCAACGGTTAACCGTTTGATCACATGCGGCTCATCCTTTACAGACACCCAGCTGTCAACCTCATTCCCTTCCTGGTCTAAGACGGTCAGGGAAGCGCCGGAGAGTTCCACACCAGTCGTAATATCGGATTTTGTCACTTCAACCGTAGTTGGCTTATTTGCTTTCACCGCTTTTAACTCCACTACCGGGATGTTCTGGCCCTGATAACTAAATTCAAAGTCCAGGATCTCATCCGAGGAGATATATCCATCGGGCGCAGCCAGCTCTTTCACATAATATTTTCCAAATGGCAGATCTTTTGTAAAGACAGCCTGCCCGGTTTCATCGCTTACCACCGTTTCCAAAAGGGTATCTGCCTCTACAATGGTTTCTTCCCCAACGAGAATTGCTTCCTGATTGTATAGGCCAAAGCTTGCGCCGGGAAGGAGAGCGCCGTTTTCTTCATCCTGTTTTTCCACCATAATGGAAACTTTCTGGCGTTCATCCGTAAAGGTGACTTCTTCAGAAATAACCGGCTGGTCCTGTCCATCATAAACAAACTCTACCTCCTGGGCAGAAGTATCCAGAACATACCCATCCGGGGCGGTCACTTCCTCGATCCGGTATTTGCCAAGGGGCAGATCCTCAACCGTAGCTTTACCTTCTTCATCCGTTGTCACCGTTGCCACTAATGTGCCAGCAGCATATTCCAGCAGGCGGTTTCCATCTGCATCCACCTGATGGTCTGCTGTATAGATATCTTCCGCAGCATAGATCTGGAATACCGCACCGGAAAGCTTCGTCATCCCATACTGAAAATCGCCGTCATATCCGGTCAGGGCTTCCCCTTCTTTTTGGATCACAAGTTCCCCTTTTACTGGGTGGTTTTCATATGCAACCTCAATAATTAGGTCTTTGCTGACGGGGTCAACCTGGTAGGCAGTATTCGAATCCACCTTAATCTCTACATAATTCTCATTCAGGACATAACCGTCTGGGGCTGTTACTTCCTCAATCCGGTAATTCCCCGGGAGGAGATTCTCCGGAAGGATCAGATAGCCCTGCTCATTCGTAAAAAAGGAAGAGTGGACAGTAGTAGTAGGATAGGTGGTTACCTGTTCTACATATTCCTCTGCGTCCATGTCGTAAATCTTAAATTCTGTATCCGGAAGCAGGACAGCTTTCCCTGTTTCATCATCTTTTTTGATGATCTTCAGTTTGGCGGAGAATTCTTCATCCAGAAGGATTCTCCATGTCTGGGGTTCTGTACTGTTTTCCGTGACAGTTACAATGAAATCATCCACCGGGCTGAAGTTGTGCGGTGTGGTTGTTTCACGGACAATATAAGTACCGTAAGGGATAGCGATAGAGCAGGCATATCCACGTTCATCCGTGAACATCTCCGTTTTGCCATCTGACGTCAATACGATAGGCTCTGCGGAAGCAAAGTCATAGGTACCATCTTCCTTAACGGCCAGACTGCTCACCAGATAAGCGGAAAAACCTGCACCTGCCAGCAGATCCGCATCCGTTTTTCCATTATCTGCCGCCTTAATGATCTGGAATGGCTGTTTGATAACCTGGTCCTTGGAAGTCGCTGTCCGTTCTACGGTTTTAACATGATCCCCTTCATAGCTGCAGTCCAGGTCATATTCTTTCTCATCCAGAAGGTACCCAACCGGCGGGGTGATCTCTTTTATAAAATATTTTCCAAGATAAAGATCCTCAATGCTGGCTTTACCTTCTTTGTCTGTTTTAAGGGTTGCAACCTGAGAGCCGGCTTCATAAAGGATACCTGTCTTTCCATCCGGATGGACGATATCTTCACGGGCAAAAAGCCCATAAACTGCTCCCTCCAGCGTGGCATCTCCTTGCGGTGTGCTTCCGGTCTCTGCATCTTCTTTGGTCAGCTGGATGGTAGCGTCCACCCGCTCATTTTCAAAAGTATGGGTAAAGGACACAGCCGCCTGGTCGTCCGTTGTGTAGCGGAAAGTAAAGGAATACTCTTCCTCACTGTTAATATAATAATCTTCCGGCGCCTGCAGCTCCTTGATATAGTAGCTGTTCCCGATTGGGAGGTCCGCTTTATAAGAAGCGCTTCCGTTGCTTCCTGTCGTCACCTTCTCGATCAGGGTATCTTTTTCCACTACGACATTTCCGGCATCATTGCGGATATCGCTTCCCGCATACAATCCGTAAATACCGCCATCCAGAGGGTTCTTGGTTTCGTTATCCTGCTTCACAACAGAAACCGCCGCTTTCTGGCGTGCATTCTGGAAAGTAACGCTGCCCATTACTACTTCTACATTGCTGCCTCCATAACTTAAAGTAACTGTTTTGGATTCCCCGGTGCATACCAAGTTCTCCGGTGCTTTTGTTTCCGTAATGATGTAAGTACCCAGATGGAGACCACCCAAAGTAGCGCTGCCGTCATTACCTGTTGTCAGCCCTTCTTTCACAAGGGCGCCTTTTTTATACACGGTAGTCCCATCGGCAGCCACAATATCCGCACCTGCATAGACATTATAAACAGCGCCTTTCTGTTTCTTCTGTGTATAAGTGAAGGTAACGCCATTTTCCGTCACAGATGCGCCCGTCAACACCTCGCCGTTTTTATAAACCGTAAGGTTCCCTAGCTGTTCCTGGTCTGTCACAGTTTTAGAGGTAGTTTTCCCCGCAACAAGGTCAATATTATAAGATGAGGCGTCCAAAACATAGCCCGCTGGGACAGAGATTTCTTTTAAATATACCGTGTCCTGCGTCTTGGTCAGCTTCACGCTGGATTTTCCCTGGCTATCTGTGGCCGGCATCTTTACAATCAGGTCTTTTCCCTCTTTATCACGGTAAATGCCGTAGACAGCCCCGGCGATTGCCGCATTGCTGGTCCGATCCTTTTTAATGATCTCCACTGTGGCCTGCTGTACCCAGGTCACCTTAAAATCTATATATTTTTCGTCATCTACACCTTCCCCAAACACAAGGGCCAAATCCTGTGTGTAAGCCCCGGTTGTAATTTTATAAGCGCTGAAGTCCTTCGTGATGCTTCCTTTCATGGTCGCAGACCAGCTTCCCTTTACATCTTCCGCCTGTGTCAGTGGGGCAGTGAGGTAAAATTTTGTACCGCCCGAGATCTCCACATCGGCTCCTGCGGCGCTGGTTTCCCCAGTAGTCTCATTATGCAGCTTTACGCCATCCGGCAGTTTCATGGTAATGGTCTGCAGCTCATCCGCCTTAAAAGTGATCACCTTTGTCCGCTGGCTGTTGCCCTCAATATAAGCCGTCACATCCGCATCAGAAAATGACATCTCTACGCTTGGGATATCCGGCTGGCTCACGCAGTAATTATAAAGCTCCATTGCCAGTTCCTGTCCGGTCGCATTCGTCCCGGAGAAAGCATCCCCACTGCCGTTTGCATAAGCTGCGGCAAGGTGCGTAATGATAAAACGCTTCCCGGCGGAAAAATCCGGATGCATCTGGTCAAAGAAACCATTTTCCTCACTGGCTTTTGTACCGTAATAGCATACTTTTGCAAGGTTTCCCCCATCTGGCAGCTTGCTGATCTTATAAGTGCCATCCCCCGGTCCCGGTTTCGATGGCTGCACGCAATAAGCGGTTGCGGACACACTGCCAAACTGTACCGTATAGTGGTAAGTCACATAAGTGCCAAGTCCATAATCCGCATAATAATAAGCGGTCCCCCTGGTTACGCTGACATCAAGGTTTCCTGTGTTAGCCCTTGCCTTTGCCTGGAAGGTCACGGTTTCCCCTTCTTCAAGGGCCCCGATATCTACGCCGCCTTCTGTTGCCTGTTCCAGCACATCTGCCAGGAATAGCCCGCTTTCTTCATCCAGTGTATCCTGCTTTTGGGCTTCTTCAATCGCCGCATCCAGCTCACTCTCCGAATGGCCTTCTGTTTCTGGTTCCCCAGGGTCAGAAGCTTCTGGCTCTGTTTGGGAGGTTTCCGTTTCCCCAGTTTCAGTAGGAGCTTCTGTATCCGGCAAAGTTTCGGTCTCCTTCTCCGTCAAAGGCTCCGTCTGTTGGTCCGCCTCCCCATCATCTGCGGTTTCTTCTGTCTGCCCTGTTTCTGCAGAGATGCTTTCTGCCTCCACACTCCTGGCAGAAGCTTCCGGAGCCACGACAATCAGGTTCCTTCTGACCTGATAGACCGGATGGTCGGTTTTCTGTGGCTCTACATAGTAAACCGCCTGATAGGTATCCGCATGTTCCGTTGAAAAATCTTCACCCTGTTCATTTTTGGCTTCCTGGAATGTCACTCTTACTTTTTCATCATCCAGAATCTCGATGTCACTAAAATCGCAGGTTACATCGAATTTCTCACCGACCTGGATCACATGGTCTTTGGCTGTGACAATTTCCTCCGGATCCAGCTGGTCCCGTACTTCTTCCAGAAGCGGCAATTTTGCCTGGGGATCCGGCTCAGCGGCAGACACCCCTACCGGGGACATGGCTGTAGTAAACAGCGTGACCGCAGCTAAGATACCAGAAAGTATCCGTTTTAAACTTCCTTTTCTTTTCATGGTCTGATTCATCCTTTCAAAAAATTTACCGGACAAAACTGCCCGGTACATAGCATTCCTATAAAGTTACCGTTCCCCGGATGCCGGGGTTCTCCGGTTCAAACAGGCATACTGGCTTTTGTCATAGCGCCATGCCTTATCCCCTTCCAGATTTTCCAGAAGGTGTTCCCGCACATTTTTATATTCCGGTCCAATCAATCCCAGCCGGAGCAAAAAGGTCCGAAAGGTAAACGCAGGGTTTTCTGTGATCTCAGTTTTTCGCATCTGCGCACATCGCTGGTTGATTGCCTGCGCAGAGATTGCCAGTGAGAGTGTGATATTTGCCCTGACTTTTCCCGCATGGAGCGTGCTTTCAAAACACCGCCATTCCAAAGTCCCTTTGGAGAACACAGCATGGAGATTTAAAGCATAGTAACGAGTCCAGTTATAATGCTCTAAACTTCCATCACCTCCTTCATACCAGGCATCTTTTAATTTTTCCATGGAGATCGTGCTGTTCGGCATCTTCCGTACTTTTTCCAGTACAGCAGGGCGTACTTTCCGGCAGTAACTATCCATCCTGGATGGTTGGACTTTCAATGCTTTGAACAAAATATCTTCTTTGGAATACATGATCGTCATGGCATTTTTCAGACTCCGTGGTGTATGGTTGGATGCATCCACATGGACATGCTGCCCACAGGAGGAATTGACAAATGCGCCATGATGGCGCAGGCACCTCACAACTTCCTGCAGTTTTGCCATTTCCCCATATTCCAGTTTCGGGCTGACCATTTCTGTCTGGTATTCTGTGTCAGCAGCTTCAATACGCCCATGCCGTTTCCTCTGTGGATCAATGCTGGAATCACTGGAAAACTTCCATTCCTTTCCTTCCTGGTCTTTTACACACCAGGAATCATAGGCACGTTTACGGTAAACAGATGTCCCGAACAGTTCTGCTACCACCCTTGCCGCACGTTCCCTGCGGATTCCGGTCATTTCTATTTCTGTGCCAAAATACTGTTCCTTTAAATCAATGGGCATGGGAAGCGTCCTCCCGCTTCAGTTCCTCGTCCACTGCTTTCAAATTTTTCCCTATGACTTCAATAACGGTCACAGTCACACCATTCCCTGCCTGTTTATAAAGCTGGCGGTCCGACATCCCTTCCATCATGCAGTCGATCTGGTTATCCTCATAGCCCTGTAGCCGGAAGCATTCCCTGGGCGTAAGCCTGCGGATTCTTCCACGATAGACAACTCCATGACGGTCTGTGGCTGTCAGCGTAAACATGGGTTCTTCTGGTTCTTTCATCCTCCGCCCATTCTGCCGGACATTTTCCTTTTCCGGTGTCAGGATTGCCCTAGGGCCTTCCTCTACAAGAACGCCAGAACATTCTCCCCGGTGGTTATGGATGCTGGAATCCTGCCGGGTATTCAGACATCGGGCAATTTCCGTCACCATAGGCGGTATGGAGATATCTACAAAGTGCAGGGTTCCCTGCTGGCTCTCTGTGGTCAGCGTATGGGCAATCTTATGCCCGACACGCCCTCGCCTGGTATTTAAGGTTGCATATCCAAGGTCGATGCTGTCACCTGGATAAGCCATCTTATATCCCTTCTTTGTGTTCTCCTTAATCGGCACACCTACCTGGTATAACCCTGTCTTGCCACCCATGCCGCCAGCCTGGGCGGTCAGTGTGCAGCTTACACCAGCGGGATCGTAGACTCTTTCTCCCTGGCTGCCGCCAAAGATTTGTATAAGATCTGCTCCGTTTGGTGCTTGGACAGGTAGTATTTTTCCGGCACATCTTCCATCAAGATATCCGATAAGATACACCCGCTTTCTTGATTGCGGGACTCCAAAGTCCTTGCTGTTAAGCACCTTCCATTCCACATGGTACCCCAGGTCAGAAAACGTACTGAGGATGGTATGAAACGTCCTCCCTTTGTCATGCGATAGCAGTCCGGGAACATTTTCAAGGAGAAAATACGCAGGTCGTTTGTCTGCAACCAGTCTGGCAGCTTCAAAGAACAGGGTTCCCCTGGCATCGCTAAAGCCGCCCCGTTTTCCGGCGATGGAGAAAGCTTGGCAAGGAAATCCTGCACATAAAAGATCAAAGTCCGGCATGGCTGCTGTCTGGATATCTGTTGCGTTGTCACAATACCACTCCCCTTCCGTTGCAAACAGCTTCCGGTAGTTTTGCTCTGCATAAGGGTCCATCTCACAATGGCCGACACATTCAAAGCCGCCGGCCCTGCGCAGCCCCTCACGGAAACCACCGATTCCGCTGAACAAGTCAAAAAAACGTATGGTTCCGGTTCTCATCCTCCTTTCTGAAAAAAACGGCATGGCCTTTTTGCCACACCGCTTAAGCTTTCTGTCATTCTGATCGATTGGTTATGCCTCTATAGGTTCTGGTTCTTCGGGTTCTTCCTCATCCGGCCCTATCGGTTCCTCGCCATCCGGCTCTGTCGGTTCTTCCTGGCCGTCTGATCCGCCTTCACCGTCCTCCTGGGATTCTTCTGCCTGGATATTTTCTTCCAGCTGTCTGCCAGCATCCTCATCCTCCGGCTCTGTTCCCTGCGGTCCGTCCCCCGCAAGTGTCCTTGCATGCTCAGCCTCTACTTCCTCGATTGCTTTTGTGATGATACTGATCAGGAAGTCTTTCTGCTTGCAGCCTTTCCATGCGACTGCGGCTTTCAGCCTTGCGTATAAATCCTCGGTTACCTGTACTGCGATTGTCCTTGCTGCCATTGCGTCCACTCCTTTTTCCATAAAATGTTCTTCGATTACCTGTTGGAGAAATTCCTGCGTACTGATTTCCCGCTGTTCAATTTCCTGCCGGACTTTTGCGTGGAGATCCATTGGGATCTTCCCGCAGATATTCTTCATTTCCATTGTGCTGGCTCCTTTCTTTTTGTTAGCACAACAATACTCCAACTATGCAAAGAAAGCTATTCACAATACCCAACAAACATTTCCGTCCAGATCATGGCACAACCAACAATGTATGCATGCCTTAAACCTGCAAGTGGCACCACCTCCTTTCCAGCCCTATCCCTTTGGGAAATTAAATTCTACTGCGGTTATTTTGCAGAAAAAAAGCGGCTGGCACCCTTTTGCCAGCCAATCTGATTTCTGGTTCTAGAAAGCAATCTTTAACTCTTTCGATAACCGGGCTAAGTGCCCGTCAATGGCGTTCCCGATCAGTTCTTCCACACTTACCTCCCGCCCGGATTTCTCCGATGTCAGCCTTGCGATGGCTTCTAATTTTTCTAATTTGCGTTCTTCCAATTCGATGTTGATTTTTTCACCCATATTCTTTGGCTCCTTTCTTTTGGTTGACACAACCATACTTCAAAATTTGATAAATATCCATTCACAAGATCTGACAAAGATTTCCTAATGGCATTTAGCAAAGCCACTAAAGCTTATGTGTCCCCCAGCGAAGTAAGGAAGTCTAACATTGGCGTCGGTATTTCTTCAGGCCTCGGCCTTTCGTTTTCCTGCGCTGATATTGAAAGATCTTTTAATTCTTCATGGATCACCTGCCGGATCATCTTTTCAAGAACATTCTTTTCCTCTGCCTGCAGGATAGCCTGAACGAGATAGGTGTTTTTTTGCCCTTCCGGAACAGCCTGCAGGATTTCCCACGCCCTCCTGTGGCTGGGATTTTCCAATTTGGGCCGGAAGGAAAAAACGGGCCGCTTCAACGCTTTGACATTTGCCCCACAATCCGTTCAAATCCGGCGGCGTTGGCATGGACGTCTGTCAGGTAAATCGCCCGGAAAAGCCCGTCCTGCGGAGCCACGTGGCGTTTCAAGATGGCAGAACCCCCACCCATGAAAACGGCTGGGATCGCCCGCAGGTCAAACCCAGCCTCCATGATAGAAGAGAGGATCCGCTCTGTATAAGCCCTCCCATTCTTTACGATAATTTCCTTCGCCCTGGGATCCAGGCTGCAGGGATTCCCGTTTAGTACCCGCTCAATCTGGACATCCGTCACAGACAGGCCTGTCCCCCGGCGCACCTGTTCCATTGTTTCATCAATACAGCGGATCACCCCAAGCTCCAGACTGCGGCAGGTTGAGGCATTGGGAACAGCATTGTCCAGGCGCATCAAGTCTACTGTCCATCCGCCAACATCCACAAGAAGCACGGATGGTTCATCCCGGACAGTTTCCGGATGGAGCGCAAGGGCTGAGTACCCTTGTGGGAACAGTTTTACATCCTCGATTGTAATTTCAAAAGGTTCCCCTTCATAGCAAAAGCGCAAAGGCTGTTCTTTCCGGAACAGATAGGAGCGGAAAGAAGCTTTTTCCCTTCCAAAACCTGCCAACGGCAAGCCTGCCGCAAGGGTAACCTTTGCTTTATGGTCGGCCTGGCGGAAGCGCAGTTCCTGCGCCAGTGCGGCCATTGTCAGCAGATAATAATTGTCATTTGCTGTCTTATCTTTCATCAAAGTTTGCCTGCCTGTTCCGCAGACATAAAAATGCCCCGCATACTGCAGCACATTCTGTATGGTATATGGTTCATAATCATACACAGACAGCCCTGTGGGGAAACAGATATGCGGGGTTTTGATGGCATAATAGCCGTGGTCAATCCCTATCACCATAGGCATCACATCCTTCCTATTATTTTATGGATTCTCCGGTATTTTGAGTGGTAGGATCCCCCTGTGGGAGAGAGGGCGGGAGAGTACTGTTCTTTCCCAGCTAGGTTTTCCAGTAAGAAAAATAAAGCGCCCAGCTTTCTTAAAATGAAAACTGAGCGTTCCTAAAAGAAAATATTTAACTCCATTTATTATCGGCGGCTTGGTAACAATGCAAATGCTCATTGTTTCCTAAGCTTTCAACGTCTGCATCAAAAGTATAGAATTCAACGTTCTCCCTTGTACAATAATCATAATATAAGCAATCATTGATATCGGCTAAATCTAAGCGCTGTATGATCTGTTCCATGTCATAGTCACCGATATTATGTATGTTTGCAAAGTGTTTCACATCTCCAATCACTGTCTCGCAAAGTCTTTTAGTATCCTGGAATTCACTGAGCTTCCGAAACTCTTTTAAATTCCCCACCCCCGGCAGGTTATTATTTTTCCGTTCCCGGCTGACCGTTTTCATCGTAACTTTTTCGATTGCACTGACTAATTCTATCAGCTGCTCTTTACAGGTTATAATTTTTTCTTTCTCACCAAGAATACGGTTCAGTAATTCTGATGCTGCTGTAGCTTGCTGCACTTCATGCGGTTTTACAGGTGTCCTGACCCCTAAAAGTTCAAACCATACGCAGGTATCTAAAAAAATCATTCGTCCAAATCCTCTCTCCGTACTAAAGCTCCATCCTTTACAAGCTTTATCTTCTTAATGATAGACTCGTTTGCATTTTTTATTGCAATATGCTTCATGACCCCATCACCTTTTTCCAGTATTAAATCGCCGATCACCGGGTTTAAAAAAGCGGTAATGACATAATCAACCCCGGCAAAATCTAAAACGACTTTTTCCCCTTTTCCTAAATACTGAAGGATATCCTTCAGGCATTTTTTTCCATCTTCATAAGAAACAGCGGTATCTCCCTCGATATACTGCTTCATCATGATTTCTTTCATTGCCATTCCTCCTATATCTTGTCCAAATCTATATCTATGCTGACAATTTTATTGCTTTCTTTATCATATAGAATAGCCTTTGAGGTATCAAACAGCGGTATCTTCATGGAAATGCTCGTTCCATAAAAATCCCCTTTTGAATTTAATATATTCTCTACAGTTCCCTTTAATGCGTATATGGAATCACCGGAAAAGATGAGGAGTTCCCCATCGATATTGCTCACATAATCTTTCAGCGTAGGCAATCCATAACCGCCTGACCCGATACGTGTGGTATTTCCTACTCCCATTGCCCACTTGATGCATTCACAGCCGCTCATTTTCTTTTGGAAGTATTCTGTCTGAAAAGCCTGCACATTATGAATGATAGTTTTCCCGTAGTCTGTAATATTTATGACAAGATAAAATTTCGGATCATGCCACTCAATATCATACATAAAGAAAACTTTCTTTTCATTGCTGTGTCCAAAAGCATTGGCAAATATCTCGCCTATTGTGGTGATGAGGAACTCTTTTGCGTTCTCAAGCACCAGATTGTTGTCTGTAATGAAGTCAACCAATATCTGTACCGTCTGGTTCACTGATTTGTCATCCATAATCGTATAACATTGCTGGATCTTACTTTCTGAGACCTTCCGTATGTCAATTTTTTCAAATTTTGCCCCATCCGAATGGGATACTTGATCATGGAAAACCTGATATAGTGATTTATTTACCAAAACATTCCTATTTCTTGCGAGGAACAGCACAGTGTTAAATAAATATGCAGCCCCCAACTTATCAAATTTTACATCTTTCTCTGCACTGGAAAAATATAATTGGTCGCATTGCGATAATTCCACTTTTCTCATCAGGTCTGTAATGCTGTTTAAAAATGTAAAATTATACCGAATTTCAGAAGGCATTGTCACAAAGAGCTTTCCTTCTTTAGAATTTCTGTTATACGAAAACATTCTTTCTCCTGCCTCCCCTTTTACACCTCACCCACATAGCCATTGTACCACAGTTCTTTTATAACGTGAATAACTCAAAAGAGAATATTCTTATTATAAATGCATAACGATGCTGCCAATGCCCCTTTTTCTGAAAAATATTTGTTGCAAATATTCTTCAAGGCATCTTCCCACTTAAGGATGCCTCACTTCCCTTAAAAGGGTTTTATCCAGCCGGATGAAGTAAGAAGATATCCTTTCTCCAAGCACACACAGGCAATCTACCCAATTTACAAGTAAGAATGCCTGTGAAGCTGTAATTTCTAATTTTCCGTTATGAACGTCAGGATATCGAAGAGTGCAGTCTGATATATCAAGTCACTATACCGGCTCCAGTAATTATGAATGGCGCTGGTAATGTTATCGACCTGTTCTACGATTTCCTTTGGAGGATCCATTTCCATAAAAATATGTTCCTGGAGGCTTGCTTCTTTTCTGCGCTGTTGATATTCCTTATCTGATTTTAAATACTCCATTTCAGCATCGCAAGTGCGTTCTTCTACAATCATATCCACCAGTTTCTTTTTCAATGCCACCTTGCCATTGGGATTCATTTCCTGATTCAGAGTTTTTAAAATTTTACCGTATGAGAAGACATTGGATTGCCCATAGTAATAGCTATATTCTTTCTCAAGCCTCTGCATTCCATCCTGAATTTGCATGAGTTCCCTTAACGCACGATGTTCTTCTTTATTTAATTTCATTTCATCGGTGCTGTCAAGGAGTTCGCTCAGCACCGGATATTGCTCTAATAATTGCTATTGCCTTTTTTGCATGTTCTGATAATCTTCATGGCTCTTACGCAGATATCCGACTACTAACTGGTCTACTTGTAGTTCCACCGCCTCCATCCACAATTTATCTAATTTCAATTTCATACCTTACCGCCCCTTTCTTTTTATGTCTTTATCAAGTACAACACTATACCACATCGGTGCAAAAAAAACATTCACAGAATCCAACAAAAAGAGGATTCTTTCTATTAGCATACCTACGAAGGTAGGAGAGTAGCATCGGCTTTCCTATTCCTCAAAAAACCACAGGTACTTCCTTTAAAAAGCAAGCATACCTGTGGTTCTGTAATTCCCAATTTTCAGTTAAAACGTTAGAATTTCACCAACTTCCGTTTGATAGATTCCCCTGTTTGGTATCTGTGAATGCGCACTCTATATCGCATATAAAATTTCTGAACAAGAATACTGTACGTTCTTTACCAGGTTTTTTCTTCATGGTGCTGTCGCTTCTAAGAATTTCTTATCCACCACAAGGGGAGTAAAAATTCCCATATTATCTTTGATGTACCTGTTTTTTCTTTTTTTGCTTCTTCCAATTTTGCACTTCATTTTTTCCTTTTTCCCATAACTTTCTTATTTCAGGTAAATTCAAATTCCATATGCTTTCTTCATCCATATATTCTATTTGTTCATCTGCTTTATACTTTTGAGCTAATTTAGGAAACACAATTTTCAGATCTTGTAGTTCTAAAGGATATTCTATCAGTGGATGATACTGGATTTCAGATTGTATTTCTTCTCTACATTTTTCAATTTGATCTGGATTATCGATATCATCTAAATCTTTTTCTTTCTTTTCCATATAAACTTTAGTGCCAACATAATTCAAATCTTCGAACCTATAATATTCCCGTTCTTTTACATTTACTAAAAATTCGGGATTCTTCAGGGCTGCCAGATAAACCTTTTTCCCTTGTGAGATTAACCATGCCCGAAAATCTATAAATCCATCATCGGAACATCCCTGTTCCATTAATGATGCAACACTACCCAAGCCATATTTGTCGGCTGCTTCTCTATAGGCCAGAAACATATGGTTAAATCCGAGGACATCTTCAAGAGTTAATTTCCTCAGTTCTTTTCTAATCCAAATCAATGCCTTTTCTTGGTCCTCTCCGCATGTGTCATGCATTGTTTCGATTAATTGCCAAAATTTATCTTCACTCATAAATAGTTTATCTCCCATTTTTTTCTCATCTCTCCTCATAAATTTTTTCTTTTATAGGAAGCAGGATGTATTTCCGCATTTTAAATATTTATGACTCCACCAAACCCTTTTGTGCATATAATCACGGATGCTTGCTTAAAAAGTCAAACATACCTGTGTTTCTTCAGTTTCTAATTTTCAGTTAAAAATGCCAAAATGTCGTTAACTGCTGTCTGATAGATTAAGTCACTATATCTGCTCCAATAATTATGGATGGCGCTGGTAATATAATCTACCTGTTCCATAATTTCCTTTGGTGGATTCATGTCCATAAAAATTTTTTCCTGCCGACTTGCTTCTTGCCTACACTGTTGATATTCCTTGTCTGTCTTTAAATATTCAAGTTCAGCCTCGCAAGTTCGTTCTTCCACAATCATATCCATTAGTTTCTTTTTCAATGCCACATTACCGTCTGGATTCATCTCATGGTTCAGAGTTTTTAACATTTTCCCATAGGAGAATACATTGGATTGTCCATAATAATAGCTGTATTCTTTTTCCAATCTCTGCATCCCGTCCTGAATTTGTATGAATTCCCTCAACGCACGATGTTCTTCTTTATTTAGTTTTATTTCATCAGCACTATCAATCAGTTCACTTAACACTGGATATTGCTCTAATAGTTGCCATTGCCTTTTTTGCATATTCTGGTAATCAGCGTGGCCTTTACGCAGGTATCCGACTACTAACTGGTCTACTTGTAATTCCACCGCCTCCATCCACAACTCATCTAATTTCAATTCCATTCCTTATCGCCCCTTTCTTTTTATGTCTTTATCAAGTACGACACTATACCATATCTGTGCGAAAAAGCTATTCACGAAATCCAACAAAAAGAGAGTCCTGAAATGTAGCAAACTCCATAAGAAAAACCAGCATATACCATGCTGGTTCTCCTACGATTATGCTTATTCCCGATGTTCTAATGTTTCCTGTGAGAGTTCCTCCAGAAGCCGGGTATATGTAATCCAATCCGCCTGTCCAAATAAATAAAAATATTGGCGTTCAATCCCTTCATAGGCAAACCGGATCTGCTGATAATCTACATATGCTTGCAGCTCTTTTGCTGTTAATGTGATCTTTCCAGCCTCCGTTTCAATCCGATGGAATAAATCGGCATGCTTTTCTTCAATTTCTCTGGATTCCTCACGTAAAGCCTGGTATTCCTCATGATGCTGGTTCAGATAGTTTACGACTCGGCTGTCTATATTTGATTCTATCTCTGGAAACCAGGAAACCGTATTTTTACCGTTCATACTTTCACCTCCAGAACAACACACTACCAGTTTTTCCGGAAAAATCCATTCACAAGACTAGATAAAATTTAATCTTACTTTCTGAGCAATACCAATAAATAATCTTTTGAGATTATTCTATTCTAAATTATCTGTTCTGGTCATCACCATATAATTTTTTTAATTTGTTATTTACTTTTATTCTATTTTCAACCTGCAGTTTCCCACAAAACATATAACACATTTTTAAAATAGCCCACCATGTATATAGTGCTTCATAAGATTGTAACTGACTATCAGAAAACATACCATGTGCAACATTATTTCTCATATTTAAACCAAATTTAGAGCAAAAAATAGTTTTGAGTGACAGCAAAAAATCTTCATCTAGCTTTTCTTTTACTCCATCCAGTTCTAAGATGGCATGCATTGTTTTCAATTCTTCTATACCATTCTCATTTAAATTATATACCGGTTCCCCACATGTTATAGCAAGTTCACGCAGTGAATTCTCCACTTGTGGAACCAAAATATATAACGCCGTCAAAAAGTCTCCAGAAAATCCAGCCATTATTCCTTTTAGATAGGATTCTTTACGATCTGGAGGAACAAAAGCACTTTCTTCTATAACCTTCCTGATATCATCTTCTTCAATAGTAAAATGACAACGTATATAATTTAATGTATTCCCTATTAGAATTTGAGATAAAAAATTTATAATCTCTGCCGTCCTTTGTTCCATTTTTTCTTGAAAAGCTTCTTCATCAATTTCATTATCTCCTTTTTTGATAGGCCTGCTTTTGGCAATGGATTTCCCATCTTTGCCTAGAATTCCTACAGGAAATAAATCGCTTACCAATCCATCAGACTTCCTTATGATTTCTTCATTTCTTTGTTTCTCTGGAAATGGAATAAATGATGCAAAGTAGCAAAGCGCCTCATCCTTATCCAAAACCTCTAACTGTTGAAGCAACAATTTTACTGTTTCAGTATTGTCTTGCTCAAATTTCAACACAGGCATAGCTGAAACCATTTTCTTTTCCAAAGCATCTATTTCCATAAATAATTCTTTTCTTTCTGATTCTGTACCACTAATCGTTTTCAGTAAAGTCACTGTATCTTTTAAGTACTTTACTTTTCTCATAATATCTGCGGGATTCGAAGACATCGAATAATCCGATGCCATCAAAAGTGCTTTGGCTTTTCTTCTTCTTAAGCGTTTCAACTCAGGTTTTGCAGTACATTTTTCCTTTTTCCATCCATTCTTTTTACAATAAAGTTGTTCCAGCAGATCACAAAATTCCCCGATGATCAAAAAATCATAACTGCTTTCATTATAAGTCCCTAAAATTTTTTCTGTATACTGCAATAAATACTCTGTATCAACATCTTCCGCTACTGCAGTCTTAAGCAAGTTTAATATCTTCCCATGATCAAGACCATTATATTCCTCCAAGATCTTTCTAATTAAGTCTTGTCTGATATTACCAGTGACCTCTTTGCTATTAATTTTCTTGGAAATATATACCAGACGATTAATTGCCATAAAATTAGATTCAAATTCATCGGTGTTTTCCAAGTGCTTCTTGTATGCTTTTAGTGCTGCAATAGCAAAATTATAATTTTTTTCCTCAATCCATAAGAAATCATATAATTTAGCTTTATTTATTTCTGCAATCGGTGATTCCAATATCTTTTTCAACAAATTTGTATCTTTTTCTATGTTTGTTGTCTCCATTCCCCAAATTTGTCTGGCAAAAGAAAATGGAATATCTTGAGGTGTATATACCCACCTCTCTAAAATAATATCATGTAAAAAATTTTCCGTTCCAAAGCCATCTAGTCCACTAATTTTTTTTAGTTCACTAGCTGCTATGTTATAATCCTTTTCCTTCAGTATTTCAATTATTTTATTTACTAGTGTCTCCATACGCTTTCCTTTTACATATTTTGCAAATAAGCATTATAAAGTGGTTTGAATTTTAAAATAGTTTCTCCAAATCTCGTTAGTTCTTCCACACAACTCTTTCTGAAATCCATTCCTTCCGCAGGCTTAGCATTAACAAACATTTTTGCCAATAACCTTGCGTTTGCGTTGTATAGAGGGTTTCTCTCAAATAGATCCATTAATTCAAATAATGCATATACAAAATCATCCGTCAAATAATCAGAAACTTTAAGTAACTCATCTGCTCGTTTTTCTAATACAGTTCTCATATACACTGCATAATCTGTTGAACTCATTTCGTACTCCATAAATGGAGTAATATCCGTTCTAAGAATTTTTACTGGTATTTTATGAAACTCTTCAGTAACTTGTGGAAAACCTTGATTGACAAGTTCTTCTATCTGATCCATATACTGAAGAGTTTCTGGTCCGGCCTTTCCTTTTAAAGATATTACACCTTTATTTACCCACGTAATGAAATGACCTGCCGCTGCATTTATAAATAAATCCATTTTCCGTCCCAGCCCTAACCTAAGTAACTGTTTTTTCTTATATTCTGCTCTTTCATTATAATCGTTTATTTTCTCTACAATATTTCTTGTTTTCCCAATATCCTGTAAAATATACTCTGTTGATTTCTTCTCTGCTACAGCCAAATCTAAAAGTTTAACTGTTAACTCTCTTTTGCTTAAATACTCCGTAGATAAAACTTCCGTAATCCTTTTTACTTCCTCAGTTTCACCAATAAAAATATGAATAAATGTTTCATATAGATTAGCACTAATTTCTTGTACGCCTAAAGTCGGAGAAATCTTTCTTTCTGGCATTTGTAATATTAAGTCTTTGTTATCGTAATACAAAGTATTTTTGAATTCATTCTTAAAATAATCGCCTTCACCAAATCTTTTTACAATTCCATATAAAATCATCTGATTGGTATATTGTTCTTTTAATTGACCAAGTGCTTCAAAACCTTTCGATATGATCAGTTCAAACATTTTATCTGCAATAATTTCAATCAATTGATTATTCTCCTATTCACTGTAATATATTTCAAAATGTATTTTCCTTCGCCTATTTATTATACTATAGCACTCTAGAATACACCATTCCTTCTATTCAAAATACAAGACAGTTCCTAATTATATTTAAATATAGTGATCTCTAGCCAGAAATGGCAGTAAGAATATAGATTCCAAAGATTTGCTACAAACGAATAATCTCTGCAATAAGTGAACTTCATTGATACTGGTATGTCTTACTTTCGACACTAGTCATAGATAGTTCTCATTCTAAACAATTTTCTCATTTCAATCATATTAATTCCGTTTTATTCTGAAATTTATATTTTCTGGTATTTCTATTCTGTAGCTCTTTAAATTTACTTACACAAAAATATTTATTTCCATATCATTCTATTAATTTTCTACAAATAAAGCCTGCTATTGACATTCAGTCCTTTTGGGGGTAATATAAAGTAACCAATTAGTTAGCAACAGGTCTTGGTTCAATTCCAGGTGTCACCACCATAATAAGATTACTATTAGATTCTATAGTTTCAGGTCTTATCTATGATACGGTTAAACTTGTATTAAAGAAAGGAATGGCTAATATGGAGAAAGAAATCTTATTTATAGGTCTAGGTGTTTGCGGTGATATGGTGTAATGGTAGCATGTAGTTGATAAGTACTACCCTAGACCTCCAAATATTCTGAGAACTCTCTTGAGTTCTCTTTTTTGTTATGTTCCGTCTATTTTTGTCAACCGTTTACCACCATAAATGTGTAAAATATAACTATCATGCCTCTCTATGATGTTTATTGCCTTCTTCACTGTATACGTACAGCATTGTTTATGGTAATAGGGCTTTTTATAAGCATGCTTATGATATAGTATTATTCGATGATGTCCGAAAGACTGTTTTTTAATAATCCAAAGATGTCCTGTATTTTTAGACTGTAACTCATAGTATTCTTCAGTAACCTTTAGTAGTTTAAAATATGGATTATTCAATTCTCTTTTTTCTTTTTGTGTCCACACGACTAGTCTGCACCGAAATTTCCTCTCGTAAAAATAGCAATCCATATGACCAGTAGCTTTTCCCTGTACATATCCCATATGAATCTACAATAGGAGTATAAATTCCATATATTTACTTTTATTGAATAATCCTTCCGATATTTAAACTTCATTTTCAACGAAACATGTTGCTTCTGACACCAATCATATATTGTTTTCATTCGCAAATTTTTATCCTCATCTATCATTTGAATTAAACAATCCACTTTCAGATCGTCTACCCCTACACGAAATAACATATAAAACAGTACATTATAATATTTTACAATAACCATTCTTTCACCATACCTCATATACATTGTCCACCTCTCACTGTGTTTCCGGTTCTATTTATCCACATATTTTTACCATATGCACGTTTTATACACGCTTTTATCTTGGGTGAATATTGCGACCAATATAAGAATAATCTCCACAACTCCCACTGCATCTTCTTCTCTCCAGAATTCATCCAATAAATTCATTACCCTACCTCCTATATGTTTCTCCCACACTTGTCAAGTTTCAGAAAAAGTTAAGAAATGCGGGAACAATCAGAATAATCAAAACTACTGTCAACTGCATGATCATTGGAAGCAAAAGCTTTGTAGAAGCTTCTTCTCCCCGGATCCTTGCCTGTCGTTTCCTTTCCTCCGACGCTGATGCCGCCTCTCTCTCAAGAAGCTCCAAAAGGTTTTGATTTCCCCTTTTTAAATTCTGTACCAACAGCACAGAAAGAACTTTATATTCCGGCAGAGCACATCGTCTTCCCAGCATCTCATATGCCTCTGCCTCATACACACCATGATCCATTTCTCTGCATGTGCGGACAATTTCTTCATAGGCATATTTCTCTTTTATAGAATAGTTTTTTCTCATCTTCAGATAATCCGCAGCAAGCTTTTCCATGGATTTTCGGATGTTCAGCCCTGCCCGAAGAAAGAGTACAAGACGGTCTACAATATCGGGATAATCCCTTTTCATCTCCTGTTTTCTATCAGCCTCCTTTTGTTTCTCCTTTTCCTTTATCAAAGGAAATATTCCCAGTCCCAGCACTGTGGACAGCAGGCAGAGCAGCCATCCTGAATGATCCCCCGGCTTTTTATAAGTAATCTTTTCACCATTGATCTTCTGAGGCAGATATAAAACATCTCCTGTATTTTTACTGTTTTTATCAGCCTCTTCCTGAACTTTCTGCTGAAACTGTTCTGTGTCTGTAAGAAATTTCGGAAACACTGTTGCGTTTTTTTCCCACACCTGTTCCTGTCCATTAAAAGCCATCCGGCATTTGATCTTCACATCCTCCCCGGATTTCGCTGTGATTTCTCCCAGTTTTCCCTCCCAGTCCAAAATCTCCGGTTTATCCGTATCCCAGGAAATCTGTACAGGAGAATCCGGAATTTCTTGTGGGAATTCCAGATCCCGGCAGATGCTTTTCCAGTCTGTTTCTTTCTTTTCGAAGTAAGAATCCAGATAATCCTCTGCTCCCTGCAGATATGCCGCTGTTTCCTTCTCTGTGTATCTCTTCTCCGGGACAAGAATCTGTATCGTCTTTGTTTCTCCTCCAGCTTCTGCCTCTAATTCTTCCTGCCGGACTCCTTCTCCGTATTCCGGTCGTTCCAGATATTGGGTACTTTCTCCTGATTTTTCTGACAATACTACTGATATTCCCATGGTATTTCCAGCCGTCAAAATCAGCAGGGCAAGATATACTTCCCTTTTCTTTTTTCCAGATTCAAATTTTTTCAAAAATTTAAACTTCAATATCTACCAGCCTCTCTCCCCACCTGCAGGCAGCCAGATAAACTGCCAGACATATTGTCATTACACTTATTCCCACCGGGTTTTTATATAAAACTCCAAGAAATTCCGGTGAAGTCATCTCCAGATAGAGGATAATACCCAGAGGGATCAAACTCATGATCTTCTGCTCCAGCTTTCTGGCAGCTAAAGCAGCATCGATTTCTTTCTTGGTATCTATACGTTCTTCCATAGAAACAATACAATTTTGAAGAATTTCCTTCATATTTCCGCCCATTTTCCTGGACTGAATCAAGATTTCAGAAAAATTCATGATATCCTCCGTCCTGCTCCTGATCCCCAGGTCATAAAACAGCTCTTCTGCCGGCACGCTTAGATTTATCTGCCTTCTGATATAATCAAATTCCTTTGTGATCACTGCATTTTTCCCGTAAATTCTTTCCATATCCACACATGCTTCCTCTACAGCATTTTCCAGGGAATAACCTGACGCGATTCCTACTTTCAATGCATTTAACCCGTCTTTAAATTGATAATAAAGCTGTTTTCTCCGTTTTTCAGCCTGAAATTTCCGTTTCATAGAAATGTACCAGAAAGGAAAAGGAAGCATAAATAGGAAGGCTGCCCACATTTTATAAAAAAGATAATTAACTACACTGCAGAGAAAAAATGATTGCGCCAAAAACAGGATCCATTCCTTACAGGACAATGTATATGTACTGTAATCTATCTTCTCCTGCCGCTTATGTTGATTCTTCTTCACATTCTATCCCTGCCTTTTCCAGTTTTTCCCTGTGAATAAGTTTTCCGGTCCGTTCAAGAGCTTTTTTACGTACAAACACAGGGTTCATCATGATTTTACCTTCTTCTATCCTGTCAATCTCAGCAATTTCAAGAAGTTTTCTGCTTTTGTCTCTCATTCTTCCCAAATAAATAAAAATATCAAATCCTGATACAATCTGCCTTCGTATCACAGATTCTGGAAGTACTGCCCCCATAAGTGCCATGGTTTCCAGACGTACTGCCATGTCTGTGCAGCTGTTGGCATGAATGGTGGAAATACTGCCATCGTGCCCTACATTTACTGCCTGCAAAAGTTCTGCTGCTTCTGCTGCACGTACTTCACCTACTATAATCCTGCTCGGACGCATTCTAAGAGAAGTTTTCAGAAGATCACCTATTGTAATTTCCTGTGCCTGCTCTGAATTTGCCTGCCTGCACTCCAGACGAACCAGATTTTCAATTCCCTGAATCTGAAGTTCTGCATTATCTTCTATGGTAATCAGCCTTTCATCAGCAGGGATATATCCTGACAAAGCATTTAAAAATGTAGTTTTGCCAGAACCTGTACCGCCTCCGATCAGTATGGTATAACCTGCTGTTACAAGTTTTTTCAGAAAATCCGCTGCTTCCTGTGTGATGCTGCCCAATTCTATCAGCTTATCCATAGTAATAGGATCTTTGGGAAATTTACGTATCGTGAGAATAGGACCATTTAAGGCGGCAGGAGCAATCACCGCATTAACGCGCTCACCGCTGTCCAGCCTGGCATCCACAATGGGATGAAGAGTATTGACCACCCGGTTGCACCTGGCAGCAATCTGCTGCACCACGTCTTCTAATTTTTCCGGAGAAGTGAAGTGTCTCTCCCATGGGAAAAGCCTTCCCTCCTGCTCAATAAAAATATGTTCCCACCCATTTACCATAATCTCTGTAATGGAATCATCCTGCAGCAGCTCTTCCAGTACATCCATCTTTCGAATAGCATAAAACAATTCTCTGCGCAGTCCGATCCTTCTCTCTATAGTCAAATATTCCTTCCTGCTTTCTTCCAGCAAAAGGTCATCTATGGTTTTTAAAACTTCTTCATCTGTACAGTCCCACAGATTTTCCATTCGTGCTTTCAATATTTTTCTCATTTTCTGAAATATCTTGTCATATCCGGAGGACTGTATCATCTTCTCTCAGCACCTTTCCAACATAGTTTCCCCATTTCCCCCAAAGCAGAGAATCAGGAAAATCAGCACTTTCTGTGTCCGGTACTGGCGGAAGATTAAGCTTTCGAATCCGCTTTTCTTCTTTTTCTCCTGCCCACATCTGCCACAAAGTCTCAAACCGGCATATCTTGCAGACGGAAATCTTGTCTGTAAGAACCGGCATATAGACTCTGCTGCATAAATCTATCATCTGAAACAGCTGGTCCGTTCCATTCCCGATATCCAGTATCAGAACTTCGTACTTTCGGCTTTCCCTGACCGTCTGAAAGATCTTCATCCATTCCTGAAACTTGATGTTTCTTACATCCTCCGGAGACTGCGCCGGAGGAAGATAAGACAATTTACCCATTTTTTCTGTCATACTTTCCAGTTTCCAAACCGGATTTATTTTGCCGCTTCTCATGGCATAGACCATATCCCCAAGATTTTTTTCATAACTTCTTTCAAAAAGTTCTTCAAACCCTGAATAGTCCTCCATGCTGACATACAATACTTCCCTGTCCTGTGCCAGAATCTGCCCTGCGGTCAGGGCAAACATCGTCTTCCCGCATCTGCCCGCAGGTGAATACACCCCGATAATCTGCATTTTGGCCTCTGCCGCAGAGCATGCAGCAGAAAACATCTGCGTCTGGGCACAGTATTCCATCACCTCCCTTACAATGCATTCCACAGACTGGTATTTATAAATACACCTGTGATTTCCACGCTCTTTCTTTTTATCCTCAGACAGAATAATCAGCTTTTCTGCCGGTATTTCTTCCACACTGGCATCCATATCTGCCTCAGCGATCATAAGAATTTCCAATGGATTTTCTCCGGCGTATTCTCTGAGCCGCTCCACATCTGTAAATGCCTCTGCCTCAAAGGGCAGCCTTTTTCTGCGGTTCATATATTCTGCAAAATTACAGGCATAGCCTGATTCTGTATCACAGACCGCCAGAATATTCTTTTTCATAGCAGTATACCTCCCAAATACATCATTGTTCCCAAAAAAACAGGTACCGTGAAATGGAAATTTTCTGGATTTTTCCCTTTCTTTAAATACGGTTTCTTCTCCCCTGTCAGGACTGTATCTTTTGTATAAGAGATGAAATAAGAAATCCTCTCCTGCAGGCTGCCGCAGGAAATAAGAAATGCCAGAGACAGCACTGCTCCCAGTGCCAAAGAACTTCCCATGATCATAAGACTCCCCCTTATTCCCGATATTCCTCCCAAAACAGACAGCAATTTAATATCTCCTGCGCCAATCATCCTGAAGTAAAACAGCGGGAACAGCAGCAATATAGGAATCATCACTCCTGCTCCAAAACTTATGCCGCCATACACCCCTTCCTCCAACAGCCTGCACACAATGGCGGCGGCAAGCCCGGTAAGTATCAGTTCGTTTTTTACTTTTTCCATGAGAAAGTCCATAAACACTGCGGACAGCGACACTGCTATCATAAGTCCACAGCGGACTGTCATCCCTATCCCCCCTTATTCATTTAAAATTTATAATGTGGATAATCTGCCGAACGGCATCAGATAACTTACCTTACGGTATGTTAAATATGTGTGTCTTAAGTGATTCTGATTATATACCCTCATTTTCCTTTTTGTAAAGGAAAAAAATTACCAAAAGACATCTTTGTCAGGTCTCACCAAAATTACCATTTGCATTACCTTTCATTTTCGGTTAAAATAGAGAGCAAAAGGAGCATCACTTATGAAAACAATCATTTTTTTAGGAGACAGCATCACTGCTGCCGATAGATTAAATTCCGAAAACCCCCTTGGTCTGGGATATGTAAATATATTTTCTGAATCACTGAATAAATCTGCAGAAGACTGGTATATATTCAACAAAGCCGTAGACGGTAATGTTACAGAACAAGTCGCCTCCCGTCTGCATTCTGACTGTATTGCCTTTCACCCAGATTATGTCAGTATTTTAGTAGGCGTCAACGATATAGGCAGAATCGCCCAGGCAGACGTCTCTGAACAAGAAAAACTGTATATGCTGGAAGACAGTATCCGCAGCTATCATGAGATGCTGTTTGATCTTTCCAGGGAAACTTCAGCCAAAGTCATTACTCTGGAACCTTTTATTCTTCCTTTCGGCGAAGAATACCAAAACTGGATGCCCTGGCAGCAGAAAATGTCGAAAAACATCAAAAAGCTGGCGCGTAATTATGGTGCTTCCTTTATCCCCCTTCAGGAACCTCTTATGGCAAAAACTGCTGAACTTGGACATAAGACCGTAACTGCAGACTGTATCCACCTGACTTCAACCGGACAGCAGATTCTTGCCGATATTATAAAAAATGCATTTTCATTATAGACGGACGCAAATAAGATCTCGCATCCATCTTCTAAATGTAACAGACGGCACACAGTACAAACACCGCTTTTTCATAAGCTTTCAATATTTGCACTGTGTGCCGTCTGCTATTCAGGAGCAAAAATTCCCCTTCTATCTAGCCTTCATTCTATTCTTCTGTATGTGTTACAGCAGTAATATCTTCAAATCTGGCATGTACCGTCTCTGCAAGCTGCAGTGGATTCACTTTCAGAGTTGTTCCGATCCTTCCTCCGCTGATATATATCTGTTCATATTTTTTTGCACTTTCGTGAATGACTGTAGGATAATTTTTCTTCATTCCCAGCGGGCTGCAGCCGCCTCTCACATATCCGGTTACTTTTGTAATATCCTTTACATGAATCATCTCCAAAGATTTTTCTCCTACAGCTTTTGCAGCTGTCTTAAGATCAATCTCTTCGGCAATAGGGATCACCAGCACATAATATTCCCGGCTTTTTCCCTGGACTACCAGCGTTTTAAAAGACTGCTCCACCGGCGCGCCTGTTTTCTGTGCTGTATGAAGTCCGTCAATAAACTCATCACATTCATACTGTATCGCCTCATATGGAATTTTATTTTTTTCCAATATTCTCATGGCATTGGTTTTTACTTCCTTTTCTTTCTGTTTTCCCATTTTCTTATCCTCCTGCTGTTTTTTCATACACCTATCTGCCAACAAAAATGTATAAAAATAATCGTTATGGACATTCTTATAGTAAAATCATATGTAAAGGAGCCCGAACTATGAAATCTGAAAATCTTTCAAAAAATGATGATCCCTACCGTGTGGAGGCAACTTCTGCCAATGACCTGGACGGAAGTGCGGCCACAGAGCTGACCGGCATGATTCCTTTTCTCCCGGAAACTCCTGCAGAGATTGAAGCATATAAGTCTCTTATGCCCTACTCTCCGGAATCTATTGTGCAAAAAAGCTCTGACCCTGCTGCTGAAACTTCTGAAAAAGAAACAAAAATCTCTGACAGCCCCTCATGGAAAAACAGCAGGGAGTTCTGAACCGCCCTGCTGTTTCTTATTCATGGCAGATCACCTTTTATTCTTCTGCCCCTGTCTCTTCATTGCTTTCATCAGAATTTCCGGTACTGCTGTCTGCTGCTTCGCCGTTATCAGAAGTTCCTGAATCTGTCACAGCAGTTCCTGACACAGTCTGGACAGGTTCTGCTTCTTTTGCCTTTTCCTGCAGCCAGCTCAGCGTAAACTCCTCATCTGTCTGCTCGTGCATTCCGTGTTCCTGCGCCAGTTGTTCTGTATAATCAGAAAGCTTGTACACACCGCACTCTGAGTAATCCGAATTGTAATGCATCACAAGCGGAACAAGTGTAAAATCTTCTATAGAAATTTCTCCGGAATCACTATCTTTTTTGATAGTGAAATCCGCCATTCCTCCAAGCAGATTCTCAGGCGTTACCTGTGCATTGGCAAAATTTCCCAGAGAATAATATACCAACATCTCACCGCCGTCCGGTCTGTCTAATTTTTCATATGTTTTCAGTATATGGGGATGTGAAGAAATCACTACATCCACCCCCTGCTCTGCAAGGAAATTCAGTCTTTCCTCCATATTCGCATCTGTTTTGGAATCATCATCCCGTCCTCCGTGAAGGAATACAATCTTTACATCTGCATCATTGTCCTCTGCCTCCTGCATGTCTTCTTCCACGGACTTTTCTGAATAAAGATCCACCATATAAGAATTTTCCTCAGGAATAGAGTGGTTCTCACTGAGCATACAGTTGTAATTCATCACTGCGATTTTGAAATTTTTCTTTTCAATAAACTGTACTCTGCTGTCACCCTCTTCTTTATGGATTCCAAGAAGCGCCGTGTCAGGATACTCTGTGTCCCAGAAAGTCACAGTGTTTAGAATTCCTGTAGTTTCCTGATCATATGCATGCTCTGTTGCCTGGGTTACAATATCAAATCCTGCTTTTACCAGCGCATCTCCTACTTCTGTAGGTGTAGCAAAATCCGGATAGCCTGCCACATCTTCATGATCATTGACAAAAGGTGTCTCCTGATTTACAGAAGCAAGATCTGCCCCTTCAATATCTGATTTAATATTTTCATACAGGAAATCAAAGTTCCAGCTTCTCTCCTCACCAGCACGGATCAGGTCCTCGTGGATCAGATTATCACCCACTGCCACCATGCGGAGAGTGTTTCTTTCCTCTTCTTTCTTTGCTTCTTCTTCTGCCTCTTTCTGTGCTGCAGCTTTGGCAGCTTCTTCTGCCTGTACGTTTTTCTTATGGATCGTAACTGCTGCTGCAATAATTACAACAAGAATAATCAGAATGCCTGCGGCTCCCAAAATCATCCTCTGCTTCATCACCTGTCTGCGGCGCTGCCTTTCTCTGGCAATCCTGCGTCTTCTCTTTTCCTCCCGCAGCCTTTCTTCTTCCAATTCTCTTCTTCTGCGGCGTTCACTCATATAGAATACCTCGCTTTTAAAATTTCGTAATATATTGTTTACTGTTAGAGTTCGTTTCATTATAGCACAAATAGCCGAAAAATTCTCTATAGAAATGATTTTTTTCTATTTGCACTGAAAATAAAACAGGTGTATTATACTGTTTGATTTTATATATTAATTTTATATTTCATATTTATTAAACTCAGAGGCAGAGAATGAGATGGATTCAGCAAAACAAAGAAACTATTTTTTAGACAATTATAAGGCTCTTTTGATTGTTCTCGTACTGATCGGGCATTTTATTGAACCATGTTATACCAACAATCTGTTTCTCAATGTTCTGAAATGGGTTATTTTTTCTTTCCACATGCCCGCTTTTATTTTTATATCCGGCTACTTTTCCAAAAAAGATATGCCGCTTGAAAAACTGATACAGAAGCTGGCGGTTCCTTATTTTATTTTTGAACTGCTTTATTACCTTCTGTATGTACTGGTGATACACAAAGATACCGGACTTTACCTGAACCGGCCCAAATTTTCTCTCTGGTATCTCATGGCACTGTTCTTCTGGAGAATTGCTACTCCTTATATCAGAAGGATTCCCGGAAATTTATTTATTGCTGTTACTGCCGGGCTTCTCATTGGTTTTTCCCATTTGGGAAATTTTTTCAGTATACCAAGGACTTTATTTTTCTATCCGTTTTTTCTCTCCGGGTACTATTTCCGGGAAGAATGGCTGGAAACCCTTCGGAAAAACGGCGGGAAATTTTTTGCGGGACTTACAGCTGCTGTGGGGCTGCTTCTTGCATTCTTGGCCGTTTCCGGCATAAGGCTTTCTCCTCTGGTCTTTTACGGCAGATATGCTTACGATGAAACCGGTGCAGACGGCTGGGCAGGAGTCCTCATACGCCTGATGTGCTATGCCATTTCTTTTCTGGCATTATTTGCTCTGTGCAGTGTAATCCCCGGAAAAAAACATTTTTTCTCCATACTGGGTGTACGGACCATGCCTATTTACCTGTTTCACGGACTGATTTATTCTGTACTGAAAGCCACACCTCTTTTAAAAGGCATTGAAAGTCCCGCAGAGACATTTCTGCTTATAGTTTTCTGCATTCTGCTTTCCTTCGCCCTTGCCACAGAGATTCCGTACCGCTTTGTAAACTGGATTTCTCAGCTTCCGGTCCATCTGCCCAAACCTCCGGCAAATATCTTATCTCCCCGGATCCAGCGCAGAAAGATGTCAAAAAGAATTCAGCGTCTAAAGCCATAAATATCAAAATCCCCGGCCAGCGGATCTGTTTCCGCTTCCGGGGATTTCCTGCATATTAATCTTCATAATCTTTTTGGCAGTCTTTACAGTTTCCTTCCAAAGCGCAGAAAAAATGCAGCATGGTATCCGGTACGCGGCTGCAGGTTGCTTTCGCATACTCTACTTTGTGAACTGCATCCCTGTGTGTTCTCGGACACTGTCTTTTATATTCCTTCACATATTTCTCCATCCCTGTCCTCCTCCTGTTTTTCGAGAGACCGGAAATATCGTTTGGTCTCCTCAATGACTACACCGCTAAGCCCCAGAAGCCCGATCAAATTCGGGAATGCCATACAGGCATTGGTAATATCCGCCAGCAGCCAGATCGGCTTTAATTCCAGATAAGGCGCCACTGCCACACAGGCAATATACAGAATTTTATAAACAAAAATCCACTTCACACCTCTGCATAAGTATACCAGACATCTCTCTCCATAATAACACCAGCTTATAATTGTAGTAAAGGCAAAAAAGATCAGACCCACAGAAACCATATACATGCCCAGGTTTCCCGGAAGGCTCATATTATAGGCAGCATTAGAGAGCTTTCCTCCGTCCAGGTCTGTGCTTTCCAAAAGCCCGGAAGTAATCACCACAATTCCCGTCATAGTACAGATAACAATGGTGGTAAAAAACACACTTGTCATGGAAACAAGACCCTGGCGTACACAGGACTTTGTCTTTGCAGCAGCCACGACAATAGGTGAACTTCCCAGTCCTGCCTCGTTTGTATAGACTCCTCTGGCAATTCCTGTGCGCATCGCTGTCATTACAGAGATAAATACTGTGCCTGCCGCTCCTCCCGCGACTGCATGAGGCGTAAAAGCGGAGGTGACGATCAGCTGAAAGGCTTCCGGTATCTCCCGGGCATTCAGCAGCAGGATCAGAACAGAACCAAGCACATAAAAAATCGCCATAAATGGGACAATAAACTGCGCTGCATTAGATATTGACTGGATACCTCCCAGTACCACACCCGCCACAGCTATGGCTACCACAATTCCGATCATCCACACCGGAAGCCCGAAAGCCTCACTGGTAGATTCTGTAATAGCATTTACCTGCGGAAAAGTTCCGCATCCCAGCATAGCTGTCATGATCCCGAAAAACGCAAACAGCTTTGCAAGCCATCTCCACCTGTCACCAAGACCATTCTGAATATAATACATCGGTCCTCCGCAGACTTGCCCGTTTTCATCTGTAGTTCTGTACTTTACCGCAAGAACGCCTTCTGCATATTTAGTTGCCATTCCCAGAAAGGCAGACACCCACATCCAAAACAAAGAACCGGGACCTCCCGCCCGGAGTGCTGTAGCAACCCCTACAATACTGCCTGTTCCAATGGTTGCCGCAAGTGCTGTGCAAAGAGAAGCAAATGCTGATACGTCCCCTTCGCCCTCTTCTTTCTGAAAAATATAGCGTATGGCAAGTGCCAGCTTTGAAATCTGAAGTCCTTTAAGCCGGACTGTAAAATACAGTCCTGTCGCGAGAAGCAGAAGCATCGTAGGCGGTCCCCACACTACTGCCTGTATTTTCTCAAGTACGGATAAAAAACTGTCCATAAAAACATCCTTTCATAAAATCAGATTTGAAAAAAGAAAGAGCCTGCTCCGGCAAACTCTTTCTCTGGATTAATACAGCCTTGTTCATTATACTCCGTTTTTTTTCACGCGTACAGACAAAATTTTATTTTTTCTTTGATTTTCCCACCGGTCATCCGATTCCGCCGTATGCCAGTCCCAGAATAAAAACAATTACCGCCAGCGGCACATAAAGGTATTTTGCCGCAGGTTTAAAAAATCGCGGCAAAGGTTTGGTTCTTCCTGTCTCCATCTCTTCCCTGATTTTGTCGAATCCGAAAACATAATAGACAGAAACAGCCCCCAGCACAGCGCCAAAGGGAACGACCAGAATGGTGATAAAGTCCATCCAGTTTCCTACTCTGGTCTCTTCTTCCACAAACAGTCCTGCAAGGAGGGTAATAACCCCGCACAAAAGTACAGCCGTACTCCTCTTTATGTGGAACTTATGCTGCCAGCTTTCTGTCACAGCCTCAAACATATTGATCAGTGATGTGATTCCTGCAAAACTTACAGATAAGAAAAAGATTACCGCAAAGAGCCTGCCCATAGGCATTTGTCTGAAAATATTAGGAATGGTAACAAACATCAGGGATGGTCCGGAAGAAGGTTCAATCCCAAATGCGAATACTGCAGGCATAATTGCCAGAGCGGAAAACATAGCCGCCACAGAGTCAAAAAAAGCCGTCTGCAGGGACGCTTTAGGAATATCCTCTTTTCTGCTCAAATAAGAGCCGTAAACAATCATCCCCGATCCTGTGATGGACAGAGAAAAGAACGCCTGCCCCATTGCCATGACCCAGGTATCCACATTTGCCAATGCTTCCCATTTGGGAACAAAAAGAAACTTGTATCCCTCCCCTGCTCCCGGCAGAAAGGCCACCCGGACTGCCAGTACAGCAAAAAGAATAAAAAACAAGGGCATGAGAATTTTATTAGCTTTCTCTATCTGTACCGCTGCACCGCAGAGCAGTACAAGAACGGTCAGGACAATGACCAATATATGCCACGGAACATTCCTCATAAGTGCTGTAATCTCTGAAAAATATTGAGAAGCATCTGTCTCCAGCACAGTATTGTTCACTGACCCCCAGAGAAATCTCAGAACCCAGCCGATAATGACAGAATATCCTACAGCGATGCCCAAAGAACCCAGAAGGGGAATCCATCCGAGAATTTTCCCCAGATTTTTTTTCTTTCCCTTATTCCAGCAATACTCATAAGCGCCAAGCGTTCCTGTTCCTGCCCGCCTTCCGATGGCAAATTCTGCGGAAAGCCCGACAAAACCAAAAAGGCATATGAATAGGATATATGGAATTAAAAAGGCCGCACCTCCATATTCTCCCAGCCGGTAGGGAAACATCCAGATATTTCCCAATCCTACTGCAGATCCTACGCATGCAAGAACAAATCCCAGGGAATTACTGAAATTCCCGTTTTTGTGTTTCTGCATCTTTTTCCTCCTCTTCCTCCGGCATTCATACCGGATACAGCATCTGTTCAAAGTCTTCTGTTTCTTTAAACCAGTGCTGCGTTGATTTTTAAAACTACGCCTCTTCAATGTAGCAAAGAAGCAGATGAAAGTCAACTGAAGCTTTTACTATTTTCTGTCGTTTTTTTTACATTTCTATGATATACTTGAACATGCAAAAATGCATCCGCAAGATAACAGGAGACACAAAATGGATAATTTTATTTTTATTCTGGAGATTATAGGCACCATTGCCTTCGCTTCCTCCGGCGCCATGGTTGCCATTGAGAAAAAAATGGATATTTTCGGCGTCAATATTTTAGGTGCTACCACCGCGGTAGGCGGCGGGATGATGCGGGATATCATACTGGGAATCACACCGCCAACTGCTTTTTCAAAACCGGTGTACATCCTTTTTTCTATTCTGACCTCCACTTTGCTTTTTGCCATTATGTACACGAATCCGGAAATTATGAATTCCAAAATTAAAAATGAGTTTTATGATAAAATCATGCTGATCTGTGATACCGCAGGCCTGGGAATCTTCACCGTGGTAGGCATACAGAGCGCCTCTCGCATTATCCCCTATGATAACGCCTTCTTTTTTGTATTTATCGGTGTACTGACAGGTGTTGGCGGAGGTGTTGTCCGGGATATCATGGCCGGAGAAACACCTTATATTCTTGTACGGGAAATCTATGCCAGTGCTTCTATCGCAGGCGGAATTGTCTGTGTGGTCTGCCGGGAATCTATGGGAGAAGCCGCGGGTGTTATTCTGGGGCTGACTGTTACCGTAGTGATCCGTGCCCTTGCCGCACATTTCCACTGGAATCTCTTTCGTATACATTGACTCCTGCCGGAAAGATGTTATACTAAAAACAGCTTATGGAAAAAGGAGATGTTTCATAAATGAGTAAAATTGATGAAGTAAGAAAAGCTATGGTCGCTGCTATGAAAGAAGGCAACAAAGAAAGAAAAGATTCTCTTTCCATGCTGCTGTCTGCACTGAAAAACAAAGCGATCGATAAACGCGCGGACCTGACAGAATCAGAGGAAAACGAAGTTGTATTAAAGGAAATCAAACAGACAAAAGAAACTCTGGAAATGACTCCCGCCGACAGAACTGACATCGTAGAAGAATGCCAAAAGCGCATCGCTGTCTATGAGGAATTTGCACCCAAAATGCTCAGTGCCGACGAAATCAAAGAAGTTATCCAGGGTGTCCTTAATGAACTTTCCATTGCTTCTCCTACTGCAAAGGATAAAGGGAAAATCATGAAAGTTCTCATGCCGAAAGTAAAAGGCATTGCAGACGGCAAACTGGTCAATGAAGTGCTGAGCAGTATGTTTCAGTAATTAAATGGGACTGTCCTATCTGAACAGTCCCTCTTTTTATCCACTTCTATACCTGCTTCCCTGCTCAGATTCTCTAAATCTCACAGAATGTATTCACGGCATGAAGCACCCGCTATTTTATCATCTCGATTCCCTGAAGCAGAATATCCTTCGTGAGCATCCCCATTCTTCCTGCTGCAATATTTCCTTCTTTATCAATAAAAAATGTAGTAGGGAATGCCTGAATTCCATAGGTCGACACTGCATTCATCTCAAGGTCATAATAGACAGGAAAACTAAATCCCTGTTCTTCTACATATTCTTTTCCGCTTTCTTCTGTCTCCCCCATACAGCCCACTCCGTCAAGCATGATAAATTGAATCTCGTCTCCCATCTCCTCATAGACTTCCTGAAATTCCGGCATTTCTTCTTTGCAGGGCGGACACTTGCTGGTCCAGAAATTCAGCACTCCCGGTTTTCCATCCAGAATATCAAGAAGCGTGACTTCCTTCCCCTCCTGATCCCATACCGTAAAATCCGGCGCCGCAGTGACCTCTGTTTCCTGCTGTTCTTCTTCGTTTTCTCTTCCAGTTCCCGTGCTTTCCGTATCTCCGGCACTTTCCTCTTCTGTTTCCTGTTTTTCCTTCATGGTTCTTACTTCCTGTCTTTCCGCTTCTTTCTTCAGCTCCTGGTAGCCAAATCCTGCAATCACCAGCAGAAAAATAAATCCCGTAGCTGCCATGATCCATTTCTGTTTTGCGTTCATATTCCCTCCCTGATTCTATACAAATCTTTACCGGCTATGCCAGGAAAGACAGATATTCATTCATCAGACCTGTCATCATCAAAATTCCCACCAGTATCAACAGTCCGCCTGACACCTTATTAATAATACTGTAATGCTGTTTGATCCAATCAAAGGTGCTTTTCAGCTTCTGTATCAGCACTGCACTGATAAGGAACGGAATTCCCAGTCCTGCTGAATAGCATAGTAAAAGCAAAATCCCCTGAGCTACGGAACCTCTGGAAGATGCCAGCATCAGAGCAGATCCCAAAAAAGCTCCTACACAAGGCGTCCATCCTACAGCAAAGACAATTCCAAACAGGAGCGTGGCAAAAAAACCCATTTCTGTATTCTGTCCCATACCGGCGGTACCCCTGAAAATATTCAGCCGGATGATCCCTAGAAAGTTCAGTCCAAAGATAATAACCAGAAGTCCGCTGACTAGATTCACGCCTGTCTGGTATTGTTTTAAAAGAGCTCCGATGCTTCCTGCAAACGCTCCCAACAATGAAAAAGTAATGGTAAATCCCAGCACAAATGCCGCTGCCTTCCACATTGGCGATTGCCTGCGGTCCTGGACCGCTCCGTCTGATCCTCCTGCAAAATATGCTACATATACCGGCAGCATAGGCAAAAGACAGGGGGAAATGAAGGTAATCAATCCCTCCAGAAAAGTAATAAGATAGGTCATAAATATTTCTCCTCAATGATATATAATGTAGCTTTCTGACTTTAGTATTATATCAGATAGAAAAAATTTTTTCTGTAACTTTATTACATTTTTAAAAATATTTGGTATTGGTACCTGAAATTTCCTCTACATTGATGTATTATTTTTCGATACAGCTTTTTTATCCGTCCGCTCTATGATACAATATTATAAGTATTGATTACTTTATGATATTCCCTGGGCGTAAGTGCCAAAATCCAAAGGATCACTTATGCTTTTATATCTGATAGAGGAGGTCTGCCATTATGAAATTCTGGATATCCGGTTACAGCAAAGAAGGTTCTCCTTCTGTGAGTCTTTATGATCTGGACTGTCAGACCGCTGTATGGACAGCGAACCTTCCTAATCCATCTTATCTTTGTTTTCAGGAACCCTTTCTTTTTGCTCTGGGAGAATTCCATGATCACGGTCAGCTTACTTCTTTTCGTCTTCAGAACGGCACTTTAGTTCCTATAGATTCTCTTCGTGTAGAGGGCGGCGCTCTGTGTCACATCACTGTGAATGCTTCCAGGACATTTCTCGCAGGCTCCTGCTGGGAAACCGGACACTTTTTTACTGTACGCCTGCATCCCGACGGCACATTCGGTCAGGTTCTTTTTTCTCAGATACTGGATGATGGAACCCGAAGAAAATCTCGGATGCATTTTTCAAAGATTCTGGGGGAATACATCTATGGAGTGAATATTGAGCTGGATGCAATATTCTGTTTCCGCCATGAAAATGGTATTTTGTGCCCTGTATCTGTCCTCCGACTTCCTTCCGGCTGCGGTCCCCGACATTTTTACGCAGATGAAAAACGCCAGCTTTTTTACTGTGTTACCGAATATTCCAGCGAACTGCTGGTGATTGACAGCAGTCATCGGGAAAATCTTCGTCTTTTGGATCGGTATCCACTGTTGGATCCTGGTTTTTCCGGAGAAAGCACCGGCTCCACTTTAGCTGTGAGCCATAATGGAAAAGACCTCTATGCAGCCAACCGGGGAGAAGATACCATCGTGCATTTTCATCTTTCTGATGAGGGAATTCCCACTCTGGCAGGAAGATACTCCTGTTACGGAAACTGCCCGCGGCACATTGCCCTTCTGGGAAAAGATCGTCTTCTGGGGATTGCGAATCAGAAAAGTGATGAGGTGATACTGCTGGAAAGAGATTCTGCAAACGGAATGCTCGGAAAGATGCCTGTAAATCGAATACCGTTTGCCTCACCGTCTTTTATAGCCGGCTGCTAAACAGCTAGGTTTTGATTTTACGAAAAACTATTGACACTATCACACAGGCATGCGTTCTAACTGCGTACCTCATTATTATTTGATTATATCTGTTCCGATATCCAGTCAATCCGATTGGGTACTTCCATATCCGCATCCTACGAATCTGCTTCCGAAAGGATTTTTGCACACAGCCGGACAGGTCCTTAATTATACGTCATCATCAGAGCCTATAAAAGCTTCCCATTGCCCATATAAATTTCGACAACGGGAAGCTTCTAGTTATTTATTTTTCAATTTTTTCAGACTCAAATAGCTTGATATTCTTTCAGCAGTTTTTCAACATCTGTATTTTTAATAAAGTCAAGAGCCTTTTTAACGGCAATCTTTTCTTTAAATCCCAGCTTCATCTGAGTCAACGGTGCCCCGTCACGTAATTTGACAGTCGCATTCAAAAGATCCCGCACATCATACGTACTGCCCCAAACCTCCGGAACTCCACGATCCACATGAAGCAAGGTATAAACAGCTTCCATACCGGTACGCATAGAATACTCTGTTGTAAAAATAGTATCCCTTGCGGTCTCAGCAAACTGTCCAATAAATGCAAAATTTACTGCTCCATCAGGCACAACTTTTGGACGGTCAGTATCATTACGAGGCATGAAAAAGGCATCAATATAAGGCATCATAACGGGAACCGTATTGGCGCTGTTCTCAGCCAGCTCTTCGATTTCACTTTCCGGCACTCCAATATGGTACAGCCATTCCATGCAGATTTCTTTACCTGTACAATCTCTCATTGGCTTTTTGACATAGTCACCAGGCCTGTCGTTAAAAAGCGCATATACCCAAACAAGACAATGGTCTTTGGGCTGGGAGTGGAACTGTGGCTGGCGGTTAATTGTCCAACTCAAAAGCCAACTGGAATCTTTTACAGATACAATACCTCCAGTGACCACTTTCCCGGTAAACGGATCTCTTTTACAGATATTTGTGATATATGGAATAATCCGCTGGTCCAGTGTTTCCACCGTAGCGCTCATCCAGTTGCACAGCTCGCTGTCATAACAAAATTTATCAGGATTTCCAAAATCAGGGCTCTGAGCAGCGATGCGTCTCCACATATCCCATCCGCTACCCGGCTTGATTTCCGTATAATACGGCGCCGGGGTGTTCTGAGATCCCATTGCGGAGTTTTCCACACATCCACCATTTGTGATGAATACAAAATCATCCTCTGTGAGATCTACGAAACGTGTTTCACCTTCCGCCTCAAGTTCAATACGAATAGCCTGCTTTCTATCAGATTTAACGTCGAACTCAACATTTACAACCTTTGTATTGTAATGAAATGTTACCCCTGCACTTTCTAGGTATTTGATCATCGGAAGGATCATGCTCTCATACTGATTATATTTTGTAAAACGCAGAGCGGTGAAATCAGGAAGCCCTCCAATATGGTGAATATACCGCTTAATGTAACGCTTCATTTCCAGTGCGCTGTGCCAGTTTTCAAACGCAAACATCGTTCTCCAATACAACCAGAAATTAGAATCAAATACTTCATCGTCAAAATATTCATCAATACGTTTATCATACAATTCTTCATCCGGCGTGAAAAACAGTCTCATGATCTGCATCTGTGCTTTGTCTGAAACTGCAAATTTCTTATCTGTATGGGCATCCTGTCCCCTGTTGACAGTAGCACGGCAAAGGGAGTAATTCGGATCTTCTTTATTAAGCCAATAATACTCATCCAGCACACTGACTCCCTCAGTTTCAATAGACGGGATAGAGCGGAACAAATCCCACATAACTTCAAAATGGTTATCCATTTCACGTCCGCCACGCATTACATAACCTACACCCGGATATTCAAACCCATCGCAGGCACCGCCAGGAATCGGATCTTTTTCAAAAATATGTATACGTTCACCTTTCATCTGACCATCACGGACAAGATAGCACGCAGCTGAAAGTGCTGCCAGACCTGTACCAATGATATAGGCCGACTTGTGATCTACCCCTTCTGGTTTCTTCGGATGAGCAAAAGCTTCATAGTTTCCACTGGAATAATACATAATCATACCTCCTGAAGTTCAATTCGTGATCTATGTTTTTTAATTACATCCTCAATATACCTGGAATAATAACCACTCACAATCAACAGAATAGCCCCATCATCGAAATTTTCGATGACAGGGCTATATTGTTGCTTTTTTCAACAGACTCCATCATTTGTCGGTATTATCATATGGCCTATCAATCCGGCATTTTTCAAGCATCCGAATGATATCTCCTTCTATTAAATTGCTCAGTCTGAAAATCATCTTTTCCGGTGACGGTTTCATATCCTGCCGTATCCAGTCCAGCATCATACCTACAAAAGCATACTTGTAAAAATCAGCAATAAATTTTTTATCATCTTCCCTGACGCTCATGCCTTGTGCACATTCTTCAACAACATTGATAATCAATTGATAAACAACCCTATACAGATATTGGATGATCTGTTCCTGGCTCACATGGCGATAAACATTCAGTATAAAAGGCTTGTTTTCCTCAACCACATGAAAAATATTCAAAAACCCCTGTTCCCATGTATCATAAGTAGTATTTCCGTTGGCTGCTTTGCGTGAATCCTCCTCACAGGACCATTCAATCAAATCATAAATATCTCTGAAATGATAATAAAAGGTTGCACGATTAACACCACAGTCTTCTGTAATATCATTTATCGTAATTTTGGTGACCGGTTTTTTCAGTAACATCTTTTTGAGAGATGCCTCTAATGCTCTTTTTGTGATATCCGACACTTATCAATCCCTCCTGTTCCGTATAGGAGATTTGGCTCTATTTGATTTTATCTGTTTCCAACTGTCATATCTCTATGGTCTGTTTCTGCTAGTGTTATCACAATTTCTTCTTCCGGATACTGTTCCTCGTATTGTTTTGTTTCCAAATAACGAATATCAATTTATCATTCTTTATCCTTATCCTTAAAATATTCTTTTAACGCATCTTTTACTGCCCATTTTATAATAGAATATAAACCAAATATTAAACTCAGTATACCTATTATGGTAATTGGGAATCGTTCCATATTGTTTCTCCTATACATTTCTGATTATGAATTCAACAACTCCCAATATCCAACTTGAAGACTTCCAATTCGTCTCTTTAGTCATAATTATACATCAACCACCCTCATTGTAAAGCAAAAAGCAAGCCATTTCAGACTTACTTTCCATCTTATATCAAATCTTTTCCCATAACTCATAAGGAACGCATGCATGGTAAACGCACTGCGTGATTGAAAAGAGTGCTTAATTCTAATTTTGAACTGTATTTTTCATCTTGGTTACCTCCCTCGCTTTGTAAAATAGATTTTAAAGGAAATGCAATTTCTCCTCATTTTTACATCCAAAATAAAAGTTATGTAAAAACAAAAAATCCGGAATACAGAATTCAAGTTTCTGTATTCTGGACATATTTCCTATACTCCTGGCAACCTTCTCTGCACATCAATGGAATTTAACTGTTGGATTCTCAATGCTGTACTCGGATGGGTGTCATATAGAACTGCAAAAAAGCTTTGTCCTGAAGCCCCCGTGTCAGGCGCAAAACGTTCAAGGAATCTTCTAAGATGGAACGTATACCCCATACGAGCAGCAAAACTGTCTGCCATAAATTCGCTCTTTCTTCCAAGTGCCGAAATAACTAACCGGCTTATCTGAAGAACGATAGTCTTAGCAGCTTCCATAACAATCTTAATCAATCCTGAAATCTTACTGGCAACAAAACAGGATGTAAACGAAAAACGGAATACTCCGATCAGACAGCAGATTATCATGATAATATAGACAACAACAATCAATACAAACTGATAAAGGGCAAGCGTAGCTATTATACCTAAACAATTCACCACAAGAATCATATTCAGCACGCTATCGCCGTTAGTAAGATGTCCCAATTCATGCGCAATGATAGCTTCTATTGTTTTATTATCTAAATTTAAAGCGCCTTCTGTCACACCGATACTCCTTGCACCAAAGCAATAAGCATTCATTTCTTCGTCCGGAACCAGGTATACTTTTATATTATTTGGAATATGACATCCTTCCTCTGTAATCTTTTTCTTTACCCTTTGATAGCAACTGTACAGTTTCTCATGCTTAACACCCAAAGCAGGAGTACATTGGATTGCTCGATATTTTACTCTGGCAATATATTCACCAATTCCCGCAGCGTAAATAAGTGCCGCCAGAGCAATAAATGCACCGCCAATAGAAAAACATAATAAGTCAATTATTAACACTGCTGCAGAAATCATATATCCTCTTCGTTTCATCTTAATCACCTCACGTTCATATTCTATTCCTTATGGTTACGGAAGAAAAATGGAGGATACCCTGCCAAGGAAACAATACTGTCACCCGGTAAAGCAATTTTGTAAAAATCTGCATCCTGGATCACACTGCACTCCCTCAATTCCGGTTTTCCACCTCCGCTTCCGATCACAGAGACCAGATTCTTACCATATCGATTGCTCATTAACTCTCTGCTTTTATAGTCGCTTGTGAAGAAACAGAAAATATTAGGAAAGAGTCCCAGCATACAGTTGGCCTCACTCTCGGAATAATTCTTCTCCATCAGCTGCACTGACTGCACCGCAGCAATCACCCTGAAACCATTTCCTCTGCCGAACGCAAGAGCTGACTGCAAATACTGAAGATGACCGAGGAGACTAAATTCGTCTAAGATAAACCATACTTTCTGGTCGTTTTCCGCCAAACTCAATTTAATCATCTGGTCAATAATCATGTCAAAAAAGACAATGCTGGACTCTGTACTTTCAGCATAATCATATAGCAAAAAGATTTTCTTTCCTTCTTTCAGTGCCCTTCTGACAGAAAATCTACCTGGTTTCACAAAAGCTCCGCCTTGAAAAGTTTCTTTTAACACGGTACGCAGCTCACCTAAAACTCCAAGCGCCTGAGCAGTACCGCCATCCCCAAGATAATCAGATAAATGATGGAGCCTTGGAACTTCTTTGACCAAAGTTAAGAGACCTTTTCTTCTCTTGCCATTTACCACAGTATCTTTGAGCGTTATCGTATCAAAGAATCCAATCAGTGTACTATTGGTCGGCTTTCTTCCTGTTTGCAGCTCATATGATTCAGCTAAATGCATTGTTAATGACTTAAACATATCTTTTGGTGCATTTGTAAAAAACGGCTGCACTGTATTTTTATGCTTTGAAAACATTACGTCACAATGTTCAGTCAAAGTCTTCTCCGGATCACCTGACTCCTCCATTTCTACGAAAATATTCCAAATATTCTCAGGATTACTGGCATTATATTCGAGGAGAATATCACCATCCTCCGGGTGATAGAATCCATCCAGCATCTCTCTCTTCGCTGCAAAGATCACTGCCGCGTCTTGCGCTCTCATGCTTTTAAAAATCTGTGGTATAATTGAATTACGCATCAGATATGATTTGCCACTTGAAACCTGACCAATTAGTAATGTTGGTTTTTCAAGTATAGAATCATCAATAATGAATCCCGGAGCCAATTGAATTACCGGAGCTTTACTCTTCTTTTCAACATTTGGTCTTTCCCGTAATATAATTTCTCCATTGGGTATCTGTAACACAGCGTATCCTCCCTTAATCCATAATCACTATTTCTAAAGTCTGTTTCATAATCGAATCTCATTCTCCAAGTCCATCCTCATCGCCTGCTCCACCCCCTTCACCTGCCCCTTCTTCAGCTCCATCCTCTGCTGCACCCTCTGACGCTTCGCCTGCAGACATTTCGTTTCCTATTGAAGTCTCAGCCGCATCACAATCAGTTGTCCCTGCATCGAGGAATGATACATCAAAATCTGTATGAGACCATCCGCTTCCGAGACTGTCATCTACCGCATCTTCAGCGCCGCAGAGATCATTTGCCGCCTCTCTCTGCTCATCGGTCATGCCGGCATTCTGTGATGGGTCGATGGCAGGATCTGCCTGAGCAGCTGCATTGTTCCATGATTCCTGAAGATCATGACTGGCGTTCTGAAAGGAAATATGTTGTTCATCCTTTTCCCCAGTAGTGTTATTCTGAACACCTATATTGATCATCGTCGCATCTGGGCGTTCGCCAACGCTGTTAAAATTAGCAACACTCATCGAGACTGTATTATTAGGATTTGCAGCAAGATTACTGACATTTCTTTCAACATTTGCCTGATCTTTCTGATTTACATTTGCTGCCTGGGCATCCAGGTTTGAAGGATCATTCCGCCCTCCGAACCGGTCTGCCATAAGGTGTCCGCCCTGATCTCCTGCCTGACGGTCTGCGCCGCCTGCACTTCTCTGTGCTGCAAGATCCCGATCACTCGTAGATCCATTTGCAATTACACCTGACACACTCTTCCCATTATGTGTCTGAGAATAAGTATAATCTCCAGGAATTCCGCTATAATCCATACCCATACTCTGTCATCTTCCTTCATCTGCGTAAATCAACATATCCTTCAAACGTTTCTGTCTGTACCAGACACACTCCCTTCTGCATCTCATGAATTTCTTCCTTTCGATACTGAGGCTCCCATACCGGCACATGCTGTACATAATGATCTACTCGATTTGTATTAAAAATCTGATCAAGCACTTTGTTATTCGCTATCCTTCTATCACAATCACAGGCATATGAATTTCGGACTACCGGAATCTGTCCGAACCTCTTAGCAGAAATCTCCTCACAGCTTTCCATCCGAGAATGCGCTGTGTATACATATCTATGAAAGTATTCCTCTATCTTTTCATTCCACTCAGATGTATGACCTGTGAAAAAATCATTCGTAAAAAAATTGAAATTGATATCTGTTGGTGACACATCCAGCAGCTGGAGAAGTTCATTGCTGTACTTTTTACAGCCCTCCAAAACCAGAAGACTCACTCGCTTTCCTCTTCTCCCCGCCTCTAAAATATCCCACCCTATCATCTCGAACATGAGCTCCTTTACATCGTTGCTCATATCTGATTTGACGATGAAGCAAAGCCGTTCACCACCGTTAAGTGCGGCGATCGTTTTACAGCGTTCGCTGTTCAAAGAAAAACAACGGTTTAAACGGTTAAGAATTCTCTTCAAGTGCACACGTCCATTCGCGCAGTCCGAATAATCCGCGATCCAATCTCCATATTCATCAGATGTGATCTCTCCATTTGCCAGAGCTGTATTTAATGCCTGCTCAACTGCAGATGCCCGCAAATACTTCTGCAGGACTGTTTCATCTCCGGCATGATTTGCATCTCCGATTTCCCTTTCAAGGTCGGTCAGAAAATCAATATATGCCATCATATCATCTGCCTTATCCTGCTCCACCTGACATCTTCTAAGGATTTCTGCGATTCTCTCCTTCATATCAACTTCACTGCCGGAAAACGCCGGAAAGTAGCGGTATGCATAAGAGGGCAAATAACCTCTGTTCTTCGCATCCAACTCAACAATCTGTGATACAGCCGGAAGCATATCTTCAGGAGCGATCACTACCTGAATGAACTGCTGTTCAACCGCTTTACACAGAAGACTTTTAAAGAGCATTGTTTTCACCATCGCATCCTCACCAGAACACATCCATCCGCTGATGTCCATGTTTATCAAATTCATAAGTTCATCCATACCTGTTCACCCCTTTTTCGCTGACGTGGTCAGAACCTTTACGTTTACAGTATTCAATCACCCAACGTTTCCCCAATCTGCGAATACTGTTAATACCAAAATCAACTGTCACTGCTTTGGATGTCACATCAACTACAATTCCCTCTTTAAAAGAAGGATGATAAATTGTATCTCCAATGGCAAAAGACCCTCTGTCTTTATTCTCAACTGCTGGAATTTCCTTTGGTTTCTCTACAGATTTGACCCAATATTCACCGATAAGTCTTTCTGAGCTGTCCCAACTATCAAAAATTTTGTACTTAGAATCACTGCCGTCAAGAACAACCGCAGCCACATGACTTCTCCCCACATGGGCAAAAATGCGCTCCCCATTGTGATAGAGATGATCCATCTCATTACAAAAAGCCTGTCCACTCAATCTGTGCCCTCCTTGCATCATAGGTTTATGGCGGACAAATCCTTCCCTCTCTAATAGTCGCTGATACACATCATTTGAATTAACGGTAGTGCTGCCAGCAGTCGAAAGATATTCTAATGCTTCATTCCATGTGATATTCATAGCTCCGGAAATACCACGTACAACACAATCTCCGATATTATTTCCACACGGATTAGGCTGAAAATAATGATAATACTCTGTATCCTCTGGCGTTTTCTCTTCTTTCACTGCTGACCGTCTGTTTACTGTTTTACGTAAACACAGGCTTCTGTCGATACCATCATCCCAACGCATCCAAATATGCTTTATCGTATGATTCATAAAGAGCTTTGCTTCAGCACCTGCACATAACAGGTGACAGTCCTTCCCATCATAACGAAGTGCCAACATATAGCCGCCCGCATGATAGTAACTATCCATGTCTATAAAGATTGTTGTTGGAACGTCTGCATCTCTCAGCTTAGAAAGCACATGTTCGACACCGCTGATACCTTCCAAGCGGGATCCCTGCATGACAAATCCATAATCCGACATAGTCTTTCTAATAACTCTCATATCGTCAGGCATTAAGCCCATGCTCTTTGAATTGTTGATATGATGGTCGAAACCACTCTGTCTATCAGCGATACCCGCGTCATTCAAACACTGAAGCATCAAGGAAGCACAAGACTTATGCTCTGTCTTAACGATACTTTTTTCTTTATTTTCCTTCACAGTTGTCACGCTCCTTTTCAATCAACGATCTTTCGTTATCTTTTTATAGAACTCATCGTTATAAATATCGTATCTCGTAGAAAACATAGGCTTTTGTCCCCTGCGAAATACAATGATATCTCCTACAGGGAGATAAAGAATTTCATCAAGCGGAACATTGAGCTTTAAACTCAGGGATCGCGCCGTTTCATAGTTATTCCCTCCCATGAAAACATAATGATCGCAGTTATCTATAATCTCAACAGCACCAAATTCACCGTACATTCGCTTTAACTGTGATACGGATTTACATGAATATCGTCTGCGGTACATTCCTATCGGAAGTACAGGTATAGTTTATAAAAATAACACATGATACGCATTTCGCTATCCTGGAAAATAGTTACAAAAAAAGACCTCATAGTAAAACCTTTGTCATTACTATGAGATCTTCACTTTTGGAACAATACCCAACTCTTTATTCTTTATTACTTATGCTCCTTCTGAAATCATCTCTCTTCACGTATATTATCTTCACCTTGTTCAAAATCTGTTTCTCGAATTAAATCTCTTTGAATAACTATGCGTCTTTTTAATTCAGAAAGTACATAATTGTCATCTGATGCCACAATTCTGATGTAAGGACCATAACTGAGCAACCGGATCATTATTTCTTTTTCATCTAAGGTAGAGTAATACAAAGTCATTGTGTATTTCGAAGTGGAAACATCATATGTGCACTTTTTCTTCCACAAGGAAAACTCCGTTAAAATTCTATCCGGCAAGTTTCTATCTCCTTGGTAGAATTCCACCTTAATACTAGTCATGGTAGCTTCGTACAGATCCTTCATTTTTTCTCTTTGCTCGTTTTTATTATATCTTTTATCTGAAAGAATAATAATTTTAGTCACTCGTGGTATATTTATCTTACGAATTTGGTTTTTTTCATTCTGAACATACCAGACTCTAAAAATATCATCTCTCCTGGAATACTCTATCCATACAGGAGAACAATTTGCATATAATTTTTTACCCTCCCAATTAAAATACTCTATTCTTAATCTTGTTTGGTTCTTAATTGCCTGATAAACGGTTCTTATAAAATGCAATTCTTTATCAGAATGTCTTCCTGCTTGAGAAATATTCTTTTTTCTTCCCGTAACCTTATTCTCAATATTGTATCTGTCAAAGTAATTTATAGCCGCTAAATGAAGCTGCTTAATATCCATGGGGGATTCAAGAAGTGCTTTCTTAATGCTGTCTATTTGATCCTCTTGCAGAAAAATTCGTGATAAGGGATCTTCTAACACAGTTAGCAGCCATCTCAATTCCATCTTTGTCAGTGGAAGGACATTGTATAAATAATTACCATTTTCCAGAATAAACCTTGACTTTCCCTCTTCATTTATAAGTTCCGAATCCTGAATATATAAACGCAATTCTGCTTGTACTTTTTTTATTTCATCTTGGGAATAATAATCAAATGCTTTTTTAATATTCTGCTCTAAAATCTCATCTAATTTATGGTTATCAGTTCTGCCGGAACAACTCAAGACCGTGTCGGCTAAAACAATCGCATATCGGCTGAAGAGTTCATTAAATAATGCCTCATGACCTTCAGTTAATGAAACAATATCACCATCAATATCGTATCCATATTCTGTATAATCGGCAGAATTATTTTTCTTATTCTCAATGCTTCCTTCTCCAAGAAGCGTTTTCTTGTTGAAATAGACATTCCATATTGCTTCTACATCTGAAGAGACATCAAATGCTCCTAACGTATCGCCGGATTTAACACCAACCCTGATATAAAAACTGCGTATCCAATTTCTCAATTCTTTTGTTGGAAAGACTGACCGTTTTTCTTTGTTTTGTTGGAATCTTCCTTCTTTTTTCAGCCTGCCCCCTATATATTTTTCCTTTTCCAAATGGTATATAACTGGAATGTCAATATCAATCAACCTTTCTTTCCACTGATCATCAACAATACACTCCGATGTATCCGTACCCCAAATATAGGGAAGCATCTGGATGGCTGCCGACACTTGGCGAATAATATCTTCTTCATCAATAATGACTGCTTCTTCACTAATTATGTAACGTTGTATTTTCTTTCCTGTCTTTTGAACCCTTCTTTGAATTTTATTAATTGCATTCACATGTGAAAACACCGTGATTTTATCAATAAATTCCAATCTAAGTGCCATGATTCTACGCATAGCAACATGATAATACAAGACATATTCCCTGCCATTAATTACACTAATCCTGATTTCCAAAGGGATTAACAGCTCCTCAAATGATCTCATATCTGTACCATGTGAATACTCGATCAAACATAAATAGCTGTTTTCTATTGCAAACAAAATATCGATCAGGTTATAATCATACAAAGTTTTCTGTAAATAATTATGCTTGAAGCTAAAGCACTCCCTGTCGTATGAATCTGCTATGCTGTCACAACGTTTTGACATTATTGTTCCTAACTCACCCATCGGATAATACTGGGAGAAAAAATCACACATTGCTTTGAAATTATTTATATTACTTTGTTTTAAACCAGGATCAACATCCTTACATAATCCATTGATTATGGTTTCCATAGTAACAGGGGACTTGTACCAGAAATGGTCGCCAGAAGTTTTATTATTAAAGTATTTTTTAAAGGAAGGTTCATACTTTTCCCATTGCAAACGAAGCCATTTATTCCTCTCTTCCGGAATATCGCGCAAATCAGCAATCAGCCCCAGATCGTACAAATACTTTGTTCTATTACTCAAATTTGCATACTTATCTCTAAAACTTTTGGTCATATTTCGTGTATTACGAGACCAAATATTGAGCTGTCTGTTCACGCGTACTACACGATCAGTTTCCGCCGCAATAAAATCGTCCTCAATTCCATCTAACCAGTTCATTATAATAGAATACTCAATTTCATCGGTATCTGCCAGCCATTGCTTTCCACCATCTCCCTCGACTGTTTTCAACTCATCAATGTCAACTGGAAGCGAAGAAATTCCTCCTCTCAATGAGGATCGAGCATCCAAATCAAACAAATAATTCAAATAATCACCGATTTTACTTAAATTATGTAAAAAGTACAGATCATCGACAGGATTATCTGCACCAGAAGGCGTCGTTTTTAACGTTATTTGATTTCTCCCGTTTTTACGCTTTTCAAAGTACCACTTTTCACCTAATACCTTACCGAAAATTTTCCAGCGATCTTTTACGATCTGGCTCCCTTTAGAAAACTGTTCATATGATTTGAAACCATAAGCGAAATAATCTCTGATGCTGTTCTTGAATATTTCATCAAAAGAGTTGGAGCCAATCAGTTCATCAAAAACAAGTTTTGATTTTCCAAGTATAATTCCCATACTACCCTCCTCATTTGTACAACAAAATGACCCCAAACCTTTGGAGCCATACAATTTTATATTTCCCATTCAGCTCACTAAAGGTAAACATTTTGAACCTTCTGTTTCCCTGAAGAAACCCCTCGTCATGGAGAAATGCGCTGTATTCTTCATTGGAACTGATCGCGGAAAATATAACAGCCTGCAATATGTGATGATAATTAATAGGAAGCTCCAGCGTACCGGACATCTTATGTTGTACTATTACTTGCATAAATCCCCCAACATCTCAAGATATTTTTCAACTTCTTCATCCACTTTTTCGAGACTATAGCTGAGGTTCAGTGCATGATTTAAGTGATTTCTAATACCTTTCAATTTCATATGCATCTGAAAGAATTCATCCAACAATATTCTTTTTTCTTCTGATACGTGAAACATCATCCAGATATCTGCATTCTCATAATCCACATACTTTTCATCTTTTTTTACATATTTTCCCTTTTTACGCGGAAACCATTTCCCGTTCATTTTCTCAAGACGCTCTTCTTGCGAATGCCCTTTATCTTTATCATATCTCCATGGCGCACACTGATTAAAAACCCGGGTTTCATCTTGATCCTTTTTTAAATGATACTCGCAAAGCCCGGCACTTTTTAAATATTGGGGCACTCTGCTTTCAATAAGTGTAAGTACCTGTTGGTAAAATCCTTTTTCTCTGCACCATTTGATCTCATCTATTACCGTTCTTTCGCTGGTTAATAAAACTCCATAGTCCTTTTTAATATTCTCTGCAAAGATAAAAAGATAGCTGTGACTCTTTAAATCTTTCTGCTTTTTTCTCTCTTCATAATACTCTGTTAAATCATGCAATCCTTGTTCAAAAGCAGCAATACTACAAAGCTGGATACCTTCTGATATCTTTTTCATACATAGAATAAGTTCATCCTGGAGCTTGTTTGTACTTAAATCATTGTCCGTATGCTTCTTCAAAAACGCTTCCAGAGAATCAATCCGACCATAATTAATAAATTCATTCATTCCCGATACAAAATCGAAAATATGGAATCCACTTCTTCCATCCACGATCCTTTTTTCCTCACCATGTTCTACTCCATAAATTCCCTGTACTTCAATCTTATCTACTTTCAAAAGTGAAATAACCGCCTCTGCCACAAGAAAAATTTCACGAAAACCACCATGCGTATCCAAATACAGCTTTATATTTTTTACCTTTCTTACTTTTTCTATTGTGTCGCTAATTCCCTGTTCAATATTCTTTTCATCTATTGGAACAATGACAAATTTCTCTTCCGGATCCGTGTCCGGGTTCATATAACGGTCTATCTGCGACTTAAAATAGTCTAGCGGCGATCCATGATAATGATCTTTTTTCCCATCTAAGTCTGTAATCTCCACATCTTTTTCCTCTAACGTAGACTTTGTGGCAAGAAGAATGATCTTATCAAGATATTCGTGTTTTTGAGCAAGCTGGTCTGCCAACATTTTAGGCACAGGATCCAACTGATAAATTCCTGTGTATTCTTTTCCATTCTCCCATTTAAACTTATTTTCTGACATAGTCAGCTTATATGGGAATGTGCTAAGTGCCAGTAATAATACATTACAATGTTCTTTCATTTTCTCCCTCCATGAAATTACGATTAATATTCCCTATACTGCACAAATTGAAAAATTACAGTCTTTTTTGTCCCTGATTCTGTTTTAATTTCTGTCACTTTCCGGTCACTGCACGCTGCACCCACATGAATTCCTTTTTCCTTTAATATTCTGATGACATGATACGCCATACAAAATTCCCCCTGACACAACACAAACTGCGGCATATACTGCATAATTTTTTCTGCATAGACTTCCGCTTCCTGCCGCACCTGTTCCGAGGTACTCTCCGGAGAAATTCCTGGAAAAGGAACATCCACGATTTCCCCATAGCATTTAGATGCTTCTATCTGCTCTTTTGTCCAATTTTTCTTTGGATGATTGGTAAAATTTACAAACATTTTTTAACCTCCGCATCTATTATCTTACTATAATTTGAGTATATCATTTTTCCTCATCCGTCTCAATCCCGCCTGGTCTTTTGCCTTGCTGCTTTTGAGAGCGTTACTGTACATCAAGACTCTGAATAATCTCTGCTGCAATTTCACTGTTATAATCAACAAGTTTTACCGAACGATTCCGTGGTGCATTCTCATCTAAATTGCCATCTGAATCTCTATCCTCCATGTACAGGCAGGAACTCCACCCGCATCCCAGGGTAACAATTCGAGACTCATCAATACCCGCCTGTTCGATCAGAAGCGTACGGATCGTTTCTGCTCTTCTCTCAGAAAAAGAAATACAAGATTCCTTTTCACCAGCTGATGTTGTTGTTCCACAGATCATCAGCGTAAACTCTGGATGATTATCCATATAGGAAATAACATAGGAAAGAGATTCCATCGCAGTGTCCTTATCTGCAAGTTCAGTAGAGTCCGGCATAAACGCAATGCTCTTCTCATCGAATGAAAGAATATCTCCTTCAGCAAATACTTCCTCAAGAACTTCTTGCACCTCTGTTTCTTCAACTTCTTCGTAAGGGATGACCTTTGCTTTCAATCCTGACTGTATCCCTTCTGTTTCCATTACAGATACCTGGTGTTCAAAACAATAGTTGTCGTCCAAAGGAACATCCTCCATAAAAATCACTTCATCAGCTCCCATCTTTGTAAATAAAGCCTCGTAGAATTCTTTTTCAATTTTTTTCTCGTTCTCAGATAAAGCCGGCTGATCCTCTCCTGCAACTTCACCACAGCAATACCAGAGCACTCGAATTCCTGACATATCCAGATCCATCAATTTTGCCAAATCTTCAACTGATGTTTCTACATCTAATTCACACACAGGTACAGATGTCATGTCAATCAAACCAAATGAGGAAATTCCTGAAGCATAGTACACCAAGATGTTGTCACGTCCCTCAATCTGATTAGAACGAAGTTTTCTGACCGCAAGTGATGTCGCCGCAGCAATATCTACTTCGTCGCTGTCGGGTTCGGCAGCATCAAGCTGTCCGATAATATCAGCTGCCACGGAAGACTGTGCTCTTTTAAGCATATCTGCAGAATATCCTCTATCGCTAAAGTCCGGGATCGTTCCGTCACAAATTACACTTGGAGTAGAATCTGCAAGGATACAACTGTATGTAGTTCCAGCCACTTCTGACAACTGCGCCAGTTCCTCAATCCCTGTATCCAGAACTGGATTGTTGTTAGCAATCGCTGAAACAAGAGCTATGTTGTATGGCTGGTTTAATGTCACAGGTTCTTCTTCACTATTGCCGCATCCTGTACAAATACAGCTAACCATACCAAGTGCCAAAATCATATTCCTCATTCTTTTCATATTACACAGCCTCCTTATATTCTCTTTCTTCACGGAAAGTCATCGTTTTCTTTGCTTCCTGTGCTTCATCCGCACCCAAGGATCCATCCTCCTCAATAGATCCTGTCTTCCTGTCTTCAAGAAGCTTCTGGGCAGATTCAGCCATCGCATCTGAGTACGCTGCATCTTGCTGATGTAATGCCAAGAGCTTTCGAATAAGCATCTTCAATCCTTTTCGCAGCGCCTCGAGATTCGCCTCTGCAGCTTTTCGTCGTTCCCTGTCACAGATCATCGGATCAGCCGCCTGCTCAAGAGAGGCAAGTTCAGCCTCAAGCTGAGTGCAAAGCTTCTCATCCTGTTCCTGTTCTGCTTTCAGTTTGATACATTCTTTTTCAAGGTAGTATTCTTTATCGACAGAGAAAAAGAAAGACAATGCTCCTGTGACTGCTGTCGCCAGTGAACTGATGAGAGCAAGCGCATATTCAGCTACCGTAAACGTTTCTTTACTGATGAAATTTCCTTTTGCATCAAATGTACCGTAAGTTAATGGCATTGATCCAACGCGGATCGCAATACTTCCTATCACACTGACCGAAAAGAGAAAAATAAATACAGCAAAGAAGGTACGATACATACTGGTTGACATCGAATCTGATTTCTTTGATACTAATGTTCCCAAAGCATACATGGTCCCATCTGACATCAGGCAAAGACATACCACAAGAATTCTCAACATATTAACATTGGAATACAAAATACTCTGGACGAACTCTGTATTGACAAAGAAGTCCGCAGCAAACGCAACTGCAGTAATCGGAAGTCCTAACTGAATCATCCGTTTGCCAATTCGAATTGCGTATTTGGCATGCTTATCAGCGAGAGCATCAATCCTTAACTGGCGTTTCGCCGTCTTCTCATGAAGTTTCAGAATTCTCTCTTTCAGTTCCTGCATACGAACTGTCCTTGCCTTCACAATATTCTTGCCAGACAATTCATGCATAGCAACTTCTTCTTCGTGCCTGTTCTTGACAAATTCCCACTCAGCATCCACATAAGCGTCCCCCATCTCGCCTACCGTATACTGGTCGCTTATCTGAACAAGCGGAGAAAGTTTGCTTTCACATTCAGCATATCTTTCCGCTAAAAATGAATCATTCAATAAAGAGTAGTCTCCCACAATAAATGTAGAAAGATCTGTATGTCCCTCTTCCACATTTTTAGGAAGAAAAGCCGGAGTATACTCTTCCATGTTCTTAGAGCCAAAACTTCCCCTTTTCTTTTTACCAAAGATATCAAACATTCTCATCTTCCTCCTTTTTTACAGCAGCAGAGATTCTTTCCTTAAGCTCATTATGGTTTTTGTTATATAGCTCAAATACCCATTCCTGTTCCATCTGCGGAATATGCCGATTTAAAATCGGTTTCAGAAGAACACCATGACCATAGACACATAAGCGCTCCTTAAGTGTAAAAGCAGTAGCATTTATTTCATTGCGGCAGTTTGTTTCTCTGTTAGCAATGCGGTTTCTAATCTGTACAAGGCGCTGAAGGATCTCTGTCTTTCTTTTTTCCATCTGATTCCTATTTGCCTTTGACTGTTCAGCCGCATGATTTGCTTTAACTGCTTTCTTTGCATCTGCTCTGGCAGCCTGAGCTTCTTCTATCGAAGCAGGCAGTTTCACAGGGAACTTAACATTCTCTGCTTTCGGGACTTCATTTCTCTTGATCATTGCAGGTATGGACTCCAGTTCCATAAGAAGTGTTTCTGCTTCGGTACAAATAGCAGCAATATCTGTTTCCAAACGGTCAACTCTTTCGCTGCAGTATTTATAGAACAGATCTATCTTTCCATTAACATAAGCGGAATTCAAAAGTCCGCCGTCCTGGGAGATGCCAGCAGATTTGGATCTTCCATCAGCAAAGCCATGCAAAAATACCATAACAGTCGGAGTACCAAGACTCTTCATTTTAATTTTCTTATTTTTCATAATCATCCTCCCCCTCTTAGACAATTGCCAGATTTTCGATAGAATCGATGCTGACAAGCACTTTCCATTTTTCAGTTGCTTTTTTTAATACAGTGCAAAGTACAATCGTTCCCGGATTTAAGCCGCCAAAGTGAGCGAAAGCTTCCTGTCCATCCTCCAAAGAGAGGAATATTCCTTTACTGCATCCTCCAATCACGGTTCCTCGAACACCATCGCGAATATTGATGCCCTCTTCTTCATAATTCCAAATGCGCATATCGTTTCCCTCCGTTGAATAAAGTTTCATTGTAACTACTGAGGTAATCATAGCACTATCTTTTTTCAGCTTCCTTTTTACATCGGAAACAAAAGTTACTAATTTAATCGCAATTCAGCCAGCAGTACCCTGGTAATATCCAGCTCCGTCTACGCTCAATCTCTTTCCGTTTTTTAGGAGAGATCTCTCCATTTCCGTACATTCTCTTTCCGCCTGCAGATGTTCTTTCACTTCCCTGATTTGTCTCTCAGGACTGATTCTTGATTCTCTGCCCAAATACAATACTCCCCTTTCAGGCAGCAATCTTTTGTTAGTTCACTTATCTGCCTGAAAAAGAGCATATCATCTTATAAAAGCAGGGCGGATGCCGTTTCTTATATCTTCTTTTACTAAAAATAAGCGTTCCTATGAAGGAATGGCATATTTTCTGCTTGTAAATTGAAACAGGATAATCTATAATTAAATTTATATTTCTATAATAGAAGATAAAGAGAACAGGAGGACACTTTCTTGAAGAGAGAAACCGTTATTGTACTGGACTTTGGCGGTCAGTATAATCAGCTGATTGCAAGGCGTGTACGTGAATGTAATGTTTACTGCGAAATCTATTCTTATAAAACAGATATTGAAAAAATCAAGGAGATCCAGCCGAAGGGAATTATTTTCACAGGCGGACCAAACAGTGTTTATCTGGAGGATTCTCCTACTTACACAAAGGAGATTTTTGAACTGGGGATTCCTATTCTGGGTATTTGCTATGGATCTCAGCTTATGATGCATCTCCTTGGAGGAAAAGTTGAGAAGGCACCTGTCAGAGAGTACGGGAAGATTGAAGTAACGGTGAATCAGGCATCAAAACTCTTTGAAAATGTGTCCGAAAAAACAATCTGCTGGATGAGCCATAATGATTACATTGCCCAGGCAGCACCTGGGTTTGAAATCAGCGCCCATACTTCAGACTGTCCTGTAGCTGCAGTGGAGAATGTAGAGAAAGGCTTATACGCCACTCAGTTCCATCCGGAAGTACTGCATACACAGGAAGGAAAGAAAATGCTTTCCAACTTTGTATATAATGTATGTAACTGCTCCGGAGACTGGAAGATGGATTCTTTTGTAGAAGAATCTATTAAAGCAATCCGTGAAAAGGTAGGCAGCGGAAAGGTTCTCTGCGCCCTTTCCGGCGGTGTGGATTCCTCAGTGGCAGCAGTTATGCTTTCTAAGGCAGTAGGAAATCAGCTTACCTGTGTATTTGTGGATCATGGTCTGCTGCGTAAAAATGAAGGGGATGAAGTGGAGGCGGTGTTCGGACCGGAAGGCCCCTATGACCTGAACTTTATCCGTGTAAATGCCCAGGAAAGATTTTATGAAAAATTAAAAGGCGTGGAAGAGCCAGAGCGCAAACGTAAGATCATTGGCGAAGAATTTATCCGCGTTTTTGAAGAAGAAGCAAAGAAGATCGGTGCAGTGGATTTCCTGGTTCAGGGAACCATTTATCCTGACGTGGTGGAAAGCGGCGTCGGCGGAGAATCTACTGTAATCAAATCCCACCATAATGTGGGAGGACTTCCTGATTATGTAGATTTTAAAGAGATCATCGAGCCTTTGAGAAATCTGTTCAAAGATGAAGTCCGTCAGGCAGGACTTGAGCTGGGAATTCCGGAATATCTGGTGTTCCGTCAGCCATTCCCGGGTCCGGGTCTTGGAATCCGCATCATTGGAGAAGTTACTGCTGAAAAGGTAAAGATGGTGCAGGATGCGGATGCAATCTGGAGAGAAGAAATTGCCAAGGCGGGAATCGCCAGAGAGATCGGACAGTATTTTGCAGCATTAACAAATATGAGATCTGTGGGTGTTATGGGGGATGAGAGAACCTATGACTATGCCATTGCCTTGAGAGCGGTGACAACTACAGATTTTATGACTGCAGAGAGCGCGGAAATTCCGTGGGAAGTAATCGGCAAGACAACCAGCAGGATCGTTAACGAAGTGAAGCATATTAACAGGGTGCTGTATGACTGCACGGGGAAACCGCCTGCTACGATTGAGTTCGAGTAAGTAAAGAAATCTGAGAACCCGCATAAACAGGGCGTTTGCGACGCATTAGGGGTCTATTTGATAACAAAATGAT